>Ga0265327_10005302_pt1 | contig 10818 bp, 7 predicted proteins | sample 41621metaG_FD_202089 | JGI IMG/M metagenome (GOLD analysis project Ga0265327, IMG submission 202089) | Rhizosphere microbial communities from Carex aquatilis grown in University of Washington, Seatle, WA, United States - 4-16-21 metaG | ecosystem: Host-associated > Plants > Roots > Rhizosphere >... | reverse complement strand
TATCGAGATATTTTGGCATCAATACTCCTGTTGATACAAGTGCCGGAAAAAGAACATACGCAGAGTTAGCAAATGCATTGCTTGATAAAAAACAGCCAGGAATCTATAATCAATCAATAATGGATTTTGGCGCTGTCATTTGTAAACCGCAAAACCCTTTATGCGCAATATGCGCGCAACAAAGGGATTGCCAGGCTTATCAATATAACCTTATTGAATCACTTCCTGTAAAAGCAAAAAAACTGCAGAAGAAAGAAAGATGGTTTTATTATTTTATTATTGAGCTTGATGGTGCCGTTTATATTCGTGAGCGGAAAGAAAAAGATATTTGGCAGAATTTATTTGAATTTGTTTTGCATGAAGCCAAGCATATAATTAATGAAAAGGATTTACTTCGATTAAATATTATGAAACATCTTTTTGGTAAACAAAAAATTGTGCTCGATAAAATCTCTAACGTTTATAAACAACAGCTCACACACCAAACTATAAATGTTCAGTTTGTTCATATTATTATAACGAAACCAATTTTGGCTAAAGAATATCTCCTTATCAAAAAGAAAAATTTACTGAAATACCCTTTCCCAAAAACCATTGCAGCGTATTTGAATGAGCTCAAAGTTTTGTAATTAAGCCTGTTTCAAAACTGTACAATCTGTTAATAAGCCCAGTTGATGCTAATTATCTTTTTCTCTTTGCCTGAAAAAATTTAACTTTAAGAACCATTCTGTTCAAAGAAGGATTTTTTTAAAATTCAAATTTCAGATATATGAGAGGAGTTAACAGGGTGATGCTCATTGGCAATTTGGGAAAAGACCCGGACATACAGCACCTAGAAGGAAATATTGGAGTGGCTAAGTTTTCGCTGGCAACTACCGAAACGTTCAAAGACAGAGCTGGCAAGCTTATTTCGCAAACCGAGTGGCATACTGTTGTTCTCTGGCGCGGGCTTGCAGAACTCGCTCAAAAATATTTGCACAAAGGTAGCCTGGTTTATATTGAAGGGAGATTGAGAACAAGAAGCTGGGAAGATAAAGAAGGCAATAAAAAATTCGCAACTGAAGTTGTTGGCGATAATTTGATTATGCTCGATAAAAGAACAGATAGCATCAATCATTCACATATCCCGCCGGAGAATGGTGATATTTCAGGCAATCACGACATACCACCTTCTATAAGCGAACATTCCGAAGATTTACCTTTCTAAGAAAAACAATTTATTAAATTTGCAGCTACAAAAACAGATAAGCAGGTATTGCCTGTTTGTTATTGTTAATGAAAGCCAATTGCTTTGGAGAAACTAACCACCACTTTTCTTGTTGATTGTTTAAACATTCCGCTTCTGGCTATTAATCCACAGGCAACTTCTATTCTTGCGATCATCATTCTTTTTTTGCTTATTGTTTCATTCATTGTCTCTGGCTCGCAGGTTGCGTTTTTTTCTCTTACGTATAAAGACGTCAATAATCTAAAAACAAAGCAAGATGCTTCATGGAAGCGGATTGTGACGCTGTTGGAAGAACCGAAACTATTGCTTGGCTCATTGTTGATTGCGAATATTCTCGTTAACATCGCTATCATCATTCTTGCAAATTTTCTCATCGATCAAATGGTTTTGCTGAAGCAAAGCTTTTTGTTTTTTGAGCTTCTAGTGAAGGTGCTGATCGTGAGCTTTGTCATTTTATTATTTGGTGAAGTGATGCCAAAAGTTTGGGCTTCGCAAAACAACCTCCAATTTGCTTATTATACTTCAGGCATTGTTGAAATTATACATCTTCTGTTTCGAAAAATAAGTGGCTGGATGGGAAGCCAGTCTGATATATTTGAACGTTTATTTGGGAGTAAAAAGACATATGGTTTAAATTTAGAAGAGTTGGATCATTCCATCGACGTTGCCACAAACAATGATGCTTCAGAGGAGGAAAAAAATATTCTGAAAGGTATTATTAAGTTTGGCAACATTACCGTGAAACAGGTAATGAAAACCAGACTGGATGTAAATGGCATAGATTACAGCATTTCGTTTGAAGCTTTAAAAGCACGGATTGAAGAGCTGCATTATTCGAGGTTGCCAGTTTATAAAAAAAGCCTTGATGAAATTGCAGGAATGATCCATACGAAAGATTTGATGCCCTATCTGAATGAACCCGCAGATTTTGATTGGCATACTTTATTAAGGACGCCTTATTTTGTTCATGAAAATAAAATGATTGAACATTTACTAAAAGATTTTCAAACCAAAAGAACCCATTTTGCGGTAGTTGTCGATGAGTTTGGTGGCACAAGTGGCATTGTTACTTTAGAAGATATTCTGGAAGAGGTGATTGGTGATATAAAAGATGAATTTGATGAAGAAGAAAGCGTGAACAAGCAAATGGATGACGGTTCTTATGTGTTTGAGGGGAGAACGATGATCAATGATGTATGCAAAACAATGCGCTTGCCTGTAGATACATTTGATCAGGTAAAAGGAGAAAGCGATTCATTGGCTGGCCTAATTCTTGAACTTGCTGGTGAAATACCAAAAGTGAACGCTGTTATTCCATGCGGTGATTTTGAGTTTACTGTGCTTGATGCAGAACAAAGCCGCATTAAGAAAGTAAAAGTGATGGTGAAAGGGCAAAGTTGATTTTTAATTTACAATGAAATTATTTTAAGTGATTAATAAAAATTATTTTTTCCATCCCTTGTCCCTTGTCTCTTGTCTTTTATTTGTTTTTTCTTGTAACAGCACATTCACACCAAAGCCCACCGGATATTTTAAGATAGATTTCCCGAAACATCAATACAAAGTTTTTGATCAGCAAGGTTATCCTTATTCTTTCGAATATCCTGTTTACGCAAACATTATTCAGGACACTTCTTTTTTTGAATCAAAACCTGAAAACCCTTATTGGATCAATATAGATTTTCCGCAATTCAATGCTCGCATTTATGTGAGTTATAAAGAAATTGGGCAGAATAGTTTTGATAAGCTAAAAGATGATGCATATAAAATGACATTTAAGCACAGTTATAAAGCAACATCTATTGATGATTCTTTAATGAAAACGCCCCTTGGTGTTTCTGGTATTTTTTTTAATGTTGGTGGCAATGCAGCAACTGCAAAACAATTTTTTGTAAGTGATTCAACAAAAAATTTTTTACGCGGTGCTTTGTATTTTGATACTGCGCCGAATGCAGATTCGTTAGGAATTGTGAACCAGTTTTTGCAGATTGATATGATGCATTTGATTAACACGCTAAAGTGGAAGAAAGAGAGATAAGTCAGAAAGACGGGAAGCCAGGAAGACCGAAAGTCGGAAAGACTGAGAGAAGAACTGTATTGCTTTCTGACTTCCGGACTTTCCGACTTCCTGTCTCCCAAAAAGAAATTACCTTCATAACATAAAAATTATAAATTGATTGCAATTGATAATATTCTGGTGAGCGATGAGGTAGTGGAAGCACAATTTGTGTGCGACCTTAATAAATGCAAAGGTGGTTGTTGCGAAGATGGCGATGCGGGTGCTCCGCTCACAGATGAAGAAACAGATAAGTTGAATGAAGTTTATGAAGCTGTAAAACCTTATTTATCACAGGAAGGGATTAAGGAAATTGAAAAGAGCGGAAGATATCAATATAATAAAACCTTTGGTTGGGTAACGCCAACCATCGAAGGCAAACTTTGCGCTTATGGAACAAAGGATAATAAAGGCATTATTAAGTGCGGCGTCGAGCAAGCATATCTTGATGGAAATATAGATTGGAAAAAGCCAATAAGTTGCCATTTATATCCAATCAAAACAAAGAAAACGAAAGAGCACGAACTGGTGAATTATGAACCGAGAGAAACCTTGTGCAGCCCAGGATGTGCACTCGGCAAAAAACTGAAAGTGCCGGTGTATTCGTTTTTGAAAGAAGCATTGATAAGAAAATATGGAAAGAATTTTTATGAAGCATTAGATCAAATCGCACAAGGATATTTTGTTGACAAAAAACATTAATAAATTTTTGAAATTTATTAATTCATGTTATTGTAATTTGTAAAGCTGAAGCTGAATAAAGAACCAACAGTACAAGTGAGTGACACAACGATGCAGAGAAGAATTCCTTAGCTGGTCAACAAAAAAATTACGAACCTTATTAGCAGAAATTTTTCTATGTCAGAAACATCCGAAACATTTATTGAGAAGAGCACGCTGAAAGCGAACGACCTTGAGCATAGGCGAAAAATAAATTACAATATAGGCAAATACAATGCTGTTGTGCCTGTAGGTAAACAACAGTTCAATAATGTTGGTCTTGCTCGTGAGCGTGCAAAAAATTTGAAATGGAAAGCGATTGAAACCTTGGATGAACATCTTCAGGAATTTGAAGCAGCATTTACTAAGCGAGGCGGGAAAGTGATTTGGGCTGAAGATGCCAAACAAGCGCTTGATGAAATTCTTGCTATCTGCAAAGAGAAAAATTGCAAGACTATTGTGAAAAGCAAGAGCATGGTGACTGAAGAAATTAAGCTGAACGATTTTTTGGAAGAGAACAATATTGAAAGTGTGGAGACGGATTTGGGAGAATATATTCAGCAGTTAGATAATGAGCCACCTTATCACATCGTAACACCTGCAATGCACAAAAGCAAAGAAGATGTTGCAAAACTTTTTCATGAAAAATTGAACACTGATATTAATCTTACTCCAGAAGAATTGACCTTGGTTGCACGCGAAAAACTAAGACAGAAATACACTGAAGCAGAAATCGGCATAACTGGTGCTAATTTCATTATTGCCGATACAGGGGCAATTGCTGTTACAGAGAATGAAGGGAACGCAAGATTGAGCTGCGCATTTCCTAAAACGCATATTGCGATTACCGGCATTGAAAAAGTGATCCCTTCATTATCCGATTTAAGTTTGTTCTGGCCTTTGCTCGCAACTTATGGAACAGGTCAACAATTAACCGTTTATAATACTATTGTTGCTGGCCCAAAACAGCCGGGCGAAGTTGACGGGCCTGAAGAGATGTACGTGATTTTATTGGATAACGGCAGAACAAATATTCTTGCGAACGAAAAATTAAGAGAGAGTTTGTATTGTATTCGTTGTGGTGCTTGTTTGAATGCCTGTCCTGTTTATAAAAATATTGGCGGCCATAGTTATGAAGCAACATACAGCGGGCCTATTGGCGCGGTGATCACACCGCAATTAAAAAATTTGGGTGAGTGGAAACATCTGAGCTACGCATCTTCATTATGCGGCAATTGCACAGAGGTATGTGCAGTGAAAATTAATTTGCATGAACTTCTGTTGGAAAACAGGCATGATGCGGTGAAAGAAGGAGATGCTTCTTGGGGCGAAAAAATTGCGTGGAAGGTTTGGAAACAATCCAGTCTTAGTCGAATGTTGATGAACAGAGGTAATAAGAGAATAAAAAATTGGTTGGTGAACAAAGTGTTTAAAGGGTGGACGGCGCATCGCGGCGATTTAGATTTTTCTTCGAGAACTTTTAATGAACTGTGGAAAGAAAAACGGAAGTAGATATTTATGCCGTTGTACAGGTTTTCGCAGATATTTTCTCTTATCCGTATTTTCTGTGTAATCTGTGGCAGAAGTTACAGAGATTCTAACTATATTTCAATGCCGGTTTTATTAATCGGCATTTTGTTTTAATGAAGTACTTGAATGCTTTTATATAGTTCAAATATTAATCCGCGTCTTCAATACATTATTGATTTCATGAGCAAAGAGTTGTTCAATGAAGCCATTGTTGTTACTGATAATAAAGAAACTTTTGTTGATTATAAAAGTCCGAAAATAAATTACTCTGAGAGCGATTTTTCCAATGAAGAATTTTATATCAAACCGGTTTCATTGCTTTTTGAAACTGATATAAAGCAACAGCCGGTTCAATGTTTTGAGCTGAACTATCACAAAGCATTTTTTCAGACCAACGGGGATTTTCCGTTTGATATTTTTGCGGCTTCTTTTTATTTACTTAGCCGTTATGAAGAATATCTTCCTTTTGAAAAAGACGAATATAACAGGTATGCACACACGAACTCTCTTGCTTTCAAAGAGAATTTTCTAAAGCAGCCATTGATTAATATTTGGTTGTTGGATTTTAAAACTGCGCTGAAACAAAAATTCCCGGAATTATTATTCAGGCAAACGTCGTTCAGCTTTATGCCAACTTATGATATTGATGTTGCATATTCCTTTCTGCATAAAGGGAGATTGAGAAATTTTGCTGGGGTATTAAAATCGATTACCAGTGCGGATTTTCAATCAGTGAAGCAACGGATTGATGTGCTGAATGAAAAACAAAAAGATCCTTATGATGCTTATGAATGGCTCGATTCATTGCATTTGTATTGCAGGTTGAAACCCTATTATTTTTTTCTGGTTGCAAAAGAACAAAAAGGATACGACAAAAATATTTCCCCAAATGAGATGGCACTGCAGGATCTCATTCAATATCACTCAAATGGCTACACGGTTGGTATCCATCCTTCATGGCAAAGCAATGATGATGAAAATTTATTGAAAGAAGAAATTGAGTGGCTTGAATATATTGCCGACAAAAAAATTATACATAGTCGACAGCATTATATTAGGATGACTTTTCCTGAAACATACAGGCGATTAATAAATGCTGGGATAGAAAAAGATTTTTCGATGGGATATGGTAGCATCAATGGTTTCAGGGCTTCTGTGGCATCTTCTTTTTTTTGGTACGATTTGAACAATGAACAACAAACCAAGTTGCAGGTTTTTCCTTTCTGTTTTATGGATGCCAATTCTTTTTATGAACAAAAATTTTCTGCGCAGCAAGCGATGGAAGAATTGCTGGGTTATTATCGTACTATAAAAAAAGTAAATGGATTGATGATTACCATCTGGCACAATCATTTTTTAGGAACTGATCCAATGTTTGCAGGATGGAAAGAAGTGTATGAAATTTTTTTGAAGGAAGAAGTTTATTGGGATATATGAGGAGAGTCCGGAAGTCCGGAAGTTTGAAAGTCAGAAAGAATCTTCAATTCACTTGAACATTCTTTCTGACTTTCCGTCTTTACTGACTTCCCGACTTTCAATCAATGCTTAAAGTGCCTCATTCCCGTTATCACCATTGCTAATTTATTTTGAACACAGTATTCAATGGAATCCTTATCTCGAATGGATCCGCCGGGCTGTATGAACGCATCGATTCCTTCTGCATGTGCAATCTGAACACAATCATTAAACGGGAAAAAAGCGTCAGACGCAAGAACAGCACCATGCAAATCGAAATTAAATTGTTTTGATTTTTCAATTGCTTGTCGCAGTGAGTCGATACGGCTCGTTTGCCCACAACCCTTGCCAACTAATTGTTTGTTTTTTATCAATGCAATTGCATTTGATTTTAAATGCTTGCAAACAAGATTGGCGAATTTCAAATTCCCTTTTTCATCCTCAGTCGTTTCTCTTCCACCAACTTCTTTCCATTCGCTATAATTTCCTTCATCATGTTGTTGAACAAGCACGCCGTTCAATAATGATTTGTATTGTTGTTTAAAAGATGTGTTCTTTTTTTGTTTTAAAAGAATGCGGTTCTTTTTTGATTTTAAGATTGCCAACGCATCTTCATCAAATGCAGGAGAAATCAAAACTTCAAAAAATATTTCGTTGATGGCTTCAGCCGTTGCTTTATCAACAGGAGCATTGCAAACAAGCACGCCACCAAATGCGCTTTCAGGATCTCCTGCAAGTGCATTGTCCCATGAATCTTTCAAAGTGCTTCTTGATGAAATGCCACAAACATTTGTATGCTTGATGATGGCAAAAGTTGTTTCATTGAATTCTTGTATCAATTGCACAGCAGCATCCACATCCACCAAATTATTATAAGACAATTCTTTTCCGTTCACCTGATCGAACAATTCATTTAAGTTGCCATAGAAAACGGCCTGCTGATGCGGGTTTTCGCCATAGCGCATGTGCTTTGGGTTGGGAACGGATTCTAAAAAATATTCGCCTTCAGTAGGAACAAAATATTTTGCGATCGCCACATCATAATGCGCACAAACTTCAAACGCTTTTGCTGCAAGCAAACGCCTTTGCTCTAAAGAGGTTTCCCCATTTTGTTCGTTCAATAATTTTTCGAGATATGCATATTCATTTTTTGATCCTACAACCACAACGTGCTTATGATTTTTAGCAGCTCCGCGAATCATAGAGGGACCACCGACATCAATCTTCTCAATAATCGACGCATCATCGTTTGTTTTCGCAACCGTTTCTTCAAACGGATATAGATCCACGATTACCAAATCAATCTCTGGGATTTTATATTGCTGCATTTCCTTCACGTCGGTTTCATTTTCCCTTCTTCCCAAAATGCCACCGAACACTGATGGGTGTAGTGTTTTAACCCGACCACCCAATATAGAGGGATAAGTGGTTAATGATTCTACCGCAACACATGGAATATTCAATGATTCAATAAATTGCTGTGTGCCGCCAGTTGAATAGATTGTAACGCCAAGCTGATGCAGTTTCTTTACGATATTATCCAAGCCATCTTTATAAAAAACAGAAATTAATGCAGATTGAATTTTTTTTGTCATGATGATGCGTTTAGGGATTTCACACTCAGCACACAAAGGATACAAAGAGACAAAGAATAATTTGGTTGATTTTAATTTTACTTTGTGCTCGTAGTTTTCTTTGTTTCGTTGTGTGAAATAGAAAAGAAGCCGCGAAATTACGTCAATCCACATTCATCACAAAAGCGCCTTTATCAACAACATCAAAGCAGGAAAGATGGAGTTGTTCACATTCCTTTTTCCATTTGCTGGTTTTCCAAGGACTGTTTGAAGAATCGAAAACCCATTGCTTGCAATCAAAAATATTAGCCAGATCAGGGATTTTTATCGAAGGATTCCTGGAAAGAATAATAATGTCAACTTTGGTTTTTGTTTGTAGGTTAACTAGAGAAATGCTTTGGTCAATCAACAGGATTTTTTTATTGTCAAATTGAAAGGCATTATTGTTATGTTGTAAATCTGAAAGCGAATCTGTTTCAGAAATTCTATTTATGATATGTGAAGGCTTGAGATGAAAATTGCGTAAGAAACCATCCTCCAGCAAAATGCTATCTCCTTTGAAAAAATAATCTCTTCCGGAAATAAAATCAATTGCCTGATGCTGCGGAACATTATAAACAATCATTTTTTGCTGATGATCTGATTGCAAGAACGAGAAGCTTCTTATCATAACAAAACATAATAGCGCTGTTAATCCAATTTGAAAATAATTTTTCTTTTTCATCATCAGCCAAATAGAAATAGAGATAATGAATGCATAGAAAAAAATGACTTGCAAAATATTTATCTGAAGTCCGTTCCAAAGTGCTTGTGGCATTTTTTCTATATGTTCAATAAAACTGTTTAGTAACCAAATCAATTTGTGTAAAACAATGCCAACAAATTTTGCAATGAAAGGAACAAATGAAATAGCACAAAGAAATAATTCCCCAAACAGAATAATACTTGATAATGGAACCGCAACCAAATTCGTGAGCAGAAAATAATTGGGGAACTGATGGAAATGAAAAATGCTGATAGGCGTAGTTAGGATTTGTGCCGATAAAGTGACGGCAGTAAGCTGCCATATAAAGTCCAATATTTTATTTTGAACATACATGAGATTATAAATCGGCTTCATGAAAATAACAATGCTCAGTACTGCCGAATAAGAAAGCTGAAACCCTACGTCCCAAAGCCAGAAAGGGTTGTAGCACAATAACAAAAAAGCAGATGCGCCAAGATTATTATAGATGGAAGTTTTTTTCGAGAAGCTTTCTCCAATCACAATGCTCGTGAGCATAACAGCAGCCCGAAGTACAGAAGCAGATGCGCCAGACATTAAACTAAATAGCCAAAGTGTAATAATAACAATGATTGGTTTCGAAAACCTAATCATTCGAAATTTTGTGAAAGGCTTAAAAATGATAAGAAGAAAACCATAAATCAATGCAAGTTGCATTCCAGAGATAGCAATAATATGAACTACACCAGTATTCGTGTATGATTGAATTAGATTTTTGTCAAGATCATCTTTATACCCAATCAATAATGCTTCTGCAAATCCCTTTTCTTTATCGCCCTGAATGTATTTTTGAAAAACCTCCAGCGTTCTTTGTTGGGCAGCTAATAAGAATTTTTTTATGATGCTCTCATTTTTTTGAGGCATCACAACAAATTCCCCTTGCTTTAAAAATACCTGATAATAAATTCCCTGAAACGCACAGTATTGCTGATAATCGAATGTTCCGGGATTGCCGGAGTTTTTAATCGGTTGTAAAGTTTTGTTGAAAACAATTTGAGAGCCGTAATCTAATTCCGGAAGGCTACTGTCTTTTTTGAAATAAATGAGGAGCGAGCTTTTTACAGTATGTAAACTGTCATTGTCCGAAACAAATTCTACCGAAGCAACCGCCTTAAAGGATTTTTCTTTTTCTGATAATGGTTCTTGTAGTGTTGCAATAATCGCATCCCCATTTTTGTAGAAATTGTTTATGTGATTTGGGGAATGTGAGACATCGCGATAATATGTTAGCATACTTCCGATGCAGAACAATAGCAGGTTAATGATAATACCATTCACCCAGTATAATCTGAACTGAATAAATTTTTTTGAGAATTGAAATAAAATGTATGAGAGTGTTAAGAAAACAAAACCAACAAAACTAACGGCAATGGGCAACTGATAATACCATTGCACTATAATCCCGATGATCAAAGGAATAATCAGTCTCAGAAAAGGAGCTTCTTTCCATATAGGAATAGGTTTGAAGGAC
>Ga0265327_10005301_pt1 | contig 10820 bp, 10 predicted proteins | sample 41621metaG_FD_202089 | JGI IMG/M metagenome (GOLD analysis project Ga0265327, IMG submission 202089) | Rhizosphere microbial communities from Carex aquatilis grown in University of Washington, Seatle, WA, United States - 4-16-21 metaG | ecosystem: Host-associated > Plants > Roots > Rhizosphere... | reverse complement strand
ATGTGGTACGACGCCGACATCGACGCCAAGATGCGCCGCACCCGCGGCCGTCCGGTGCCCGCCGGGCGGGTCCAGGGCGCCGACGCCCTGGCGCTGGGCGTGATCCTGTCCCTGTTCTCGGTGATGATGCTGGGCATGGCGGTGAACTGGCTGGCCGCCGGCCTGCTGGCCTTCACCATCCTGTTCTACGCCGTGGTCTACACCATGTGGCTGAAGCGCTCGACGCCGCAGAACATCGTCATTGGCGGACTTGCCGGCGCCTTGCCGCCGGTGATCGGCTGGGCCGCGGCCACGGGCACGGTCCCGCTGAACGCCTGGCTGCTCTGCGCCATCATCTTCATGTGGACCCCGCCGCATTTCTGGGCCCTGTCGCTCTATACCAGCGAGGACTACGCCAAGGCCGGCGTGCCGATGATGCCGGTGACGGCTGGCGCGGCCTCCACCCGCAAGCAGATCCTCATCTACAGCCTGCTGTTCGTACCGGTGGCCCTGGCCCCGGCCGTCACGGGCCTGGGCGGCGCGCTCTACCTGGCCGTCTCAGCCCTCGGGGGCCTGGTGTTCCTGATCCTGGCCTGGCGGGTCTATCGCAGCCGGGCCGGCGACGCCGTGGACCCCCGGGAAACCGACGGCCTCTATGACGTCAAGGCCGCCGCCAAGGACGCCCGCAACCTGTTCGCCTTCTCGATCCTCTATCTCAGCCTCTTGTTCGCCACTCTGCTGGCGGAGCATCTGCTGCACCTTCCGGGCCTGACCCGGATCGGAGGCCTGTCGTGAGCGAGCCCGAAGTCCAGCCGCCGGTCTTCCCGCCGGTGATGTCGGAGGCCGAGGTCAAGGCGCGCCGCGGCCGCAATATCGCGCTCGCCCTGGGCTTGGTGCTGTTCGTGGTGCTGGTGTTCGTCGTGAGCATCGTGCGCATGGGCGCCAGCGCCGCCGATGGGGGCTTCTGAGGCCATGGACCCCAGCCGCCGCAACCGGGTGATCGGCATCGTCTGCGTGGCGGTGTTCTTCGGCATGGTCGGCGCAGCCTATGCGGCGGTGCCGTTCTACAAGGCCTTCTGCCAGCTCACCGGATTCAACGGCGCCACCCGACGCGCCCTGTCCGCCCCCACCGAGGTGGTGGACAAGCAACTGCTGGTGCGGTTCGACACCAATATCCGCGACCTGCCCTGGACCTTCACGGCGGAGCAGACCTCGCAGACGGTGAAGATCGGCCAGACCGGCCTCGCCTATTTCAAGGTCACCAACAACGGCAAGACGGCCCTCACCGGCCACGCCGTCTACAATGTGACGCCCGACCAGGCCGGCGCCTATTTCCAGAAGCTGGAATGCTTCTGCTTCACCGACCAGACCATCCCGGCCGGCAAGACCATCGAGTTCCCGGTGGTCTATTTCGTCGACCCGAAATACGCGAAGGACCTCGAGACCCTCAACAAGTCCGAGGTCACGCTCTCCTACACATTCTATCCCGCTGTCCCCGCCAAGACGGCCGCGAGCCCCGCGGAGGCCCCCGGGCCCTCCAAAGCGGCTTCAGGCCTTGGCGGAGGCGTACGGGCAGGGCTATAGCGACAGACGAATATCCTGCGCCGGCGCTCACGAGGCCGCCGACGCCGATGAGACTTGAGAGGGGTTAGGACCAACATGTCTGCGGGCGACGTGAAGCACGACTACCATCTGGTGAACCCGAGCCCCTGGCCGCTGGTGGGCTCCGCCGCCGCGACCGTGATGGCCCTGGGCGGCGTGGTCTGGATGAAGGGCCTGTTCGGCCTTCCGAAGCACGACCCCCTGGTCTTCTTCCTGGGCCTGTCCGGCGTGCTGTTCACCATGCTGGGCTGGTGGATGGATGTGGTGAAGGAAGCCAATGCCGGCGACCACACCCCGGTGGTTTCCATCGGCCTGCGCTACGGCATGATCATGTTCATCGCCTCCGAGGTGATGTTCTTCGTGGCGTGGTTCTGGATCTTCTTCGAGATGGCCTTGTTCCATCACGCCCGGACCCTGTCCTCCATCGAGGAGGTCCGCACCGCCTGGGCCACCTGGCCCCCCAAGGGCATCGAGACCGTTCCCGCCTGGAACCTGCCCCTGGTGAACACCCTGACCCTGCTGCTCTCCGGCACCACGGTCACCTGGGCCCACCACGCCCTGCAGACCGGCGACCGCAAGGGCGCGAAGATCGGCCTGCTGCTCACCATCTGCCTCGGCGTGATGTTCACCTCGATCCAGGCGTACGAGTACAGCCACATCCTCGAGCACAAGTACTTCTTCGGCGGCGAGGGCCAGGCGAATTCGGGCCTCTACGGCTCGTCCTTCTTCATGGCCACCGGCTTCCACGGCTTCCACGTACTGATCGGCACCATCTTCCTGACGGTCTGCCTGATCCGCCTGCTGAACGGCGCCTTCACCCCGCAGAAGCACTTCGGGTTCGAGGCCGCCGCCTGGTACTGGCATTTCGTGGACGTGGTCTGGCTGTTCCTGTTCGCGTTCATCTACGTGATCTTCGGCGGAGCCACCGGCGCCTAGGCCCTCATGAGCAAGCCCAATCCGCTGCTGGCGGGCCTTCGCGGCCGCTGTCCGAACTGCGGAGAGGGCTTCCTCTTCGAGGGCTTCCTCAAGGTCGCGCCCCGGTGCGAGGCCTGTGGCTACGATCTGGCCAAGGCCGACAGCGGCGACGGGCCGGCGGTGTTCGTGATCATGATCGCGGGCTTCCTGGTGGCCTTCGCCGCGCTCTATACCGAGGTGGTCTATCACCCGCCGGTCTGGGTCCACCTGGTGATCTGGCTTCCCCTCACTGTCGTGGTGTGCCTGGCGCTACTCAGGCCCCTCAAGGGCCTGATGCTCGCCGCCCAGTTCGCCAACAAGGCCTCCGAAGCGCGGAATGACGACTGACGCCGTCCCTGGCAGATCCCCCGGTCCACGCCGTTTTCCCGTCGGCCTGACCTTCGCCACGGCGATCGGCCTGGCCATCCTCATCGGGCTCGGCCTCTGGCAGGTGAAGCGCCTGGCCTGGAAGGAAGCCCTGCTGGTGCGGATCGCCGCCCTGCAGACCGCCCCGCCAAGGCCGCTCACCCCCCTCCTGGACCAGATGGCGGCGGGAGCAGACCTGGACTTCGCCCGGGTCGTGGTCGACTGTCCCGGCCTGGGCTCCGCCCCCTTCGTCCAGCTCTATTCGGTCCGTGAGGCCGGCGCCGGCGTCCGGCTGATCTCGGCCTGCAAAGTCGCCAGCGGCCACTATGGCGCCATCCTCGTCGACCGCGGCTTTCTGCCGGACGGGGCCGCAGCCCGCCCGGCCGTGGATCCGGCCGCCCAGGCGCCTGTCCGCATGATCGGCGTATTGCGCAGGCCTGAGCCCGCAAACTTCGTGACGCCGAAGAACGACCTGGCCGGGGACCACTGGTATTCCCGTGACGCCGCGGCTATGGCGCGGGCGCTCAAGGCCCCGACGCCCGCCCCGATGTTCCTGATGGCCGAGGTCTCCTCCAACCCGGAGCTCAGGGCGCTGAACCCCGCGCCCCTGCCCGCCGACATCCCCAACCGGCATCTTGAATACGCCGTCACCTGGTTCGGCCTTGCAGCCGCCCTGGCCTGCGTCTATGCCGCCAGCCTCTGGAAACGCTGGAAGAGCTGATGCGCTACGTCTCCACGCGCGGGGGCGCGCCCTCGGTCGGCTTTGTCGACGCGATCCTGGCCGGCCTTGCGCCTGACGGGGGCCTCTATGTGCCCGAGGAATGGCCAACCCTGACGGCGGACGAGATCGCCGCCTTCGCCGGCAAGTCCTACGCCCATGTGGCCACCGAGATCCTCGCCCGTTTCGTCGGCGACGAGATTGACCGCCAGACCCTGGGGGACATGTGCGAGGAGGCCTATGCCGCCTTCACCCACGCCGCCGTGGTCCCCCTGGTCCAGATCGCCCCCGGCGGGTTCGTCGCCGAGCTGTTCCATGGCCCCAGCCTCGCCTTCAAGGACGTGGCCATGCAGCTGCTGGCCCGCCTGTCGGACCACGTGCTGGGCCGGCTGAACCGCACCCAGACCATCCTGGTGGCCACCTCCGGCGACACCGGCGGCGCCGCGGTGGAGGCCTTCCGCGGCCGCGCCAACACCCGCATCGTCGCCATGTTCCCCGATGGCCGCATCTCCGAGGTGCAGCGCCGCTTCATGACCGCGGCCGCGGAGGACAATGTCCGCTGCATCGCCGTCGCGGGCACCTTCGATGATTGCCAGGCGATCCTGAAGGACGCGCTGGCCGACCAGAGCCTGAAGCAGTCCGTGGGGCTGTCGGCGGTGAACTCCATCAATTTCGCGCGGATCGTCGCGCAGGCCGTCTACTACTTCACCACCGCCGTGGCCTTGGGGGCCCCCCATCGTCCGGTGGCTTTCTGCGTGCCCTCAGGCAATTTTGGCGACGGTTTCGCCGGCTATGTGGCCAAGCGCATGGGCCTGCCGATCTCCCAGATCGTGGTGGCCACCAATTCCAACGACATTCTGGCCCGCGCCTTCGAGGACGGGCGCTACGCCCGGGGCGTGGTGACGCCCACCCAGTCCCCGGCCATGGACATCCAGTCCGCCTCCAACTTCGAGCGGCTCTATTTCGAGTGTGTCCGCCGGGACGGCCTGGAGACCGCGCGCGCCTTCCAGGCCTTCAGCGATTCCGGCGTCATCGATATCCCGCCCCAGGCGCTGGCCGCCATGCGTGAGACATTTGTCGGGGTTGGCGTCGGCGAAGGCGACACCGCCCGCGCCATTCTGGCCACGCTCAACGAAACCGGCGAACTGATCGATCCTCACACCGCCGTGGCGGTCGCCGCCTTCAACCGCCTGCGGGACCGGCCCGATCCGGTGGTGATCCTGTCCACCGCCCACGCCGCCAAGTTCCCCGAGGCCGTCCACGCCGCCACGGGCGAGACCCCCGTGCTGCCGCGCAAGGCCCAGTCGCTGGCCGCCAGGCCGGAGCGCTTCGATCGCCTGCCGGCCGACGCCGCGGCGATCAAGGCCTATGTCCGCGCCTTTGCGGGCGCCTGAACACATGGCCAGCCTTCACACCCTTTCCAACGGCGTCCGGGTGGTCTGCGACCCCGTGGCCGGCCTGGAGACCGTGGCGCTGTCCGTGGTGGCGGGGCGCGGCGCGCGGTTCGAGGATCCCGGCCGTTCGGGCTGGTCGCATCTCCTCGAGCACATGGTGTTCAAGGGTGCGGGCGACCGTTCCGCCCGCCAGATCGTCGAGGTGATCGAGGCCGAGGGCGGGCAGATCAACGCCGCCACGGGCTATGAGCGCACCAGTTTCCAGATCCGCGCCCTGGCGGGAGGTCTCGATCTGGGCTCGGCCGTGCTGGCCGACCTGATCCAGCGCCCGACCATTTCTACCGACGACCTGGTCCGTGAGAAGCAGGTGGTGGGTCAGGAGATCGCCGAGGCGGCCGACACGCCGGACGACCTGGTGTTCGAGATGGCCCAGGAGGCCGCCTTCGAGCACCAGCCCCTGGGCCGCTCGATCCTCGGCACCGACGCCTCCATCGCCCCAGCCACCCAGCAAAGCCTGCACGCCTGGCGCGCCGCGCTCTACGCCCCCGAGGCCCTGGTGTTCGCCGCCTCCGGCGCCGTGGACGAGGCCGAGGTGCTGGCCCTTGCCGAGCGGGACTTTGGCGCAGCCTCCGGCGTCCCCACGGCCGAGGCCTTGAACGCCGAGTTCACCGGCGGCGTGCGCGCCCAGGCCAAGAGCCTGGAACAGGCCAACCTGGTGTTCATGTTGCCCACCGTGCATGTGGGCCACCCCGACTATTTCGCGCTGCGGCTATTCGCCGAGATCCTCGGCGGCGGCATGGCCTCGCGGTTGTTCCAGGAGGCGCGGGAGAAGCGCGGCCTGGCCTATGCCGTCGACGCCTATGCCGAGACCTATCAGGACCAGGGGATCCTCGGCGTGTTCGCCGGCTGCGCGGCCAAGGACGCCGCTGAGCTCGCCAAGGTGGCCGCCGGCGAGATCCAGGGCCTGGCCGCCTCGGTGGAGCCGGCCGAACTCGCCCGCGCCAAGGCCCAGCTCAAGGCCGGCCTGTTCATGGCCCGGGAAAGCCCGCTGGCCCGCGCCGAGCAGGCCGCCGGCCAGGTGCTGCTGTTCGGGCGCCTGCTCACCACAGCCGAGATCGCCGCCGACATCGACGCCGTGGAAGCATCCCATCTCGCCCGCATCGGCGCTGGCCTCATGGCCCCCGGCCGCGCCGCAGTGAGCGTCCTGGGCCCGAAGCCGGCGCTCAAGGCTGCCGACGCCTTCCAGAAGGCGATGTTCGGCTAGCCGAAATCGTACGCGCGGCCTGATGGCCCTCTGCGCCTGACTGCCGACAGCGGTAGAGCAAGGACCGCGCGGCGCCAGCGCGCCCGGCGCAACGCGTACCGACCGGGGTACACAACACAAATGGCGCATTTCTTCGCACAATCGCGATTGACATAATTGACGCGGAATACTCTATTGCCGTGTGCCTTTTAGTTATTCCCTTGAGATGGGAACGACGCCGAGCGTCGAGTGGCGGGCGGATTCTGCAGGTGGCAGAACCCGCAGGTGGGATGACATCCCAATTGATTTCACCTTTTAACTTAGGCCGGCGCATAGCGACGCCGCTGAGTAGCTTGCTTTTAGGTTCATCTGCTTAAGGGCGCCGCGCCGACATTCAGAATGTCGCGGTGGGCGCTGCTATTCACACAATGGAGAGGGCGATGCCTCAGGCCAAGTCTGTGCGTCCAGTCAAGCCATCACGACCCCAGGTGGGCCGGGTTTCCCGATTGATGGTCGGCGGCGTCTTCGTGGCCTGCCTCGGGGCGGCCACCCTGGCCAGGGCGGATTGCCCTAAGCCCCCCGATCCTTCGGTCTGCTTTCCAGCCTATGACGGGGTCCTGACCGAGACGACAAGCCTCAAGGTCGGTGTCGTCAGGGTCAATAAGACCGACGACATGGGACACGATCGGGATCCGATCGCTCCACAGCCTGACCCTAGCTTTGGCAAGGTGTCCAACCATGCTGGAACCTATACGCTCACAGATGGCACCGGATCGATATCCATTCCGGAAGAATTGAAATACAAAATATCAGCCGACACAAAACTTCCTGATATTCATCAGAGCGTGACGGACGACTCCAGCTCGTGGACGGGTCCGACGGGTAAGAAGATCAAGGATCTGCAGGTCGACACTGTTCCATCAAGGGACGTCGGCGCAACGAATGATCTGATGATAGAGTCTGTCGCCTATAGCACCCTGTTGGGGAGGTATTTCCTTATCGACGACTTCGGGACGATCGCGAGAAAGATCGGATTATTCATCGAGGTTGGAGTGCCGGACCTGTACGCCGATACAAACGGTGACGGATCGATTGGCCCCGGAGATGTACTTTATAGCTTGGTTGACTTGAATATATACCTCGATTCCGTTCCAAGTTTCTCGCTTGGAGACCATTTTTCAATCGTCGGAGGCACGGTCGCTGGCCTCCCGGGGATGATGTTCAGCACCACGCCCTTTGTGTTCGATCCTCTGACCGGCTTTTCGACGACAGGCGCCTTCTCGGGCGCCTTCTCGAGCGCTTTCACGGGCGACGGTGTGGTCCTGGCGCGACACGGCATGACCGCGACAGTCCCGGAGCCCGGCGAGTGGGCTCTGCTGATGGTCGGCTTCTGCCTGCTCGGCCTGACGATCCGCCGGACCCGGACGGAGCACTCTGCCTGACCCAGGGTCGCCCAAGGTATCGCGCCGTGTGCGCCCCCCCGCAGCATCGCCTTCGGGCGGCGATCGGGAGCGTGACCCTTGACCTGTCGCGAAATCCGGCGACGCTCCCTCCATGGCTCTGCTCGACTGGATCGCGCCGGAAAGCGGACTTCGCGTCGAGGGCGAGGGGGTGTTCCTGCGCCCGCCCCGAGCCGGCGACTATGCGGAGTGGCGTGAGCTGCGCACCAGCTCCCGCGATTTCCTGCAGCCATGGGAGCCCACCTGGCCGGCGGACGATCTTTCCCGCGCGGCTTTCCGTCGCAGGCTGGTGGCCTATGCGCGGGATCGGGAGGCCGGCGCGGCCTATCCGTTCTTCGTCTTCCGCGCCCGCGACGGGGCGCTGACGGGGGGCATAACCCTCTCCAATATCCGCCGCGGCGTCGCCCAGATGGGGTCGGTGGGATACTGGTGCGGCAAGCCTTTCGCCCGCCAGGGCCAGACGATTTCGGCGGTTCGGGCGCTCACCCTGTTCGCCTTCCGAAGCCTCGCCCTTCACCGCCTGGAGGCGGCCTGCCTGCCGCAGAACGAACCCTCCCGCCGCCTGCTCAACCGGGCCGGGTTCCAGGAGGAAGGCCTCGCTCACGCTTATCTGAAAATTAACGGCGTCTGGCGAGACCATGTGTTGTTCGGGCTCGTGTCTCCGCTTCGCGGCCACGAGAGACCGGACGAGGGCGTATCCGTCTGACCGTTCCCTTGCTTTCGGTCGGCGATCTCTGGGGCACATGGCCAACGACCGCAGGATCTGGGACGCCACGGCGACACTTGAAGCCCTGGGCGCCGCTGATGTCGTGCTCTGGCTCTGGGAGCCGGAGAAAGATCGCCTTTGCCTGACCGGAGCCTCACGCTCCCTCGGCCTCGGACCTCTCGCCCCGGAATGCTCCTCCGCCGCCATGCGCGCCCTGGCCCTGCCTCAGGACCGGGCCCTGGCGGAAGATGTGCTGCGGGTGCAGGAACCCGGCTCCGAGATCGCTGTCCGTCTGCGCATGCGCGGCGGCGGGGTCTGCATCTGGCGAGGCGTCTGGCTTGAGGAAGGGATGCGCGCCGCCGGCGTGGTGGCGCCCGAGACCAAGTTCGCGGCCTCTGAGCAGGACAATCTCACCGGTCTCCTCGACCGCCGCAGTTTCGTCACTCGCGCCCGGGAGCGCCTGACCACGCCAGGCCGCCACGAGCTCGTCGTGGCCGACCTCGATCGCCTGCGCCGTCTCAATGAGGCCCTGGGCCACGAGCGCGCCGACCTGGTCCTGGCCGCCCTGGGCTCCCGCCTGGCCGCAGCTTTCCCCCCTGGCGTGCTGACCGCCCGGGTCGGCGAGGACGAATTCGCCGTCCTGGCGCCGCACAGTGAGCCCAGCGCCGCCGAGATCCTGCGGGGCGCGCTGGAGCAGCCGCTGCGGATCGCCGGCTTCGACATCCATCCCACCCTCTCCATCGGCGCTGTCGAGGCCCATGGCGGCGAGGAAGCGCCGGAGGCCGCGGAGCTGCTGCGCCGCGCTGAGCTGGCCGTGGAATCCGCCAAGTCCGGCGGTCGTGGCGGGGCGGCGGCCTATGGCCGGACCATGGAAAGCGACGGCCTCTCGCGCCTGGCCCTGGAGGGCGACCTGCGGGGCGCCATCAGCCGCGGCGAGCTGGTGGCCTATTACCAGCCCATCGTACGGCTCGCCACCGGCGCCCTGTCCGGCTTCGAGGCCCTGGTGCGCTGGCGCCATCCCCGGCGCGGCCTGCTCACCCCGGACCAGTTCCTGCCGCTGTGCGACGAGATGGGCCTGATGAGCGAGCTGGGCGCCAGCATGATGCACGAGGCCGCCTCGCAGCTGGCCATCTGGCGGCGCGACCACCGCGCGGCCGGCGAGCTCACCGTCGCCGTCAACCTCTCCACCGGCGAGATCGACCGCCCGGACCTGGTCTCCGACGTCATGCGCATCCGCCGCGAGACCGGCCTGCCGCCGGGCGCGCTCAAGCTCGAGGTCACCGAGAGTGACGTCATGCGCGATCCCGACCGGGCCGCGGTGATCCTGCGCAGCCTGCGCGAAGCCGGGGCGGCGCTCGCCCTCGACGATTTCGGCACCGGCTTCTCCTCGCTCAGCTACCTGACCCGGTTGCCCTTCGACACCCTGAAGATCGACCGCTATTTCGTGCGCACCATGGCCACCAATGAGGGTTCGGCGAAGATCGTCTCCTCGGTGGTGAAGCTCGGCCAGGACCTGGCCCTGGAAGTGGTGGCCGAGGGCGTCGAGAACGCCCAGATGGCCCGCCAGCTGCTCTCCCTCGGCTGCGACTACGGCCAGGGCTTCGGCTACGCTCCGGCGCTCTCCGCACAGGAGGCCGAAGTCTACCTCAATGAGAGTTATGTGGACGGCGCGGCGCCGGTGAAGGCGCGCGGCTAGAGCCGCTCAGGTGTTCTCCTTCTGGGGGAGCTGTCGGCGCAGCCGACTGACGGGGATCGTAGATCTGTGGGCTTCAGCCCCCTCCACCGCGGCGTTTATCCTCGGGCCGACCCGCGGTCGGACCCGGGGGCGGTCCCCCTCCCCCAAGAGGGGAGGACCTCACGCCCGGCCAGCCTCGGCGCTCAGCAGACCCGGATCGATCCCCAGCTTGGCCAGGGCCTGGGCCCACTTGTGGGCGTGGTCGCCGCCGAAGATCAAAGCCTCGTCGGCGTCCACGGTGAGCCAGACATTGTCGCGGATCTCCTGCTCCAGCTGCCCGGCGCCCCAGCCGGCATAGCCCAGGGCCAGGGCGGATCGGCGCGGGCGGTTGGTGGGCCGGGCCATGGCCTCCAGGGCCTCCAGGGTGGCGGTGAGCGCCAGGCCCTCGCCGATCTTCAGGGTGTGGTCGTCCTCGGACAGGTAGTCGTCGGTGTGCAGCACGAAGCCGCGCTCCCGCTCCACCGGGCCGCCCATCAGCACCAGGTCGTCGGGCACGTGGATGCTGGAGGAGACGTCCAGCCGCCGCAGCAGGTCCGGGATGGTCAGGCCCTCCACCGGGCGGTTCACCGCCAGGCCCATGGCGTGCCCCTCGTCATGGGCGCAGATCAGCACCAGGGCCCGCTCAAAGCGCGGGTCGCCGATGCCGGGCATGGCGATCAGCAT
>Ga0265327_10005300_pt1 | contig 10821 bp, 14 predicted proteins | sample 41621metaG_FD_202089 | JGI IMG/M metagenome (GOLD analysis project Ga0265327, IMG submission 202089) | Rhizosphere microbial communities from Carex aquatilis grown in University of Washington, Seatle, WA, United States - 4-16-21 metaG | ecosystem: Host-associated > Plants > Roots > Rhizosphere... | reverse complement strand
CCAGAGGCGGTGAATGCCAAAACTGAAGAGGTCGCACAGCAAGTCATAACGCGTTGCGATGCGACCGAAGACATCGTCCGCCTGCGGATGAAATTCTGCCGCATTGGTTGAGTGACGAGTATCGCCGATCTGGCGTAACCGCCCGTATGCCGCTGACACACGATTCCTACTTACTATCCGACCGTCACGCATGCAACTCTTTAGTGGTAGAGCTCGGCTTTTATTTCTTTCTCAGCCTCCAGCCAGTTTTCCATTGCATCAGCCCCGTCAAAACCGTGCCGTTCCGCACGGTAATAAGCGGCAGTGGCAATCATGTTGTGAATTTCCTCGCCTTCCACTGCGACTTGCCGCTCGCTGGCATGAATGCTTTTTAATTCCTTGACCTGTTTGACCGCGCTTTTTTCGCTTGCTGTTACAGACTGATTTGACATGTTCATCCCTTTCTAAAAAATGCAAATTTGACCGCAATAATTTTCATGTTTACAACCTCAGTTTGATCCGAAATGTAATGCCACGCCGCGTATCGCACTCGCTCTCACGAAACGACCCACCGGTTCATTCACAACGTTGGCGCGAGTGTCCCATCTCTGTTCGGGACATTCCGTGCGTTGGCACACAATATGATTCCTTATTGAGAAAACGACCGACACACGCACTCATCGCTGCTGGAGAGATTGCCAAATCCATGAAAGGACGCTCGGTACCCGTCCCCCATAGAGTTGGCCATCAAATAGTTTTGTAGGCTGGCGGTGAGCAACGCGAACCCCAGCAGTGATGCCATAAATTCTGTGGTTCGTGCCTCACCACCAGCCTACATTTTGCGGTTATTCAAAACTGTTTAATGGCCGACTCAATAAGAACGCGCAAACTCGGTTCAGCCTTCCTGTTTGGGACTGTGCCAGCCGCCAACGTCGGCGATCATTGCATTGGCCGCAAGTGGGCCCCAGCTAGCCGGTTCATATTCGTGAACCGGCGTCTTCATTCCGAGGATAGGATCGACTATGCGCCAGGCCAATTCAACACTATCCTGCCGCGCGAACAGGGTGGAATCGCCTTTTATGGCGTCACCGATCAAGCGTTCATACGCATCCATTTCATCGTCCGGCACCTTGCATACGTGAAGCTCAACCTGATCACCAGCCATAGATGTGCCCGATGCTTTCACGCTTGCCCCAAGCGCAATAGCGACCTGATCCGGTCCGAGCCGGAAGCGCAAATAATTGGCTTGCGCCGGGGTGGCTTCGGCAAACACGTGCTGCGGAGGATGCCGTAATGTCACCCGTATTTCCGTAGCTCGGATAGGCAGATTCTTTCCGGTTCGAATAAAGAATGGCACGCCTTCCCAGCGCCACGAATCCAGATGAATGCACATCGCCGCAAAGGTTTCCACTTGTGAATCTGGAGCCACGCCCTTCTCCTCGCGATAGCCGCGATATTGCCCGCGCACCAAGCTGCGTCCGGTGAGCGGGCGTATGCCGCGAAACACCTTGGCTTTTTCATCGCGCAATGGCTCGCTTCCCGCACCGACCGGCGGCTCCATTGCAAGAATGGCGATCACTTGCAGCAAATGGTTTTGCACGACATCACGCACTGCGCCGACTTCCTCGTAGAAGCGCCCGCGTCCTTCCACGCCGAAATTTTCCGCCATGGTGATTTGCACGCTTTGAATGTAGTTGCGATTCCAGATAGGTTCGAGAAATGCGTTGGCGAAGCGGAAATACATCAGGTTCTGCACGGCTTCCTTGCCCAGATAGTGGTCGATACGGAAGATCGCCGACTCATCAAAATAGCGGTGCAGTGTTTGATTGAGAAACTGCGCCGAGGCGAGGTCACGCCCGAACGGTTTTTCCACCACGATGCGCCCCCCGGCTGCACATTTCAGCTTGCTGAGGTTTTCCACCACCGTGGGGAACATACTGGGTGGTATCGCAAGGTAGCACAGCGGCCTCTGTGCCTCTCCCAATGCTTCACACAGGCGCGCAAAGGTGGAGGCCTCCCGATAATCGCCATCTACATAACGCAGGAGGCTGGATAGTCTTGCGTATGCCGCTTCGTCAACGCTACCGTGACTTTCCAGACTGGCGCGAATACGGGCACGCATCTGGTTTACATCCCACCCGCTACGCGCGACGCATATCAAGGGAATATCCAACTGGCCGCGTCTGGCCAATTCATGCAGTGCAGGATAAATCTTCTTATAGGCGAGATCCCCCGTGGCTCCGAACAGTACAAGTGCATCCGAAATCATCGCGATCATAATCTCCCCCATTCCAACAGTTAGCTGCATCAGGTAATCCCTGTTCGTAGGGCGGGCTATGCCTGCCGCTCCAAGCTGTCGGGCATAGCCCGACCTACGGATGGTTGTATCTTTGAAGTGGAAATGGAATTACATACTCTCGAAGAATCGGATCGCATTTAGCAACTCGGGAAAATTGTAAATAATGTAATCGGGCTTTACGCCCGCTTTCTCCTGCACGCCTTGGTTCGATTTGAAAAATACCGTTTTCATGCCCAGGCTCTGCGCGCCATAAACATCGCGGTACATATCATTACCCACAAACAGAACCTCAGACGGCTCCATTTTCATGGCGCTCAGCGCAGCGGTGAATAGACTTGCATCCGGTTTGCGACAGCCGAAGTCGCCGGAAATTATGATCGGGTCGAAAAAGCCGGATAGCCCGACAGCGTTCAGTTCCGGGACTGCGTAAGCGGTCTGTCCGTCGGAGATGATGGACAAATGATATTTCGGGTGCAGTTGCCGGATGGTGTCTGCTACGCCCGGATAAAGCTGCAAGCGGAAGCGTGAGGCGGCCCGGTACGTCTCGGCAATAAATATTGGAAGCTGCGCCAACTTCTCTGGCGGCAATGCGCGCGTGAAGTCCGTCGAATATTGCCTGACGATCTCGCTGAAGATGCCGACAGCATCGAATTCCGGATGCGGCTTGCCATATGCCGCGCGTTGCTGCTTCATGATCTGAAAATAAAGATTCTTGAGCGCGTTCGGGTTAAGCGATATGCCTTGATACGACAGCAGGTTGCTGATGACGCGATAGAGATCATCGTGCCATTCATCCGTACGGATGTCCGAAAGCGTTCCGTTGATGTCGAAGATAATGCCCTTGATGATCATTCAATATCTCCTCAGACATTCTTTTGCTTCGCTGATCAGGCGATGGCGATGTTCCGGCGCAACCCAACTGTTGCGGGCAATACGCAGCAGCGTAATTCCCATGTAAAACGGCACTCTGCCGGTGATAGCTTGAAAGGCGCTGTCGCGATTAGGGAAGTGGCAGGCGTATTCCCACAGGAAGTGACCGATGAACGGTTCGGCGGCATTCTTGTCGCCCGTTGCGCGCATGAAGAAATGTTTGAGTTCTCCGGCAATGCGCCCCATGTCGAAAACGCGGTCGGCATATTTGGCTCTCTCCAGATCAAACGTAATCACGCTCAATTCGTCGCCGAACATAAAATTTTCCGGCGTCGCATCGCCATGCACGAGCACCTTACGGTCTTCCCACATTCTCGGCTGCTCTTTCCAGCGGTCACGCAACCAGTACAACTCGCCCGCCTCGCGCCCACCGATGGCTTTGATTTCCAGCAGCTTGCCGATCAGGCGATCTTTGTAATCGCACGCATCGCCGAACTCGACCCTCTCGCCTATCGCCGTCCGATTGTGGAAGGCCGACAAGAAGTAAGCGAGCGCGGTCAGCTTGTAAAAAAGCTTGCCGTAATAACCTCTCCGAATCGCCTCCAGTATGACTGCACTGAGCAGTTCTCCCTCACAACATTCCGTGACCAGAAGCGCGTTCATTGCATGATTGCGCCCGAGCGGCCTGACGACAGCGTGGGGATAGGCCGTCAGGCCGGAATTGCGCATCGCGCAGAGGCTGTCGAATTCTCGCGTCAGGCGCGAAGCAGCCTTCGCCGCATCCCGCTTTCTCGATGACAGAAAAAACTTTCCTATGACTTTTGTGCCGCTATGGCGATCTTCGTACAGGTACACATCGTTCGAGCCATTGAGCTTGAATACACGGTACTCCGGACTACCCGATGCGCCGCCGATCAGCGGCTGAATGTCGTGCTGGAGATAACCGTGCAGAGGGTCGTGCTTCGGTAGCCGCCCAAGATAATGGCCATTCATAGTTTTTTGTGCCGGACCGATGATATATCTGGCCGATGTTACGGAGTCATCGCAAATTCTTCTGCGCGCTGGCGCACATAAACGCGGCATTTCCGGCTGCCGAGTTGTGGGGCGTGGGTATGAATTTACCTCTCAGAGGTTCTTGCACCCGAAGGGTGTTCGCACCTACAGAATCAGCATAATCCATTGAAGTACCAGATGGCTCTTTGCCAATGAATAGAGATGCCGAGTAGATTCCCCGCCCCTTATTTCGCCACCTGCGACATCGACATAATCAGGCGCATCAGCTTCGCCCGATTATTGGTGTTGGTTTTCATATAAATACTTTTCAGTTGAGTGCGCACGGTATGGCTGCTCAAACCCAATTGTTCCGCCGCTTCTTCTGCCGTGAGGCAATCGGCCATCAACTCCGTTAACCGAATCTCGGCGGGCGTTAAGCCGTAGGTGGTTTTCAGCAGCTCGGCATCCAGCTTGATGGGTTCCGCGCTATCGGTGATGAACGCGATGGCGCGTGGCGCATCGTCGCCGGAGCCGAATTCATTTTGCGCGGACAAAGAAGAAAAATTCAGCGTGTAATCCTGCCGCCCGGAAGGGCGCGGCACTAACACTGCGCGAGAAAAATGTTCGGTGTTCAGGAGGTCGGGCGAAGTCGCCCCCCGAACGGCGCCGGTTATTGCGGAATGGGTTTTACTCTCTTCGGCGATGACTTCGCCCAATGAAGAATCGCCCTTGAGTTGTCGCAATTGCAAGCCGTCTTCCTCTTCAAAAATGCGCCGGGCAGCGCGGTTGACGAAAGTGATTTCCCCGCGCCGGTTAAACAACACCACACCCGAGGTAATGCGATCCAGAGCGGACAAACAAGCGGAGATTTTGAAGTCTGCCTCGCGCAGTTTAACCATCACGCCGAAGGCGCGAGAAACATGCGGCAACACGATAATCAGGCGGTCTCGCTCTTCGGGCGTAAACGGGCCTTCTTTGATGCTTCGGTAGAAATTAAGCACCGTCGGCATCCCGTTCATCGATGAAAAGTCGAACACCGAGCTAACCAAGAAATGGTCAATCTGATTGGGGTGGTTCAACTCGCGGTAAATGGGCGCTTGTTGCATCTGCTCGAACGGCACGATGTCCTCGCCGATATAAGCGCTGCCCTCGACAAACAGGCCGCGCTGCAACGCGGTATTGGCCAAAATATCTTCACCGTGCCAGCGGGTGCTCCAGAGTTGCATGACCGATTCGGGAATGCCGTGGTTGAAATAGAAACCGCCTTTTTCGGGTGGGTGCATAGGCGTGAACAACAGGCCCGATCTGGCGCTGACCCAGTCTGCAATTCTGGGCAGAATAGTGTTCCAGTATTCCGGTTCGGTCGCCCCCTGATAGATGCTGTCGATCAATGCGCTCAGACGCGCAAGCTCCGCTGTAGATGGTGAACTGGCTTGCATAAATCCCCCCGTTTAGTTTTTTTGGCAATTTACCTCATTTGGGGTATGCGGTGAAGGCGACTTTCAGGAAAAATGTGGGCGGGGAAATTTTTTAATCAAATTGACGGGTTAACACGTCCTGCGGCAGAACGCAGGAAACGGCGCTCGCGGGGCAACTGGCCCGCAAAAGTAGTTAGCAAAATAACGGTCAGCATACAGACGCCGAGGGAGGAGTCTCGATGTTTCTTGAAACACCTGCAAGACATCCGCGCCCGAATCCAGCACAGCACAATTCGGGAGCGCCCGACAGGGCGCAGTATCCGCATTCGCGGCATCCCGTGTGTAGCCCGGATTCTTTCCAGGCATTCGTCGTCCCGCATCCAGCCTCCAGCGTTCTAGTCGTTCCTGCGGAAAAAGTTCCTCGCTTCAAAATATTCCCGCTTCGTTCGAGGAGCCGCCTGCCCGTGTTCGTGGAACAACAACCCACAGAACTCGCGTGCGGCGTATCGCAGCGACGGCGACCCTGCGATTCGGAACTACTTCAGCGGCTTCCGTCATGCCAGAACGCTCCCGTAGCAGCGCGCAGGGAGCTTACACCATTCTCATTTTATCCCTTTACCCCTCACGTTGAGTTTACGGTAACTGGTGGGAAAGAAAGCAGAGGGGGGCTTGGGGGTGCGGCCCCCAATCGAGATTTTTGGAAAGTAACACTGGCTGACCGCACCCGCCAGCATGAAGCGGTGTGGATGTTGTATCGGGGAGAGTGAGATGAATAAAAAAGATGTTGTGATGGGTAAATTCAGCGCAGGGCTGCGGGGTGGTTTGAGCGGGTGCAAAGCGTTCGGTTCGTCAACCGGTTTGGCGCTGGGCATGTTGCTGTTGTCCGGTTGTGCCAACAACTATTTCCGTGTATCGCCCGTGCTGGATCACCCGAAAGAATCTTCCGGTGCGATAGGTGATGGGCGATCGGCGTATCTCAAGCCAATCAGTTTTGATGAAGAGCCGTACAAAACATATTTGAGCGCAGCCAATGATCAGGAAAAACCGGATGTCAAACAAGCCAGCGGCGCGCCCAGAAATAAACTGCAAAACATAATCATCGAGCATTCCGACGCGATGTGCGAAAAGCACAAGGGCGACATATTGGGCGGCTCGGCATCCACGAATCTGGTGTTGGGCATCGGTGCCGCGACGGCGTCCACTATTTCTGCGATTGTCACGGGCGCTGCGGCGACCAACTATGCGGCGGGCGCAACCATACTCAATGCCGGCAGGAGCGAGATAAATTCCGATGTATATCAGGGCATGCTGGCAACGGCCATCGTCAAGGCAATCGAGGAAAGCCGCGACAAGAAAATGGGCGAGGTCAAAGCCAATCAAGCTAAATCACCGACAGAATACAGCGTGAGGTCGGCAATTGTGGATGCTCAGGACTACCATTTTCGCTGCTCGTTTTATCACGGCTTGGTGGTGCTGAATGAAGACGCCAAGAAAAGGGCAACGCCGAGCCGGGAAGAACTCAAGGCGCATATCGAAGAGCGTACTGCGGAGTTGAGCAGGCTCGCCGCATCTGGAGTGCCAGCTTCGGATGCGACCTGGATACGTGTACACCAGAGCCAAAGTGATTTGTGGGATGAGTTAAATATTCTCGACCGCGCAAAATGAGCGAACAAGATTTCAAGGCTGGGTGGAATAGCGAGTTAGCTTGTATTTTATCCAGCCGGGCAAGTGTGTTTGCATGCGCGGAAATTCGCTATTTGGGGAAATGCAAATGCAAATTGAACCTGAAAAACTGTTAGCTAAAGATCACAGAGCAAAAATATACGGTTATGTGTTCTCGTGGATTGAATTGAGGTTGTTAGCTTGAAATCGGGAAAGGCGCAATCAACATGAAAATGTATCCGGTAAAAATTGAATAAGGAGAACGATGCATGAAAAAAACTATTGCCATCTTGCTGATGAGTTATGGCTGTTTTGCCGGAAATGCTTTTAGCGCGGAGCCGACCAAGCCAGCAGGCAACAGTATTGAACCGGAAATGGTGAGAATCAATCCGGGGAGTTTCATGATGGGGTCGGATGATCCATCTGATGGATACGAATACGCTGGCGTTACTAAAGTCCCCAAACATCGTGTGAGTATCGCGTATTCATTTGAAATGGGAAAAACCGAAGTCACACAAGCACAATGGATAGCGGTGATGGGTGAGAATCCGAGCGGCTTTAGCAAATGTGGCGATGACTGTCCAGTGGAAAATATCGATTGGTACGATACCAAACGCTTCATCAAACGCTTAAATAAAAAAACCGGCAAAGAATATCGGCTACCAAGCGAAGCGGAATGGGAATATGCCTGCCGAGCAGGGGGTGAAGAAAATTGGTGTGGCGACAACGATGTAAATAAGGTCGCTTGGTATATCGCAAACAGTGGAAATGAAACTAGCTCGGTCGCAAGTAAGAAGCCCAATAATTGGGGTCTGTACGACATGAGTGGCAACGTATGGGAATGGGTTCAGGACTGCTATTCATGGGATTTCAACGGTACGCCAGTTGACGGTTCAGCGAGGGAAGTCCCTGGGTGCAATCATTATATTGTACGTGGTGGCTCGGGGGGTGGTAAGGCCGAGGAGGGGCACTCTAGGACTCGCGGTATAGATCAATATAACGCAAAGAGCCCCTGGTTAGGCTTCCGTCTTGCTAGAACGCTCCCATAACGAAGCGCAATTGGAGAGAGCTTCTTTACCCCTTGTGCGGATGAGTCCGCGTAGGGCGCAATCAATATTACGCCGGATGAAGACCTTGCTTCCTTCATTCGGCGCAATGCGCTTCACTTATTGCGCCCTACGATACTGTTTGTAGCCGGGTAGGATTCTGCACACACTATTATCGGGCTAACCTGCCCTCTAGTCATAAACAGGAAAGGCGCAATCAACATGAAAACACATCCAGTAAAAATTGATAAGCGTTGGCTGTTAGGCCTGTTGCTGTTGGCGGCATCCGCTTCGGGTTATGCCGACGACTGCAAGCGCCTCGCCCACGAATGGCGCGAGCAGTGCGAAAACCAGAGCAACGTGGAGGAGTGCCAGGAGAAGGTGGAGCGTCGTTACCATCGCTGTTTGAGGCGCGAACGGCAGGAAGCTCAGCCGCAAGCGTATCCGGCACAGACTGAACCCACGACCATTTACGAGCCGCCGGTGTATTGGTCAACGCCGGTGAGGTAGGCTGGGGTGAGCTTGCGAACCCCAGCGTTTCAAATAGCGCAGCAATGGGACAAAGGAAATGCGATGTGTTTGCTACAGCCTTATGCAGTTACCAGAGCGCGGCTGGAAAATGTTCGCGGATGTGCTGGTCTGCCGTCAGCAGGGGCGATTCGCGATGCGCTGCTTGGGCAACGATGATGCGGTCAAACGGGTCGCGTGTCCAATTGAGCGGGAGTGCGGTACCGATGACCGAGGCAAACGGCAGTTTGCAGGTTTCCAGCCCGATGTCGCGGTGCAAGCTGTCGAGTATGTCGTGGGCGGTGCAATTGATACGGGAGATTTCATGCAGGTAAGCCAACTCAAGCTCGACCATCGGGGAGATGAGCAGTTGTCCCGCCGTTCCCATGGCGCTCACTCCCTGTGGCGTCAGGCGCGCCGCACCATCCTGATAGAGCCACACTAGAACATGAGTATCGAGATACAAGTGTTTCACAACGAGGGTTTCCAGTCCTGCTCCCAAGAAAGCTGGGCAAGCTCATCGGCTTTGCCGTTGATAACGCCGGGGTGCGGCTTAAGCAAAGCGAGACGCCCGGTTGTTGCGTCGTCGTTATCCCAGACTGCGGCGAAGCTGGCCGTTGATGTGTTGGCGGCAGCTTGGGTGAGTGAATGGTCTGCTTCGCGGCTGCGCAGGAAGTCCACAAAGTCGGTGACTTCCGCCAGCCGTGTAGGCGGCAGTTGCAGAATTTTTTCGATCAACTGATGTTCGGCTGTGTTCATGGCGTTCTCCCCGTGTGGAGGTGGATGCGCGAATTATACGGAAATCAAAGCGGAAAGTGGAAACCGGATGATACGCGGCAATGCAGGAGCGGCAAGTGATTTTGCAGTAGATGCGGTTCGTGGTTTGTTTGTAGTTGTTTTTTAACTTAACCAAGGAGAAAGTAGCATGAAAAAATATTTGTTGGCGGCAGCATTGGTGATGGCTTCGACAGCGGTGATGGCAGATCGGATGGTGACTACTCGCGGCAGTTGGAATGGGGCTACTGAAAAAGAAGCCTGCAGCATAGCAAAACAGACCGCAGTGAAAGAGGCGGAGAAGAGAAACGAACAGGTTGAAAGTTACGGTGAGTGTACGTGTTCAGTGGATTACAGCAACTGGTGGAATTGCACGATTGATGTAAAAGTCGAAAAAAAGCAATAGCGAGTGTAGCGCTCCGCAATTATCGGAACTTATGTTCAAGCCCTTTTAGGTCGGGCTTTAGCCCGACATGTCGGGTTGAAACCCGACCTACAACACGGCGCTTACCGTTGGTATAAGTTCCAAACAGAATGGCGCATAACCTTGGTAGGGTGGGCAGGATTTTCCTGCCCACGCAGAAACCCGCTCGGATTGGAATACTCAGCCGCGTGGGCACGGTAAGGCCGTGCCCACCCTACGAATTGCGCCCCGCAGGCGCACGGGCAGATGATTTTGCGATAGATGTGGTTCGTAGTTTGTTTGTAGTTCGTTTTTTAACTTAACCAAGGAGAAAATAGCATGAAAAAATATTTGTTGGCGGCAGCATTGGTAATGGCTTCGACAGCGGCGTTGGCAGAACGTATAACTGAATATTATGTGGCTTATGCATTAGGGCCGAACAAAAATGCTGCTGCGCTCTATTCGGTTACTTACAAGAATGATCCTCTCAATGGTTATACAAATATCGGCTGTGATAATCAGTGGAACAGCTACATGTCAGCAACATATAAGGATTACTTCAAATGGCAAACGGGATACTTAGGGGCGTTCAAAACTCGGAGTGAAGCCGAAAGCGCATTCCGCGAAGAAAAATCAAAGGCTATGCAAAAAAACAAAGGATTCGACAATGCGATTAGTTTCAGTTGCACTCTCGATTAACAACGCCAATGTCGGCTACACGCATGAACTGACATGAACTGAAACGCCTCAAGGAAACATAGAATTTATCAGGAGCCTGTTATGCGTTATTTGTTGATGGTGTTGATGTTCGTGGCGCAATCTGCGTTGGCCGAGGTTACGGAGAACGCCGCAGATTGTGTTGAACTCGGC
>Ga0265327_10005299_pt1 | contig 10823 bp, 8 predicted proteins | sample 41621metaG_FD_202089 | JGI IMG/M metagenome (GOLD analysis project Ga0265327, IMG submission 202089) | Rhizosphere microbial communities from Carex aquatilis grown in University of Washington, Seatle, WA, United States - 4-16-21 metaG | ecosystem: Host-associated > Plants > Roots > Rhizosphere >... | reverse complement strand
ATATGGCGTGTAAAGATTCCAACCCCAAGTTGCACTGAAGGCGCTGTAAAAAGGATAAAGTCCCCATTGAACTGGTGCGCCAATTCCCATTTCCATATTCCACCAATTGCTGTTTAAAAAATAGTCGTCAGCATAACCTTGATTGGAGTAAGTTCTTTCAATAGTTCCCATTCGGTAGTCGTAATAATCTTGATCATAAATTTTAATAGTCGAATCGTAAGGAACATTTACTTGGCTCGATGCAGAAGACAAATTATTTTGATTAACTGGTTTATCAATCTTTTGCAAAATGACTGCAATATTTTTACGTGACGAATAAACATCGTCGTTGTAAGCTGTATTGTAGTAGGCACTGCATGACATTAAAACTGTCATTAAAGCAAGTAAAACTAATTTATGTGATTTCATAATTTATCCTCCCGTTAATTTTTACATCGCAACAAATATAAATATTTTCTTAATACTATGACTATAAAAAATTTAAAAGGTTTAATATTTATTAAAAAAATTATTTACGCGAACCACCCGATGAATGTCCTCCTGACGAATGAGAACCGGAACTACCTCTTACCGGAGCCGATGTCGCTTTAGTTACGATGTGCTGAACCATATTTCTGATATTTCCGCCGCCACGTTGGTTAGACGAATTATTTCCTCTTTGAATATTTACACGGTTTCCTTGCGATGTCCTGTTCGCCGGATTTAATTGTCGCGTAATATTATTTTGTCGCGGACGTGTAACATTGACATTTCTATTGGTACCATTAACTGCTCTGTTGACATTGCTGCCATTATTTGCCATGTGTAAATTTGGATCGTTGGGCGATATAGTTCTTCTTACGTTTGCATTTCTTACCGTGTTTGGTGCTATATTATTGCCGCCTAATACAGCCGATTTTTGCTGATTTGTATTTCTACTATTCGGTGATCGACCATTGTTGCTCGTAATGCCGTTGTTTCTACTTCCAAATTGTCGGGCAGAATATGAATTATAATAGTCATTATGACCGTAACGGTAGGGATTATAAAATCCCGGGTAATACCCAAATCCCCAAGGAGACATGCCATAAAATGGCATTCCCCAGCCGATAGAACCATAGAATGGATAGTTTCCAAAACCTAAACTCCATCCCCAACCATAAGGATATCCAAACCCTACGTTAAAATTATAACGCCAATCGCTATTTGAATAATAATCGTCATAATATCCCTGATTGGTGTATGTTCGTTCAATTCCTCCCATTCGATAATTGTAATAATCCGTATCATAATTGCCGTTGGCTGTATCAATATTATTTTTAGTCACCTTGTCAGAAGAAGTATTATTTGTATTGTTATTTTTGACAGGTGCATCAACTCGCACAATCTGTTTTGGATTTCTATGCGAATTATAAATGTCATCGTTGTACGCAGAATTATAATATGCCGTGCATGACATCATAAAAGGCATTAAAACAGCGATTAATAATTTAATGGATTTCATAATTTGTCCTCCTTTAATTTTTTTTATTTACAACAAAGATAAAAAATTTTCAAATAAGTTTAAAAATATAAATCTTTGTAGTTTTATTATAACGAATATTAATAAATTTTATTCTTTAAGATAAGACTGCAAAAAGACGTAAAGGTTGCGTGTTTTAACAAAATTTAATATAATAATTATGGCAAAAGTATTAACTCCTCGGCACGAAGATTATTCGAAATGGTATAACGATTTAGTAACCAAAGCAGACCTTGCTGAAAACTCGGCAGTTCGCGGATGCATGGTCATTAAACCTTATGGCTATTCGATATGGGAAAAAATTCAAGCAGCTTTAGACAAGATGTTTAAAGACACCGGTCACTCAAATGCATATTTCCCTTTGTTCATACCGAAATCGTTTTTTAGCAAAGAAGCCAGTCATGTCGAAGGGTTTGCAAAAGAGTGCGCAGTTGTAACGCATTACCGTCTAAAACAAGACCCAAACGGCAAAGGCATTATTGTTGACGAAGACGCAAAATTAGAAGAAGAATTGATTGTACGTCCGACATCCGAAACAATAATCTGGCATACCTATAAAGGTTGGATTCAATCGTACCGCGATTTACCAATTTTGGTCAATCAATGGGCAAACGTAGTTCGTTGGGAAATGCGTACACGTTTATTTTTGCGAACAGCCGAATTTCTCTGGCAGGAAGGACACACTGCACACGCAACGCAACAAGAAGCTGTTGACGAAGCTGTACAAATGCTTAACGTTTATGCCGACTTTGCGGAAAACTTTATGGGCATACCGGTTATCAAAGGAACTAAATCGCCAAACGAAAGGTTTGCCGGTGCGTTGGAAACATATTGCATAGAAGCATTGATGCAAGACGGCAAAGCTTTGCAAGCCGGAACATCGCATTTTCTCGGTCAGAATTTTGCAAAAGCTTTTGACGTTACATTTTTGTCGAAAGAAAATAAACTCGATTATGTTTGGGCGACTTCGTGGGGCGTTTCGACGCGACTGATGGGCGCATTGGTTATGGCACATTCTGACGACGACGGTCTGGTGTTACCGCCAAAACTTGCACCGATTCAAGTTGTCATTGTTCCGATTTATAAAAACGATGCCGAAAAAGAAAAAATCAGTGTGGTTGCCGAAGAAATTAAAAAACAATTGTTGAAACAAAATATTTCCGTCAAATTCGACAACCGCGACACGCAAAAACCCGGTTTCAAGTTTGCAGAGTGGGAGTTGAAAGGTGTTCCTTTGCGTATTGCTATTGGTCCACGCGATGTTGAAAATCAAACAGCCGAACTTGCTCGTCGCGATACGCGCGAAAAAATAAATGTTTCGCAAGACGATTTAATTGCGACAGTCATTCGTTTGCTCGACGAAATTCAGACTAACATTTATTCGAAAGCTTTGGACTTCCGCCAAAACAATACTTTTAAAGTTGACAACTGGGATGATTTTAAAGCACAAATTGAAAAAGGTGGTTTTGTATCAGCACACTGGGACGGCACAACCGAAACCGAAGAAAAAATAAAAGAAGAGACCAAAGCTACAATTCGTTGCATTCCAATTGACAATGTTGTTGAAAATGGAAGTTGTATTTTAACAGGCAAACCATCGACACAAAGAGTTTTATTTGCAAAAGCATATTAGTTTTTGTGGATGACAAATTTCACAAAATTTGCACAAAGTTGAAAAATAAAACTTTGTGCAATTTTGTGCAATTTAATATTGGCGAATTTCAATCATTTTTGTAATAAGCTGTAAGTTATTCCGGAACAAACAGGAATTTCCCATTTATCAATTCATCTTTTTGCAACCACATTGTTTTTAATATTTCACCGTCAGCATCTACAAGCTCAAATATTTTAGGTTCATAAAATTTTTTATCAACAAAATCAGTTGTATAAATAAAATCTATTTCATTCCCGGTCGCGCCATTGCACACAAATTTGATATATATTATTTTTCTTCACGATCTCACTTTGAAGCGTGTCAACTGAATCTGTAGTTCCGCCAACCGATCGATATTAGAAATCATTTTTAACTATACTTTTTCATAATGGAATTTTTTAAGTTTTAAATTAAAATTACGATTAAAATATTATGATGTCAAATAAAATATGTTTTTTAACATGAAAAATTTTAAACTTGTAAACTTGATTTAAATTTTAAAAAAAATCATGAAAAGTTAATTATTGAACTGTAATTCGTAAGTCAATTTAACTACAAATTCTCTCGACTGTGCCGGATATGGAGAATGACCTCCATTGTAAGGTTGTATATACTGATAAGGTTTATCAAATATATTATATATACCAAAACCAAGGTTCAAACCTTTTGTAAATAAATTGCTATAGTTAAAATACAAATTGATTAAAATGGTCGGATTGATGACGCTTGAAATGGAATCTTTTGTAGTATAGGAAGAACGTTTTCCGAAAAAATTAAATGATGGACTTACGCTAAAATCTTTAAACACATCGAAGCAACTATTTAATGTAATTTTATTTTGTGGTGCTGCCAGATAAGCGTTGTTATTACCGGTAACTTGGTAATAAGCGACTTCGTTTTTTCCGTTTGTTGTGTAATACGAATAATTTAAAGTTGCATAACCCCAAGTGTATTTAAACCGATATTCAATTTCAATACCTTGCGATCCGGTTTTAGTAAAGTTTGTATAAGTTTCAATATACAAAGAGTCTTTCATATATGAATTATAAACTATAGGATCGTGGATTGTTATATCATATAAATTTGCAGTAATAAACATATTGTTATTGAGTTGATAACCCAATTCGAGTTCAAAAACATCGGTTTTTTCGGGAACAATTTTTGTATTTAATAGCATATTTTCAATAGACGGAGCGCGGAATGCACGACTGTAAAGTAATTTAAAATGAAATTTATCTATTAAGCCTGTTATCCCAACACGCGGTGAAAACGCATTTCCATATTCGCTGTGTTTATCCATGCGTCCACCGGCAAAGAAATTCAAATATTTTGTTTTGTACAAACCTTGTAAATAAACGCTAAAATTATTGTAAGTTATTTCATTTTTACCATTTTGAAAAAAGGTCGTCGAATCAGTTCTGAAATTTTTTGCATCGTCTTTATATAATTCAAAACCGGCAATTAGGTTCATTTGTTTGGTAACATCATAGTTCATCCCAATCGAACCCGTCGAACGGATAACTTGTTTGTTGTACGACCAATATGGGGTATCTAAACTTTGAAATGGTTTTTGATAATTAATATTAAATTGTGGTGTAATCGTTAACCGGTCATTTATTTTGATGTCGTATTTAAGTTCTCCCATAATGGCTCTGTTAAAACTTGACGCCGGAGTTTCAATAGAGTCGCTGTTATCGGTTGTGAATGTTTGATAATCGTCGAAAATAAAACGTGCTTTTAGGCCATTGTAAGCCAATCCAATATTTAAATTTTCTGTATTTTCGACCTGAAATTTTGATGAAGCGCCGTATGAATAATTGGTCATACTTGTATATGTTTCGTCGGACATTCTGCCTGTACCTTTGAAGAGTGAAACAGAAACATCGAGGTCATTATATTTTTTCCCAAAAGATAATGAAATGTTTTTATTACCAGTAGTATGTGCAAACAGTCCATATTGACCACTCGCTTCAATACCGTTCAAATCGCTGCCATTTTTGGTAATGATATTGATGACACCTAATTCGGCATCACCACCGTAAATTACAGAACCTGGACCTCTGATAATTTCAATCCGTTTAATTTGATTAATATTATAATGATTGGCAAATTGCAAGACTGAATACATAAAATCATTCATAATTTGCCCGTCAATAAGCAATAGTATTTTGCCTTCATGTCCCCAATTTCCACGACTACCAATGCCGATGATACCGTCAACATCGTAACCGAAAAAAAATCCGGGAACTGCGTTTAATACGTCAATTAAATCGCGTGCGCCAGATTTTCTAATTTCTTCATCAGTTACAACCGTAACTATTCCTGGCGATTCACGAGTTGTTAATGCTTTTTTCGACGAAACTGTTATTTTCATATTTAATAATTCGTCAACCGAAACGCCAAGTTTTTTCGACAAAATGACTAATTGTTCAAGTGAAAGATTTAATAAATCATCGTAGGTCATTTTTGTAATATCATCTTTTGTCAAATCATTTATCCGCAATGAATCTACTTGCGAAAAAGAATTTTGAAAATTCAAAATAAGAAAAATTGTTGCTATAATAATTTTAAATTTTTTCATAATAAATTGAATTTAAGTTTTACTCAATTTTTTTTCCAAAGAGTGCAAAAGTCGAATTTATTTTGAGATAATTGCGCAAAATATTTTTCTCTGAGAATTCATATTTCAATTGCCCCCCCTCTGTATAAAAATTTATTTCACTTCCTTTTTTTACGGATCCGTCTTTTTCGGTAATAATTAAAACATCTTTGTTTGTTAAATGATTGATAATCTCGTCGAGATAAATCGTTTGATTAGCTGGTACAAAAAGTATATTGCATCTCCCAATTTCTTTTAATGTTTTAAAAATCTTTATTTCAATTGGTTGATTTCCAACTTTTCGTTTTTGTGCAATTACTGCCAAATGTTCTTTGATAGGATTGTCTGTAAAAATGCCGATTATAAAATTTCCTTGTTTGGTAGCAACTGTCCATTCAACATATTTTGTGAAATTAAAAATATAAACTGCTTTGAATTTTTCATATTGACCATAGATATAATTATTAGATATAACCAAAGCAACAATAAAAAAGAGAATAATGAATTTTTTCATGTGTGAATAATTTTATTTTGTTAAATATTCTATAATTTATTATAGCAATAACAGAAATGTAAATTTTTTTAAATGAATCTTACATCTAAGTCAATGATTATCTAATTTATCATTTTCAATATTTTATCGAAATTCCATAAACTTGCCGGTATATTCCAAAGATTATTAAAATATTTTTTTCATGTTAAAAATTTTATAATAATAATTACATAAGTTTGGTTATTACTAAATTGACAAAGTCATAAAATTTAAAGCGTAAACTTAGGAATCAAAAGTACAAAATTATTTTAACATCTTACAGCTTGTTGATAAAAAAACAATAAAAAAAGCCGCTTGTGCGGCTTTTTTTTCAGAACAAGTTTCAGCGGATAGTGCTCCTGTCAGATTGCTTTGTAGCAAATCTCGAATATTTTTCGAATTGCAATCAATTTCAAAACAATTCATAAAAATAATTTTTTGGAAAAATTATTTTTTATTTTTATATTGTTCTAATTTTCTGATTACTGACGAATCATTTGGTTTTAATTTCCGTGCTTTCTCTAAATTTTCCTTTGCGAAATTACTTGACTTATCAGCAATTATAAAATTATCTGCTCGTCTTATATATGTATTAAAACGTTCATTAATTTTTGCTTCTAGAGCATGAATCTTTATTTTTAGCTTTTCATTTTTTTGCAATTTTAAAGCTTTATTATAAAGTACCAACACTTCGACAAAATGTTCTTCACCTTGCAAAACTAAATTTTCTGCATCTTTAATGATCTTGGAATATTCGATCGAATCAGGATTATCACGCATTTTATTGCTTGTTTTTACAGTATTCGTAGAATCAATCGAAGTTTTAATTATTTTTGCATTTTTGACTTCCATCGGCGGACTTGTTCCAAACTCAAAATGTAAAATAGCTATAAGTGATAAAATAAATATCACAATAATAGCGCTTCCAATAATTTTTTTTGTAAAAAACAATTTTAATTTCTTATTTTTTTGATTTGAATGTGCGAATAAAAAATCATTTTTTAATGTAAATTTCTTTCGGTATTCATTTTGCAAAGTTTTAGCTTTTTGCAAATCAACATTAATTGCCTTCAAAAGAAAATTATAAGCGGCTTCGACATTTTCAACTGAATTTCCGTTAGACGCTTCACTTTTATATCCATTGGCATTATTGCTAATAAGTCGATATTGTTCAACTAAATTCAAATATCTATTAGTTAGCTCATTAATATCATTGGTAGGATCCAATTTTAATGTTTCCCATGCCTTCTTAATTTTATCATCACCATTTATATTATCTTCGGGTTTAGATGATAATAAAGATAAATTATCTCTTTCCAATTGTTCATCAATTGCTGTAAACAATATTTTAAAATTGTCATTCAGATGTTCTTCAGCTTTTAATACTTGCATATTACTAAGTTGTGCCGCAAAATCGGAAATTATTCGTCGGATTTCGCTAAAAAGCGTTATTTCTTCAATAATAGCTTTAGAATAAGCGATATTATCCATAGTTTTTACCTTATCATTCAAAACCGTGATTTTATTTTCCCAATAAGTTAAATAATCGGCAATCGAAACACCGTCAAAAATTTTTGCATCATTTAAAATGATAGGAAAAATCCGGTTATGTAAGTTACCGTTTTTTAAAATTTCGATTACTTCGAACAAGCAATTTTTTGATTTCAGGTATTTATCACTGATCAACATAACAATAAAATGCCCCTTCCCAAGATTTTGCATAAATCCGGATAAGCTATCTTTGAACTTAATTTGTTCACGATCAATCATTACATCATATCCTCTATTTTTAAAACCGTTTAAAATGGTTTCGAGAATCTGATTGAACATTTTTTCTTCTTTCAATTTATCATTCCATGCGTATGAAATATAAATTTTTTTGTCTAATTTTTCTTTCATTTTATTCATAATTTTAAATTAATTATGCAAATATAGTAAAATAAAATCAAATTAGCAAGTTTTTATACAAAAAAGTAATATTATTTATACATATTGATAAAATTTTTATTGAATTATTGCTATTAGAGCAATTGATTAATGTAATCGGTTTTGTAAAGTAATATATTAACTTGTAATAACTTAAGTTTATAATTGAATGCTATATTTATCGATGTACTAAATTAAATTTCTATAATTTATTATTTTTATATTTACTTAAAATTATTCTAAACATTACATTTGTTTATACTCTTTGTATATGGTTGATAAAAATTAGATATTGATTGATTGTTTATACTAATAATTGTAGTTGATGTTTTTGGAAACATTAAAATTTTTCTCATAAATACAAATAAAAAAAGGCAGTGTTTCCACTGCCTTTACTATTTCCCTAACGAAAAATCCGTACTATGCGACCTTAGTTTCTGCGGGTACCGTTGCTGCAACTGTTGATCCTGTAGGTGCAGTTTCAGCCACCGGAGTCTCAACGTTTGTTGGAGTCGGTGGAGAAGTTTTCGCAGATGTTGTATCAAATAACACATAGTCTTGATACTTTTGATCACTTACGTCTTTCCAATGCTCTTTTCCGATTTCGGCAAAACGAACCGTCGTTTCGTAAACATTAACATGAGCGTTGTTTCGCGCTTCAGTATTTGCTTTACGTTCCATAATCGCAGCGTTGCGGATATTCACCTTAGCCACAAAATCACCATACGCTTCGGTTAATTCCGAAATCTGCTCAGGTTTGATTCCAGCCGAACACACATCATTATAATTGGTTGTGAGTGTGTTGAGCAAAGTATAAACAGAACGTTCTAATTCATCGTTTGTAAGCGACGAAATATTCATTATCTGGTATTGTGCGAAAGTAGAGGGCTGCGAACCATAAAACCATTTCAGTATCAAACAAATTGTTTTGATTAGTTTCAGCATGGAATCTTTCGAATTATTCACATTCTGAACTGCAATTTTTACTTTACTTAACCAATCGCTGTCGGGACCAGTCAATTTCAAGTTATCAATTGCAGTTTTAAAATCCCCAATTTGCTTATCAGTGATTCCGTAAATGCTAAAGTCTTTAGCATCTCTAACTACTGCATTATATACCTTTGTCGCAATGTTTTTTAGTGCGATCTGCGACAAATTAACCGCTTTGCTTAAATTTTTGAAGACTTAAAAGTTTTATTGTACGTTTGATTGATTTACTATGCTGTTTAAAAAAAATACTACAATAAATATTATAGTATAAAAACCAACGTACATGATTAATATTAAAAAAAAATTATTAATGCATAATAAATCAAACTTGATTTTAATGCAAATATAATATACTTTTTGATAAAATGCAAATATTTTAGCAATTATTTTAGGTTTACGGTGTTAATTTATAATAATTTGATTAAATATTATTGTATAAATTTATGAAAAATTACTAATTTAATAAGTTAATAACCAATTAATTAATTATAATAATTGGTTTTTATAAATTATTTTAATAAAATATTGTAAAATATGTTTACCATAATACTATAAATTATAACTAAAACTATTATTTTGAGAATCGCTATAAAACAATTTTCAAGTATAATGATGTTGAAAAACAATTATATTATGTAAGATTTCAATTCGTATAATTAGCGGTGATGCAAGGAAGTTATTATCTTCGACAAGTAGCTTAGAAATTAATTTTTTATCAAAACGGAATATTCCGGTGCGAAACGTTTAAATTATTTTTAGCTAAAGTGACATATATATTTTGCACATAATTAAATGATTATCAATGATTTTATTTCCAAACGATACAAAATTAAGTTTTGGTTAAATTTCGCCTGAATTTCTCAATATTAAATGTAAATTTTTGATAATTAGCGAAATAATGCAATAAAATTTGGTTAATTTTTGAAATTTGTTGGAAATTTATTTTTTAGTGGAGTAAAATCGAGATTGTTTTAAGGTACTTCTATTATTTCGTTGTAAATGAATTTTCATGTGTAATTTTCGGGGTTGTTTCAGTATGAAAGGTTTCTTATTGTTCAAGACAGTTTGATGGAATATCGTTTTCTATGAAATCATTCTGTTCATCAATTTTTATTGAATTCACCTTATGTTATGATAAACTTTTTTGGACAGTGATTATTTTTTTATGCTACATTACAGCTTTGACGACGTTTTAAAGCATTTCCTGAAAAATTAAATCAGATTTTTTCAACTTTAAAGCTGTTTCTGATGTCTTTATACAATTTTCCATCAACGTAATACATTTTTCTTGCATTTGTAAAAATAACTATTTTTCTATCGCATTGTTAACAAAACACATTACAAAACAAAAAAAACGCATTAGAATTGATAAAACTGAGTTGAAAGCCCATAATTATTAATGGATTGTCGCTGAATAAACGTTTATGATCTGCGCAAAATTGATTATAGATTTTAGGAATTTGTTTATACTTGTTAAATAGGAAATTGTAAACAGGATTTAAGTTTTTATGCAACGCACATCCAATTAAGGGAGAATAAAAAAGCTCTTAGAATAAACATTTTTTATCATTAGATATTGATTTTATTACCTCGCAGCAATTTGCAAATTGAATAATGTAAA
>Ga0265327_10005298_pt1 | contig 10824 bp, 9 predicted proteins | sample 41621metaG_FD_202089 | JGI IMG/M metagenome (GOLD analysis project Ga0265327, IMG submission 202089) | Rhizosphere microbial communities from Carex aquatilis grown in University of Washington, Seatle, WA, United States - 4-16-21 metaG | ecosystem: Host-associated > Plants > Roots > Rhizosphere >... | reverse complement strand
GGCGCTCGCCAGCGACCTCGCGACGCAGAAGCTCGAGACGATCAAGGGGTGGAAGGTGTACTCGACGATCGTCTCGACCTACAACGCCGGCTCCGAGACGTTCGCCAGCGACCCGGTCTACAAGGGATTCACCCGCACGACCTCCGTGGTGCGCTGCACGAGCTGCCCCACGGCGACGAACGACTACGTGACCGTCACGGTGACGATCACCGGCAACAGCCTCAAGACGGGCCTCGCCAAGACGACCATCATCGCCGCTTTCTGAGATGACGCCCATGCCTTCGACCCGAATGCGCGCGCGCGCCGGCTTCACCATCATCGAGATGATGATGGCGGTGCTGCTCACGGTCATGGTGTTCGCCATCACCGTGCCGTTCTTCCGCAACCAGACGCTGGCCGTCGACAAGGGCGCCGGCCGTCTCGACGCGCTCCAGAACGCCCGGTACGCGCAGGCGACGATCGACCGCGAGCTCCGCATCGCCGGCGGCATCACGGGGCAGCCGATCATCGTGCAGGCCGCGGCGTTCTCGGTGACGTTCAACGTCGACCTCGTGACGCGCTACACCTACGACCCCGACGCCACCTACTACGATCCGAGCGCCGACTCGCTCGGCACGGAGAGCTGGGAGCCGTCGCGCTCGAAGAAGCTCCCGACCTCGACCGTCGTCTACCCGACCCAGCTCTACACCGACGCCAGCGGCAACCAGAGCCCGGCCGAGACGATCTCGTACTTCCTGTATGCCGACGCGTCGGCCGGGCGCAGCGACCTGTACATCCTCTACCGTCGCGTGAACGACCGCGACAGCACGATCGTCGCGCGCAACATCTGGATCCCGACCGACACGGCGTACTTCTTCAAGTACCAGCGCACCGACGCCAACGGCAACATCAGCGCGATCGCGCAGAATACCCTCCCGCTGTACTGGAACTCGGCGAACGACCCCACCGACTCCATCCGCATCGTGCAGATGCGCGTCGCCTCGCTCTACCGCGACGTGCGGCGCGCCCAGGACGTGACGCGCACCATCTATCACAACACGCGCCTCCTCAACGCCGGCATGCTCCGCCAGCAGACGTGCGGCGCGACGCCACTCGGCCCACAAGCGGTGACCGTGACGCAGGTGTACGACACCACGCACACGGTGGTGACGAGCGTGCACGTGGCCTGGACCAATTCGCTCGAGGAATCGTCGGGCGAGGCGGACGTCGCCGTCTACACCGTACAACGGCTCAAAGCGGGCAATACCGACTGGGAAGTGCTCGGCAACAAGGTCGCGCAGGGCATCACCAACTACAGTTTCGACGATTTCAACCCGAGGTCGGGCAGTTGGACCTACGGCGTGATCGCGTGGGACTGCACGCCGTCGAGTTCCGTCATCACGCAAGCCGGCAGCATCACCAACCCATGACCATGCATCCGATGGCACACCCTCCCGCGCGACCGGAGCCGCGTCGCGAGCGCCGGGGATCGGCCATGATCCTCGTGCTCGTGATGACGCTCTCGCTCGCCGGCCTCGCGATCTCGGCCATCTACCTGATGTCGAGCGCGAACCTCCTCACGTCGTACTACGACAAGGAGCGCAACTTCCGCTACGGTGCCGAGGCGGCCTTGGCGCTGGCGAAGTCGCGCGCGACGCACGACACGACGCTCCTCATCCCCGAGGACACGGCGCTCAAGTTCGCGACCGCGTCGTCCCTCAAGGACGCCGCCGGCAACACGATCAGCGGCGTCACGTACAACACCTACATGTCGTTCACCGGCGACACGTCGGGACGCTACGGCAAGTTCATCACGATCCTCTCGCAGTCGTACGACACGGGCGGCACGCGCACGGTGCGCCGCCTCGACCTGACGTCCGAGAGCTTCAGCCGGTACGCGATGTTCACCGACTCGTTCCCGAGCGGCCTCTCGTATGGCAGCGGCGAGTTCATCCGCGGCCGCGCGCACAGCAACACGAACTGGAACGCCGCATCGGGGAGCACGTTCTACGACACCGTCAGCGTGCCGACGGGCGGGACGATCCAGAGCGGCCCGACGTACACGAACGGCACGACGTACACGAACGGGCGCATCCCGTTCCCGACGGTGGCGAAACTCGCCGCGCTCCCGGGCTACGCGACGAGCGGCAACCTGAACTTCACGCCCGTCTCCGGCACCGCGACGCGCGACAGCCTCGGCGGCGTCACCGAACTCTCGGGGCGGCAGACGAACGCGACCACCGCGGCGAAAGGGACGCGCATCCGCTTCAAGTATTTCGACAAGGACCTGAGCGGCGTCATCGAGGAGGCCGAAGGCTTCATGGAAGTCTTCGACCTCGCGGCGGGCATGGACACCTCGAGCCTGCGGGTCGACCTGCTCCGCGGTGGCTCGGCGCCGGTGAAGAGCATCGTCATGCTCAACCAGTGCGGCATCCTCGCGACGATCAACACGACGACGCCGTCGCACAAGGAGTTCTTCCCCGTCGCGCGATTCAAGGAGCCGTGGGTGGTGCACCGCATCCGCGCGAACGGCAACTCGCCCGGCTGGACCTCCGCCGATTCGACGACGGTCGTGGCCGGCAACGCCGCCGCCTACTCGAAGATCATGGGCGCGGGCGTGGGCATGTCCCGCTGCTTCCCGCCGGGGAGCCCGTACCTGATGCTCGCCGAGCGCAACGTCCTCTCGGGCACGTGCGCGATCTCGACGGACACCACGTCGACGACCATCTACGGGTGGGGCGCGCTCACCACCGGTGGCGGCTGCACCACCGCCAAGCAGTACGGCGGCCAGGACACCACGTTCACCGCCGTCGTCTACCGCTGCTATTACGACCAGACCGTGACGACCGGGCAATGTAAATCGGGGACGATGACGAACTCCGCCGGATCCACGTACACCGGCTCGCAGGTGAAGCTGGGCGCGTGGCGCGTCTTTCCCGGCACGGCGATGAGCGGACTCCCCGCGAGCAAGATCGACGTGAGCGAGGCGAGTTACCTCTGGCCACTCTACAAACCGTACAACCTCAGCGCGCGCGGCGTGGTGCACTCCACCGGCCGCCTGTACATGAGCGACACGCTGCGGGGGAACATCACGCTGTACGCGCTCGGCTCCGTGATCTTCATCGACGACACCGTCTACGATCTGGACCCGACGGCGGGCAACGCGCTCTGCCGCAACTTCCTCGGGATCATCGCGCGCGACTCGGTGATGATCGCCGACAACGCGCTCAACCGGCCGCGCACGGACCCGAACGGCGTCGTGCGGTTCCTCGGCACGCCCGACGCGACGTTGCACATGATCACCATGAGTCTCACGGCGACCGTCGGCGTGGAGGCGTATGGAACGGGGCCCGCGGAGTCGAGCGTGGTGCCGGCGCTCACGACGCCCGTCTTCTCCGGCGGCTACGTGAAGCAGTCGGGCGGCGTGATCGAGAAGTTCATGACGGCGACGTACGGCGGCGCCGGCACGGGGTTGCAGGAGAACCGCACCGTCGACCCGTGCCAGCTCACGAACCACAAACCGCCGTTCTTCCCGCAGACGGGGCGCTATCTCGACAACAAGTACTACGAGATCGACCCGACCAAGATCGCCTCCTGGGCTGCGGTCAAGAACTTCATGGCGAGCCTGCGCGGCAAGAGCGTGCCGTAGGCCGGTTGTCGGTGGTGGTGCAGGAGAACGGGGCGGACGCCGGGTGGGGCGTCCGCCCCGTTTCCTTGCGGGATGCGGCGTGCGGAGGCGCTGTGAGCGCTGCGGCGCGCTGCGGGGCGCCGCGGCGCGCTACGGCGTGAAGAGCTGCGCCTGCGACTCGCCCGCCGCCGGCGTCACCGTGTGGCAGGCGCGGCAGCGTGCCTCGTACGACTCGGCGCCTCCCACCATCACGATCGGCGAGTCGTAGCGCGCCGGCTTGCCGTCGATGAGGCGCTGGTTGCGCGTCGCCGGCGCGCCGCACATCACGCAGATGGCGTGCAGCTTGTCGACGATCTCGGCCACGCACATGATCTGCGGCATCGCGCCGAAGGGCTCGCCGCGGAAATCGATGTCCGTACCGGCGACGATCACCCGCCGCCCGCGGTCGGCGAGGTCGTTGGCGACCTTCACCACGCCCGGATCGAGGAACTGCGCCTCGTCGATCGCGATCACCTGCGCGGTCGGGTCGAGGCGCAGGCTGATCTGCCGCGACGAATCGACGGGGATCGCCTCGATGGTGCGGCCGTCGTGCGATCCCACCTTGAAGACCCCGCCGTAGCGGTCGTCGAGGTGGGACTTGAACACTTGCACGCGCTTGCGGGCGATCATCGCGCGGCGCACGCGCCGCATCAGTTCCTCGCTCTTGCCGCTGAACATCACACCGGCGATGACCTCGATCCAGCCGCCGTTCAGCTGAAACGAGCCGACACTCATTTTTCTTTCCTCGGCGGGCGGCCGCCGTCGTCACGACGCGGACCGCGGGTGAAGGGACGGCTCGCCGGACGCGCGTCGCCGCCGGCACGCGGACGGTCGTCGCGCGCGCCACGGGTGAAGCCGCCGCGCGGCGCGGGGGCGCCGTCGCGATCGAACTTGCGCGGCGGGGCGCCGGCGCGGTCGAACTTGCGCGGCGGGCCGCTCGCGCGGTCGAACTTGCGCGGGCCGCTGTCGCGGTCGGACGTGCGATCCGACGTGCGCGGACGTTCCTCGCGGTCGAACTTGCGGGGCGGGCCGCTCTCGCGGTCGAACTTGCGCGGCGGGCCGCCGTCGCGGTCGAACTTGCGCGGCGGGCGCGCGTCGCGCGCTTCACGGTCGAAGCGCGGACGCTCCGACGCCTCGCGCGGCGCGCGCGACTCCTGCGGCGCCGCGCGCTCGGCGGGACGCGCCGACGCGAGACCGTCGGCGCGCGTCTTCTCGCGCTCGTACAGCTTGAGCGCCGCCGCGGCGATCGCGAGGCCGTCGAAATCCGAGAGGAGCGGCTCGAGCGCGAGCACTTCGCGCACCGGGATGCCCTGGGCGAGCGCGGCGCGGAGCGAGGCGCGCAGCGCGTCCTCGCGCACGCGGGCTTCGCGGGCCGCCTTGGAGCGCTCCCACGGGAGCACCGTCACGCCGGCCATGCGTTCGAGCGACGCGCGCTGCCGTGCCGTGACGAGCGCGACCATGCGGCCGGGCTGCGCCGCCACCGTCTCGGCGAGCGTCGCGGCCGCCGGCACGCCGGCGAACACGACGAGCGCGACGTTCGGCGCGACCGGGCCCTCGGCGATCGTCACGAGCGACGTCGCCCCGGCGTAGCCGAGCGCGGCGATGGCGTCCTGCGCAGCGGCCGTCGTGCGGTCGTCCGTCGTGAGGATCGCGGTCGACGGTGGATCGAGTTCGTCGAGCAACTCGCCGAGCGGCGCGAGGGGGGCGTCGCCGGAAACGGTGCGGGCATAGATGGTCGCCGCGGCGGCCGTGGCGGGGGCCGCGCCTTCCGCCGTGCCGCCGACGCGACGCGCCTTGTGCAGGTAGCGCTCGAGGATCTCCTCGACGGCGGGAGTGGCCGTCGTCGCCGTCAGCAGGCGGGTGCCGGTCTTGGGCACCTCGGCCATCACCAGCGCGAGGTCGTCGCTCGCGGCGTCGTACTCGTCGGCCGCGGCGAAGACCACGCCCTGCACGCTCCCCAGCTTGATGGCGGAGGCGCGCAGCAACTCGCCGACCGTGTGGGCCGAGCCCACGAGCGCGTGCACGGCGCTCTCCTTGAGGAGGCGCTCGGCGCGCGAGGCGCTCGTGGCGGGCACGATCGCGGCGCCTTCGGCGGCCTCGAGCGCGCGCAGTTCCCGGGTGAGCGCGACGGCGCCGCTCGAATCGGGGACGATGATGAGCAGTTGCAGCTCGCCGAGCGCGCGGTCGATGCGCTCGAGGGCCCCCGTGACGCGGGGGGCGATGGCCGACCAGTCGGCCGGAATGAAATGCGCCACATGGGCGCTGCGCACGGCGCCTGCCGTTTCGCGCTCGGTCTCGCTCACTTCGTCCTCGAATGTCAATGGCGCGGCGGGTGCCGCGTGATGTATCGTTCCCAAGTCCCGCGCAGGTAATCTAGCGCCTGCGACAGCCGCCTGCCGACCTCCACGATCTCGCGCGCCGACGATGCCAGAACCCCTGCACTACACGCCCTCCCAGAACATCGCGCAGCTCCGCGAATCGGCGACCATCGCGGTGAGCACCAAGGCGAAGGCACTCAAGGCGCAGGGGCGCGCGATCATCGACCTCGGGGCGGGGGAACCGGACTTCGACACGCCGGAGTTCATCCGCCGCGCCGCGCAACGGGCGATCGACGCGGGGGCGACGCGTTACACGCTCACCGAGGGCATCCTCCCCCTGCGCGAGGCCATCGCCGCCGAGGCGAATCGCGCCTGGAAGGGGCCGCAGCCGGTGAGCGCGGGCGAGGTGGTCGTCTCGACGGGTTCCAAGCAGTCGCTCTTCAACGCCTGCTTCACGCTCTTCGGCCCGGGCGACGAGGTGCTCGTGCCGGTGCCGAGCTGGACGAGCTACTTCGAGATGGTCGAGCTGTCGCGCGCCACGGTGGTGCCGGTGTTCGGTGACGCCGCGCGCGGACTGAAAGTGTCGGCCGCGTCGCTGGCCGCCGCCGCGACATCGCGCACCAAGGGCCTCATGCTCAACTCGCCGGTGAACCCGACGGGTTCGGTGTACACGGCCGAGGAACTGCGCGACATCCTCGACCTCGCCGCCGCGCGCGGCTGGTGGGTGCTGAGCGACGAGATCTATCAGCGCATCAGTTACGGCAGCGCGCCGGCGGCCGGCGCGCTCGACGTCGCCGCGACGCGCGACAACCTCATCGTCATCAACGGCGTCGCCAAGGCGTACGCGATGACGGGGTGGCGCATCGGCTGGACGATCTCGCCGGTGGCCGTCGCCAAGGCGATGACGGCGTTCCAGTCGCACACCACGTCGAACGCGGCGGCCGTGAGCCAGCACGCCACGCTCGCGGCGCTCACGAGCCTCGCCGAGGCCGATGCGTCGATCGGCGCGATGGTGGCGCAGTTCCGCACGCGGCGCGACGCGGCCCTCGCGATCCTCCGCACGGCCCCCGGGCTGACGGTGCTCGAGCCCGACGGCGCGTTCTACCTGTACGTCCGCGCCCCCAAGTCGCTCGGCGGAGACGAGCCCGGGAGCGCGTTCTCGAGCTATCTGCTCGACAAGCACAACCTCGCCGTGGTGCCGGGGTCGGCGTTCCTCACGCCGGAGTGGATCCGCATGTCGTACGCGGCGGAGCAGTCGCAGGTGGAAGACGCCATGCGCCGCGTCGTCGCGGCGTTCGGAGAACTCGCGTGATGGACCGGCGCGCTTTTGCCTCGTGGCGCGGCGAACCGGTCTGGCGGCGCGTGCTGCCTTCGGCGTAGGCTCGATCTCCCCCAACGGAGGCACGCGTGGACATCGACGTGCGCGTCGAACCGACCGATCAGGCGCTGCCCACGGTGGATTTCCGCTGGGACGCCGACACCGACATCCTCACGGCGACGGTGCAGGCGGCCGGCGCCGGTGAAGGGATGTCGGGCGCGGTGGAGATCGAAGGGAGCGACGGGTCGTGGCTCATCTTCGACGTGTCCGCCGGGCGCATCGCCGGCGTCGAGGTGGCCGTCTGGCCCGACGTGCGCACGGTCGCGGGCCTCGCGCGCCCTGCGGACGCGACCCCCGCGCGCCTCACGCTTCCCGCGCGCCGGTCGCAGCCGGGCGTGGCCTCGCTCGAGGTCGACACGCGCCTCATGGCCGAGTCCGACGCGGCGGAGAAGACCATCCATTTCCGCATCGGCGCCACGCGCGCGGTGCGGCACCTGCACGTGGCGACCGACCTGATGTTCGACGTCGACGAACGCGACCGGCTCGCGGGCGTCTGGCTCCTCAACGTGCCCCCGTTCCCGGCGGACCAATGATCACGACGATCGTCCTCGTGAAGGCGGAGCCCCGCCTCATCCCTCAGTGCGCGAAGAAACTCGCCGGCCTCGACGGCGTCACCGACGTCTATTCCGTGAGCGGCGAGTGGGATCTCGTCGTGATCGTGAAGGTGCCGCAGTACGAGGACATCGCGCGCATCGTCACCGAGCAGTTCCCCGAGGTGCCGGGGCTCGTGCGCACGACGACGCTCACGGCGTTCCGGGCGTACTCGAAGGAAGATCTCGAACAGGCCTGGGACATCGGCCTGGGGTGAGCGCGACGGGAGCCGCCGCGGGCGCTCGCTCCCGCTACGGCTTCTTCGAGTCCATGCACCAGCCGAGCGGCACCCGCAGCGACTCGTGCCACTGTCCGGCGCGGAAGCGGAGCACGACGAGTTCGTTGGGCGCCGCGTAGCGCCACGACTCGAGGATCACCTCGTCGGTGCCGTCGCCGTCGAGGTCGACGTGGTCGAGGAGGCGCTGGAACTCCACCGTGCGCGCTTCGCCGCTCGCGACGTGCCGGTACGTCGGCTGCCACTTGCCGTCGATGAAGTCGAGGAGCGCGAGGACGTTCGTCGAATGGCCGGCGCCCGGGCCGAGGTCGCCCGCGCCGGGATCGACGAACGACGACGCCAGCGTCAGCCCGCCGGTCGCGCCCGTCGAGAGCGCCCGCGCCGAGAAGTCGAGCGAGTCGAGCTCGGAGTTCTCGATCTTGTTGAGCGCGCCGAGGTCATGGCCGGCGGCGCGCGCGATGCGGTCGATCTCGGCCTGCGGGAAGACTTCGTGCGCGACGCCGCGCGTCACGAGCGCCTTGTTGGTGGCGAGCAATTCGATCGCGCTGTCGCTGCCGATGCCCTGTGTCGCGAGGCGCACGGTGGCGATCGGGCGCATGGCGGTGCACCCCGGCAGCGTCTGGAGCGGGCCGTCCTTCGTCCACATGCCGCGCACGATGGCGGCGCGGCCGGCGGCCTGGCCGCCGTGATAGAGGAAGAGCGAATCGCCCGCGGCGAAGTACATCGAGTCGAGCGACTTCCAGCCGTACTCGCTGAGCCCGATGCCGACGATCGCGCTGTCGATGATCGCCGCGACCGGGAGGACCCGTGGATCGCCGCGGTCGCCGAACACCTGAAAGAGGAGCGTCGGGCGGTGGTAGATGTTGATCGCGGGCGTGCCGACGGGGCGTACGACGTTCGCCGCCTCGCGCCGCGCCTTGTCCTTGTCGCACCCGGAGAGGAGCGCTAGGATGCCCACCACGATGATCGACGCGCGCGACCCACGATGGGAAGGCATCATCTCGGCATCCTCAGAAGGTGAACCCCGCGGGGCGAGCGCGACCGACGTCGCGCGGCTGCTGCGACGGCTCGCCGCCGACGCCGGCGCCGCAGTCCCCGCCACCACGGGCGACGAGCGGCCCCTCGAAGTGGTCACGCTCGACACGAATCCGCCGCGCCTCGAACAGGCGACGCCCATCGAGGGCGGGGCGCTCGTCGCCCGCGCCGTGCCCGGCGACCCGACCGTCGGCTTCGCGGCGTTCCTCGACGGCGTGCAGATCAGTCGCGTCATGGCGCGGTGGAGCGACGGCGTGCCGGTCGTCCACGGCACCGTCGCGGCGGTGGTGCGCGAACGGCACGACGGCGAGCTCGGCACCTGGCGCGGCCGGCCGGCGGTCTCACGCGGCGTCTACCTGCCGGTGGCGACGGCGGGCGCCGCCCGCGTCGATGCCTTCGTGCGCGAAGGGATCCCGGTGTTCGATACGCTCGACGCCGCGGCGCCCGCCGGCCCGCGCCACCCGGCCGAACTGCTGTCGTTCGCGCGGTCGGCGGTGCAGCGCGAGCGCGAGCGGCTCGAGACGGAGCTCGCCGAAGCGTGGGTCGCCGCGGGCGAGGGTCCGCTGTACGTCGACGGCGGCATCGCCTCGAGCGGCGCCGCGTCGCAGCACGCGCTCGCGGTGGGCGTCGTGAAGTCGCATCGCACGCTCTACGCGAACGGCGCCGACCTCGGCACCGTGCTCGGGTTGGGCGCGGGATCGCGGACGACGGCGTTCGAGATCCGCTCGCCGCGCCGGACGCACGTCGCGAGCTGGTACCTGCGCCTGCGCGACGCCGCCGGGCACGATCCGTTCTTCGGCCTCGTGCGCGTGGAGGTCGCGCGCGCGACCTTCGACGCCGCGCGCGCCGACGCCGTGAGCCGCTGGGTGCTCGCCGAGCGCGCGCCGGTGTCGCTCCCCGACCGGCGCTGGAGCACGATGGCGTACGGCATCCGCAACTGCGAGGAATACCTGCGCGCCATCACGGGCTGAGGATACCTTTCGATCATGTCCGTACTTGGCCGCATCGTCGCCACCGAGCGACGCCCGAACACGCCGCACGAATTCCATTTCTGGACGGCGCTCGATTCCCCCGTGGGCATCGGCACGATCGTGCGCGTCGAGGGGGCGCACGCGGTCAACGGCGCGCTCCCGCGCACGTACGGCGTCGTCACCGAGGGCTTCGGCTACACCGATCTCGAGACGCCGCTCCACGACGTGCTCGGCCACGACGGCTCCCCCGACAGCGCGACGGCGTCGCCCACGCGCCGCACCGAGGTGCGCCTGTACACGGCGGCGGTGCTGCGGCACGTGCCCGAGGAGCCGCTGCAGCCCGTCGGGAGCGGCACCGTGCACCTCGCGACGGACGACGACGTCGCCATCGCCCTGCGCATGGACGGGTACCTCAAGGACGGCGAATCTACTGGAATTCCAGTAGGTCTGTATCGCGCGGGGGCCACGCAGTCACCGGTGTACCTCGACGCCGATTTCCTCCTCGGGCCGGAGGCGGCGCACCTCAACATCAGCGGCGTCTCGGGCCTCGCCACGAAGACGAGCGCCGTCGAGTGGCTGCTGGCGTCGATCTTCGCGCATTTCCCGGAGAAGAAAGGCAAGGTCGCCGCGGTCTGCTACAACGTGAAGGG
>Ga0265327_10005297_pt1 | contig 10824 bp, 4 predicted proteins | sample 41621metaG_FD_202089 | JGI IMG/M metagenome (GOLD analysis project Ga0265327, IMG submission 202089) | Rhizosphere microbial communities from Carex aquatilis grown in University of Washington, Seatle, WA, United States - 4-16-21 metaG | ecosystem: Host-associated > Plants > Roots > Rhizosphere >... | reverse complement strand
ACAGAATGTCGTCGAATATGCCGGCGGTCATCATGAGCGTATGGACGGCAAGGGTTATCCTAAAGGTCTGAGCCGCGAACAAATGTCGATTCCGGCGCGGGTCATGGCCATTGCGGATGTCTTCGAAGCATTGACAGCATCGGACCGGCCTTATAAATCGGGCAAAAAAATTTCCGATGCACTGTTTATCTTAAAGAAAATGAAAGAAGAAAAGCACATCGATCCCGATCTGTATGACGCGTTTATGGAGCATAAGATCTATAAAAAATACGCCGAAAAGTTTCTGGAGGATTTCCAGAATGACGTTGACTAAGGTAACTTGCAAAACATAAACCGCAGAGACAATGGAACACGGATGGCGCAGATTATTAGGGTAAACGCGGATAAGCCATAAAAAATCCGCGTTAATCGCTATCGGCGCTATTCCGCGGGTTTCCAAGCAGCAGAAACGGTGAAAGTATTATAGAGCCCGGAGAGCATAAAACGACATCGTTCCCACGCTCCGGCGTGGGAATGCCTAAGTACCGCTCCAGCGGTACGGGACGCCGGAGCGTCCCTCACTGCGTTCCCACGCAGGAGCGTGGGAACGATAGCATAATACTTTCACAGCCTCTGCAACTTGGGAGCGAACAACCTTAAATATTCCCGCGCCCTCGCCTAACCATCCCCAGCAACTAGGTTTTTTCAATGAAATTCAGCAATAAATGGCTTAAATCCTACCGTCTTTTAGCCTGCGCCTTTATCACGCTGCTGTTCATGGCGCACACCGCCCATTGGCTGCAAATTCCGACCTTACAGCGTATGGAAAACATTTTATATGACTTGCGTTTACGCACCACGGTGGTCAATACCGTCGATCCGCGTATTGTCATTCTCGATATAGACGAGGAAAGTCTGGCCAAAGAAGGCCGTTGGCCTTGGCGACGGGATAAAATGGCTTATCTGGTCGATATGCTGTTCGATTATTACAACATCAAGTTACTGGGCTTCGACGTGGTTTTTTCCGAGCCGGATACCAGTGCTGGAGTAGAGCTGCTGGAAAAACTGGCTTCCGGCCCCTTGCAAAAAGATGCCGATTTTTTATCGACGCTGGAAACGATGCGCCCGCAATTGTCTTATGACGCCTTATTTGCCAAAAGCCTGGAAAACCGGCCGGTGGTGTTGGGTTATTTCGCCAGCCACATCAGCGAAAAAACCCCCGAGGTGGGTCTGTTGCCCCGGCCTTTGGCGGCGGCCGATGCACAACCTTTCAGTGCTTTGCTGTTCAGAGGCAAAAGTTATGCCGCTAACCTACCGAGTCTGCAAACAGCGGCCATATCAGGCGGTTTTTTTAACAATCCCAATGTCGATGAAGACGGTATTTATCGAAGACTACCGCTATTGATCAATTATAACCATCGGCTTTATGAAGCATTATCGCTGGCTTTATACAGAACCTTAGTGGGCAGGCCGGAGGTTAAATTTATTACCGGCGAGGGTTACGGTCAAAGCAATGTCGATAGTCACCTGGAAGCTCTGGATATCGAGGGCTTCCGTATCCCTGTCGATCAAAGCGCAACCCTATTGGTGCCCTACCGCGGCCGGCAAGGCAGCTTTGCTTATATTTCGGCAACCTATGTACTGAACGGCGTCGTCGAGCAAGACAAATTAAAAGATAAAATTGTGATTGTCGGCACCAGCGCCGCGGGATTGCTCGATTTACGCGCGACTCCGGTACAAAACGTTTATGCGGGGGTTGAGGTTCATGCCAATATTCTCAGCGGCTTGCTCGACCAAACCATTAAATCCAGGCCCAGCTATATTCTTGCGATTGAACTGCTTGAGTTATTGCTGATTTGCTTAATCGCCGTTTTGGCATTTCCCCGCTTACCGGTGTTTTTATCGGCCATTCTTTTCAGCATTTTGCTGATCGGCGGCACCGGGCTCAATTTTTACGCTTGGACGGTTTGGCATGTCGATACCGTATTGGCAGCTCCGATCACCTTATTCACCTTGCTGTACGGCATTCAGATATTTTTCGGTTTTTTCTTCGAAAGCCGCAAGAAAAAACAACTCGGCAATATATTCGGTCAATATATTCCGCCCGAATTGGTCGAGCAAATGAGCCAATCGGAGGAAGAATTTTCGTTAAAAGGCGAAAGCCGGGAAATGACCGTGCTGTTTTCCGATGTCCGCGGCTTTACCACCATTTCCGAAGGCATGGAGCCGCAAGAATTGTGCGAACTGATCAATGACATTCTAACGCCGGTCACCCGCGTCATCCATGAACACCAAGGCACCATCGACAAATATATCGGCGACGCCATCATGGCTTTTTGGGGAGCGCCGATGCACAACCCGCAACATGCGACTTACGCGGTCAAAGCGGGCTTGGCGATTTTACAGGCTTTAACAACGATTCAACAGGATTTTAAAGCCAAAGGCTGGCCGGAAGTCGATATCGGCATCGGCCTTAATACCGGGAAGATGAGCGTGGGCAACATGGGTTCGCAGTTTCGTATTGCCTATACCATCATGGGCGACGCGGTGAATTTAGGTTCGCGTTTGGAAGGGCTCACCAAGCAATACGGCGTAAAAATGATCGTCAGCGAAAGCACGCTGTTGGCGGCTCCGGAGTTTACTTACCGCGAACTCGACAAAGTACGGGTCAAAGGCAAGCACAAACCCATTACCATTTATGAACCCTTGGGCGTAAGCGCGGATATAAGTTCCGGGCAATTACAGATTCTCGACTTATTGAATCAGGGCCTGAATAACTATCGACAGCAGCAATGGACTGAGGCGCAAAGCATCTTTGAGCAACTGGCGGAGCAATATCCGCACGATAAGTTATACTCGATTTATCTTGAGCGGATCGCTTATTACCTTGAATCGCCGCCGGAAATCGACTGGGACGGCGCTTTTACCCATACCAGCAAATAGCGTTTTGCCCTGGCTTCACACTTTTTAGTGCTCGGCTTTAAGGATTTAGTTTAACGACCGGCGCCGGTGATAAAATAATTAAAACAGTAGAGTGGTGAAACCATGACCTTAAAAAGCAATAAGAAAAACCAGTCAGTTCACTACCGGCCGCTACGATGTCTGTTTAAACTAAGTATTGCCGCATTGCTCTGGTCTGCTTTTTGTTACGCCGCTCCGGATGGTGCTCAAGTCATCAGCGGGCAAGTCAATATGAATAATGCTACGCCCGGAGTGCCCCCCCTTACAAACGGCCCCAACTCGACCATCCATTGGCAAAATTTCAACATTGCTCAAAACGAACTCAGCCCGTTCAATCAAAGTACGGCGCATCCTAATCTCAACGTGACGCAAACTATTGGCGCGGAATCCTTCTATACGGCTGCCACTATGCCCGACCTGACAGGCACGCAATATAGCGGAAGCGCTACCCTACAATTCCCGCTAGAAGGCCGCCTATCAACTTTCGCATTCGGCGCGGGTTCACTCGGCGCAATCCCATCACCCATTACGGCTCACTTAACAAAAAGTATCGTCATTGTTAGCCCAAATTCGCTTATCGCCAATCTTAACCTAGGCTACTTCAATTTTCTGTATGACAACATTCTTTTTATCGCGGCTTCCGGCTCAGCACCTCCGTTAAACGAAGGGATTAACCGTGCGGAAAATGACAACGCTATTATCGTTATTGACCCTCAAACCGGCAGCAACGGACTTATCGAAAATGATGACGGCTCTCTAGCCCTCGCCGCAGGCCGGCAAATTACCCTTAGCAATCGGTATGACCCGGATATTCGCTTTCAAATCCAGGCTCCGGCCGATAACGCCGTTAATCTGGGCAAACCGTTAACCGAACGCGGCGTGGCCGACGTATTTGTAAACGCCATCAAACACAGCGACGAAATTACTACCGGCAGTATTGAAACGGATATGCAGGGCCATATTAGACTGGTCGCGCAACAGGATGTAACTTTAGATGCAAACGACAAAATATCGGCGAAATAACCAAGGCTGCGAGTTTTTCTGATTTCACTGGGAAAAAACAACTCGCTTAAATACCGCACTAAATAATCCATTCATCTTTCCGTAGAACAACCATGTTTATTCCAGCAGCTCACATTATTAAACGTTATGGCTTGTGGCTAAGCTTGATTTTGATGTTAGGCCTAACCGCTGTCCCGCCCGTCTACGCAGGTTCTCAAGTCGTCGGCCATATCAGCTTCGTCAAAGGTAACAATGCGGCTCAACAGCCGGAGGCGGCGCCTCGCATTCTCGGCAAAGACTCGGAGATTTTTCAGGGCGATAATATCCAGACGACCGAGCGCAGTTTTGTGATTATCGAATTTACCGACGGCTCCAAAGTGACCGTGCGGCCAAACAGTAATTTCAGTATCGATCATTATGACAACCAAGCCGCCACTAAAACAGCGCAGTTGGTGTTGCATCAGGGCGGCGTTAACGCCAGCACCGGCGGTATCGCCAAAGCTAATCCGGACAGTTTCCAAATCAAAACCCCTACCTCAACCATTAAACCCAAATCCGACAAAGCCGAATTTACGGTGCGTATTTGCGACAAGGAATGCGAAGAGAAAGCTAAAAAAGCCGCCGCGGTAAGAACCGAACAAAGCGTAGTGGCTCGCGTAGTCGATATCAAAGGTGAGGTTAGCGCCGTAAACCGGGCCGATAAAGACGCTAAAGAGCGTCCGCTGTCGTTGGGCAAACCTCTGTATAACTCAGACTTTCTGCGTAGCGAAAAGGATAGCTTTGCGCTGCTGGTATTTCCTGATGGAGAGAAAATCACCTTGCAAGCCGACAGCGAAATGGATATTAAGCAGTACAATTACAAAGTCAGCGGTAAAAAAGATCGAATTTTGTTGCGTTTAACCGCCGGGGGACTCAGAGCGCTAACCGGCAGTATCGGCAAAAACGATCACGAAGCCTTTGCCTTGGACACTCCGGTCGCGACTATAGGCATCAGAGGCACGGGTACGGACTCTTATACGGACGGCTCAAGTCTCGATCATTCCACTTGGCAAGGAACCTCTTTTTTGCATAATGAAGCAGGAGATTTCGATGTGCCGGAAGGCAGCAGCAGCTCCACTTCCGGCGCCAACGCCATCCCCTTGATATTTCCCACGCCGCCGGATGCTCCGCAACCTTCCGCACCCAGACCGGACACCAATAAATCCGATCCCGAAAAAGTGTTTGAAGAAAAATCGCCTAGCGCCGGAGCTACCATTATTAAAGCCAACAGCGGCGATGCCAGCGTGGAATCTAACGATGGCGGAAGCAGCACCACCGTAGAGGAAGGCGAAACCGGCTCAACAGGCGCTGACGGCGGAATGATGACGTCATCCGAAGCGAATGATCCGGCCTCCGATAACAGTTCATCCGAGCCTAATTCATCCGACAACGGCGCCTCCGATCATGAAGGCTCATTTGACGACACTACTGACAACTTACTTGAAGGATGTTAAGGTAGCTGTAGAGACGCTGCGCTATGTCTCGCTACATACAACGTAAAAAAGTTATGAAAAATCAACCTAAAATCGGTAAAACAAGCCGTTGGCTTAGTACTCATAAAATCGGACCGGCTTTCATCCTTGCCGGTTTATGCCTGATTCCCCAAACGCTTTGCCTGGCTGCCGCACCGCAAGAGTTCAAATTTACCGTTAAGCGTTTTTCGGTTGAGGGTTTATCGCCGCTGTCGCAATCGTTTATTGACGACTATTTTAAACCGCTGCAAAACAAGCCCTACTCTTTGAAAGAGCTACAAGACACCAGCAAAGCGCTTGAGCAGATTATCCGCGAACAGGGCTACCCGTTTTACCGGGTTATCGTGCCGCCGCAAACGCTGTCTACCGGCGAAGTAAAACTGAAAGTCATCTCGTTTACCTTGGGCGAAATCGAAGTGACCGGCAATCGGTATTTTAACCGAAACAATATCATTACCAGCCTACCCATCCTGAGCAAAGCCGAATCGCCGAATACGCAAGACTTGGCCGAGGCGCTAAAAGTGGCCAATAAACATCCCTCGAAACAACTGCAAGTCACTTTTAAACCCAGCAAAACGCCCGATAAACTGGACGCCAAAATTGCGGTCGCCGAACATCGCCCTTACCAAGCGTCATTAGTTGCCAACAATTACGGCACCACCAGTTCGGGCGATTACCGCTTGACCGGCGCACTGCAATACAGCAACTTGTGGGGCATGGATCATATCCTCAACGGCAGTTACTCGACTTCTCCCGATCACGCCGATTCAGTCCAACAGTACGGCGTCAGCTATAGCTTACCTGTATATCGGCTCAAAGGCTGGCTGAGCGCTTATTACGCCAATTCCTCGGTGAATACCGGCACCGTGGCAACCGATTTGACCGTAACCGGCTCCGGTGAAATGTACGGCATCCATTACCAGCAGTTTTTACCTAAATGGGGTAAATACGAGCACAGCCTGGATTTGGGTATCGACAACCGCTATTTCATCAACGATATTCAATTCCGCAACACTCAGGTAGGCGCCAATGTCCGCAGTGCGCCTTTTAGCATACTGTATAAAGGCGAGTATCCCTGGCAAAACACTCACACCGGCTATTATGTGCAATGGGTCGGCAACACCGACTTCGGCGGACACAATACCCAGGCGCATTATCAAGCGGCGCGTCTTAACGCCAAGCAAAACTGGGACTTAATACGCTACGGCAGCACTTTTTCGGTCTCTGTCAAAGATTGGCTGATGCAAACCAGCTTTAGCGGCCAGCATAGCCATAATCCATTAATCGCGGGCGAGCAACTCGGCATTGGCGGCAGTTTTGATGTGCGCGGCTACGATCAACGCGAAACCGGAGCCGATAGCGGCCAAATTGTAAAACTTGAACTGTCGACTCCCGCTTGGCCTGCTTTGAGCTTGGTCGAAGGGCAAAAAACCAACCTCTTCGCCTTTTACGATTACGGCCACGGCCGCCTGCAAAGCACAGCGGCCGGGCAGGTTAAAGACTGGAACTTGAGCGGTACCGGGATCGGCGCGCGTTTTCAATGGCGTGAATATTTTATGGGCACTATTGCCTTCGCGACCGCGTTGGATACCGTCGAAACCGGAACCACCAAAGCCGGCAACAATCGCATCCATGCCAATATCGTCTTTAAATATTGACGATTGACTCACGCTTTCCCCGATGACGGCTTTAAAAAATTTAATTAACAACCGATATTACGTAATTAAACAATTACAACGTCAGGCTGGTTACGATGAAAATCAATAAACAAAAACAATCGGCGCCCCCTCAGTCTGTGTTTACTGCCGGCTTACCTTTACGCCGTGCGCTTAATTTAGCTATTTTAGCGATACTCTACCCGTCTCTTGCTTCCGCCAACCCTGACGGCGCCCAAGTTATCAGCGGACAAGTCAGCATCGATACCGCAACGCCGGGCACGACAACCGTCACCAACAGCCCCAATGCGATTATCAACTGGCAAAACTTCAGCATTGCTCAAAACGAACTGGTCCAATTTCTTCAGCAGAACGGTCAAAGCGCGGTACTCAACCGCATTATCGGCCAAAATCCCAGCGAAATTTTGGGGCAACTGGCTTCCAACGGCAAAGTCTTCCTAATCAACCCTAACGGCATTGTGTTCGGTGCCGGGGCAACGATTGACACCCAAGGCCTGATCGCCTCCAGCCTTAACCTCAGCGACCAGGATTTCCTGAGCGGCAACTATCATTTTATGGCCGGTTCAAGCGCCGGAAACATCGTCAACGAAGGCATTATCCGCGCAGGAAAAGACGGCAACATTATTCTGATTGCCCCGCAAATTAAAAATAACGGCATTATCAAGAGCGATGGCGGCTCCATCACCTTGGCGGCCGGGCAGGAACTGACCATTACCAATCTGGACGATCCGGATATTCGCTTCCAAATCCAGGCACCCACCGACAGCGTCGTTAATCTGGGCAAACTGTTAACCGAAGGCGGAGCCGTCAACGTATTCGCCAATTCGATCAAACACAGCGGCGAAATCAATGCCGACAGCGTTGAAGTGGATGCGCAAGGCCATATCAAACTGGTCGCGCAACAAGATATTGCTTTAGACGCCGACAGCAAAATATCGGCTAACAACAGCCAGGGCAATGCGGGATCCGTCCATATTGAAAGCAAAGCCGGTACCACCTTAGCGCAAGGCGCAATAGAAGCTCAGGCCACCCAAACCGGCAAAGGCGGCAACGTAGCAGTGCTCGGCGAACACGTCGGGATCGCGGATAAGGCGCGCATCGACGCCGGCGGCGAAAACGGCGGCGGCCAGATTTTAATCGGCGGCGATTATCAGGGTAAAAATTCCGAAATCCATAATGCTAAAGCCACCTACGTCGGTAAAGACACTCATATTAAAGCCGACGCCAACAGCAATGGCGACGGCGGCAAAATCATCGTCTGGTCCGATCAATCGACTCGCGCCTACGGCACTATGACCGCGAAAGGCGGCAGCCAAAGCGGTAACGGCGGCTTTATCGAGACCTCCGGACATTGGCTGGATGTCGAGGGCGCAAAAGTCGAAGCCTCGGCAAGCAAAGGCAAAAGCGGCGAGTGGCTACTCGATCCTAACAACGTTGTCATTCAAGCCGCAGGCTCGGACACCAACGTCAGCGGTAATCCCAACTTTACCACCGGCAACGACAGCGCCATCGTCACCACCGGCACTATCCAAACAGCGCTTAATGCCGGAACCAGCGTCACTGTCACCACCGGCGCCAGTGGAACCAATACGCAATTGGGTGACATCACAGTCAACAGCAGCATCACAAAAACATCCGGATCGGGCGCTACGCTCTCCCTCAGCGCTCACAACAACATCAATCTTAACGCCGCTATCGGTTCTACTGTCGGCAAGCTTAATGTCACCCTCACGCCCAACTCCGATGCGGTGAACGGCGGCACCGCCAGCATCGCCAACACCGTTGATTTGAACACCGGCACCTTGACTTTAAACGGGACGACTACGCTGTCGGGAACGGTAAAAAACGGGATGTTGATCAATCAGGGAGGAGCGACATTAACCAGTTCCTCCGGAACCTTGGACGGCGTGACCCTCGTTTCTAATTTAACCGAAAGCGGCCCCCTGTACATCAGCAACGGCATCACCCTGGGTGACGGCGTGACCGTGAATATCGGCAACAGCGATTGGCGCTTCAATACCACCGGCAATCAACACATCGCCACCTTGGGAAGCTCCACTATCAACGATGCCGGCGGTTATTTATACGCGGGCTACGGCGTCAGCGGCCAAACCTTGCTGATCGACAGCGGCGTAACCTTGCAAGGTTACGGCAACCTCAGCCAAAGTTCCGCAGCGACGCTTATCAATAACGGCTCGATTCTGGCTAACACCGCAGGGCAAACCCTGACCGTTAATCCCAGCACCTTCACCAACAACGGCACGCTGGGCGTAAGCGCCGGTACGCTGACGCTGAATCCGACGTCATGGAGCAATAGCGGCACACTGTCGCAAACGGGCGGCATATTCAATTTGGGCGGCAGCTTTACCACGGCGGGACTGGGCACCGTCAGCCGCAGCGGCGGCACGCTCAACTTGACCGGCACGCTGGACAATACCGGCGCCACGTTGGACATCGGCGGCGGCCGCTCGGTCGGCACCGGCGGCTTGACGCTCTCCGGCACGGTCAAGAACGGGACGCTGATCAGCACCGGCGGCACGACACTGAACAGTTCCAATGGCGTACTGGACGGGGTGACCATCGGCTCAAACCTGACCGAAAGCGGCAGCCTGTACATCAGCAACGGCATCACCCTGGGTGACAGCGTGACCGTGAATATCGGCAACAGCGATTGGCGCTTCAATACTACCGGCAGCCAACACATCGCCACCTTGGGAAGCTCCACTATCAACGATGCCGGCGGTTATTTATACGCGGGCTACGGCGTCAGCGGGCAAACCTTGCTGATCGACAGCGGCGTAACCTTGCAAGGTTACGGCAACCTCAGCCAAAGTTCCGCAGCGACGCTTATCAATAACGGCTCGATTCTCGCTAACAGCGCCGGGCAAACCCTAACAGTTAATCCCAGCACCTTCACCAACAACGGCACGCTGGGCGTAAGCGCCGGTACGCTGACGCTGAATCCGACGTCATGGAGCAATAGCGGCACACTGTCGCAAACGGGCGGCATATTCAATTTGGGCGGCAGCTTTACCACGGCGGGACTGGGCACCGTCAGCCGTAGCGGCGGTGCGCTCAACATGACCGGCACGTTGGACAATACCGGCGCAACATTGAATATCAGTGCCGGCGGTTCGATTAGTTTAGGCAATTTCGGTATCGGCGGCCTAAGTCAATTATCTGGCACTATCAAGAGCGGTACGCTGATCAGCAACGACGGCACCGTGCTGACCAGCTCCGGCGGTGTGCTGGACGGCCTGACCCTCGGTTCGAACCTGACCGAGAGCGGCGGCATTTATTTCAGCAACAGCCTCACCCTGGGCAACGGCGTGACCGTGAATATGGGCAGCAGCGATTGGCGCTTCAATACGACCGGCAACCAACATATCGCCACCTTGGGAAGTTCCACCATCAACAATGCCGGCGGCTATATCTATGCCGGTTACGGCGTCAGCGGGCAAACCTTGCTGATCGACAGCGGCATTACCTTGCAGGGCTACGGCAATCTGACCCAAAGTTCCGCAGCGACTATTACCAACAACGGCACCATCCTGGGCAATAGCGCCGGGCAGACCCTGACCGTCAGTCCCACCACCTTTACCAATAACGCAACGCTGAGCGCCACAGCCGGCACCCTGACCATCAGCCCGACCACCTTCGCCAACGCCGGCAGCGCAAGCGTTGTCGCCGGGGCC
>Ga0265327_10005296_pt1 | contig 10824 bp, 10 predicted proteins | sample 41621metaG_FD_202089 | JGI IMG/M metagenome (GOLD analysis project Ga0265327, IMG submission 202089) | Rhizosphere microbial communities from Carex aquatilis grown in University of Washington, Seatle, WA, United States - 4-16-21 metaG | ecosystem: Host-associated > Plants > Roots > Rhizosphere... | reverse complement strand
CTATCCAGTTGCGCTTCCTGCATAAAGTCGAGCAACATTTCAAAATCATCTTCAGTTTCGCCAGGGAAGCCGACAATAAAAGTGCTGCGAATTGTGATGTCTGGGCAAATCTCGCGCCATGCATTGATTCGCGTCAGGTTGTTCTCGCTACTTGCTGGGCGTTTCATGGCCTTAAGGATACGCGGGCTGGCATGCTGGAACGGCACATCCAGATAAGGAAGGATGATGCCATCAGCCATCATCGGGATAATCTCATCGACATGTGGATAAGGATAAACGTAATGCATACGTATCCACACGCCCAACTCACCAAGTGCAGAAGCCAGCTCGGTCATGCGCGTCTTGACTGGTCGACCGTTCCAGAAGCCAGTACGGTACTTCACATCAACACCATAAGCACTAGTGTCCTGCGATATCACCAATATCTCGGACACTCCAGCATTCACCAGATTCTCTGCTTCATTTAACACTTCGCCGATTGGTCTACTCACCAAATCGCCACGCATAGAAGGAATAATACAGAAACTGCAGCGGTGATTACACCCTTCAGATATCTTCAGATAAGCATAATGCTTTGGTGTCAACCGCACGCCTTGAGGCGGCACTAAGTCGGTATATGGATCATGCGGTTGCGGTAAATTGGCATGAACAGCACTCATCACCTCCTCCAGCGCATGCGGGCCAGTAACTGCCAGCACACTAGGATGTGCTTTCTTGACCACGCCATCCTTGGCACCCAGACAGCCTGTGACAATCACCTTGCCGTTTTCTTTCAGCGCCTCGCCTATCGCATCTAGCGACTCCTCCACAGCACTATCAATAAACCCGCAGGTATTGACCAGCACTAGGTCAGAATCCTGATAACTGCTGGATATCTCATAGCCTTCGGCTCTTAATTGCGTGAGGATACGCTCGGTATCAGAAGATGCCTTCGGGCAACCAAGCGAAACAATCCCTATACTTTTTGGCTTAACCATATGGTTATCTTGAATTAAAAGGGGCGAAGTATACAGTGAGTTAAGCACTTCCTCTAGCATAACACCAGAGAACAGCAATCCAGTACCCGCATCAACAACGTGCGCTCAGCCGGATATTCAATAGCTTAACGAAAACTCTGGAAATATTGCTCTTAAGATATGCATTCTATATACGAGTCAAGTTTTTAAACTCGCATATAGAATGATTTGGATTACTTAACGCCTTTTGCAAAAGCCGCCATCACCGCCACAATAACAGCCACTACTCCAACGAATGTAAAAATTCCCTGCCAGCCTAGAAACATAACATCCTCCTATCAGTATTAAAATACGATCTTTTAATTTTCCAGTAGAGATCACTACACCTGCCAAAACACGCCCTGCCTGCAGATATGCGCATCTTATTAATCGGCTAAAACTGGCATTTTGATTAACATCAAGAAATAGGCACTTTCTGTATCAAACTCGATACAACAATTAAGTGCGCAAAAAAGCAGTTATCAAAAATCGATCCAACGACCAAATGCTTAGGCATGATATCCGCGCCAGATAACAAGCATTTTTGCTATAGCTGCTTGTGTTACCGTATCAAAACCAAAGTATGATAATGCCCAGTCATATAGAGTCGCACCCCATTGGTTATTCACAAAGAACCATTAACCATGTAAGCGTTATAATGTTAACTCCGCAACAAATATCATCAACTTCCGAGTGGGTTTACTCTGCCCAAGCAGCTTGATAATGAAATTATTCCGTTTTTCACATACTCGATACGCGATCGCCATTGTGGTAATTGGTATAGCACTAATGAGTGCTTATACCGTTTACAGCACAAGCTCGGATTCGGCGCCAGACTTTGGCAACAATGTGCTTATCTTTGATCCATCCATGCCGGCTGCCACTGTGCAGGATAAGGTAGATAGCATTTTCAACCAGCAAGAGAGCAACCAATTTGGTAGTAACCGTTACGCCATTCTCTTCAAGCCAGGTACCTACAACAATACCGTCAAAGTGGGGTTCTATACACAGCTAATGGGCCTTGGCCAGACACCTGATGCGGTGACGATCAATGGTGGTGTACAGGTAGATGCTGCATGGTTTCACAGTGATGCTACACAGAACTTCTGGCGCGGCGTTGAGAATGTGGCTGTGGTACCCGACAATGGCACAATGAGATGGGCCGTGGCGCAGGCCTCGCCATTACGACGGGTGCATGTGCGCGGTAGCATGATACTGGACGATAGCGGCTGGTCTAGCGGTGGCTTTATGTCAGATTCGCTGGTCGACAACGAAATTAACAGCGGCATGCAGCAGCAGTGGATATCTCGCAATTCTCGCTTGGGTAGCTGGGCTAGCTCTAACTGGAACATCGTTTTTTTGGGTGATGATAACCCACCCTCCACGTCCAAATGGCCTGACCCATCTTACACGGTGATCGAACATACGCCTGTCGTGCGAGAAAAACCATTCCTCACTATGAATGATAGTGGCGGTTACAGCATATTTGTACCTGCCCTTAGCAACAATAGCCGTGGCACTAGCTGGGAATCTGGTGCAGCTGCAGGGCAATATATCCCTATCCGCGAGTTTTATATTGCTAAAGCCGCGATTGATACAGCAGCCACTATGAATGCGGCTTTGGCCAAAGGTAAGCACCTGTTGCTGACACCGGGAATTTACAAACTGAATGACACGCTACGCGTAAGCAATGCCAATACGGTAGTGCTGGGCTTGGGTATCGCTACATTGCAGCCCATCTCCGGGCTACCCGCCATGACTGTGGGCGATGTAGACGGTGTGAAGCTGGCAGGCATACTGTTTGATGCGGGCGCTATCAACTCGCCAGTTTTACTTCAGGTTGGCCCTGCCAATGGCCATGCTAACCATTCAAACAACCCCGCATCGTTGCATGATCTGTTCTTCCGTATTGGTGGAGCGGGCGTAGGTAATGCCACAGTGAGCCTGCAGATTAATAGCAACAACGTTATTGCGGATGACCTCTGGGTGTGGCGGGCAGACCATGGGGAAGGTGTAGGCTGGAACACGAACACAACGACTAACGGACTTGTGGTGAACGGTGATAACGTCACCATTTACGGGCTCGCGGTTGAGCACTTTCACCAGTATCAGACTGTATGGAATGGCAATGGCGGCGCTGTTTATTTTTACCAGAGCGAGGCGCCCTATGATGTGCCCGACCAAGCAAGCTGGATGAACGGCAACGTCAATGGCTACGCGTCTTACAAGGTGGCGGATTCGGTAACCAGCCACCAGGCGTGGGGCGTGGGGGTATATTGCTTCTTTGACACCAACCCTAAAGTGAAACTACAAAGCGCAATTGAAGTGCCGAATAGCAACGAAGAGCAGAATGTAGCCCTCTTTCACGACGTGACTACCGTTTCGCTTGGTGGCACGGGAGAAATATCCCATGTGATTAACAGCAGGGGAAGCGCTGCAAATTCATCCAATAATGTTATACGCTTGGACAAGGAAACCAGAAAAATCGCCAGCAACCATTAAGTAAGTAGGGGTTATAATGCTGATAATGCAAGCTGCCAATCAGACTTTAATTCTTCTGCTTTAAAAAAACCCGATGATACTTAATACTCCAAACGACATCCTAGATGTCTCCGTTGCCATTCGTGATGCTGTCGCCCCTGTATTCTTATTAACTGGTATAGGCTCTATCCTATCGGTTCTTGTTAATCGGCTGGGCAGGTCGATTGACCGGGCCAGAGCCATCAACGGGCTCAACCCAGACCAACGAAAAAAGCTAAGCGATGAGCTGAATATCATCGTCAAAAGAACAACTTGGATGCGCTGGTCTGTGGGCTTATTTATATTCGCTGGGCTGTGCGTGGCTTTGGCCATTGCTTCGATTTTTATCGGAGTGGCGATCAGAATCAACTTGCCGAACTTCGTATTGATTACTTTTATTACCGCCATGTTTTCCTTGATCTTTGGCCTGCTCTGCTTTTTACGAGAGATTATTCTGGCCTCACAGGAAGTGATCACGCCTCACCGTCTGGATTAAACCAATATTCATCTCGCAATTTTGATTTATTAGCGCCTTGTGAGGGATTTCGTGACCCGGTATGCTGAAGCCATTATATAAATCCTGACTCAAGCCTCATGCACATGCCTCGTATCCTGCAGATTTCGATAGTCGCCATTATTGCTGCGACGGCTTTTTATATTCTCAAGCCTGCAAGCACCCAGCAAGCGCCACAGCCTGCTATCACGCCCAGCCATATAATCGATAAGGCTGGCGTTATCCCTACACAGGATATCCCAAAGTTTGAACAATACATGAGCTGGATCATGCGTGAATCCGGCGTGGATATGCGCTTTGTGTTTGTGCCTAGCACTGAGGGAACATCAATAGAAACCATGGCAGCAAAACTGCTGGATCAGCTTCAGATTGGTGGTCGCACAGGCCAGGAGCGTGGCGTATTGCTCTTGTACGATATGCAAGGGCAACAGCTTAAGGTAGAGGTTGGCTATGGCCTAGAAGCATATTTACCTGATGCCTTCGTCAATTATTTAGCCGAAGATCATGCCCGTATGTTTTTCTCTTCTGGTGATATCTCACTTGGTCTGCGCACTATGTTGCGACTCTTGCAGCAACGCATCAGAGACGCCGTGATGGGCAATGATTTTGACCCGAGGACACTGCACAAGATGCAGTCATTAACCCACATGTCTGGTGGTGCAGGCGCCAGCAAAGATGTCAGCATAGGTGATGATGCGGAACCTCCACCTGACGACAACCCGCCTGACCCAATGGACTATCCAGCTGGCGATACACCTAAAGATGCTTATTACGTCTATCTTGATTGGCTATCCAATTGGCCACTTTCATCACAGGTTGATCTATTCACTCCTGAATCCCGTAGTTATCTTAAAGCACTGCGTATCAGCCCTGCTTATGCTGAGTTCATCCTGATGGCTGAATATGGGAAACGCTTTGAGATTGTCGAACGAGGTGATGTGGCCTTGCTCTACTTCACAGGGACGCCCTTTGTGTCACCCCACTTCTTCGTGCGGGAGAATGAACACTGGCGTATGGATATCGCCGCTGAGGTGCGCGATACCCACGAGCATGTGGGCGGAGAATACACTTGGGCCTATTCGGGCAAAGATGATAAATACACACAGAACTTTAACGATCTGCTAATCAACATCAAAGGTTACACCCGCATCCGCAATGGTGATAACCGCGAATTAACTATAAGTGGCAGCTACTGATGCAAGCAAGTATCCCTCTTAAATAAATCCTCAGCCATTTACAGGCTCCAGCATCCGATCATTACTGGATGCTTATGTGCGCTAGCAAACAGACCGTACTTAGTCTTCAGATTATTCTGTAACTGTTGGAGCCATAAGAGGTGCAATTTCTGCACTGCAGCAACTGATCTTTGCGCCCCAACTAAGGAAAAATAATGAATACAATACAGAAATTAGCAGTTAATGCGGCTTTAGCAACCATACTGATTGGCTTGACCGGATGCTCTGGTATGTCGTCACGCGACAAAAACACTGCAATAGGTGCTGGGATAGGGGCTGTTGGTGGTGCTGTATTAACTGGCGGCAGTGCAATTGGTACAGTTGGTGGAGCGGCTGTTGGCGGAATTATCGGTAACCAAATTCACAAGTAGCAAGGCAAGATTGATCAACTCAACTTGAATTTATAAAAAACTGTTGAGTTATCCAACAATTTTGCAGGGAATCACAGCATCTTCATCCAATGAATAAACCGAACATAGTCGATGATAGCCATCGGCTATGACAACTTTGCCATTCGGCTCATCACGCACTAGCAGTAAGGGTGAAAGTGCTTTACCTGCCTGTATTTTTTTGCGGTCATTTTCAACATGAGAATTACTAACGCCCAATAAAGACAAGCCCGATGCCCTGAAAATATCCTTGGCTTTAAACTCAGATATCGGTGCTTGCCTAAGCTCCGCAACAAAGCCGTCCACTGTCTTCGCCGGATAAATCAGGCTTAAGTAAGATTCTGCTGCGGGATAGTCCTTATCCTCGGGATTATCCAGCCATTTGATTTCAGGTTTATTACCCATCTAAAGCTCCCGTAGATTGATTTTTAAAACTATTGCGTATCAGGATTAACGGGATCGACATGCGTCATCAAATAAAGCACTGGATGGCGCGCCATGACATTGAGCTTGGCCTGGCGGGCGATATCGTGACCTTCAGCCACAGTCAGGCTCCCGTTGATTTCAAGATGTACGTCAGCCAATATCATATCCCCAGTTTTGCGGGTTTTCAGATCATGAAAGCCCAGTACGCCGGGAGTTGCCAAAATCTCGGCTGCAATGCCGGCCAACTGCTCCTCAGTCGCCGCACGGTCTGTGAGATCATGCAGAGAATTCCACAGGAAGCCCCAGCCCATTTTGCTGACCATAAAGCCTACGATCAATGCTGCGATTGGATCTAACAGCGAAAACCCCATCAGATTACCGACGATACCTATCCCCACGACTAGCGAAGAAGCTGCATCTGAACGGGCATGCCATGCATTTGCTACCAGCATGCTGGAACGTACACGTTCCGCCACTGCAAGCATGTAACGAAACAACAACTCTTTGGCAATCAATGCGCCAAGGGCGACCCACAATGCCAGCAAGTGTACGGTTGGGATAGTCTCAGGGGCCTCCAGTTTATGCACAGAAGACCAGATCATACCCAGCCCCACAACCAGCAATAAACCACCCAGCACTAATGATGCAACATTCTCATAGCGCTGGTGTCCATACTGATGATCTGCATCTGGTGCTTTTTTGCCATGATGAATGGCGAGCAGTACCACGAAATCTGCCACCAAGTCTGACAACGAATGTACGCCATCTGCTACCAGCCCCTGTGAGCCTGAAATGAGACCTGCCAGAATCTGGGTGATCGTCAAACCAACATTAACGGCTACACTGACCCAGGTACTACGTTTGGTGGCACGCTCTCGCTCAGGCGTGCCGTCTTCGCTATCAAGTTCAGCCAACTCCTGAATATCATTCATGTCTATCTTCTCATTCGGTAGATACTTAAGGCTTGGTCATTATTGTAACTTTCGATACAAAACCAATCACGCATGCTATGGTAAATAACTAATTTTTTGAAAGGTTGTCTGAATTGTATATCGTTGCTATCGCCTGGCTTTATGTGACTCTGCTAATGGCAGCCACTGAACACAGCATCACCGCAGGCGTGCTCACGTTTACCTTTTACGGCTTACTACCTTGTGCCCTGCTATTATGGATTTTTGGTACGCCGCAACGCAGAAGAACCCGGATTAAACAATCACTCGAGGAAGAACTTGGCCGTAGCGATGGAGCCGATACCAAGACCGATGAGTAATACCTGCTGGATAGTCGCTTTGAGCTCTGTCTTCTTATGCAGCCCAGGAATCAGGTCAGCCACTGCCACGTAGATCATACTCGCTGCAGCCAAGCCTAATATATTGGGAATCCAGCTCTGTACAGTCTGCAGGCCGTAATAGGCAAGCAAACCGCCTAGTACCGTTGCTACGCTAGAGAATAAATTCAGCAGTACTGCCTGTTTTTTGCTGTAGCCGGAATGCAGCAATATCAGAAAATCCCCTACTTCCTGCGGTATCTCATGCGCAATAATCGCCAGCGCCGTTACCATGCCTAGCTTGATATCTGTCATGAATGCAGCGGCGATCAGAATACCATCGACAAAGTTATGGAAGGTATCCCCCACCATGATCATCATGCCGCTGCGGCCGTGATCATGGTCGTGATGGGTATGTACATGGTGATGGTTAATATTGGGCGCAGCATTCACTACAGGCTTGAACTTGGTGCCTTTGTCAGCGGGACAATCATCTTCAGTATGCGGCGCATGTACTTCGCAGTGGTCGCCATGGCAGTGCCGCCATAAGACGAGTTTTTCCAGTATGAAAAACAGAAAAATCCCCAGCAACACGGTAGCTGTCATGTGCTCAACATTGGTCGCCACCGTAAAGGCATGCGGCAATATCTCCAGAAACACAGCGCCCAGCAAAGCGCCTATGGCGTAGCTGACCAGCATCGGTATCCAGGATACTTTGGCATTGAGCGCAAAGACGGCGGCACAGATTACGCTCAGGAAGCCACCTGCCAAGCTGACAGTGACAATCCAGAATAGTGGTGAAAAATCGCCTATAGCCATGCAGAGAAACCAGCCATTATTGAAAGATCGTGATTATAAACGAGCATAGTGAATATCCGTGCTATTTGGCTTCAAGCCAGATCAGGGTTGCCATGCGACCAGTCACATTATCTCGGCGGAATGAAAAGAAACGTGCCTGATCCGTATAAGTGCAAAGACCGCCACCATAGACCTGCGTCACACCCTTGTTCGCCAAACGCTGCTTAGCTAACTGGAATATATCGCCTAACCATTTACCCTCACCCTTAGCAATAAAAGCATCCTTGGCCTGAGCATCAGCAACGACGAAGGCGTCACGCACATCATCACCGACTTCAAATGCCTGTGGACCGATGGCTGGGCCCATCCATGCCAGTATCTGTTCTGGTGATGATTTCATCTTTGATATTGCAGCTTCAATCACACCATCCAGCAGGCCTTTCCAGCCTGCGTGCACTGCGGCAACTTCAGTACCACTTTCATTACAAAGCAGTACTGGCAGGCAATCAGCTGTCATCACAGCACAAACTGCACCTGGCTTATTTGCATAAGTCGCATCTGCATTCGGCAGACAGCTTGCCACTGCGGCATCGACCACTTCTACACCGTGTACCTGATTCAGCCATACAGGTTCGCTAGGCAGCAAAGGGTTGAGCAACTGGCGGTTGGATTCAACCAGCATGGCATCGTCACCCACATGGCCGCCAAGATTCAGGCTGTCATAAGGCATCTTACTGTAACCACCCTTTCTGGTGGTCTGAATGGCCTTTACGTTGGATGGTGCTGGCCAGTCAGGAATGATCAGATCATTCAAGGTCTTCATCTTCACTCTCCAGATATTCTGCATCCTCATCCAGATCATCCTCGTCCGACTCGTGATACGCAAACTCGAACTCTTCTTCGACTGGGACATTCTCCAGACGCATGGCTTCAAGCAGGCTTTTCATGTCCTGCGGCAATTCTATTTGCCATTCCATCGGCTCTTGTGTGTGCGGATGTATGAGGCCCAGCTTGATCGCGTGCAAGGCCTGACGTTTAAATCCGTCGACGGCTTCTCTTAACTGAGGCGTCATCATGCGTATAGGCACAATACCGCGATAGCCATACACCGGATCACCTACCATAGGCGCTTTCATGAACTGCATGTGTACACGAATCTGATGAGTGCGGCCTGTTTCCAGCATACAGCGCAAATAGGTATGCACGGCAAAGCGCTCCAGTACTTCATAACGCGTTACAGCAGGCTTGCCATTACGATTTACGGCCATTTTGGTACGCGCATGCGGGTGACGACCGATTGGCTGGTCAACCACACCATTGCGCCATACCTGTCCCCAAACTATCGCCCGATATTCACGCTTGACGGTACGTGCCTGCAATTGGCGAACCAGACTGGTTTGTGCTTCCAATGTTTTTGCTACAACCAACAACCCACTGGTGTCTTTGTCCAGTCTATGCACGATACCTGCACGCGGTAGATCCTTGACCTGAGGGGTATGATGCAGCAAGGCATTGAGCAGCGTACCTTCCCAGTTGCCTGCTGCAGGATGTACGACCATGCCTGCAGGCTTATTCACCACAAGCAGATAGTCATCTTCATAGACAATATCCAAGGCAATATCTTCAGCCTTGAAAGCGTTGTCACCAGGAATCTGCTGCGGCTGGATCACAATATTCTCGCCGCCCCATACTTTGGACTTCGCGGTCACGACCTCAGCGTTAACAGTCACTAGGCCTTCCTTGATCCACGCTTGCAAGCGAGAACGTGAATACTCAGGCAGCATCTTCTGCAAAGCCTGGTCCAGACGCAAACCACCCAAATCGTGGCTTACTTTCATGGTGATAGGAGTGATTTCAGTCATCAGTTATAATCATTCCAAAATGCAAACTATTGCTTGCAGGTTTATAATCAAAAAAATTACTCAAACGGATATTCTTAAATGAAATACAGTTTAGCCTTTATAGCCGCCTTATGGCTGACGGGATGCTCCATTTTTGGCGACCCAACCGAAGTTGATGAAACCAAAGGCTGGCAAGTCCAACGCATCTACGATGAAGCCGAAATCAAGATGCGCGACAAAGACTACGAAAAGGCGATTAAGTATTTTCAAGTCCTCGAATCACGTTATCCGCATGGTCGTTACGCAACCCAAGCTCAAATGGAGCTGGCATACGCCTACTACAAGAAAGGCGACCCGATTTCCTGTATCGCTGCTGCAGACCGCTTCATCAAGTTACATCCAAATCATCCAAATATCGACTACGCTTACTACATGAAAGGTTTAGCCACCTTCAATCAGCGTGGTATTGTCGAAAAGCTCACCAAGCAACAAATCAGTGACCGTGACCCCAAGTCCCTGCGTGAATCCTTCGCAGCACTCAAGGAATTGGTCACCCGCTATCCAGATAGTCGTTACGTCAAGGATGCCACGCTACGCATGTCCTATCTGGTCAGTACGCTTGCAGATAGTGAACTACACGTTGCTCGCTATTACATGAAGCGCAAGGCTTACGTTGCTGCAGTTAATCGCTGCAAATATGTCATTGAAACCTATCCTGAATCTCCAGCCATTGAAGAAGCACTGGTCATTATGATCAGCGCTTATGATCTGTTAGGCATGGAAGATTTTAAACAGGATACTACCCGGATACTACAGGCCAATTATCCAAACAGTGCAAT
>Ga0265327_10005295_pt1 | contig 10827 bp, 23 predicted proteins | sample 41621metaG_FD_202089 | JGI IMG/M metagenome (GOLD analysis project Ga0265327, IMG submission 202089) | Rhizosphere microbial communities from Carex aquatilis grown in University of Washington, Seatle, WA, United States - 4-16-21 metaG | ecosystem: Host-associated > Plants > Roots > Rhizosphere... | reverse complement strand
CTTCAAGGTCTCTAACGTCTCTTTTCCTACTGGTCCGAAGTCCATTCCTTCTCCTCTTTCCGTTCCAAGATAGTTGCTTCAGCCAAATCGTCTCGCCAGATTGGGTAGATGATCTTGCGACCATCCACCGTCTGGTCTGCCCTCGGGCGGTCAGCGTTTTTCATAAAAACCCCTGATGCGCTTTTGCAGTCCGTATCGAAAACACCGAGTGTGGACTACCTTCGCTCTAGCCAGTCTTCTTTTTCCAAAGAACGGCATCAGCAATTCCAAAATTCTCGCTACCTCTGGCTTCTTTCCTGTGTACCAGCACAATTGCTTCTTGTGTTTGGGGTTCTTGACTTTCCACGTACAAAGATGCCCACCTTCGACTATGTTCGCAAATCTCTGAACAATATCCCTATCCACCATGCTCAACTTCAATCGAGGACTCTTCGATGTCCCACTTAACGTGATAGTCCCTTCGCCTTCGAAGAGACCAGCCGACCATGCTATCTCAGTCGCCGTAGGGGTCATAAATGTCCTTCCCTGCCATGGCCACGCCGATTGGGGCTAATGTGTGGAGGACGCGAACCGTGTCCCCTTGCTCGCGGAGAACTTCCGGCAAGCGCTTGTAGCAGTCGGGCGATTCATCCAACCCGCCGCCGCGTAATTCGATGCCCTTCATCCAATCCTTCCACTTGGCTGCCGAAACCTTAGGCTCACGAACGCATACTCCGTTCTTGTACTTGCCCTTCGCTTCCATGCGACCCATCACGCGGCCTGCACCGTGGACAGTCGAGAAGAGAGCCTCGGCTTGTAGCATGGCGATCTCGCAATCTTCATCGCTGGAGTCGGGTGTTACGCCTTCCAAGATGACCGAGTTCTCGCCCATGCTGCCGCCTACGAAACCCTTCTGGCCCGGGAACGCCGGGGTCGCGCCCTTGCGAACAACCCAGAGGCTTTCGCCGCCGTGGTATTCACGCCACGCGAAATTGTGGTGATTGTGGACTTCCTCAAGAATCGAACCGCCCAAGATATCCTTGACGATCTTCTGACAGACCCAGTCGCGGCCTGCATAAGAGTAAGCGCCGCCTAACTGCATTGCTTGAATGTAGTCCTGCCCGAGGTTCGTGTTGGTTGCTATTACGGCTGGCTCAACGTCCATGCCATCCTTAGCGCCGCTGCGCGCCAAGAACTCCGTGGCGATCTTGTGCCCCAATCCACGGCTGCCGAAGTGGACACCGACCCAAACACGGTCTTCCTCGTCTGTGAAGATGTCCACGTAGTGGTTTCCGCTGCCCACCGTGCCAAGCTGGGTGCGCGCCATATCCTTCAAGCCGCCGATAAACTTCTGGTCCTGCCACACGGGAAGGTTGAACAATTCGTGATCGACTTCCTCGGCATTCTTGCGACCGATGCCGAACGCGACGTTCTTCCAAATGTCGTCCATGATCTTCTGGATGTACTGGCGAACTTCCGGGCCGCGTACGTCAGTCATAACGGCCTTGTTGCCACACCCGATATCGAAGCCGACACCAGACGGGCTGATGTGGTCGCGGTACGCTACTACGCCGCCAATGGGCACAGCATAACCCTTGTGGTGGTCCGCCATGAGTGCTACGTGGGCGGTCTCAGGCATAGCCGCGCAAACGCGCGCCTGCTTCAGTGCGCCCTCGTCGGGGCTGGTGCCGAATACTGGAATGCCGTCTATAATCTGCATCACTTTCTCCTCAAGACCCAAATCGGCACAGACAACAAAGTCGTGTGCTGTATAAGCCAGTCTATCATTGCTTGTCCCATATTTCCAAAAACGTGGCGAACCAAAAGATTAACCCAATCCCAAGGAACACAAAGAATGATACGATGCTGTTCACGTCGTGCCGCCAAATACTTTTGATAAGGGTGACGAGAACCAAGACATCAATAACTGAAAAGACCCCGTTCCACCAAGCATGTGCTCTCATTCCTCTACCTCCAAGTAGCATACGAAAGTCGCCCACACATCGTTTTCCAAACCGATGTACTGCTTGACTCCCGAGTCGGGCCAGATAACCGTTACTTGCCGTGGGGATGTTTCTATAATTTCGCCAATCTCATGATAGCCGATAGGAAGGCCGTGGTCAAGCCTCAAGAGCGTGCCCTTAGGGAGTGCCTTCAATTCGTCCATCGTCATAGGAATCTCCCGAAGAACTGCACAAAGCGAATATACCAGAACTGCGCTTCCATGTAAAGGTTGCCAGCGTAGGCCACACCCCACGCTAGCATTTCCGGTCTTAGTAGCCCGTGTTGGGGGCAAAAGAAAAACTCAAACATTAGAGTGGGTAAGCGTGAAGCTTGCCCTTCGGGTTGATCTGGTTAGGACGGAGGCGGGTTTCCAGCGTCTTGCTGTTATCCAAGACGGCGGAAAGCACGGTCGCAAAGGCAATCGTCAGTCCCGGGATGGGTGTCTTGGTCTTCTTGCCCGGTTCCTTGAAGTGCTCCGCGCGAATCGTACGCTTGAACTCGCCTTGAAGCTGGCGGTGGCTGGCTTCGCTGAGGAAGTTCTCGTACACTTCCAAACGCTTCGCTTCGACCTTTGCGGCCTCGTTGCGCTCCGCGATCTGTTCGGGTGTCAGAACTACTTTAGGTGTTTTCGACTTAGGTGCCATTATACTTTTGCCTTTCTGCCCGGGAATGTGCGTGGGCTGCGCTTGCTGCCGTGGTTCGGTAAAACAAAATCAGGACTGGGGAGTGGGTACGCGACCGAGTAAATCTGTTTGCCGTCTGATCTGACTCCCGAGAACTTGACTGCCTTGCGCTCCAGCACATCGTCGGAGTTGCGTAGCTCGAAAAACATCTTGTCGCGCTGCGCCTTGTCTGTGGTGGTGAAAACTTCCGTCGCCATTATGCCCTCTCCCAATGCGCTGGAACGATGGCCAGCACTTCCTCGTCTGTCAGTGTTGTGTCGTCGATGTCCCGCATATCGGTGCCGTTGAGTGTGCTCGGCACCCTAGTCTGTTTCGGCCTAGCTGCGTTGCGTTCTTTACGCTGCTTGGTGAAGAACTCGGCGCTACCCGGGTTCTTCCTTGCTGAATGGTCTCTGCTATTCTTCTTTAGCATATTATCCTTTCACTCCTGAGGCTGTCAAGACTTTATTTACGTATTCGTGTCCATGCACCGCTGAGTACCCATTGTAGTGGTGCAGCCCTTCTACCAGTCCGTATCGACCCACATACGATGCGAGGATTCGAGCACCGATGCGGAGATTGGTCGCGGGGTCGTTTGCCCTTTTGCCCCAGACGTGAGTGTTGACTTGCGCGAGGCCAAACGACCCGAGGTGGTCGGTTGCGTTGGGGTTGCAGGACGATTCAACGAATACAAGTCCCGCAAGTAGTCTAGGAGAGACCCCGTATTCCGTAGCAGCCCTTCCTGTTGCCTCTGAGAAATCTTGCCTGCATCCAAGTCTTTTGTAAACTTGGCGAGCAGCGAGGATAGCTCTTTTGTTCTTCTTTGCAACTTGTTCACTTTTAACTCCTTCTTTAATTTGCGCCTCTGTCACGGGCACGATTTTGACGGGCTGTGGGGTTGGTGTGATGAACCAGTAAGCCAGTCCGATCAGCACATACCCCGCTAGTACGGTTATTGTTCGTGTCATCGTTCCTCCAAGCTGGGCCGCTGCGGACGGCCTAGCCAGCAGAAACTAGCGACGGTCGTCGTCGTGTCGGTGACGAGGGTTCCGTGGCTTCTCTTTGTGCTGCTTTACTTTCACTGGTACGAAGGGTGCGTCGCCGCCGCCTGCGCCGTCGCAAGGACCGCCCGAGATTCCGTAATACACGGTGATCTGGTTGTTGGTCCCGTCGTTCGAGATTCCTGAATTGCCGCTATTGGGGGTGTCGATTCCCACGGCTGCCTGAGAAAACGTCGTGGTGCCGTTGTCGGCTGGGTTCGAGTTGTACATGTTGAACCACAACTGACGCCCGGCTGAGTCGGTGCCGAACACGCTGTACGCGAGTCCGCCGACGTAGCTGAGGCTGGAACTAAATGTTACAGGTCCCACGAAACAAGCCTGTCCGGTCTGGGGATTGGACAAGGAAGGCGCTCCGGTGCCGTTGGAGTTCGCTGCATACCACCCTGTTACGCTAGAGCCGTCTCCAGAGGCATCCAAATAGATAGTTGCGGGGTTGGTACCATTCACGGCTGGTCCGTCGTCTGGGGCGTCCAGAAAGCCAGTATAGACCGAATTGATGGCCGGGAAGTAAGTCGCCACGAAGGTGCCCGAGGCTTCCGCCGAGGAGCAGCCCGAGGTGGTGTAAGTCCCCGAGATTGCGGTAAGGGTAGTCGAACTGCCGTGGCTGCCCGTGCGCTCATAGTTCGTGGTGTAAGTGCCCGTGAAGATGTACTTGAACTCGACCGACCCGGAGACGCCCTTGTTAACGTCAAAGGTCAAGACGATGCCGTTGGTGCCTGAGTTCGCGGTTCCGGTTACCTTGATATTGCCTTCGCCGCTAGTCGCAGCATTGTCGCAATAACTGGTGTCGGTGCCTGCATGGATTCCGGTGGGGTTGGTGATGGTCTTGCTGGACTGGTCCAAGACCGTGTCGAACTCGGTCGGGCCGCCCATGTTGTTTAACTGCGTGGTGGTGTCGTTCAACGTGACGAAAGACCAACGTCCAGCGATGTTAGGATTCTGCGCTGAAGCGAAGGTTGCTAGTACTGCCAAACTGAGTGTTGCTAAAATCGTTCGAATCATTTTGCCTTCTTTCTTAGGAATGAAACCGGGCCTTGGTGGTCATATTGTAGGCCCGGTCTCGGCGGTTGTGGTCGCTACCCTTCAGGGCATGTCCCTGATCGCAAGGTAAGATTACAGGAGGAGGGGTGTTTTGTCAAGCAGTTTTTTCGCACCAAATGCAGATGTCTGGAAGTTCGTAGAAATACAGGGGATCGTCGCATATCATGCAACGTTCTTTAGGTGGGTCCGGGCGCTTGAAAGCGCTCTCGCGCTCGGGCATTGGGGGTAGGTCTTCTGGGCCGATGGACTCTTTGTCGCCGAAGCAATCGATAGCCTCGTCTTCCTTCGCGGCATCCTTGGCGGCCTTCTTTCGTTCTTTGTCTAGTTGGCGCGCAGCGGCCTTGATCTCCGCGTTCTTTTCGTGCGCACCCAACCATAGTTTGAAAATCTCTTGCGCGTCCGGGTTGATCGTGATGCCGCTAGCCGGGCGGTTCTCGCGCAGCTTGAGCAACACGGGCATCTTGATTGTGTGCCAGACGGGATAGCCAGTGGAGGAGTCGTACTTGAAGCCTGCGTTCTTCACCGCCGCCAAGTCGCCTTGGAAGTCTTGGGAGAATTCAGCCTCAAAGCGAGAGTTGGCGTAACGAAGGTTCATTTACATGTTCTCGGAATGAGGCTCCACTTAACCTTGCGAGTCGTGTTGCCGATCACGGCGTCCCATTCTCGTTGAATCGGTTCCTTGCCTAGGATGTGGTATTGCGTCATCATTTCCTGCCACGGGAATTTCGCCGAGTACTTCGGACTCGGGTAGTGGTCCTTCGGAAAGTGCCATGTGCATTTCGGGATGATGCCGATCTTGATCTTGGGTAGGAGTGCGCTCTTGTACAACATGTCGCCGACCCAGCCGTCTTCGAACTTAGCGTCCCCGACCTCGCTATTCGCTACGGTAATCATGGCGCGCTTGCTCAACCAGTATCCGTATCCGCCATGGAAGTATGTGTTCTTCCCGTCGAAGGTCCAGAAGTGCCCGGCCCAGTCCCATTTCTGGAATCCAGACTCCAGCAATTCCTTCGGCTTCACAAAGGTGTCGTTGTCGCAAAGGAAGGCGTAGTCATATTTATTTGTCAAAGCGTAATCGGCGATGCGCTTGGTCTTGTGTGCCAAGTCCAAGTAAGCGTCGGGACAGTCTTGGAGCATTACTTCGTCGCTGCTCGTGTTCAAGAGCCAGCGCGGTTGGTCGTCGCCCATGAAGAACTTTAGGTCCACGTTCTTCGGGACGAAGGAACCCCACGTCTTGCGGATGACTTCGTGCTGGCCGTCCATCCACGCGTTGGCGCACGACTTGATCGCAATCAAAACCTTAGGCCCGTCGAACTTAGTAGTCTCGCGGACGGTCGGCGGTTCAGGCGGTGGGGGCATCCAGATCGTCATGCTATTGCCCCTCGGACCATCATCAGCTTGCGTTCGAAGTCTGCGTTCTCGCGGCGCACATTGTCGTAGCCCTTGCTAAGGATGCTGAGGGCGGACTGGGTCTTGGCTAGCTTGTCTAGCAAAGCCGCAACCTCTGGCTCAATCGAAACCAGCGCTTCAGTCATGGAGATAGCTTCCTTCAAGCGCTCCTCGGCGAAGCCTTGGGCGTACGCGATTTGCTCTAGTTGTAGTTTATTCATTAGTCTTTCCAGCGCTTCTTTTTATTCTTGAACTCTTCGATCTCTTTCAAGTACTCGGCTTGTATCTTGCGAAAGTACGTGGTGTCGCGCAACCGGGTGTTCATCATTGTGATTGCGTTGTACAAGTCGTGGCATGTAGCGCAAACCTGTCCGTGGTCCGGCGTCTCGAAGTTCTTGGAACGCAAGGCCGAGATAGGCCAGCCGCAATTCGGGGTCTTGCATCGATTGACTGTGCGGTCGCGGAGCAAATCGAAGACACGGCAATTCATGTCGATTACAGCATCCGCCCCTTCCTCGCCTAACTTCCACACGGTTACATGGACGATTTCGGTTCTTTCTGGTTCGCCGTTCCCGTACTGGTCGTAGTCTTCGATCATGGGTGTTTCTCGCAAGGATTGGAGACGCGGCAATTAATGCGAATGACCCAACCCTTCAAAAACTTACGCTCGTGAGGGTTGGCCGTTGCGATGTTGAATGCGTGCGTCACCATGTTGGTTTCGTACACCTTCAGCAAGGAGTCGCCGTCCAGCGTGTTGACAACGGCTAGTGTTCCGTCGCCGAAGTCACCATCGATGTCCACGGATTCGCCCGAGGATACCAACGTTTGCTGCAAAATAGCAACGGCTTCGCGCACGCCGAAGAGTACGCCCAAGTCGAACAGCTTGTCGGCCACTTCTTGGGCATTGATGCCGCCGAAGTCTGGCTTCCAATAACGCTCGCGGTAGAACTCCACGGCCTTTTCAACCGGGAGGTTTTCGATGTCTACGCCCGGCATGTCTAGCGTGGTGATGCCGTACTTGGTGCCGACTAGGGTGCCGACACCGACTTCGCCGCCCGTCCAGTTAGCGCGGTCGTCTGGGTCTTTCTGGAATCCGCCTTCGTGCGTCAAAGTCAATTTGATTGAGATTTCAAAGTCCGCCATCTTCATCCTCCTTTTTCATAGCAGCAATGATGAATTCCTCATTCGCTATGATGTCGCCCTTGGCCGGGTCCAAGCCGAATAGCGGGGTGAATCGCTTCTTGCCCGGGGGATCGCCTACGAAACCTTTCGGTCGCTTGTAGTCACCGAACATCACCCACGTGTACTCGTCCAATTCGATGCGCTTCTCGGTGCGTTGTTCCTTGATGATGCCGAGATACAGTTCTCGGATTTCGCTGACGATGGAGCGCAACTGCTCTTGCTCGGCGGTCCTACCGTCTACATAGTTGCCCGGGACATCGATACTTCCGTCCTTCTTGTACGAGTCCCAGATGTACGGATGGCACTGGGTTGAATACTTGTCTTCAAACACGTAGCCGCCGATGATCTTACCAGCATAGTGGTCCGACTTCTCGTTCAAGTAGTGGAACAGGTTGAAGTACTCCAAGCCTCGGATTTCGCCTGCCTCTAGCAACTCGAAACAGTCCCAGCAAATCCAGCTATACATTTGGCGGAAGTGTCGGGTCTTTTCTTTTTCAGTCTTGCTTATGTGGCCGTAGCAACACGACTCCCACTGATTGGTGCAGCGCTTGCATTCATTATGGTAAATCATCGATTATGCCACCTTACGCGCCCACAATTGGCGCACTTGTGATTGTATACGACCTTGTGGTTACCCTTCAAGATGACAAACTGGTAGGGTTCGTCTTTGTGTCCGAACCCCAACAGCCAGCAAAAGAAGACCTTCATCCCTGTCCTTGTTCTGATATTGTCTTGACGGCATCGATTAAAGCATCCTCTAAGGTCGGTGCCGTAATCTGGAATTTGCGGACGCGTGTCTCGCCGTCCATCTTGTACGCCTCGATGGTGACGCCGCGAGAGTCAAATATGATACCCGATCCTTGCTCGAAGGCCACGATGCCCATCATGCGAACAAATCGGCGAAGCACGGCTAACTCATAACGATCTGACTGGATTTTAGCCCAGCGGTTCTTCAGTTTTTTGAACATTCTTAGGTCCCCTCGATTGGTACCTGTCTGGATTGTTTACGAACTTGTCGAACTCAACTGGACGGTAGTCCGTGTACTCTATAGCGAATAGACGCTGCCACGGGTACTTTAGTTGCTTGGTGAAGTCCACGCCTAAGAGAACTTTGTCGCGCTCTATGCGCTCGGGGCTGGAGAAGCCGTCCCATATGTTGTGGAGGTGCCCGTGTATGTTCAAGGATGCGCCTTCGGGCAGACCCTCAAAACCAGACTCCCCGTACGGGCGGTAGCCGTCAGTGCGTATCACGGCGTTGGCTGGCTCGTGCGTCAAGAGACAGTTGCGGAATATCATTTGGTCGCATGCCATATCGAAACCGTTCTCAACATACCAGCCGCAAGACTTCTCGCGGTCGTGGTTCCCGCGTATCAACCACTTCTTGCCGGGCAGGCTGCGAACGAGTTCCATGGCGAGTGCCTTCTTGCCTATCGCTACGTCCCCGAGGTGTATGACTACGTCCTCCGCCTTGACCGTTTCATTCCAGCGCTTGACTATCAAGTCGGTGAAGTTCTCCGGGCGCTTGCAGTGCGTCGTCATCTTTTGATGATTGAAGTGGGTGTCGGATATTAGATAAAATTTCATAGCAGTCCGTCGTATGCTCCGATCTTGTACAGCCTGTCGATCTCAACGTGAAAGCGAGTCCCGTGGTGCGGGTCATTCGAAACCGCGCCGCCTTGGTAGTCTTGCTCGTCTAGCTTCACGTGCGCCATTTCGTGATGCATGCAAATATAGCACAAAGTGTCGTGCCCCATCAAGTTCTTATTTACGATAATCTCGCGCTTCGCTTGGTCCCAGTGTGCGTCTGCGCCCTTCTTAGGGCTGCCGAAGCGGACGACGACATCAGGTAGTTTGTCTTCATGATAGCGGGTGTTGAAGTTCTCGTAAACGTCCTTCAGCCACTTGTCTGTACGCTTCACAGTTCGGCTCCTTCGGGCCACTTGCTTCTAGCCGCATCCAGTCTAAACAATTTCGCTGCCTTGCGCAACTCTAATTTTTGACAATCCAAACAACTATCGAATGCCTCGATGAATTTATGATACCAGTCATCCATCATGTCGGTCAAGCTGACTTGCACGGGAATCATCCCAGCCTCTGGGTGTTTGCCACAAATCACGGCATAACTGCGGTTGCCGTCGATCTCTGTGAACGAGAGGATTCGGCCTTCCGGTACGAACTCTTGGAAGGCGTCTCTCAACATTTGTAAGTGGTTAACCGTCTTCATTTCGCTTGTATGATGGCCGCTGCCTTCATTATCCCTTCGATTCGGTTAATGTACGTGTGCTTGCGTGCAACCAAGTCCATTTGGGCGTACAAGTAATCCAAAGGATACTCCTTCAAGATATCGCGCGCATCATAAAACAGCTTGTACGGGTCCGGGTTGAAGATGCCCTTTTGTTCTAACACTTGGTGCGCCCTGAGGTTGTTCGTAACGTACGGCTGCCCGTAAGAGATGTTCTTGAAGATTCTACACGGAACGTAACCCTCTGTCAAGTGGTGACTGCCAGACAGGGCCGGGGCCATGAATGACTCCCGAACCAGTCGCATGTTCTCTTCGATGCTAGCGACACGGATGCCCCATATCGGGTGGCGTTGTTGAGCCATGACTTGGCCAGCGCCGGATGGCTGAAAGCAAATATGGTTCTCTTTACAAGCCTTATCGAACTGATTCAATTCGACTTGGTTCACCCACCACTGAGTGCCGATGTAATGGATGGTCTTGGCATCGCGGCCTAGAATTTGCTTCGGCTTGTTGGCCTCGATCTCGTGGGGCAAGAGGTCGGTCGCCCAGCGAAAGTCCATGTGGTTCTCGTTCGGGTACAGCGGCGTGTCCTCGCCCAGCCACATCACGTCCGTTACAGGTACGCCCATGGCGGTCCCGCTAACCGGGTTGCCTTGGGTGCCGTACACGTGCGAGTAATCGTGGAACACGTTCCAGCTTAAGCGCAGCTTGACGTTCTGGAATCGTTCGCGGCTTGGTGCGTTGTCGTTCATGCCGTGGACTACGTAAAACACATCGTCGCGGATAGGAAGCTTTTCAAGAAGGGACGGCTTGTGTTCGGTTATAACAAGCGTGTTATGCCAATCGACATTGGTGAAGTTGCTCTCTACGTCCAGCCATTCAGAGTTCGGGCGCATGTGTTTCGCCGCGCGATAGATCGCTTCGTGAATGTGGCTGTGGGTGCAATAACGGTCCTTCATGCCCCACACTATAATTTTGCAAGTCTTTAGATCGAATCCCATGGAACCTCCGCGCGGTTGGTCGCGTTGTGCATCTTGTGTAGCCATTCAGGTGCTCGACTCTTTACGTCGTAGTTACCTTGAAGGTGGTACGAGTAAGGCCCACGTCCGAAGTTGCCGTCCGTGCGAACCGTCAATTTCCCTTGTCTCCACAGCCCTTCGATTAACTGGCCGGACCAAAGGTCCGAACTGCGTGGTCCTAGGTCTGCTTGTCCCGGCTCGGTCTCGGCTGTCGGACTCAAGCGCTTGTAAGTGTCTAGCAAACCATT
>Ga0265327_10005294_pt1 | contig 10828 bp, 11 predicted proteins | sample 41621metaG_FD_202089 | JGI IMG/M metagenome (GOLD analysis project Ga0265327, IMG submission 202089) | Rhizosphere microbial communities from Carex aquatilis grown in University of Washington, Seatle, WA, United States - 4-16-21 metaG | ecosystem: Host-associated > Plants > Roots > Rhizosphere... | reverse complement strand
CAGGGTCGCCAGAATGCGCCGGAGCGTCCCGATCACGACGGCGCGCTCCTCTAGCGCGTCGCTGGTATGCCGCACCAGCGCCAGCCGGTGCGCCAGGATCGACGGCACGAGTTCCGCCACGTCCTCCGGCAGCACAAAGTCCCTCCCCTGCAGCAGCGCGCGCGCCTGCGCCGCCGCGCGCAGGGCCAGGCCGCCGCGCACGCTCACCCCCGCCTTGAACTCCGTCTCCGACCGCGTCGCGGTCACCAGGCGCAGCAGGTAATCCAGCACGCTGTCCTCCACGAAGACCTGCGTCGTCAGCGCCTGCAGCCGCAGCACCTCGTCGCGCGAGATCACCGGGCTGATCGCGATCGCGTCGTAGCTCATGCGGGCGAGGCGCAGGATCTCCAGCTCGTCGCCGGGCTGGGGATAGCCCATCTGCAGCCGCATCAGGAAGCGGTCCATCTGGCTCTCGGGCAGCGGGAACGTGCCCTCGTAGTCCACCGGGTTCTGCGTCGCGAAGACCATGAACGGCGCGCCCACGGCGTGGGCCACGCCGTCCACCGTCACCCGCGCCCGGTCCATGACCTCCAGCAGGGCCGACTGCGTCTTCGGCGTGGCGCGGTTGATCTCGTCCGCCAGCACCACGCTCGCGAACACCGGGCCCTTCTTGAACACGAACTCCTTCGCCGTCTCGTCGTAGATCGCCACGCCGGTCACGTCGCTCGGCAGGAGGTCGCTGGTGAACTGGATGCGGTTGAAGTCGCAGTCCATCGAGCGCGCCAGGGCGTACGCCAGCGTGGTCTTGCCCACGCCCGGGAGGTCCTCGAGCAGCAGGTGGCCGCCCGCCAGCAGGCAGACGAGCACCTGGTCGATGACGTCGTCCTTGCCCTTGATCGAGGTCCGCATGCCGGTCCGCAGCCGATTCAGTGCCTGCTTCGCCTGCGTGACCTGCTCCGCCTTGAGAATGTCGCTCATTGGGGGACCAGCATGGCCGCGGGATCGGCAGCGTCAACCTGCCCCATCGGGATCGCGGAACCGCGGAGGGCTAGTCCTCGTTCAGCAGCTTGATCAGCGCCGAGAAATCCTCGTCGCCCAGGCCGCGGGCCTCGGCGGTCTTGAGCGCCTCGCGCACGGCGTCGAGCACCGGGAAGTCGTCGCACGCGGCCGTCTTCGACGCCAGGCGCATGTCCTTGTGCATGTGCTTCACCGAGAACTGCGGCGCAAAGTCGCCGGCGCGGAGCTTGGGCTCCTTCAGCTTGGTCAGCCCGGAGTAGCCGGCGTTCTTGCCCAGCGCCGCGAAGAACACCTCGTCGGTCACGCCGGCGCGGCGGGACAGCACCAGCGCCTCGCTCAGCGCCTGCATCTGCGCCGCGAGGTTGAGGTTCATGGCGAGCTTCAGCGTGCAGGCCTGCTCGTTGGTGCCGATCAGGAAGCGGTGCGCCGAGACCAGCACCAGCAGCGGCTCGAGCTCCGCGACCAGCGCCGCGTCGCCGCCGAGGTAGAAGATGGTCTGGCGCTGCTCCGCCGCCGGCTTGCTGCCGGTGAACGGCGCCGCAAGGTAGCGCGCGCCGCGCGCCGTCACCTGCGCGGCGAACTGCGCGCTGCTCTCCGCGTCGATGGTGCTCGACTGCACGACGACCTGGCCGGGCCCGAGCCGCGGGAGGATGCGCGCGAGCACGCCCGCCACCGCCGGCGGGTCGGCCACGACGATCTGGATGACGTCCGCCGCGGCCGCGACGGCCTCGGGGGTGGGCTGCCACAGGGGGAAGTCCGGCTGCGGCGTGCGGTTCCATGCCCCGGCCAGCACGCCCGCCGCGTGATAATGCCGCGCCCACACCGACCCGATGATCCCCAGTCCGAGTACGCCGATTTTCATAAGTGAGTTCTCACCACGAAGACCACGAAGCGCCCGAAGGCAATTCTCTCCGGGTCGAATTGTCGGGCGGGGTCGCCGGCCCCGCCACGCCCCGCGGTTGTGCCAAAAGGCGGGGTCGGCGACCCCGCCCTACACCGGGCCGAGTCAGCCCAGGATCTCCAGCATCCGGGTGAACAGCCGGTTCACCTTGGCCTGGTTGTCCTTCACGAGGTCCTTGAACTTCGCGAAGTCGATCTCCGTGCCCTCGAGCCCGTTCGCGTAGTTGTCGATCAGCGCGAGGCTGTTGTAGCGCAGCCCGGCCTCGGTGCAGAGGTCGGCCTCGTGCGCCGCGGTCATGCCGATGACGTCGCCCCAGTGCTGCACGACCCGGATCTCCGCCTTCGTCTCAAAGCGCGGCCCGCGCATCTGCACGTAGACCTTCCCGGGATGGATCGTGAACTCCGGCGCGAGCTTCGCGACCAGGAGCGGGATGAGGTTGTTCGCGATGCCCGGCGCGCCGCCCTTGAGCTCGGTGTCGAAGAAGGTCGCCGGCCCCTGCTGCAGGCCCACGTAGTCGCTGCACGACACGAACGTCCCCGGCGGCAGCTCCTTTTTCAGCGAGCCGACCGAGTTGAGCGACACCACGTCCGGGTAGCCGAGGTCCGCCAGCGCGCGGATGTTGGCGCGGTAGTTGATCGCGTGCGGCGGCAGCGGGAAGGCGTAGCCGTGGCGGTTGATCAGCGCGAAGTCGCCCTTGGTCTTGTACGTGACCGGCCCGTGCGCGGTCTCGATGGTCTTCACCGCCCAGGACGCGAACAGCGTGGAGTTGACGATGCTGGTGCCGCTCAGGAATGCGACTTTCATGGCCGTATCACGCGCCGAGGCCCTGGCCATGACAACGCGAAAGTCGGCGGACTTGATATCGGATACCGGAATCCGGATACCGGAACGCACTCGAACCGCGAGCCGCAAGGGGGCCTGGTTTTTCCCAAACGCCCGTCTTGCCTCCACCGGGTTTTCCGTCCGAATCCCACTCACCGATTCCCCGGCTAAAATCCTGAATCCGATTTTCCGGTAGCCGGTTTCCGGTAATAGAATTCTCCCATGCCGCTCATCGACAAACCCCTCGCCGAACTGAAAACGTACGCGGGTCTCAACCCCCGCCCCGCCGACTTCGACGCCTACTGGGCCGCCGCGCTCAAGGAGCTCGACGCCACGGACCCGAAGCCGGAACTGGTGCCGTCGCAGGAAATCTCCCCGCGGCACAGCGAGGCGTTCGACCTCTGGTTCACCGGCGTCGGCGGCGCGCGGGTCTACGCGAAATACGTCCGCCCGAAGCAGGCCGCCGGCAAGCTGCCCGCCGTGCTCCAGTTCCACGGCTACACCGGCAGCAGCGGCGACTTCTCCGGCCGGCTCGCCTGGTCCGGCGAGGGTTTCTGCGTGGCGGCGCTCGACTGCCGCGGCCAGGGCGGTCGCTCCGAGGACATCGGCGGCGTGAAGGGCACCACCTACCGCGGCCAGATCGTGCGCGGGCTCGAGGATCCCGACCCGCGCAAGCTGCTTTTCCGGCAGATCTTCCTCGACACCGCGCAGCTGGCGCGGGTCGTGATGGGCTTCCCCGAGGTGGACGCCGCCCGCGTCGGCGCCATGGGCGGCTCGCAGGGCGGCGCGCTCACGCTCGCGTGCGCCGCGCTCGAGCCGCGGATCAAGCGGGCGGCCCCGGTGTTCCCGTTCCTCTGCGACTACCAGCGCGTGTGGGAGATGGACCTCGCCAAGGACGCCTACGACGAGCTGCGCACCTGGTTCCGGCAGTTCGACCCGCGCCACTTCCGCGAGAAGGAGATCTTCACCAAGCTCGGCTACATCGACTGCCAGTTCCTCGCCCCGCGCATCAAGGCGGAAGTCCTGATGTACATCGGGCTCATGGACACGATCTGCCCGCCCAGCTCGCAGTTCGCCGCCTACAACAAGATCACGTCGAAGAAGGACACGGTCATCTATCCCGACTACGGCCACGAGGGCCTGCCCGGCGAGAGCGACCGGACCTTCAACTTCATGCTGGGCCTCTGAGCGCCCCGCCCGGCCGGACCCCAACCCTGCGCTTCCGGCCATGAACGAGCACCTCCACCGGTTCAAGAGCGTCCAACTGGACAACGAGCGGGCCGTCTGGGTTTGCCCGCCCGCGGTCCCCGCGCGGCACCTCACGATCTTCCTCGATGGGGAGCTGTACCGCGACCAGGTGGGCGCCCCGGCGCTGCTCGCCGCGCTGGACGCGCAGCAGGCCATCGCGCCGACCTGGGTCGTCTACGTGGCCTTTGAGCGCGAGGAATTCCGGTGGCGCGAATGCCCGTGCCATCCCCCGTTCGCCCGCTTCGTGGTGGACGAGCTCCTGCCGTGGCTTGAGCAGACCTATCCCGCCCTCCGGGATTGCCCGGATCGCACGCTGGTGGGACTGAGTTACACCGGCCTGGCCGCGGCCTACATCGCCCACCAGGCCCCGGGCCGATTTGCGCGGATCCTCGCACAGTCCGGCTCCTTCTGGTGGAACGAGGGCTGGCTGATCGGCCAGTACGCCGCGACCCGGCCCCATCCCGCGACCGCGTTCTACCTGGATGTCGGCACGAAGGAGTCCGAGGAAAACGTCCGGCATCGCGAGGACGTGTTCCAGCGCCAGTCCCAGGTCGAGGCCACCCAGCGGTTCCGCGACGTGCTGCTCGGCCACGGCTGCGAGGTGAACTACCGCGAGTTTGACGGCGGACACGACTGCGCCGAATGGAAGAAGACCCTCCCCGCCGCCCTGGTCTGGGCGCTGCCGCCCGCGCCGCGCGGCCGGGCATAATTCCCCGCCCCCTCCTGCCATGGCCAAGCTCAACGTCGCCCTCGTCGGCCTCGGCTTTGGCAGCGCATTCGCCGCGATCTACCAGCGGCACCCCGACGTGGGCCGGCTCGTGCTGTGCGACGCCAACGCGGCGCGGCGGCGCGACCTGCAGGCCAAGCTGGGCGGCGTGACGCCCGCCGTCGCGTCCCTCGACGAGGTCCTCGCCGACCCGGCCATTGACGCCGTGCACCTCAACACCGGCATCCCCGACCACGCGCGCCAGGCAGTCGCCGTGCTCGCGGCCGGCAAGCACTGCGCCTGCACCGTGCCGATGGCGACGTCGCTCGACGACCTGCGCGCCGTGATCGCCGCGCGGCGGCGCAGCGGGAAAAACTACATGATGATGGAGACGCAGGTCTACGCGCGCGAGTTCCTGCACGCGCTCGACCTGCATGCCCGCGGCGTGTTCGGCCGGCTCCAGTTCCTCGGCGGCACGCATTACCAGGACATGGAGAACTGGCCGCCGTACTGGGCCGGCCTGCCGCCGATGTGGTACGCCACCCACGCGGTCGCCCCGTGCCTCGCGCTCGCCGGCACGCGCGCGCGCCGCGTGAGCTGCCTCGGCAGCGGCTGGCTGCGCGAGGAACTGCGGCCGCCGTACGGCAACCCGTTCCCGATGGAGACCGCGATCTTCGACCTCGACCGCGCGGAGCCGCTCGCCATGCAGATCACGCGCGCGCTGTTCCATTCCGCCCGGGGCTACGCCGAGTCCTTCAGCATCTACGGCGAGGACGCGACCCTCGAGGCCGCCCAGGTCCACGGCGAGGCGCCCGTGCTCTTCCGGCTCACGCGGCTCGGCGAGTTTCCCGGCCCGCGGCGCAGCCAGGAGGAGCGCATCTACGTGCCGGACTTCGCCCACCGCCTGCCGCCCGAGATCGCCGGCTTCACCGGGGCCGTGGCGCTCGATGCCCGAGGCGAGCACCCGTCCGTGATGCACGGCGGCGGCCACGGCGGATCCCATCCCCATCTGGTCCATGAGTTTCTGCGCAGCATCATCGAGCGGCGCCCGCCGGCGATCGACGAGATCCGGGCGGCGGACTGGACCGCCCCGGGCATCTGCGCGCATGCCTCGGCGCTGCAGGGCGGCACGCTTATCGACATTCCTACTTTCGCCTGACCCCGGCGGTTCGGCGTTGCCCTCCGCCACGCGGGTTCGTACCTAGGACGCGCCATGGACCGGACCGAGCGCGAGCTGCGGGATATGCTGGCGGACCGCCGCCTGAAGCTCTGGCCCACGGAGCCGCAGTGGAACGCCATCTGGCTCGCGGCCAACGCCCGCGGCTTCCAGGGCACCGTCTCCCGCGCGGTGCACGCCGTCGCCCCCGAGCTCCTCCATCCCGACTGGGTTGACATGATGGACGTGGATCCCGCGGAGGCCCGCACGCTGTGGGCCGAGATCTGCGTGCGCAACTCCGTCTCGCCGTTCGTGGAGGAGAGCACGCCCTACACCGACACCCAAAAGGCCGAGGCGGCGTTCAAGGTTGAACTCAAGGAGCGGCTGGACCGGGGATGGAAAGTGGTCAGCAACGGCCCCGACGGCATGGAGCTCCGGTCGCCCAAGCGGCTGCGGCGCCGCGACCTGGTCTGCCTGATCCTCGGGGTCCTGACGCTCGTCGCGTACGGCTTCGGACTGCTGCTCATCGCCTTCGCCCTCATCGACCACTTCGGCTACAATCAGCCCGAGGCGGTCTTCCTGGTCCGCTCGGGCCTGGCTAAGCCGGGCGGAAAAGCGGGCTAAGCGCTCGCCAGTCCGCGTCCGTTGCCTACGCTCCCGTCACCCCACCTCGCGACCGCCTGCCGCGGCCGCCTTGAACCTACCCCATGAAAAAGTTCCTGCTCGCGCCGGCGCTGGCTGCGTTGGCGATGTTTGTGTTCGGGGCGCTCTTCTGGACGAGCCCCCTGCCGTACCGGGCCCTCTCGACCGTAACCGACTACGCGGCGGCGTCCGACGCCCTGGGCCGCCTCTTCCCCGCAACCGGCACCTACCTCATCCCCGGGCCCGAGATGAAGGACCAGGCGCAGCTCACCGCCCTGCTGGAGCACGGTCCCAGTGCCGAGGTGCGCTTCATCCGGGAAGGCCACCCGGTCATGGAGCCCCGGGTCTTCGTCCTGGGCTACCTGCACTACTTCGCGGTCGCGCTGATCCTCGGCTTCCTGATGGAAAAGGCCGGGCCCTCCTTCAAGGGCTACAGCTGCCGCGTGCAGTTCTCCGCCGGCGTCGGCCTTGCGGGCGCCGTGCTCATCTGCCTCTCCAATCCCATCTGGTGGCATCATCCGTGGGGCTGGGAGCTGATGACCGCGCTGTATGCCGTGCTCGTCTTCACCGTGGGCGGGCTCGTGCTGGCCCGGTTTTTCACCCCGCGACCGGTCGCCTGACCGGCCGGTTTTTTTCGCATTCCCGGGATTGCAGGGAACCCGACCGCTTCCAAACTGAACTCATGGCCATGGCCCGCCCCCACCGCTTTCCCCTGCTGACCGCCCACCTTGCCCTCGCCCTGGCGCTGACCGCCGGCGCGGCGGCCGCCGACGGCTCCGGGACGCCGGCCAACGCCCCGTCCGACTCCCCGTTGGCCACGCCGAGCCCGGCGCCCCGGCCCCGCCGGCCGCGCGTCATGTCGGACGAGCTGGCCGCCACCCTCTCCGTCGGCATGCCCAAGTACAGCCCGCCCAAGCCCGTGGAGAAGAAGCCCGCGGAGCTGGTGGCCGACGCCGGTGACCAGGACAAGCCGAAGAACGGCATCATCCGCCTGCCCGAGTATGTGGTGCGCGAGAAGCGTCCGCCGGTTTTCCGGGAAAAGGACCTCGCCGGGTCCGAGCGCAAGGCCGACCTCGGCATGAGGCGCTACGCCGGCCTCAACATCGGCCCGTTCTCCTACCTGAACCGGCCGATCGCGCTCGCGATGTACCAGGAGCAGGAGCGGCTCGACGACATGGCCGAGCTGGCCGACGACGCCCAGACCGCGCGCCGCGCCGGCGACAAGGACACCGCCGCCTACATCACGAAGCAGAGCCAGGAGACCTACATCCGCCGGGACTTCGGCTCCAACTTCGGCCTCGGGCCGAAATAATACCGGATACCGGATTTCGAAAACCGGATCCGTTCGAACCCTGTTTGCCCGCGTCTAAGCGGTGGCGTTGCCGTCGATGTCAGACCCTGCGAGGGCGGAAATCTGGCTACGATCCCCGGTATCCGGTCACCGAAATCCGGTGCTCACCCCGCCAGCAGCGCCTCGCCGATGGCCGCGCGCTCGGCGTCGAGCGTGATGGAGTTTGCCGGGGGCGGGCGGCCGGCCCGCGCGTACCAGTAGCGCGCGTTGGCGTCGTCGCCCTCCCGCCGGTGCAGGTAGGCGTGCACCCACGCCGCGGTCCGGCCGGCATCGTCCTGCACCAGCCGGTGCGCGCGCTCCCAGTCGCCGCGCGCCTCGTGCCACAGCGCCTGCAGCGGCGCGGCGGCGGCGGACGGGGACGCGGCGGCGAGAAATTCCACAAATGACATTTGCCCAGCATGGGCGGACGCTCTCTAGTTTCAATCGCGGCCGTGCCGCCTGCATGTCCTCCCTCGAGACCGTCATCCTCCGCGAGCTCCTCGCCCGCGACCCCGGCTTCATGTCCGGCGGCGCGCTGGCCGCCAAGCTGGGGCTGAGCCGCGTGGCCGTGTGGCAGCACATGGAGAAGCTGCGCGCGCAGGGCTTCGAGTTCGAGGCGGCCCGCGCCCGCGGCTACCGGATTGCCCGCCGCCCGGCGGGGCTGCACGCGGCGTTCATCGCCGCCCACCTCAAGGGCCGCACGAAGGAGGGCGCGCTCACGCTGCTCGACGAGGTGGACAGCACCAACGACGAGGCCGCGCGCCAGCTCGCCGCGGGCCGCCCGGCGCCCTTCGTCATCCTCGCCCGCCGCCAGACCCGCGGCCGCGGCCGGCTCGGGCGCGTCTGGCACAGCGAGGCCAACGGCAATCTCTACGCCAGCTTCGGCTTCCGCCCCCGGCTCCCCCCCGCGCGCATGCCGACCTTCACCCTCTGGATGGGCGTCAATGTCTGCGAGCTCATCGCCAACTTCTGCCAGGCCGCCCCGGGCATCAAGTGGCCCAACGACCTGCTCTTCGACGGCCGCAAGGCCGGCGGCATGCTTACCGAGGCGCGCATTGACGCCGACCAGATCCGCGACCTCGTGTTCGGCCTCGGCCTGAATCTCAACAGCCCCGCCGGCGCCTGGCCGCCCGAGCTCGCCCGCCAGGCCGTCTCGCTCGCCGAGCAGACCGCCCACCCGCTCGACCCCAACCGCTTCACCGCCGCCCTCATCGGCCGCGTCCTGCTCGCCTACGACCAGTTCGTCGACGGCCGCCACCTCAAGACCTTCGCCGACCTGTGGAACCGGCATGACGCCCTCCGCGGCCGGCCCGTCGCCGTCCTCCAGGGCAGCCGGCGCTTCACCGGCACCGCCGCGGGCGTGGACGACGCCGGCTCCCTCCTCGTCCGCCCCGCGGCCGGCGGCCGGCCCCTGCGTTTCCAGGCAGGCGACGTCACGCTGGAAAAAAATTCCTAGCCGGCTGGGCACCCAAAGCCCGCTGACAGTCTGGTTTCACCACAAAGATCACGAAGCGCACGAAGTTCACGGCCGAACCTTCGCGGCCTTGGCGGTCTTCGCGGTTATCCAAGATGGCAGGCCGATCCTTTAAACCGCAAAGCACGCCAAGATCGCGAAGATCCGGTTCGCTTGGGCTGCGTGGTCCTTGTGTTGAATCCTCCCTTCCGCCTCATTTTGGGTTCCCAAGCCACCGCCGGCGGGGTTCGGATAACCCGTTTGGGCCGAAACATTGGAGTTTATTCGTGTCTATTGCTGATTAAGCCTTTGCCCGATGTCAGACACGCCCGCCATTGAAGTCACCCGCCTGGTCAAGTCCTATGCGGGCGTCACGGCGGTCAATGACATCTCCTTCCGCGTCGCCCGGGGCGAGATCCTCGGCTTCCTCGGGCCCAACGGCGCCGGCAAGTCCACCACCATGCGCGTCCTCACCGGCTACCTGCCCGCCACCTCGGGCAGCGTGCGCATCTGCGGCGTGCCCGTTGCGTCGCAGCCCGACGAGGTCAAGCGCCACATCGGCTACATGCCGGAGAACAATCCGCTGCCGGAGGACATGCGCGTCTCCGAGTACCTCTACTTCCGCGGCCGGCTGAAGGAACTGCGCCGCCGCATGCTGGGACCGCGCATCGACGAGGTCCTCGAGCTCTGCGACCTCAAGCGCGTCCGCCACAAGATCATCGGCCAGCTGTCCAAGGGCTACCGCCAGCGCGTCGGCATCGCCGAGGCCATCCTCGCCGAGCCGCCGGTCATCATCATGGACGAGCCCACCATCGGCCTCGACCCGCACCAGATCCTGATCGTGCGCGACCTCATCTCGAGCCTGCGCGGCCGCATGACGGTCATCATCTCCTCCCACATCCTGCCCGAGATCGAGGTCACCTGCGACCGCGTGCTGATCATCAACCAGGGCCGCGTCGTCGCCCAGGGCACGCCGGCCGACCTCCGCCGCGAGATCCTCGGCCGCACGTCCTACCAGGTTGAGCTGGCGGGCGACCTCGCCGCCCTGCCCGTGCTCCTCGCCGCCGTCGAGCCGACGCTCCAGGTCGCGGCCCAGGGCGAGCCCGACGCCGAGGGCTTCCGCAAGCTGACGCTCACCACGGAGCGCGACGCCGACCTCGGCGAGGCGCTGCTGCGGGCCCTGGCCCTGCCCGGCTACCGCCTGCGCGCCCTCAGCCGCACCAATCCCACGCTCGAGGACGTCTTCCTCGCCGCCACCCGCCGCAGCTGGGACGCCAAGTCGCCCGAGCTGCCCAAGAAATGAAACCCTCAATTTCCCCTGCGGGAGCGAGCCCGCTCGCGACCGAACACCCCCAGCCGTCGCGAGCCCGCTCGCTCCCACCCGCCGGCCCAGGTCGGCCATCAGCGATCCACCCACCGCACTCCGCCTCGGCATGAAACATTTCTTCACGCTCCTCAGCCACGAGATCCGGATGTTGCTCGTCAGCGCGAGCACCTACATCGCGGCGATGCTCTTCCTCGGGTTCATGGGATTCATCTTCTACACCATCCTCGAGAGCTACAGCAAGGCCCCA
>Ga0265327_10005293_pt1 | contig 10834 bp, 11 predicted proteins | sample 41621metaG_FD_202089 | JGI IMG/M metagenome (GOLD analysis project Ga0265327, IMG submission 202089) | Rhizosphere microbial communities from Carex aquatilis grown in University of Washington, Seatle, WA, United States - 4-16-21 metaG | ecosystem: Host-associated > Plants > Roots > Rhizosphere... | reverse complement strand
TGATGATGGCGATGTCATATAGCCCATATCCGACGGCCCCGCCCATTGCGCCGGTTGCCCACAAGCTCGCCGCCGTGGCCGTCCCCGATGCCCGACCTCCCTGCTTCAGGATCGCACCACCGCCGATGAACCCGACACCGGTGATCAGGCCCTCCAGGAGGCGAGCCTGGCCGGGCGACTCCCGACCGAGAACGGCAATCGCGATCAGCACGAAGGCGCAGCTGGCGATGGCGACGAGCGGAAAGGTGCGCACGCCCGCGCTGCGCTCCTCGTTCTCCCGATCCCAGCCGACCGGAAGGGCCAGGGCGTAAGCGATTACGAGGCTGACCAGGTGCGACAACGTCTCCGAGAGGCTGCCCGTCACCAAGGTCAACAGCTTCTGTCTCCGGAGCGGCCTTGGTGGCCAAACCCAGGATCAGTGATGCCCGCCACCATGGCCACCGCCGTGTCCCCCGCCGAAATGACCACCACCGACATGGCCGCCGTCGAAATGATGTCCCTCGAAATGATGACCACCGATTCCGATCCCGATCCCGATCGATCCACGGAAGGGCGAGCCGTAATAGCCGTAGGGGCTTGAGTAGCGCCGCCATAGTAGCCGGCTCCGCGCCAACCGGAGCCGCGATCGGCGACCGCGATCAGGCACCCGCTCGCGCCTGCCGGGACCGCGCCGCCGGATGCTACAGGATCAGGTGATTGTGGCGGAGCGGCCGCTTGGGGCGCAGCGGCCGATGCATCGGACGGAGCTCCCGGCGGTATCGGCACCGCCCGGATCGCGCCCGGCGTGTCGCAGGGAACGGCGAAGTACGAGTAAGAGGATGGTCGCGGCGCATAGGTGGCGCAGCCGCTCAGCAGAGCCGCCCCGACCAGCGGAACGACGATGATAGGCTTGCGATTGTTCGGCATGGTATGTTCCATTCATTCCCGATCGGCGGGGCGCTCCTCAATCGGGGCGAAGCCAGCGTCGCTCTCGCTCCCAGCTGCTGCGGCCGCTCGCAATTCTTCGATTCTTTCCATGTAAGCGTTGGCCATCTTGCAGTGTGCCGCAACTACCTCGGCCTTGGTTGCATGTTGAGCGAGCTCAAGTTCCGCCTCAACCCGATGCTCAAAATAGATAATTTCATCATCCACGATGACTTTCCTTTGTACGGTTGCAGGAGCCAAAATTCAGCTTGGCGTTCAGAGCCGCGCGTAAGCCGCCCGTCTCCAAAGCGCGTGCAAGGGAGCCATACCGCTCCGTGGTCATGCCGACACCAGATCGCGATAGGCGAGTAGGCGCAGCGCATTGACGACCACCAGCAGCGTCGAGCCTTCGTGCATCGCGACCGCCGGGCCGATGCCTAGGCCGAGGATCGTCGCGGGCACGAGGAACGCGACCACGCCAAGGCTCACGAACACATTCTGCCGGATGATGCCGCGGGTGTGCCGGCTCAGCCCCACCGCGAACGGCAGGTGCGCAAGATCGTCGGCCATCAGCGCGACGTCGGCCGTCTCCAGCGCCACGTCAGAGCCCGCCGCGCCCATCGCGATCCCGACCGTGGCGCTCGCCATCGCCGGCGCATCGTTGACGCCATCACCGACCATCGCAACCTTGTCTTCGCCGGCGAGCTTCTTGATCGCGGCAACCTTGTCCTCCGGCATCAGGTCGCCCCATGCCTCGTCGAGCCCGACATCCTTGGCGATGGCGTCGGCCACCTTCTGGTGATCGCCGGAGATCATGATCATCCGGGTGATGCCCATCTCGCGCAGCCGCTTGAGTGCAACCTTGGCCGCTTCGCGCGGCGTGTCCATTAGCCCGATCGCGCCGATGTCCTTATCGCCCTTGCGGACCACCATCGTGGTGCGCCCGTTTTCGCGCAGGGTGGCGATGGCGTCGGTCGCAGCGGCATTCAACGTGGGGATTCCCTCCACGCCGAACATCTCGGCCTTACCGATCCACACCGTCTCGCCATCGACGGTCGCGGTGACGCCGCGTCCGGTCAGGCTCTTGAGATCGGTCGCGGTTGGCAGCTCGCGCCCGCCCAGGCGCTCGCGTCCATCCTTGACTATCGCCTGTGCCAGGGGATGATCGCTCAAGCCCTCGACCGCGACGGCAAGCGCCAACAGATCCTCTTCGCTCGCGCCATCGACCGGCACGACATCGGTGATGCGAGGCCGACCTTCCGTCAGCGTACCCGTCTTGTCGAACGCGATCGCCTTGAGGGAACCAAGGTTCTCAAGCGGCGCGCCGCCTTTCACCAACACACCGCCGCGTGCCGCCCGCGCGACGCCGGACAGGACCGCGCTCGGGGTGGCGATCGCCAGAGCACACGGGCTGGCGGCGACCAGCACCGCCATTGCACGGTAGAAGCTGTCTCGGAACGGCTCGTCGACCACGACCCACGCGAACAGCAGGAGGAACGAGAGCGCCAGCACCGCCGGCACGAAGACGCGCTCGAATCGGTCGGTGAAGCGCTGGGTAGGCGATTTCTGCGTCTCGGCCTCGCTCACCATCTTCACGACCTTGGCGAGCGCGCTTTCGTTGGAGCGCCGCGTTACCTCGATCTCGATCGCGGCACCGCCGTTGATCGTGCCGGCGAACACCCGCGACGTCGCCTCGACCGCATCGGGCTTCGCACGCGCCGCCTCGACATCGGCGACCGGTTCCTTGTCGACGGGGATGCTCTCTCCGGTGACGGGGGCCTGGTTGATCGCGCTCGACCCCTTGATGACGAAGCCGTCGGCGGGCAGGCGTTCGTTCGGGCGCACGATCACGACGTCGCCGACCACCAGCTCTTCGACCGGTATTTCCGAGGTCTGCCCATCACGGCGCACCGTCGCCTTGTCGGGCGCGAGCTCGGCCAGCGCCTCGATCGCGCGCTTGGCACGCCCCATCGCGTAATGCTCAAGCGCATGGCCGAGGCTGAATAGGAACAGCAGCAGCGCGCCTTCCGCAAAGGCGCCGAGCGCCGCGGCGCCGGCGGCCGCGACGAGCATTAGGGTATCGATCTCGAACTTCTTGAGCTTCAAGTTGTCGATCGCTTCGCGCAGCGTGAAAAAGCCGCCGAACACATAGGCACCGACATAGAAGGCGGTCGGCAACCAGTCGGGCGCGCCGGCAACCAGCTTCTCGATCGCGAAGCCGATCGCCAGCAGCGCGCCGCACGCGAGCGCGAAGATCAGCTCGGTGTTGGGGCCGAGGAAGTTGGCGTGCGCGTGATCGTGACCGTCGCCCGCTCCATGCTTTTCTGCGCCTTCGGCATGGCCGCGATCACTGTGATTGTGCCCCGCATGATCGCCGGTGCCGTGATCGTGTCCGGTGTGGTCGCCTGCCGGATCGGAGCCCGTCCGCTTACCGGGCTTGACCTTGAGCTTGCCCAGCGCCGCGACGATCGTCGCCTCGTCAACGCGCTCCTTGTCATATTCCACGCGGACGCTGCCCGAGGCGCTGGCATCGGCCTGCAGCACGCCGGGCACCTGGCACAGGGTTTCGCCGACAGTGCGGGCGCGACGTTCGTGCCCGATCCCCTCGACCTGCCATGTCGCATGGCCGTATCGCCCGCTGATATCGGCGCCCGCCGCCCGCACCATCTCGCGCACACGCGGCAGCGGCAGCGCCGCCCCGTCGAAATGGATGCAGAGCTTCGCCGGCGTATTAGGCCCAGTCGGCCCGAAGCTGCGATTTTGGCCATGTTGAAGAACAAAGATTGAACATGGCGATCTACCAGGCTCGCTCTTGTCCTCCAATCTCGTAAACATCGGTCTCGATCGAGCACCTGTAGCTCTCTGCGATGTTGAACATCTCTGTCTGGAGAGATGCGATCTCATCATCGAGGCTGACGCCATCGGCACCCTGATCATAGGCGACGGTCAGCGTGTAATCGCAGTTCCCGGTCTTTTGCATCTGGTAATCCCGCTCCAGCATCGCCTCAATGCGCTCGCGAGCGGGCTTTCTGCCACGACCATGCTTGTTGAAGTTCTCGATGGTCAGATGCAGGGCGATGGTGACAGAAGGCGGCTTTTCCGGCAGCCCGATCCTTGAAGGAATGACGTCAAGCGCCCGATAGACGGTCATTCTTGAGATCTTGAGGTCGCGCGCGACGCTGGCCTTGCTCGCGCCGGCGGTGATCCGGCGTCGGATTTCATCGTCATCGATGTTTTTCTTCCGGCCTTTGTAGACGCCTTCGGCGCGCGCCGCCTCGATCCCGGCGCGCTGCCGGTCCTTGATGAACGTCAGTTCCATGTCCGCGACCATGCCCAGAATGGTGATCACCATCCGCCCCATGCTTCCGGCCGTCGTCACCTCCGGCTCAAGCACCCGCAATGAGGCTCCCTTCTGGTCGAGTTCATGAACCAGATTGAGAACATCGCGTGTGGAGCGACCGAGCCGATCGAGACGCAGGACGACGAGTTCGTCATCGGCGCGCAGGAACTGCATGATCGTCTCAAGCTCCGTGCGTCCAGTGCGCGATGCGCCCGAGCCTGTTTCGGAGCGGAGGATTTCACAGCCCGCTGCCTTCAACCGGGCAACCTGGATGTCGAGATCCTGGTCGATGGTGCTGACGCGGGCGTAGCCGACGCGGGTCATGGGCAAATCCGTCACATTAGGGTGGCTTTGCCCTCGTACAGTAACATTGGTGACGGAACCACCCTTTTGTGACATGTCGTATATGTCACTTCCGATCGTCACGTTCGGGTGCACCCAAATGGTGCGAGCGGAAAGGCCCCGGTCAGGCAGCAAGCCGCCCAAAATCGATCCGGCTATTCAGATCGAGGTCGAAGCGGCCATAAGGATTGACGTGGCTGTAAATCAGCGGTGTGAGGCCGCGATAATCATCCGGCGTCATCCGGCCCGTCCATTTCGGTTCCACCAGCACGCTCTGAAGCATTCGGGTGTTCACATAGACAAGCGACGCTTGCAGCAAATGTAGCGCCAGGACCGAGAGCTGCTGCTCATCGATGCGGTTAGTGGCGATCTCGCCGCCCTTGCCGAAGAAAACGAACCCATTGGCACTGTTCCAGTTTTCAACGACATTCAGGCCTTCATGAATTTCGCGGCGGAAGGACTCCTCGCGCAGATACCGGCACAGGAAGATCGTCTTGACCGCGCGGCCCAGCTCACTCAACGCCTTGTAGGTCGGGTGCATCACCTCGGAGCGGCTAAACCGGCGCAGGATCGCCTCCGGGTCGGCGGTTTTTGTCTGCATCGCGGCTGCATATTTGACCATCTCGTCATATTGCTGCTCGATCTCATCCCAGTTGATCGGACTGGAGAGGATCGGCTGCAAGTGGGGAAGCCGCGTTCGCATGCCGACATCGGGAAGAGCCAGCTTCTGGCGAGCGATCGCTTTCAGGCGGGGTGCAAGCTCAAATCCGAGAAGCCGGCAAAATGCAAAGCCAACCGCGCTTTGGCCATGACTATCAACATATTGTCGCTGGATTTCCATGTCGGTGCAATGGCGCAGCACGCCCTCGATCATGGAGGCGACCTCGGAGGAAGAGCAGCGCTTGAGCTGGGAATAGACGCATGTCGCGCGTCGTTCGACATGCCAGTAGATCATGACGCCCCGTCCACCATAACGCGCATGCCATTCCGTCATCAGGTTGCGATCCCAGGCTCCGAACTTTGTGGAATCTGACGCACAGGCCGTGCCGGCGTCCCCCCAGACTGCAGCATTGCGGATTGCCAGGGTCGCATTCGCAACCCTGGCACACGCCTCCTTGAGCGCCGCGGCATGAACGAAGCGGCGATGGACATGCAGCAGCTCTTCATAGCTGACATCGGGGGTGGCGCCGGCGATCCGCTTGAGCCCGGCATTCGTTCCCAGGCCGTAGAGGCATAGCAGGAGACGTTGATCCAGCGCGGTTTTCGGCAGTGCAACACGCGAGGCCGATGTTTCGAACGCTTCGAGAAGTCCCGTATCAAGGGCAGCCTCCTTCAGTACGTCGAGCAGCCCGGTCATCGGCCAGCGTTGGCCGATCTCGGTCTTGATCGAGGCGAGACCCCTGGGTTCGGGCAAGGGTTTGAACGGGGTGAGAGATATACGGTTCTCGCCGCGCCACAGCAGCCGAACCTTGTCGTTCCGGGGAATATTGGCATTGAGGAGCAACAGTTCCTGAGCAAGCTCTTCCCGGATGGCGCTTGAAAATGCACGCGCATCCGCCGTCAGGTTCAATCCTGTGTAATATGCTTCTCGCCGCGCATCGAAGTCCTTGGGAAGATCGTCATCGGGATTGCGGTATCGGTCCGCCCCGACAACCCAGATTTCCTTAGAACGGATGCGATCGCGCAGTTGCGCGAGGACACAAAGCTCATAACTGATCCGGTTTACGCGCCCCTCTTCATCAATGACGGAACTGCGCCATCTCGCCGGAATGACCTCGTCGACCGGCACTGCGTGCGGCGGCACGTAGCGGCATCCATCATCCACTTTGCTTCTGATCCAGTCCAGGGCCGCCAGCACCGGACGCCACACGGCGTTGTTCGACCGGAACTCCAGTGCCGAAAGCAGGCTTGGCAGCATACGGCGATAATGATTGGCCCATGACCTCCGCATCACCTTGTAGATCCGCCGATCCAAGGCGCCCTTTGCCTGGCTTTCCTTGATGATCGCCGCCAGTTTGTCCTTGCCGGCGATTGGGAAAATGACATCGCAGATGCGCCCGGATGGATCGTCGATCGAAGCGCTGGCAATCTCGACCAGGAGTCGCTCCTTGCCATAGACCCGCTCGATGTCTTTCGCGATATCGCCCACCACCTTACGTTTCGAGCGCGATCCGATCTTATGGACCGTCTCGATCAGCAGGTCGACCATCGCATCCGTAAGCTGAGCTTCCCGCGCCATCAGATAAACGGCATAGAGCCCGAGCTGGCGCGCCGGTACATGCCGGCGCATCTCCGAGGCTTTCTCGCCGGCAACCCGGCGAACGATCTGATCGACCCATGCCTTGCCCGTGACCGATAGGAAATCTCGGGGAAGAGCAAGCCGTTGGATAAAGGCGAGTTTGGCGGTCACGCCAAGAATGTTTTCGAGCGTCGCCTGACCTGCATCCCCCTTCATCGTGTTGAAGCCGGTCGGGCCATCGGGATCGGCGAGCGAGGCTTCCAGCAAGGCGACCGCATCCGGCGCAAGCCGATCGCGGACTCGGGCCAACAGGGCCTCCAGATAGAGGTGTCGTTGCGAACGGACGAGGCGTTCCAGCTCCTTGCGCGACGGCCCATAGATACGGCGGTCGCGGCACCACAGGAAAACATGCTCGAGCATGGCATTGATCGGCTGCCCGCCCGCACAAAGATCGTCGGAAATCCACCTCGACAACGCCCTGCGATCCGTCTGCGTCATACGGCGGAACCCGAGATGCCGCAAAATCTCCGCGCAATGCCGGCGGGCGGTGCGCCCGGAAAAATCATAGTGGTTCACGGATTTGGCATCGAGACCAAGTTGCTCCGCCAGATACAAGACACCGTCGGAGGGTATCGACGCATGATCCGGCACAAAGAAGCCATGCCCGGCGAAAAATCTAAGCTGAACCGCCAATCCCAGTCGTGCCGTCTCCGCTTTGCCGGTCACGAACGCGATGTCCGAAAAACTCAGGCTCCAGGAGCCGATCAGATCCCCACTCGAAACGCCAAGGCTCATAACGCCGCTCCCTTATCGGAGCGGAACGTCGTTCCTCGCATGGGCGATCGTCAACAACAACCAGCCCGTTCCCGACGTGTTCTCCAAGATGACCAAAATCGCAGCTTCGGGCCGACTGGGCCTATTACCATCGGCAGGCAGGACATGCGCGCGCTCGACGCCGGGTTTGGCGCTGAGCGTTGAGACGAGACGCCCGACACAAGCATCGGCTGCATCGGGAACCTCCGGCAGAAGGACGGGAATATCGAGCTCGAACTTGTCGGTCATCACGCCATCTCCGCCTTAGTCTGGTTTCTGCCCGCGCATCGCGCAGGATTTCGATGCCGCCCTTGATCACGATAAGAGCGGTAGCCAGACCCGCCGGCAGATCGGGCCAATTCGTCCCCAGGGTCCGGTGGAGCCGTCATGCCGTGATTTCCTCGATCAGCAGGAGGACGAGGAAGCCGACGAAGAACATCGCGCTGATAAGGGGCGAGTCCGGCTTCTCGTGCGCCTCGACCAGCAGCTCTTCGGTGACGAGATAGAGCAGCGCCATCAAGCCGAAGCTCAGGAAGCCGGTGATCCATATCGGCGGCAGCAGCGCCACCGGTTGCGCGATCAGCGCGCCGATCGGCACCAGCACCGCCAGCGCGCAGGTCAGGCCTATCGCCTTGACCTTGCGATATCGTCCCGCGAGTTCGTTGGTGAGGGTCAGGGCCAGGAACAGGACTTCGAGGGTCAGTGCGACGGCCAGCAGCGTTCCCGCCTTCTCGCCGGCGATGAAGGCGAGGCCGAGGACCAAGCCGTCTATCGCCAGATCGAGCCCGATCGCGGCGAGCAGCGCCACGGGCCCCTCAAACCGACTTTCGGCCGCCTTCAGGCCGAGCATCACGGCGACCCCCAGCGCTCCACCGATCAGCGTTGCGGCCGGAGAACCGTCGTGCATCACCAGCGGCAGGATCTCCGTCGCAGCGGCGGCGAACACCACGCCGGCCGCGAGGTGCTGCATGGCGGCGACGAGCTTCTCGCCGGGCGTGCGCCATCCGGCGACCAGCGCGCCGATCATAATCGCGATCATGGGGATCAGGGAGAATTTGAGCGCTGCCATCGTCAGCGCCCCTCTGCGCCAGGTGGATTGGTCACGAGCTTGTTGCCTTCCTGCACAGGACCGGACGCTTGTCCGCTTCGTCGATCTTGATCTTGCTGGCCGCGGCCGAGCAAACCTTGCATTTGTGAAATCTGGGCCTGCTCTTCAGAGATCACCCGTTCAGCCAGAGCGAGAACCTCAGGATCGCTGCCAACCGCGACTTCCTGACGCGCAAGGTCGATCGTCTGCTCGTGAATAGGGATTAGTCTGCGAATGAAATCGCGGTCATTCTCAGCCGATGGGAGTTGGTCGGCGTCGCCCCGCCTTGCGGCAACCTCGTGCTGCGCCAGGTCCGCAGCGGCTCTCGATGCTTCCCGTCGATTATCCTTGGCCTCTGAGCAGCCTATCGCCAAGAAAGCTGCCGGCAGAGCTAGAAACGGGGTCAATTTAGGCATGTGTCCGACCTCCGTTCATGTGCAAAAGCATTGTAAAGGAGAGCTGCCGCATGAGCGCCATCGCTCAGCCCAACCCGTCCGAACGTTGTGTAAGCCTATTGCATGCCACGGGCGGGACACCCGGACGCAAAAGTGTTATTCGGTTGCCCCCCGAAATTGTGACGTTGAGGTTTGACCCCACGAAAGTCTTACCGCTTGCCGAAGCGGTCACGCGCTCGGGTCTGCTTTTCGGAGAAGTCTTGATGTCGAGAATCAGGCCATCACCGAGAAAATCAACGTCAAGTTGCGAGCCATTGGGGCAGGCATATATATGCTCGCCGATGAAGTCAGGTAACGTGCGGTCACGCGAACTCTGACGATCAGCGTCGGTAGCTTCGGGCGAACAGCTCAGCAGGCCCAGCGCTAGGAAAAGATAGATGGAAAGCATTTTCCATTGGGTTATGCCAACGCCTGCCGGAATAATCGCGACTTTACAGCCATCCGTAGCGGAGTCAGTCTGACTAGTCATTGGCAGCATTGCCGCGAGACGACGGCTTGATCGGCCGGCGATGGGGTCGCGTCGAACGGCCCGGCAATCGGGACTGACGGCGCAGAAGCGCCAAAAATGAGGCATCCTGCTGCCGCATGGTCCGGCGCAGGCCCTTGCGCATCATGTGGCCGACCAAGCCGCCAATGATGCCCCGAAATTCGAGCGAATGGTGAATGCAGACGCCGTTCGCGATAGTCTCTATCTCATAGCGTTCGTCCAAGGTGAAAAAACCTCGCACGCCCAACTGCCATCCGATCAGCTGAGGCTTGGCCAACCGGTTGATTATCATCTGCGTCGTTATCTTGCGATCACCGCCGAAGAGCAGACAGGTCACATCAACTTCGGCACCACGTTCGGCGTCCCCCGCAATGCGATAGACTGGATGCCACTGGGCAAAGCCCCTCAGATCGGAGATCAGCGACCAAACCCGGAGCGCTGACATATTGAATTCGAATTTAGTCTCTTCCTTCATGGCTGCCTGTCCTGTCCGGCCATGGCACGGCCAACCGGAGGTCGCGCAAAGGCGGCCTCCTCCCCGATTAGACGGGGGATTGATGGGAGTTGGCCGGGCAGCAGGCGCCTGCACGTGCAGGTCCCAGCGGGCCGGCCCGATCCTCATTAGCGCGGGCTTTCCAGTGTCCGACTGGCCTTGCCCCCAATGACCTCTATGGCTTCGAGAGTGATAAGGCCGATGTCCGGCACATCATCCAGACCGGCGACGAACGCACGCAACGTATCTTCGAAATCGACGATCTCGATCACCACGGCTCGATCGCTTTCGAGCACATGCCGGCGGTGAACGCGTGACGACGCCCCGAACCCGATCAACGCCTCAAGCACCGTGAGACCCGCCATCTTTCGATCGCGCGCCAGCGAGGCCACATATTCGAAGACCTTCCGATCGCCGATATATGCCGCTTCATCTGTATATATCCGGAGCAATTTCCGAGCCGGTTGTCCCATCACGCCTCTCCTCTTAACGGGGCTGGGTTCTCACCATGCGGCGGGCCAGCCTCTTGCTCTTTTCGACGCTCGGTCCGACCTAGAATTACCTTTGCGATGGCCGGCAGCACGAGCAGCGTGAGAATGGTGGCCGCGAGAAGTCCGCCAATGACGGTAGTCGCAAGCGGCTTTTGCACCTCGGCACCGGTGCCATGTGCAAGTG
>Ga0265327_10005292_pt1 | contig 10837 bp, 10 predicted proteins | sample 41621metaG_FD_202089 | JGI IMG/M metagenome (GOLD analysis project Ga0265327, IMG submission 202089) | Rhizosphere microbial communities from Carex aquatilis grown in University of Washington, Seatle, WA, United States - 4-16-21 metaG | ecosystem: Host-associated > Plants > Roots > Rhizosphere... | reverse complement strand
AGGGCCGAGGCGATCGTGCGGAGCTCGCTGACGACCCAGTCGGCGCCGACGCCACGGCAGTCGCATTGAAAGGTTCCCTCGCACTCGGCCAGTGCCTCGGCGAGCTCCGCCGGCGACTCGTTCTGGTTCTCACCGTCGGTGAGGAGGATCGCGTGGCGGATGGTTCCGGGGTGATCGGCGAACAGCTCGTGCGCCAGGCCCAGCCACTGGCCGATCGCGGTGCCACCGCCCGCCTTGAGCTTCCGCACCTTGTTCTTGGCGTCCTGCCGGGTGGTCGCGGACGCAGGGACGAGCGTGTCGTCATCGGGGTACACGAGGCGCGCGCCGTCGTCGCCCGCGATCACGCCGAACAGCACGCCGTCGCGGATGCAGTCGATGGCTTCGCACGTGGCGGCGATGGCCGACTTGATCTTCGTGCGGGGGAAGTTCATCGAGCCCGAGACGTCGACGATCACGAGCTCAGCCGATCCGCGGCTGCTCGCGGTGTCGCCGGTACCGGTGGCGGACACGCTCACGAGCGCGTCGACCCGGGTGGCCCCGGAGGCGAGGAACTCGTTCTGGTACGTCTCGGCAGCGAAGGTGGTCATGGTCCCTCCCGATGTGCGGTGACAGTTGACGGGACGACATCGACGACCACGACGGTGATGTTGTCGCGGCCTCCAGCAGCGAGCGCGACCCGCGTCAGTGCCCGCGCGACGTCGATGGGTGGTGTCGACGCGGTGTGGGCGCGCACGAGCGCGGCGATGCGGTCGGTGGTGGGCGCGTAGTTCCACAGCCCGTCGGAGCAGAGCACGAGCCGTCCGGCTGCGGGTGGCACGAAGGTGGTGACGCGGTGCGCGCCACCAGGAGCGTCCTCGCCCAACCAGCGCGTGATGGCGTGCGCGTAGGGGTGACGCTCCGCCTCGCTGGGGTTCAGCCGACCACCGTCGACCTGCTCCTGCACCCATGAGTCGTCGATCGTGAGCTGCTCGACCGTCTTGTCGTCGACCCAGAACGCACGGCAGTCACCCACCGCTCCGATGGTCATCCCGTCGCCGTCCCAGGTGGCGCCGAGAAAGGTGCACGCCGGTGCGCTGCTGCGGCGCGTGCGCGTCCACGGCACCTGCACGACCGCGTCGAGTGCGGTGGTCATCGCCTCTCGCATCGCGCCCACGAGGTCGGCAGCGCCGGCGTCGAGCGCGTCGCGCAGCACCGCGGCGCCAGCGGCTGCGGCGGCGTCAGACGCGTCCGCCGCCGCGGCCGACGACGACACGCCATCGCACACGACGGCGAGCACCCGCTCGCCGACCCGGGCAAGCTGCATCGCGTCTTCGTTGCGGCGATGGACATGACCCCGATCGGTGACACCACCGACGATGCCGTCGTCGAACTCGCGCCGGTCGGGCGCGTCGACCACCACACCCGGCGTGAGCGGCGAGCCGCACTCCTCGCAGAATCGGTCGTCCGCCGACGCGGGTTGCCCGCAGGCTCGGCACATCGCCTCGTCCGCTTCGCTCACAGCAGGGTCCGCGGTCGGAGCTGGTTCGCTTGATCGACGAGCGCGATGCGCTCCGCGCCCGGCGGTGACTGCAGGGCCAGCCGTCGATAGGTGGCTTCGAGGCCGAGGCGTACATCGTGTTCGGTGAGCGGGTACCCGAGGATGACCCGAGGCGCTCCGTCGGTGCCGTCGCCGGTCGGTGTCCCGTCGGACACGAGCGTCAGGGCGGCGCCGAGGACGCTCGCGGTCAGCCGAGCCTGCTGCTCCTTCGGGAGCGGGAGGCGCGCCACTGCCGTGCCCGCGGCGACGACGTCGTCGACCGAGAGCGCGCGGCCTCGGGCATCGAGCATGGTGTCGACCCGGTGGATCTGCGCGTCGACGTAGGAGCTCGACGTCGACGGGATCCGTTCATAGGCCTCGATCGCGCCGGTGATGTCCCCGAGCCGGGTCCGACAACGCGCCAGTCCGAACACCGCGGTCGTGAAGCCGGGATCGGTCCGGGAGACGATGTCGTACCAGTGTCCGGCCTGCGCCAGATCGCCGCTGCTCTCGGCCGCGTAGGCCATCGCGAGCTTCGGGGCCAACTCGCCCGGGAGCGACGCGTACACGCCACGAAACTCGGCGAGCGCGCGGTCGGCGTCGCCCTGCGCGAGTGCGTTGCATCCGGTCGACCACGCGACGCGCCACTCCCATGGGTTCGCCAACGCGATCTCGGTGAGCAACGCATCGGCTTCGTCGTGGCGGCCGGCCTCGATGAGCGTGCGCGCTTCGCGGAGCTGGACCTCGACCGTGCGCTCGGGGGCGAGCCCGAGGAGCTCCAGGATCTCGTCAGGCTCCGTGACCGCCACCGCGAGCGAAGCGAGGAACGCCGCGGCGGGATCGTCGGCGACGATGAGCGGCGCGGGCAGGGCGCGCCAGTCGTCGGGGTCCTCGGATCCGCTGCGCAGCTCGCTGGTGAACGTGGCGCTGACCTCGGGCCAGGGGGTGCCGGACTCGGCCGCCGCGATCTCCCGCAGCACACCCTCGAGCTGCACGGCCATCTCGTCGGCCGACTGGAAGCGGTCGTCGGGGTCGGCCGCGGTGGCGCGCACGAGGAACCGGTGGAGCGAGTCGTACTCCGCGAACAGCGGCACCTCGTCGGCAGAGGGGAGTGACTTGGCGAAGGTGGTCTGGTACCCGCGCGCGTCGGTGCACAGGACCGCGAGCGTGCGCCCGACGGTGTAGAGGTCGGACGAGATGCTGGGCCCGGTGTCACCGATCTCGGGGGCCTGGTATCCCGGCGTGCCGTAGATCGCGCTGGTCGTGTCGTCCATCTGGTACACGGCGCCCATGTCGATGAGCTTCAGCGACGAATCGGTGCGGATGACGTTGTCGGGCTTGAAGTCGCAGTAGAGCAGACCCTGGCGGTGGAGGTACCCGAACGCGGGCAGCACCTCGAGCATCATCTTGAGGGCTTGCGTGGGCGGCAACGGGTCGGGCTCGTTGTTGTTCGCGGCCTTCCGCTGTTCGAGCGTCTTGCGGAGCGTGGCGCCGCGGACGTACTCCATGACGATGTACGGCTCATCGTCGTGCTCGACGAAGTTGTAGACCTTGACGATGTTCGGGTGGTCGACCTCGGCGAGGAAGCGGAGCTCAGCCCGGATCACGTCGACGTTCTCGTTGCTGAGCAGCCCCTTCAGCACCACCCACATGCCGACCTTCTGGTCGCGCGCGAGATAGATCCAGCCGAGGCCGCCGTGGGCGAGGCATCCGAGCACCTCGTACTGGCCGCCGACGAGGGTCGGTGACGCGAGCTTGGGCGTGAACGAGAACGGCCACCGACACTTGCGACAGAAGCCCTCGGTACGACCGGGCTCACCGTCGCGCCTGCGGCCGACCGGTTGGTTGCACTCGGGGTTGCCGCAGTAGCGCTTGTTCTCCGGGATGCTCGGGTTCTCCAGCAGGACGTCGGCGATGTCTTTGATGTCGGGGGGCGGGAGCTCCACCCGCGCCGCGGCGCGCACCTGGGTGCCGGTTGCAGCCGCACGGGTGGTGCCGCTGCGCGGCGTGCCGCTGCGCGGGCTGCTCGTCCCGACGTTCCGGGGCGCGACGGTCGCGGCACTCACCGGCGCCGAGTCCGCGCTCACCCCGGACTCGTGGGCCGGTGGCGAGCCGCAACGGTTGCAGTACCCGGCTTCGATCTCGCCCGGGGGGTCGCACCACGGTCGCTGGCACTTCATCGTCTGGCCTCCGGTTCGTGGTCGGTCGTCAGCAGGCGCTGGTAGCCCTCGACCAGTTGGCGCGCGGCCGCGAGGTCGGCCGGCGCCACGTACAGCGCGGCTTGGGCGCGCTCGTACGCGTCGTTGACGTCGTCGTCCTCGTCGAGGCCGAGCCCGTGGGCCTTCGCCCGACACGCGTCGAGCCGGCCGCGGAGCTGGTCGCGTTCGACCAGTGGCGCGCGGCTGGCGGTGGTCGACGCGGTGGCTGCATCGGCGCGTTGCTCCAGCTTCGTGTACCACTCGTCGAGGTGGGCGAGCGCGACGTCCCACCGCCCGGCGTCGGCGACGTCCACGACGCGGTCGAGCTCGTCGAGGAGCGCGTCGTCGATCGCCGGCGGATCGGGCAGCAACGGCTCGAGGATCTTGGTGGTGGTCTCGGCGCAGGCCGCGTGCGCGTCCGCCACCTCGTGGTCGACTCGCTCCAGTTCGTCACGCGCCGCGCGCAGCCGCTGCTGCCACTCGTCGCGCAACGCCCGCGCCGCGGCGTCCGTGAGGGCCAGCGCCGAAACCGACTGCTCGGCCTCGCGCACCGCGGCCTCGGTCACGGAGAGCGGATCGGTGACCAGCGCGTGGGTCAGAGCGTCGAGCTGCTGCGTCACGTCCGCGGTCTCGACGGTGCCGACGTCCGCCAACGCGGCGTGGGCCCGTGCGACGCGCGGCGCCAGCTCGTCCCATGCGGTACCGACACGACCGATCACCTCGCGCGCACGGGCGAAGCCGTTCGACATGAGGTCGAGCAGCTCGTCGGCGGTGCTACGAGGGGTCGCGTGCCGGGGTTGCAGCAGGCTGCGGTCGCGCAGCGGGACCTCGTCGCTCGCCAACTCGATCGACGGCTGCGACAGGAAGTCGGCGAGCGCGCGTTCGCGGTCGGGCGCGAGGCGCGTCGTGGGTGACCCGCGGAGGTCGGTCGCGTGGTCCACGAACGTGGTGAAGCGGGCGAACCAGTCCCACGCGGAGGCGAGGGCGCGGCGCGCGTCGGCCCATTCGACGGCGGTGGTGCCGTTGAGCGGCGCGGTCTCCAGGAGCTGCCGGTTGGGGTCGCCGTCGAGCTCGAGCAGGTTCGCACTCACCGTGTCGGCCGCGCGCCGGTAGCGCTCGAGGTCGCGGTCGAGGTCGGACAGGGCGGTCATCATCGCCCGCACCCTGGGACCGGTGACGCCGGCGGCGTGGCGCTCAGCCAGCACTGGGTCAGCGACTCGAGCGAACCGTCGTTGCGCATGCGGGCGAGCACGCTGTTCACGAACCGCACGAGATCCTCGTGGTGTTGGGGGTCCTTCGGCATCGCGATCGCGTACGGCTCGGGCTCGAGCGACAGGCCGAGTGGGCGAGTCTGGCCCTTGGCCTCCTGGGCCTGGAAGCTCGCGAGGATGGTGTTGTCACTGGTGATCGCGTCGACCTCGCCGTCCTGGAGCGCCACCAGGCAGTCGGCGCGGGTGTCGACGGGGTAGAGCTTCACCGTGGAGACCTGCTTCTGGATGTTGGCGATCGAGGTGGAGCCGCGGGTCGCGCAGACCGTCTTGCCCGCGAGGTCGGCCAGGGTGTGCACGGGGGAATCCGCGGGGACGAGCACGTCTTGGTGCGCGTCGTAGTAGACGGTCGAGAAGTCGACGTCCTTCCACCGGGCGCACGTCTCGGTGAGGAGGCTGGCCACCATGTCGACCTTCTTCGACTTGACCGCCTGGATTCGCTCGGCCGTGGACAACGTCTCGAACTGGAGGTGCTGGTCGGGATCGCTGCCCCAGATGGCCAGCGCGATCTGGCGGAGGATGTCGACGTCGAGGCCCTTGATGGACCCGTCGCGCGGGTCGCGGTAGCCCCAGTTCAACGTGCCCTGGTCGACGCCGACCACGAGCGTGCCGTGGTTGCGGATGGCGTCGACGGTCGGAGTGGGCAACGTGGGGTCGGGAGCGAAGCTCGCGGGCGGAACGCAGTTGGCCTGTGCAGTGGTCGTCGGGGTCGACGACGCCGGCGTCGTGGTGGTGGTGGGATCGGTCAGGGCGCCGAGCGATCGCGACACGGCGCCGCTCGACGGTGACGAACACGCGGCCAGGCCGACGAGCGCGATCGCGGCCGCGACGACCGTCCAGCGCCGCGCCTTCACGACGCCACCTCGTCGGCGACGGGCCGCGTGGGGTCGGCCACCGGCACGGGTGGCAGTGACTGGTCGGCACCGCGGTAGAGCGGGCCCAACCAGTGCTCGTACAGCCTCGCCAGCGTGCCGTCGGCGCGCAGCCGGTCCAGGACCCCGTTGACGTAGCGCACGAGCATGATGTTGTGCGGTCCGACCGCGATGCCGTAGTGCTGCGCCTCGCCCTCAGGGACGATGCGGAGTCCGGGGTCCTGGTCGAGCATGCCGACGAGGAACGTGTCGTGGCCGAAGTAGGCGTCCACCTGACCCTCCTGCAGTGCGACGAGGCAATCGGTGCGGGCCTCGACCAGCCATGGCTTCGGCGGGGGTTGCAGACCGATGCCCGCGAGCGTGTCGATCGACGTCGAGCCCTTGGTCATGCACACGCGCCGGCCGGCGAGATCCGACGCGGTGTGCACGGGCGCGTCAGTGCGCGTGAGGAACTCGTGATGGGCGGTGAAGTACTCGGTGCTGAACGCGACCTTGCTCCAGCGATCGCAGTTCATCGAGATGGCGCTGATCGAAAGGTCCGCGTCACCGCGCGCGGGGTAGTCGACCTTCTGCTTCGTCGTGACCGTGAGGAGCTGGAGTCGAGCATCGGAGTCGTCGTCGAAGATCGAGCGCGCGATGGCGCGCGCGATGTCGATCTCCACGCCCACGAGCTGTCCGTCGGAGTCGCGCGAGGCGAGGCCTTCCGTGTTCTCGTCGACCGCGACGACGAGCTTGCCGCGTCGGAGGATCGCGCCGATCGCCGGATCCCCGGCAAGCGTCGCGGCCGCGGGCAGCGGCGCGAGCGGGGGATAGCTCGCGCGCGGGTCGCCACACGGCAGCGTCGGCGACGAGACCGTCGTGGTGGTGCTCGACGCCGGTGGGGCGGTGAGCGCGTGGAGGGCGCGGTCCGTCGACTCGGTCGAGGCCGCGCCGCATGCGGCGATGCCGATCGCCGAGCCGAGCACTGCGATGCCGGCGGCGATCACACGCGCCGTCACCGGTACTCCCCGATGCGACGCTCGAGCCCGAGCAGCACGAGCAGACCGGCGACGACGGCGAACAGCGGGATCGCGATCTCGAGCACGCCGAAGCCCGAACGCGCGTCCTGTGCCGCCGAGGCCAGCCGGGCTTGTGAACGGGCGATGTCGGCTTGCAGGGCGTGCTGGAGCTCGTCGACGGCCGCGAGCTCCTGTCCCGAACCGGCCTTCCCCAACGAAGCCGCGAGGGTCTGGTCGCTCGTCCCCACCGAGAGCGCGACCGCCTCGTTGTAGTGGCCGCCCACGTCCTGGGCTCGCACCTTGGTGTGGAGATGACGCAAGGAGGTGAACTGCGGCGCGAGCGCCCGGATCCGCGCGCCGTCGCCGGTGCGATCCGCGATCTCGGTGGCGTAGCCGAGCAGGCCGGACTTCCCGTCCTTGCCGCCGAGCTGGTCCATCAGGCGTTCGAACTCGGCGACGTACACATCGCCCGTTCCGCGTTCGATCAGCGCGAGGTTCTCGTTGTTCTGCGCGCGCAGCGTCAGGATGCGCGCCGACGACAGCACTTCGACCGAGTCGGATCCGCGTTGCTGCGCCCGGTTCAACGCGTCGTGGGCGCCTGCGAACCGGATCAGCGTCCAACCGAGGAGCCCGACGACGAGCACGCTGGCCGCGACCAAGCCGAGGTTGAGGAGCCGGTTCGAACGGCGCCGCACGTAGACCTGCACGACGACGAGCAACGCAAGCATGCCGAGACCGGCGACGAGGACGAGCACCAGCGTGAGCGTCGACGTACCGGCCTCGTAGTTGTCGCGCAGTTGCCGGGCCGAGTCGCGATAGAGATCGGTGGCCGCAGGGAGGATCTCGTTGTGCATCGTCGCCGACGCCTTCCGGAGGTACGCGGCACCGACCGGGAACCCCTGCGCGTTGTTCGCTCGCGCCGACTCCACGAGCCCGGCGTACTCGGGCAACCGCTCCGAGATGGTCCGAATCGCCGCGCGCGTCGCCGATGACGACTCCGCCGAGTGCGAGAAGTCGGCGAGCTGACGACCGGCCGCGGCCACGTCGGCGAGGTACCGGAGTCGTAGCTGCCTCGGCTCCTGTCCCGCCCGGAGGAAGATGGTCGATGCGGTGGCGTCGGCGTCGGCCAGGTTGCCGTAGAGGCTCTCGGCGGTGACGAGCTCGGGTGCCGACGAGGTCGCGACCGCACCGGCGGCCCGGCTCCGGGCCTCGGTCGCCGCGGTCGTGACGGCCGCGAACACGAGGAGGCCGACGACGAGGAGCGCGGAAGCGCTGCGGAGCCGGCCGGGCGTCGTCGTCAACCAACGCCGCCAGGGCAGTCCCTGCACGCGCAATCCGCGAGTCCCCGAACTCGGCACCGTGGGCGCCACCGTCACGTTGTCCCTTCCTGCGCCCGCGGGTGGGTGGGTGTACGCGACGGGGTGCGTGCCGAAGCCGCTCCCGGCCAGGTGCCCATGATCATTGCGCTCGAACGCGGTGAGATCCATCTCCCGGCACGCTCGCAGCCCGGTGCCGCGCGAACCATTCCCGAGCCGGGGGTCTCACGACGCGTGGAGGATAGGGCGAAATTGCCTGCGGGCGAGGTCGCGCGATCATTTCTCGGTCTTGAATTCGGGGGTTCGCATCCACCTCGTCGCGGGAGGGGCCACACCATGGCGGTGCTCGACTACGTAGGTCCGAAGGGTCGTACGGTCCACACGCTGGAGGGCGATCACCAGACGATCGGCCGGAAACCGGGCAACGACCTGATCCTCGAATGGGATGGCGCCGTCTCGCGGTACCACGCCGAGCTCGTGTTCGTCGCCGGCTGTTGGTTCGTCACCGACCTCGACAGCGCGAACGGCACGTGGGTCAACGGCAAGCGCATCGATGCCAAGAAGGCCTTGCGCGTGGGCGACGAGCTGCGCATCGGCGACACGAGCCTGTGGGTGGTGGGGGACGTGAGCGATTCCATGTCGACCACGTCACCGGCGCAGAAGGCACCGACGCTGACGGTCAAGCAGCGCGAGGTGCTGCGCGAGCTCTGCCGTCCGCAGGCCAGGGACAACCGCGCGCCGTGCAGCACGACGAAGGACATCGCGAGCCGGATGTTCGTCGGTGAGGCCGCGGTCAAGGCCCATTTGAGCTCGCTGTACGTCAAGTTCGACATCCCCGAGGAGGGACAGCAGCGACGCGCGCTGCTTGCTCAGCGCGCGTGGGAGACCGGCACGGTGCGGCGGAACGACTTCGAGGATGACGACACCGCCACGTAGCTGTCCTCGAGGCCAGGTCGACGTTGCCGGTCGGCTGGTCACGCTTCGCTGCGACGGCATTCTCCCAGGCACGCCGAGATGTCACCGTCGTCGTATGACCGACGACCAGCGCCCGCGCACCCCGTGGGTGATGTGGCTGCTCGTGGAGATCGGCGCGCTCCTGGGCGCGCGGATCGCCCTCACCGCCGTCTCACGACTCCTCGACGTCGCGTTCATGGTGGTCGGAATCGTCGCGGTTGCCGTCGTCGTGTGGCGGCTCGGTGTCGGTGGGCGTCGCGACCGGCGCCGACCCTGAACGGAGGATGCACCCATGTGGCAGTCGTGGAAGCGGTGGTGGAAGTACCTCGGGGTGAAGCTGCGCGTCGCGCACGAGGAGCACGCGGATCCCAAGGTGCAGCTCGAACAAGCGATCCTCGAAGCGCGGGCCGAACACCGCCGGTTGTCCGACGCTGCCGCGCTGGTGGTCGCGCAACAGAAGCGGGCGCAGGACCGCCTCGACGCGAAGGTCGCGGAGTACGAGAAGGCGAAGGCCTCGGCCGGCCAGGCCTTGCTCATGATCGATCACGAGGCGCGTCTCGGACATGACGAGAAGGTCGTCACGTTCACCGTCGCAGCCGAGCGGCTGGCCGACCGCGTGCTCGGGCTCGAACAGGAGATCCGCGAGCTCGATGTGGCGCTCCTCCAGTCGACCGGGGCCGCCGAACAGGCGAAGGCCGCGGTCGTGCAGAACGCGACCATGCTGCAGTCGAAGCTCGACGACCAGGAGCGGCTGCTCTCGGTGCTGGACCGGGCCAAGATGCAGGAAGCGCTCAACGCCGCGCGCGGGCAGCTCGACGACGTGCTCGGTGACGACGTCCCCACCTTCGCCGAGGTGGAGCGCAAGATCCACACCCGTCACGCGGTCGCGCAGTCGAAGGGCGAGCTCGCCGCGCTGCAGTCGAGCGCGCAGATCGACCCGGCCGTGTTGGAGATCGAGGCGGCGCAACGGAGCGCCGAAGCCCAGGCCCTCCTCGTGCAGATGCGCGAGCGGCTCGGGCTGCCGGCGCCGGTCGAGAACCCGGCGCCGGCCTCACCCCGGATGCTCGAACGGTGATCCGCTCTGGAGGAGGTTGCCCGATGAACAACGACACCACTTGCACGACCGTCCGTACGATCCGCTCCCGGCCCTCGAGCGCGACGCGCCCGATCGGCACGACGGTCGGCGCGCGTCGCGCGACGCGCGTGCCGCCCCGCCGCTCGGCCCGCGTCTTCACGACGGGGCAGCTCGCCTGCGAGGACTACGTCTGCGCCGTCGTCGAGGCACGCGCTCGCGGCAACTGGCTGTGAGGCGGCCGAAACCCGTGAGGACGCCGCGGATAGCGTGAGCCGGTACTCGCGGCGCGGCCGGCGACGCCATGGGCACGGAGGTCGCCATGTCGAGGGTTCCGGATCTCGTCGCCGCCATCGAACCCGGCGACCTCGAACCGCAGGGTGCGCGATGAGCACGAATCCGATCGCCGACTACGCGCTGCTGTCGGACCGGCACGGCGCAGCACTCGTGAGCCGGGATGGCTCCGTCGACTGGTTGTGTGTGCCGCGCGTCGACAGCGCGTCGATCTTCGCTCGTCTGTTGGACGAACAGGCCGGGTCGTGGTCGGTGCGCGCCACCGGCGCGACCGAGATCACGCGCCGGTACGTCGACCGCACGATGGTGTTGGAGACGACGTACCGCACGTCGAGCGGCACCGCGGTCG
>Ga0265327_10005291_pt1 | contig 10838 bp, 10 predicted proteins | sample 41621metaG_FD_202089 | JGI IMG/M metagenome (GOLD analysis project Ga0265327, IMG submission 202089) | Rhizosphere microbial communities from Carex aquatilis grown in University of Washington, Seatle, WA, United States - 4-16-21 metaG | ecosystem: Host-associated > Plants > Roots > Rhizosphere... | reverse complement strand
CGCGCGCCGCCGCCGCCGCCCTGCGCTATCCGCCGCAGGTCGTGCGCGGCATGGCCGGCATGAGCCGCGCTTCGCGATTCGGCACCTTGCCCGACTACCTGACGTCGGTCGCGAACGCCGGCGTCGGCGTGATCGTGCAGTTCGAAACCACCGCCGCCATCGACCGCGCCGACGAGATCGCCGCGGTCGAAGGCGTCGATGCTCTTTTCGTCGGCCCGGGCGACCTGTCGGCGACGATGGGCCTGACCGGCCAGCTGATGCACCCCGAGGTGCTCGCCGTCACCGCGCGTGCGATTGCCAGCGCCAAGGCCGCGGGCAAGCCGATCGGCACCGTCGGCGGCACGCCCGAGGCGGTCGCCCGCTACCGCGAGATGGGCTTCGATTTCGTCGCCGTCGCCTCGGACCTCGGCCTGCTGGTGCGTGCCGCCCAGTCGGCGCTGAGTGCGGTGCGAGGGCAGGTCGCGCAGGGTGCGGCCGGCGTCTCCGCCTCGGTGCAGGGGAGCTACTGATGGCCGCCGTCGAACTGCGCAACATCGCCAAGAGCTATGACGGAAAGGTGCCGGTCATCCATGGCATCGACCTCGACATCAAGGAAGGCGAATTCGTCGTCTTCGTCGGGCCATCGGGCTGCGGCAAGAGCACGTTGCTGCGCATGATCGCCGGGCTAGAGAGCATCACCGGCGGCGAGCTGCGCATCGGCGACGAACGCGTCAACGACAAGCCGCCGCGCGCCCGGGACATCGCGATGGTGTTCCAGGACTACGCGCTCTATCCGCACAAGAACCTGTACGACAACATGGCCTTCGGGCTGCGCCTGCGCAAGACGCCGGAGGACGAGATCAAGCGCCGCGTGATGGACGCCGCCCGCCTGCTGCGCATCGACCACATGCTCGAACGCAAGCCCGCCGCGCTCTCCGGCGGCCAGCGGCAGCGCGTCGCGATCGGCCGCGCCATCGTCCGCCAGCCCAAGGTGTTCCTGTTCGACGAGCCGTTGTCGAACCTCGACGCCCAGCTGCGTCAGGAGATGCGCAGCGAGATCAAGCGCCTGCACGAGCGCCTCGGCGCGACGATGATCTACGTGACCCATGACCAGGTCGAGGCGATGACCCTGGCCGACCGCATCGCGGTGCTGAGCGCCGGCCACAAGATGCAGTACGACACGCCCGACGTCATCTACAACAAGCCGGCGGCGCTCTTCGTTGCCGGCTTCACCGGCGCACCGCCGATGAACCTGGTGGATGCGAGCGTCGATTCGGGCCACGCGGACCTGGGCGATGGGGTAAGCGTGCCGCTGCCGCCGCATCTTTCTTCGCGCGGTGGCATCTGCAAGCTCGGCGTGCGGCCGGAGAATTTGCGGCTCGCGCCCGAGCCCGGCGACATCAGCGTGGCGGCGCAGGTGTCGCTGCTCGAACCGCTCGGCTCCGAGACGCTGGTGACGTTGAAGCTCGGCGCGGCCGAAGTCATCGCGCGGCTGGCGGCCAGCTTCCGCGAAGCGCCCGGCACGCCGGTGCGACTGAACCTGAATCCCGCGCACCTGCATCTGTTCGATCCGGCCAGCGGCGTCGCTTACGCCTGAGCACCCGTCGGTGCCCATCCAACGAGGAGACATTCCCATGAAATCCCGCACGCGCCTGAGCGCTCTCGCCGCCGCCGTCCTGGTGGCGGGCCTTGCCGCCGGACCGGCCCTCGCGCAGACCAAGCTGCGCGTCTTTGCCGGCGGTTCCGGCCAACGTCCGGACCTGATGCGCAAGCTCTTCGACCAATACCAGGCGAAGAACCCCGACGTCGTCATCGAGATGGAAACCGGCGGCGCCACCTCGGACCTCCAGCGTCAGTACCTGAGCACCGTGCTCAACGCCAAGGACCCGTCGATCGACATCTACATGATCGACATCGTCAACCCGGCGCAATACTACGGCGCCGGCTGGATCGAGCCGCTGGACGCCTACGTCGGCGCACCCGCCACCGCACTGAAGCCCTACCTGCCCGCGTATGCCACCGCCAACGTGATCGACGGCAAGCTCGCCGCGATGCCGGCCTTCGCCGACGCCATGTTCATGTACTACCGCAAGGACCTGCTGGAGAAGTACAAGATCGCGGAGCCCAGGACCTGGGACGAGCTCAGCACCGCGGCCAGGAAGATCCAGGCCGGGGAGGGCGGCGCGGACAAGCTGCAGGGCCTGTCGATCCAGGGCGCGCCGATCGAGGGCGCGGTCTGCACTTTCCTGATTCCGTACTGGAGCCAGGGGAAGGACTTCAACGACCCGAAGGGCAAGCTGACGCTCGACAAGGCAGCGGCGAGCAAGGGCCTGACGCAATGGCTGGACATGGTGGATGCCGGCGTCATCAAGCGCAACGTGGCCGAGGTGAAGACGCCCGACACGGTCAATGAGTTCAAGGCCGGCCAGGTGCTCTTCGCGGTCAACTGGGGCTTCGCCTGGGACCGCTTCCAGTCCGACAAGGACAGCAAGGTGCAAGGCAAGGTCGGTGTGATGGCCTTGCCCGCGATGGCCGGCGGCAAGAGCGCGACGTGTGCCGGCGGTTGGCAATGGGCGCTCAGCGCCTTCTCGAAGAACAAGGCGAACGCCGCCAAGCTCGTGAAGTTCATGGCGAGCCCCGAGGCGAGCAAGTTCCTTGCGATCGAAGGCTCGCTGCTTCCGACGTCGCAGGCCGTCTACGCCGACCCCGACGTGATCAAGGCGGTGCCCTGGTTCAAGGATGCGGCGGGCGTGGTCGACGCCGGTCGCAGCCGTCCGCTGTCGCGCGACTACGGCCAGGTCAGCGATGCGATCCGCACCACGACCAGCGCGGTGCTCGCGCGCACCAAGAAGCCCGACGACGCCGCGGCCGACATCGAGAACCGGCTGCGCCGCGTGATGCGCTGAAGGTCGCGCCGTGGAGTTCCGCATGAAATCCCCCGCCTCCTCGATCGAGGGCCGGCCGACCGACGCGCCCGCACCGCGCCCGGGTCTTGTCGATCGGATCAAGGACCCGGACGAGAAGACGCTGGCGCTCATCCTGCTCGCGCCGGCCTTCATCCTGCTCGCGCTGATCGTCGCGTACCCGATCGGCCGCCTGATCTGGAACAGCTTCTTCGACCTGCGCCTGTCGGGCGGCGCGGCCAGGTTCGTCGGCTTGGAGAACTATGCTCTCGCGCTGCAAGATCCCGACTTCTGGAACGCGACCTGGAACACGGTGCTGATCACGGTCGTGACCGTGCCCGGTGCGTTGGTGGTGGGGCTCGGCCTGGCGATGCTCGCCAACCTGCCGTTCAAGCGCCGCTGGCCGGTGCGCCTCGCGTTGCTGCTGCCGTGGGCGCTGCCGTTGGCCTTTGTCGGCCTGATCTTCGCGTGGTTCTTCCACACCGAGTTCGGCGTGGTCAACGACGTGCTGCGCCGGCTCGGCGTCAACACGCCGACGATGTGGCTGCTCTCGCCGCGCCTTGCGTTCGCGGCGATCTGCGGCGCGATCATCTGGAAGACCTCGTCGTTCATGGCGCTGATTCTCCTGGCCGGCCTGCAGATGATCCCGAAGTCGCTCTACGAGGCGGCCGAGGTGGACGGGGCCTCGAAGTGGCAGCAGTTCTGGCAGATCACGATCCCGATGCTGATGCCGTCGATCATCGTCGCACTGATCTTCCGCACCATCACGGCGCTCCAGACCTTCGACATCCCGGTGACGATGACCCACGGCGGCCCGGGCAACGCCACGCAGACTCTGGCGATGCTCATCCACGCCACGACCATCGACTACCTCGACGTGGGCTACGGCTCGACGCTCGCGGTGCTGATGTTCGTGCTCTCGCTGATCGTCACCGGCTTCTACCTCCAGCGCATCGGAAGGTCCGCATGAAATCGATCTTCGACAGCCGCAGCCTGCGGCTCCTGGCGGCCGCCATCGTGGTGCTCAACGGCTTCTTTCCGGCGTTGTGGATTCTGCTCACCTCGTTGAAGACGGAAGGCGAACTGGTCAGCCGGCCCATCACCTACTGGCCGCACAACCCGGTGCTGGAGAACTACGTGCGCGCCTTCACCGACCAGCCGCTGCTCAAGTACCTGGGCAACAGCTTCGCGGTGGCCTTGCTCTCGACCGTGCTCTCGCTCGTGGTCGCGGCCTGCGCGGCCTATGCGATCGCGCGGCTGAACCTCAAGCGGCGGCAGCTGGTGCTGACCTGCATCGTGGCATCGAGCATGTTCCCGCTGGTGACCTTGTTGGTGCCGATCTTCGAGACCATGCGGAACCTGAACCTGCTCAACACCTACACGGCGCTGGTGCTGCCCTACACGGTGCTGAACCTGCCGGTGTGCACGCTGGTGCTCGTGAGCTTCTTCCAGAGCATCTCCAAGGACCTGGAGAACGCCGCGATGATCGACGGCTGCACGCGCATGGGTGCCCTGGTGCGCGTGGTCATTCCACTGGCCGCGCCGGGCGTTTTCACCGCCGGCATCCTCGGCTTCGTCAATGCCTGGGACGAGTTCCTGCTCGCACTGTCGTTGAACTCGACCCCAGCCATGCGCACGCTGCCGGTCGGCATCTCGCTGTACCAGGGCGAGTTCACCTTCCCGTGGCCGACGATCTCTGCGGCGCTGATCGTCGCGATCGTGCCGGTTGCAGTGCTGATCGCGCTGTTCCAGGAGCGCGTCGTTGGCGGCCTGACACAAGGCGGTTTGAAGGGCTGAAGAGGGCAGCCACGCAACGCGAGGCCGGCGCAGCGCGCCGTCGGCTGGCCGCGCCTTTGTCCAAATAAATCCAATCAGAACGAGGAGAACATCATCATCGCGATCCGATCCCCACAGCCACTGCCGCGCCTGAGCGCGCTCGCCTTCGCTCTCGTGGCGGCGACTTGCCCTGCGTGGGCACAGAGCAGCGTATCGCTCGCCGGCCGCATCGACCTGGCCCCGCAGTACATCGACAACGGCATCGCCACGACCAAGCGCCTCGACAGCGGTGTCTACACCGCGTCGCGGCTGATCTTCAAGGCAACCGAAGACCTGGGCGGCGGCCTCGGCGCGTTGATTTATCTCGAAAACCGCTTCAACGCCGACACCGGCTTGCCCCAGAGCGCTTCGAAGTATTGGAACGCCGGCTCGTATGTCGGCCTCACCAGCGCAACCTGGGGCACGGTGACGATGGGACGGCAGTACGTGCCGATCTTCTGGTCCTTCCTGTTCGCCGACGACACCGGCCCGCTGCGCCTGCACGGCTACAGCGCGGTGCAGTCGGTGCAGCGCAGCAACTTTGCGCGCATCTCGGCCGCGGCCTCGCCGATCAAGGCGGCCGGCTCGCTCGACACGATCGCCAACGGCGTCTATTCGCTCAACATCACATCGGCTTTCGAGGACAACCTCGTGGTCTACAAGACGCCGTCGTTCGGCGGCCTGACCGCGATGCTCGCCGGCGGCTTCCCCGAGGACTACGCTTCGGGCAGCGGAAAGATCTGGGCCGGCAACCTTGAATACCGCAACGGCGGCTTCTACGGTTCGGTGGCCTACAACGAGAAGGAGGGCAGGGTGCCCGCCGGCGGCGCCATTCCGCAGAAGATGCGCGAGACCGTGGCCTCCGCGATGTACGCCCTGACGCCCAACGCCAAGCTGTGGGGCAACTACCACCCGTGGAAGTTCGATGGCCCGCTCAACAGCGAACTCAAGGGCCACGACTGGATGATCGGCGCCTCGTACCTGTTCGACGTGAGCATGTTGTGGATCAACTATGCGAACAAGACCATCGACCACTGCGACCAGTGCAACTCGCGCGGCTTCGGCATCGGCTATCACTACTTCCTGTCCAGGAGGACCGAGTTGTACACCTCGTTCGGGCGCGTTCTCAACGATGTCAACGCGGGCAACAGCCTCAATGGCTTTGCGCCGGGCCTCCTCGGCAAACCTGTGCGCGGCATCGCCGTGGGCATGGCGCACACCTTCTGATCCTTCACCCGACTTTGCGACACACAAGGAACCCCGACATGACTGACACCCTCCGCTACGGCATCATCGGCTGCGGCAGCATGGGCCGCGAGCACATCGAAAACCTGAAGGCGCTGCCCGGCGCGCAGGTCACCGCGCTGGCGGACACCGACGAGGCCAGCCGCCGGGCCGCCATGGCGCTGTTGCCGCAATCCGCGACGGCCGGCGCACCCAAGGTGTTTGAACACCACCAGGCGCTGCTCGACAGCGGCCTGTGCGATGCCGTGGTGATCGCCACGCCGAACTTCACGCACATCGAGATGATGCGCGCGGCACTTGCCACCGATCTGCACATCCTGGTCGAGAAGCCGCTGGTCACGCGCATCGAGGATGGCGTCGAGATGATCGAGCGCGGCAAGGGCCGGCGCGGCCTCGTGTGGGTGGCGCAGGAATACCGATACATGCCGCCGGTGGCAGAGATGATCCGCATGGCGCACGACGGCGCGGTCGGCACCTTGCACCAGGTGGCGATCCGCGAGCACCGCGAGCCCTTCTATCCGAAGGTCGGCGACTGGAACCGCTTCACGGCCAACACCGGTGGCACGCTGGTCGAGAAGTGCTGCCACTACTTCAACCTGATGGACCTGATCCTGCGCGAGAAGCCGGTGCGCGTGTTCGCCTCGGGCGGGCAGCGGGTCAATCACCTGGACGAGACCTATGGCGGCAAGCGCTCCGACATTCTCGACAGCGCCTATGTCATCGTGGAATACCCCAGCGGTGCGCGCGCGCTGCTCGATCTCTGCATGTTTGCCGAGAACTCGATCGACAACGAGCAAATCGTCGTCGTCGGCGACGAGGGCAAGCTCGAATCGCTGTTGCCGTCCTTGACCTTGCGCCATGGCCGCCGCGAGGACTGGGGCCGGCGCGAGGTGTGGGGCCAGCCCTCGGGCACCGGCAAGGGCGTTGCGGTGCGCCGCGTGTGGGACACCAACATCAAGTACGCCGGCCAGCACTTTGGTGCGTCGTACATCGAGCACCAACATTTCGCGGACGCGGTCCGCAACGGCAAGCCGGCGCAGATCACGCTCGAAGAGGGCCTGCGCAGCGTGGCAACGGGGCTCGCCGCACACCGCAGCATTGAAACCGGTCGGCCGGTCGAGATGAGCGAAGTGCTGCCTTCGGGCTGGTGAATTGCAGACATCCCCCGCGCCATCGATCCTGCCGCCATGCAAGGCTCCCCCTCCATCGATTCCCGCAGCGTGACGTTGAACGCCGGCGACCTGCGTCTTGCGGTGCGGCCCGATCTCGGCGGCAGCCTCGCCGGGCTCTGGCACTGCGGCACGCCTGTGTTGCGCTCGATCGAGCCCGATCGTCTTGAGGGCCCGCGGCAGTCGGCCTGCTTTCCGCTCGTTCCGTATTCCAACCGCCTCGCGTTCCGGCGCTTCGAGTGGGGCGGTCGCGCGTACACCACGCAGCCGAACTTCGAGAACAGCCCGCACTCGTTGCACGGCGTCGGTTGGCAGCGCGCGTGGCAGATCACGGCGCAATCCACCGAGGCGCTCGACCTGCGCCTGCAGCACGCGCCCGACGCCGACTGGCCCTTTGCCTTCGAGGTCGAGCAGCGCATCCGGGTCACACCGACTTCGCTCCGGCTGGAACTGCGCATGACCAACACCGACGCGGTGGCGCAGCCGGCCGGTCTCGGGTGGCATCCCTACTTCCCGAGGCGGAATGCGAGCCGCCTGCGCATCGATGTCGACACGCGGTGGGAGGCCGACGCGCTGCAATTGCCGACGCATGCAGTCGCCCAGCCGGGCCTCGATGGCGCGGTCGCGGCGATGGCGCACGACCATTGCTTCGGCGGCTGGCGCAGTCCGGCATGGATCGAGGACGAGCGCTTTGCGCTGCGACTGTCGGCGAGCGTGCCGTGGCTCGTGGTCTTCACGCCGCCTGCGCTGCCGCAGTTCTGCGTCGAGCCCGTGAGCCATGTCAACGATGCGATCAACGCGAGCGACCCGATGGCGCGGGGGCTGGTTGCGCTGGCGCCGGGCCAAGCGCTGAGTGCCTGGATGGCGCTCGACATCGAACCTCATTGACCTCGCAAAGCACCGCATGACCATCGAGCGCCTTCCCATCGAACCCTGCCTGCTCGGCGAATCCCCCTTGTGGCATCCGCGCGAACAGGTGCTGTATTGGTGCGACATCCCCGGACGCGCCCTGCATCGGTACGACCCCTCGGGTCGGAACCACGTGCGCTGGGACTTCGAGCAGGACCTCGGCTGTTGCGCCGCCTGCGAAGACGGGACGCTGATCGTCGCGCAGCGCGACGGCCTGCTGCGTTTCGACCCGGCGACCGGTGCGCGCACCGTCATCGCCGACGCACCCTACGACACGGCCGTCGAGCGCTACAACGACGGCAAGACCGATGCGCGCGGACGCTTCTGGGTCGGCACGATCTACGAGCCGCGCGATGCCGCACGGGCTTCACTGTACCGCCTCGGTGCCGGCGGACTGGAGCGCATCGCCGGCGACATCACGACGAGCAACGGCCTGGCCTGGAGTCCCGATGGCCGCACGATGTACTGGGCCGATACCAAGGCCCACACTGTCGCCGCGTGGTCGTACGATCTCGAACAAGGCACGCCGACGAACCGGCGCGTCTTCGCCCGGTTCGACGCACCGGCGCCCGGCCAGTCCCTCGATGGCTACGCCGGCCGGCCCGATGGCGCCGCCGTCGATGCCGAGGGCTGCTACTGGGTCGCCATGTTCGAAGGCGCGCGCGTGCTGCGTTTTTCGCCCACGGGCGAGTTGCTGCGCACCGTGCACCTGCCCGTGCGCTGCCCGACCATGCCGTGCTTCGGCGGGCCGGACCTGCGCACCCTCTACATCACCACCGCGCGCGAGAAGCGGCCGGCGGACGAGATTGCGGCCATGCCGTGGTCCGGCTGCGTGCTGCAACTGCGCGTCGACGTGCCGGGACTGCCGGCCAACCTCGTGAGATCGACATGAACATCACCCTCTATCCCTCATTGAAAGATCGCGTCGTCTTCATCTCGGGCGGCAGCTCGGGCATCGGCGCCGAGCTCGTGCGCTCGTTCGCCGCGCAGGGCGCCCGCGTCGCCTTCTGCGGCCTGCGCGCGGACGGCGGCCAGGCCCTGGTCGAAGAAGTTGCGGCGGCCGGTCATCCGACGCCCTGGTTCTCGGCCTGCGACGTGCGGGACGTGGCGGCCTACCAGGCCCTGCTGGCCGAGGTGGCGGCACGTCTCGGCGCGATCCGCGTGCTGGTCAACAATGCCGGCCGCGACGATCGCCATGCGATGGAAGACGTGAGCTCCGAGTTCTGGGACGACCGCATCGCGCTCAACCTCAAGCATTACTTCTTCGCGATCCAGGCGGTCGCGCCGGGCATGGCGGCCGCGGGCGGCGGCGCGGTCATCAACATGGGTTCGGTGTCGTGGATGCGCGGCCGGCCCAACCTCGTCGGCTACACCACGGCCAAGGCGGGCATCCTCGGCCTCACGCGCACGCTCGCTCGCGAGCTGGGCGAACGCAACATCCGCGTCAACGCGATCGTGCCAGGCGCGATCGTCACGGAGCGCCAGACCACGCTGCACCGGGACCCTGCGGCCGACCAGGCCTTCCTGGACGCGCAGTGCCTCAAGATCCGCCTCGACCCGGGCCATGTCGCACGTCCGACGCTTTTTCTCGCCGCCGACGACAGCGATGGCATCACCGGCCAGCACGTGCTGGTCGACGCGGGCATCGCGCAGCAGTCGGTGATTTCTTGACGCGCGACCTCGCCGAGCTGCTCCGGGCGCACAGGGAGCGAAGGGCAGGGCGGGCGACGGCGACATGACGATCGGCCAGCATGCGCTGTTCATCCTGTCCGTGGCGGTCGCGGGATACGTGCAGAACCTGACCGGCTTCGCATTCGGCCTCGTGCTGCTCGGACTCGTCGGGCTGCTCCACGTCGCGGCGCTGCCCGATGTGGCGAACGTGGTCAGTGTGCTGACGCTGGTCAATGCCGTCGCGCTCTTCAGATCGTCCAGGCCGCAATACGAACGTGCCGTGATGCGGCCCACCTTGGTCGCCAGCCTGCTCGGCGTGCTGGGGGGCGCGCTGCTGCTGAACTGGCTCAGCGACAACGTGGTCGCCGGCTTGCGGCTGCTGCTCGGCGTGACCATCGTGGGCTGCGCTTGGGTGCTGGTGATCGGTTCGGCGTCGCGGCGCCAGCGTTCGTCCACCGGCACGTTCGCGGCTTTCGGGTTGGTCTCTGGGGTCCTGGGCGGCTTGTTCTCGACCGCGGGGCCGCCGCTCGTCTATCACTTCTACCGGCAGCCGATGCCGCTGCGCGCGATCCGTGATGCGCTGGTCGGCATCTTTGCGGCCAACGCGGTGGTGCGCATGGGGCTGATGCTCGCCACCGAGCGCGTCACCGTGCACGCTGTCTGGCTCAGCCTCGAAGCCGTGCCGCTCGTGCTCGCCCAAACCTACTGGATGGCCCGGCACCCGCCCAAGTGGCCGCCTCAAACCGTCAAGCGGCTCGTGTGTGTCTTGCTTCTCGTTGTCGGGGTGAGCCTCGTCGGCTCTTCGGTGCGCGCGCTGTGGGGCCGGGTGTAAGCAGCTCGGCAACGCCCATCGACACCGCTGCACTCAGCGCTGAAACGGCGGCGCCCCGCGCAATTTCCGAAGCACCAACCCCGGCAGCCGCACCACGAACTCCAGCATCAGCCGCGCATGCATCCAGGTCAGCAGCAGGTTGTCGCGCCCATAGCGGAAGTGGGACACGCCGCCTTCCTCCGCGCTCAAGTACTTCACAGGCGCATCGATGTTGACCGGCTTGACGCCGCGCCAGGCCAACCGGACCACCGCCTCGGTATCGAAGTCGAAGCGGCGCATCCAGGGCTGCCGTGCCATGACCGCGATCAGGTCCGC
>Ga0265327_10005290_pt1 | contig 10839 bp, 10 predicted proteins | sample 41621metaG_FD_202089 | JGI IMG/M metagenome (GOLD analysis project Ga0265327, IMG submission 202089) | Rhizosphere microbial communities from Carex aquatilis grown in University of Washington, Seatle, WA, United States - 4-16-21 metaG | ecosystem: Host-associated > Plants > Roots > Rhizosphere... | reverse complement strand
CATCTGGAGCTGGAAAAATTATCCGCCACGCTTACGCTGCCTTGTCTTTTTTTGTAAGCCAAAACTTAACCGGGCCGTCACAAATCAGTCATTTCCATAAGCCAATATCCGCCTCTGGGAAATTTTTGTGCATCCATCTTCAAGCTATTTCTGAAGGAATAATAAAGTCCTGAAGACAAAATAAAGGCTTAAAAACATGAATATACGCCATAGAATCACTGTTCTCATCGTTTTGACGTTCATTGCCATATTTTCCATCGGTGGCTATTCCATTATCCAGTCGCTGCACAATGCAACCGAGGTGAAAAGTGTGACTGAGGGCGTGGTGCCAAGCGCACTTGCTTCCGCCGATCTGGTATCGCAACTGAAGGATGTGCAGCAAGCCGTGGTCACCGTGGTGACCGATCCCGACGATAAGGTCGCGGCGCTGTCGGTGGCTAAACTGGTCAGCAAGAAAAAACAGTTACAGCAAAGTCTCGCTCTTCAAGGCAAGCAGGCAGACAACGATAAACAACGCGGTCTGGTGAAAGAAGCTGAAGAAAGCATGAGCAATTACTTTGGCGCGATCGAGGAGACCACCAATTTCAAGCTGACCGGGCAGAAAGAACTGGCTGAAGCCTCTTTGTCCGCAAGCGTGGCCCAGTATCAACTCGAACTTGAAGCTATTGTCAGCACCTTGCGTGTTGAGAAGAACCGCAGCAAGGATGCAGCGATTGAAGCCCTGAACAAGAGTCTGTCGAATACCGTCAACATCGTGTCGCTGGTAACGCTGCTGGCCATCACCGTGTTAAGCATCTTTGGTGTGGTGATGTACCGCCAGATCACCCGCCCCATCAGCAAGATGCAGCTGATGATGAGCGAGATCGCCAGCAGCCAGGACTTTACCCGTCGCGTGCCGGTTGAACGGCAGGACGAGATCGGCCGTTCCATCGTGGCGTTCAACAGCATGATAGAAAAGATCCAGGAAAGCTCGGGTCTGTTGAAACAGAAGACCACGGATATCCAGAACATGCTGCAGAACATGCCGCAGGGTATTCTGACCATCGCCGAAAATAACAAGGTGCATGCGGAGTATTCCGCCTATCTGGAAACCATCTTCGAAACCAGCGACATCGCAGGCCGCGACATGATGGATCTGGTGTTCTCGCATACCAATCTAGGTGCGGATGCCTTGTCGCAGGTGGAGGCCGTCGGCGGCGCCTGCATCGGCGAAGACCTGATGAACTTCGAGTTTAATCAACATTTAATGGTAGGGCAGATCGAAAAGACCATGGCCGACGGCCGCATCAAGATCCTGGAATTGAACTGGTCGCCGATCACCGATGGTGCCGACACGACGGTACGGCTGCTGTTGTGCGTGCGTGACGTCACCGAGCTGCGCAAGCTTGCGGCGGAGGCCAATGAAAAGAAACGCGAACTGGAAATCATCGGCGAGATCCTTGCCGTGCGCCAGGAGAAATTCCACGAGTTCATCGCCAGTGCCATCAAGTTAATCGACGACAACGAGCTCATCATCCGCAAGACCCTGACGCAGAACGACGAAGCGTTGACGCAGCTGTTCCGCAATATGCACACGGTCAAAGGCAATGCCCGCACATACGGTTTGAATCATCTGACCAACCGCATCCATGAAGCGGAACATACCTATCAGGAATTGCGCAAGCCGGTTCCGGATATCGCATGGGACCAGAGCCAACTGCTGCAGGAACTGGCTGAAGTCAGAGCCTGGGTAGAAAATTACGCCAGCATCAACGATGTCAGCCTGGGCCGTAAAGGACAAGGCCGCGGTGATGTAGAGCGTTACCTGATGGTGGATAAACAGGCGATACAGGAGACCATCCAACGTCTGGCGACCGCCAACCCCAACAACCTGCACGAACTGGTTGCAGCACAGGATGCCGCACACAAGGCACTGCAGCTGCTCGGTACCGAACCGATAGGCGAAGCGCTGGATGCGGTGCTTGAATCATTGCCATCCCTGGCCAATGAACTGGGCAAACTGCCCCCCATGATAGAGATCGAGGACAACGGTTATGTGGTCGTCAGCCACAGCGCCAGCACCCTGAAGAACATCTTCATGCACCTGATGCGTAATTCCATCGACCATGGGCTGGAGATCCCTGCCTGGCGCACGGCGCAGAACAAACCGGCGAGCGGCAGGATCAGCCTGCGGCTGGAAGCAGTGCAGGAGATGTTGCACATCAGCCTTAGCGACGACGGGCGCGGTCTGGCACTGGCACGCATCCGTGAGCTGGCGCTGGAGAAGAAACTGATCTTGGATGCAGATACGGTGGGCGACGAGGAAGTTGCGCAGTTGATCTTCCGTGCCGGTTTCTCCACCGCGGAAAAAGTCACCGAGGTTTCCGGGCGTGGCGTGGGTATGGATGCGGTGCAGAATTTCGTCAAGCGCGAACAGGGGGCTATCAGCATACGTTTTACCGATGATGCGGTGGGTGCGGATTTCCGCAGCTTCGAAACGGTGGTTTGCCTGCCAATGTCGTTTGCCAAGCACGTGGACGGCTTCAACTACCGCCAGTACGATCAGTCTGCCGAGAATCTGGTGCAGGCAAGTTTTGGTGACTCTGGTGATGCGGCAAAAGCCGGCGATTCCGCAGCGTTGAAACAGGCATAAAGCCATGCACGACGCCATGAACAACATCGGGCAACTGGTGAGCAAGGTGCTGGTGCTGGACGAAGTCGGCATGGGCTTCGACAGCCTCAAGGCTTTTTACGAAGAATGCGGCCTGGTGGGTATCCGTGCGCAAAAGAACGATGCGGCAAGCGTGATGGCTATCCTCAAATCCAATGTCGATCTCGGCGGCATCATGCTGCACGAGAATTTCAACGACAACGGCCTGGCGCTGGCACGCGACATCCATGCCATGCGTCCGGAACTGCCGATCTTTTTGCGCCGTGATGCGATCGCCAGTGTCGCCGGGTTAAGCGAAAAAGATGCCGCCATATTCCGTTGCGCCTATACCCTGAACGACCTGCAAGTGCTAAAGGACAGCCTGGCGGCCTCTATCTTCAACCGCATCTACCCCAACGATCTGGTGCGCGGCATCACACAGATCACCAGTATCGCACTGGGGGCGGTGTTCCGCAATTGCGAGATCGAAGTCGAAACGCCCTACCTGGTGAAAGACCGCATCATCTACGGCGAAGTGTTCTCGATGATCGCCATCGAAAGCGGCTGGTGCCGTGGCTACATGATGCTGCAGGCCGAGGAAAGCGCCATGATGGACATGATCCAGCGTGCCGCGCAAGCAGACAACGCACAGAACCCGCAGGTGACGTTCCGCGCGCTGAACAATGTATTGAGCGAAGCCACCAATCTGGTGTGGGGCGCTTTCAAGAACCGCTATGTGGGGCAGGAACAGAACCCGGACAATCTGTTGCTGACGCAGGTGCCGATCATCATCAACCATCAGCGTCACTTCATTTCGTTCGGCTCGGATGATCCGCAATTGTGTATCAAATACGTGTTACGAGATTCGTTGCAGGCACACGCAGCTCCGGTCATTTTGTTCCAGCGCTTCGTGTTCAACCTGAACTGGTCTCCGGATCAATTCCGTGAGACGACCGTGGAATCGCTGGTGGATTCCGGCGAGCTCGAATTGTTCTAGCAATCCAACTCATATTCTCACTAGATAAGGAATATTTCTCCATGGCACAAATACTGGTAGTAGATGACTCCGGCACGGTACGTAATGAAGTATCCGATTTCCTGAAAGCCAACGGGCTTTCGGTGACGCCTGCGGTGGATGGCAAAGACGGGCTGGACAAACTGAAAAGCGACCCGGGCATCAAGCTGGTGATCAGCGACGTCAATATGCCGAACATGGATGGCATCACCATGTCGGAAAAGATACGCAGCGAACTGAATAACAGTGCCGTCAATATCATCATCCTCACCACGGAAAACAACCCGGCCATGAAAGAACGTGGCAAGGCTGCCGGTATCAAAGGCTGGATCGTGAAACCGTTCAACGGCGAAGCGGTGATCTCCACCCTTAAAAAGTTGGTTGCATGACAGAACTGGTCAGTGAACGTTTTGAAAGCAAAAGCCAAAACTTAAAGCCGGTTGACAGTCAACACTGATGGTTCCAACAGCGGAAATACAGATAGGCGCAGGTATCGTTGCGGGCGTTTTATGCGGCCTGGGGCTGGCCTATTTCGGCTACGTGCCGGAACGGCAGCGCAACCGGCAACAACTGGCAGCGCAGCAGAAGCTGATCGCGGAACTGTCTACACGTGCGCCCAACGATGAAGTGGCTGCGCAGCAGGCGGCCTTGCATAGCGAAATCGTGGGATTGCAACAGCAATTGGTGACGCAGGCAGACGCGCATAGCGCCGCCTTGAGCCTGGCAGACAAGCAGAGCAGTTTGCAATGCGAAAGTTTGTTATCTGCTGCGCACGATCAGCATGCGCAGCAGATCAAGCAACTGCGTGAACTGTTGTCGGCGGATTACAAGCCTCTGATGCAAAATATCGAGTTGCTGATGGGCTTCGCCAAAACCGTGGAGCGCTGGCATGACGAGATGCAGTCCATCCTCGACAACACCCAGAACATCAAACGGCAGAACGACGAGTTCTCGCGCATCGTCTCCAATGTGGTGATGCTGGCGCTCAATGCCGCCATTGAAGCCGCGCGTGCCGGCGAGGCGGGACGCGGTTTCGCGGTGGTGGCCGACGGCGTGAGGGAACTGGCGAACACCGCCATGAAATTGTCTGTCGACTACAAAAAGAATCTTTCCAAGAACGACCTGATCACCACCACTACTTTTCAGGACATCCAGGCCAGCGGCAATATGATACGCAATGTGTTGTTCGGGCTGAAAGCCACCACGGATAAGATACACGCGCAACTGGATGCCGTCTGACGCATATGATGAGCACCGATGCAGTTGCCGCGATCAAGCGTTTATTTGAACAGTCGCTGCGCGAAAACTGTATCAGCGGGCCGGAGGATGAATGCCTGATCACCAATTCAAGCGAGACCGTTCTGCCTGAAGAACGCGATCAACATCAAGTGGTGGTGCTGAACATTTCCTCTTATGCCTTTCGCATCGTCATCCTGTTCGAATTCAACGAAGACGCTGAAACCAGCGCGCATCTGGCCAAGATCTCGCATCGCGATGGCAAGTCGCTACAACGGCAGGATCTGCTGGATGCCTATTCCGAGTTCGTCAATCTGATCTGCGGCAAGGTCAACAGAGACCTTGGCAAGTCCATTTTCCATTCGGGATTATCCACGCCGTTCTTTCTGGAAAGTACCTGCGCCCGATATCTCTCCATCCTCAAACCCAGCCATACCCACATCCTGGACGCGGTAGTGAACCGTAACGTACACTTTTGCCTGACCGTATGCATCTGCGCTGCAGACGATGTTTCGATTGATTTCCAGGTAGACCCGGCGATGCAGGTGGAGACCACCACGGGCGAGATGGAACTGTTTTAGTAGAAATGTTCTAACTGCAGGCCTGCTTTGTTCGCGGCTTGGGTCGAGTCTTTGTAAGTTCGGTGTAAGTATCCGGTGCTAGGCTTGATTCAGCCCGTGTTTCCGTCCGTATCATCAGCATTGGAACCAAGCGCGATCAGCAAATAGAAGCGGTTGGTGCCGTCTCTAGCAATTATGCAAAATCAATCACTTAAGTATTTATTGGAGAACATCTTGAACAAAAAATTTATTATTATCGGCCTGCTGGCAACCTTCGGCATCGTGTCAAACGCAATGGCAGACAACCTGCTGGAAGCCATGGATGCTGACGGCGGATACAAAACCCTGTTATCAGCGATCAAAATCGCAGGACTTGAAGATACCTTGAAGGGTGCAGGCCCGATCACCGTTTTCGCTCCAACCGATGAAGCTTTCAAGGCTCTGCCTAAGGACAAGCTGGATGCATTGCTGAAAGACCCTGTCGCACTGAAGAAGGTCCTCAGCTATTCTATCGTTACCACCAAGATCACCGGTGCCGACGTGGCTGCAGGCAAGGTCAAGAGCCTGGAAGGCGAAGACATCAAGCTGGATGTGGCAGGTGGCGTTAAAGTCAACAATATCGGTGTGGTCAGCAACTCCAGCGCTGATAATGGCGTGATCCACGGCGTGAACACTTTGTTGCAGCCTAAATCTTAAGCACTGTTCAGCATGATAAAAAAGCCGCCTGTGGGCGGTTTTTTTATTGCCGGGCATCATAAAAGCATGTTTGCCCACGCTCGTCTTCTGCCACTACAATCGTAGCATGGTCACATCCACCCATCTCAATCTGACGCAAGCCATGCAACAAGCTGCTGAACTTGAAGCAAGCGGTCAAGCGGCGGCGGCGGAGCATGCCTATCGGCAGATACTGCTGTCTGCGCCGCGCTACCATCCGGCATATTCGGCGCTGGCGACGCTGGCGTATCAGGCCGGCAACCTGCCGCTGGCGGCAGAGATGCTGGCCAAGGCGTCGGTGATCGACAGCAAGCTCGGTATCTACCATCGCAATCTGTGCGAGTTGTACCGGCAATTAGGCCAGCTGGATAAAGCCGTCAGCCACGGGTTGCGGGCAGTGAAACTGGAGCCTACGGTGGCGGCTGCACACAGTAACCTGGGTGTGGCTTATTACGACCAGAAGCAACTGGATCAGGCGGAAAAATGCCAGAAACGCGCGCTGATACTCGACCGTGATTTCGCCGTGGCGCTGAATGCCATGGGCAGCATCAAACGCGCACGCGGGGACCTGGATGCAGCCATCGATTTTTACCGCCGTGCCGTGACCGCCAATGCCGGTTATGTCGAGGCGCTGAATAATCTGGGGGCATTGCTGGTGCTGCAAAGCCGTTACGAGGAAGCGTTGCCGCTGCTGACGCGGGCATTGCAACTCGCGCCCGGTTATTGCGACCCGCATTGCAATCTGGGCTTTGTGCTGAATGGCCTGGAGCGTTACGCAGAGGCGTTTCCGCATTTCCAGCTGGCGCTGCAGGTGCGCCCGGATTATGCCGAGGCGTACTTGGGTCTGGCAGAGGTCTATCAGAAGCAGCAATTACTGCCACAAGCCGAAAGCGCCGCGCGGCAGGCGGTTGCGCTGCTGCCTGACCAGCCCGAGGCGCATAGCATCCTGGCAGCCGTGCTGGCGGAAGCAGGCGCTACGCAGCAGGCGTTGATCCATTTCGACCAGGCGCTGACACTGAGCCCGGCGCTGCCGAGTGCGTTGCTGGGCAAGGGGAATCTGTGCCTGGAGCTGGGCGATCTGAAACTGGCCGAGGCGCTGTTCACGCATGCATTGGCGGGCGCGCCGCCCCAGCGGCAACTGGTGGCGCGTTATCATCTCAGCCAGATCAGAAAAGTAGGCGCCGACGACCCCAATCTGGCAGCACTGGAAGCGGCAGCCGGGTTGCAAGGCCTGACGCAAAGAGAGCAGCGTTATCTGCATTTTGCGCTGGGCAAGAGTTATGACGATAGCGGCCGTTATGATCTGGCGATGAGCCATTTCACGCAGGGGTGTGCCTTGAAGCGCAAGACTGTGCAATATGACGCAGCGGCACAAACGCAGGCTTTCAACGACACCATGGAAATATTCAGCGAGGACAATATACTGCGCTGGCGCGGCGCGGGCTATGAATCAAAGCATGACTCGGACTTGCCGATCTTCGTGCTGGGTATGCCGCGCTCCGGCACTACCCTGGTGGAGCAGATCATTGCCAGCCACGCCGAGGTATTCGGCGCGGGAGAGCTGCCGGATCTGTTGCAGATATTGAACCGTCCCATTCCTGGAAATCAAGAGCAGCAAGGCCGCAACAATTTTCCGCTATGCATGGCAGATGTGAATAAAGAGCAGATCGCTGCCTGGGGTGCGGAGTATGTGGCAGGCTTGCGCCAGCGCGACCCTGTGGCGCGCCACATCACCGACAAGATGCCCAGTAACTTCTTCGCCGTGGGCTTGATCCATGTGATGTTGCCCAACGCCAAAATCATCCATGTGCGGCGCGACCCAATGGATACGTGCCTATCCTGCTACACCCGCTTGTTCAGTCACGGGCAGGAATATAGCTACGACCTGGTAGAATTGGGGCAGTATTACGCGGACTATGAGCGCCTTTCGCAGCACTGGCGCAAGGTGCTACCGACAGGGGCGTTCATCGAGGTGCAATACGAAGAACTGGTGGCGGACATGGAAACCCAGGCGCGCCGCCTGATCGATTTTTGCGGGCTGGAATGGGATTCTGCCTGCCAGGATTTCCACAACACCAGGCGCACCATCCGCACCGCCAGTGTGACGCAGGTACGGCAACCGATCTACAACTCATCGGTAGGGCGCTGGCATCATTATCAGGAATATCTGCAACCGCTATTGCAGGCATTGGGGAAACTGGTTGCATGATTGCAGGTTTCTGACTAGCAGAGTATTGATACATGACTGTTTGTTAAGCGTTTACTTGAAGCAGTCGCGCTTTATTTACAAAAATAGGTGTGATACGAACCTGAACTGACTTCCGTCAGTTACAATCTTGCCGTTTTATTAAAAATTGATCAAAAACCATCTAATGTCAGGGGGTATCTGATACAAGTTGAATTCTTACGTCAAGTTCTATATAAAAATATAAAAGGGAGTAGTAAATAATGAATAACAATAAGTTTTTCGCTTGCGTAATGATCGCTTCACTCACAACCGGATGCGCTTCTATTACCGGTTCAACCAGTCAGAGTGTTTCGGTTCGCACCAAAGATCAAAATGGTGCAGAAATCTCCGGGGTAAACTGCGACCTGGTTAACAAAAACGGTACCTGGTTCATCACGTCTCCGGGTTCTGTAGTCGTCCATCGTTCAAATGATGACATGAAGGTGACTTGTAAAAAAGAAGGGATTTCGCCAGGTACTGCTGCGGTGGTATCTGATGTTAAAGGTTCGATGTTTGGGAACATTGTCTTTGGCGGGGGCATTGGAGCCATTGTTGATCACGTCGATGGTTCTGCCTATGAATACCCAACGTTGATAGAGATCGCCATGGGTACTTTTACCAAGATCGAGTCGCCAAAAACACCTGTGACCGAAACCAAGAATCCTATGGGTCAATCTGCACATTGATCTTTCAAGTTATCAATTCATAGTCAAATACTTAAATAAGTTCGATTAGCATCAAGCCCGGTGGAGGATATCTGCCGGGCTTTTTATTTCTGTTTATTCCATCCTGTCAGATGCTTGATCATCCTCTGTGAAAATAATCCTCGTTATGTGCGCTGACGTACAGCACCGCCACTTTAATCTGCGTAATCTGCAGTTGCCGTTTCGGAATTTTTTACCAACATTAAACCTGAAAAGGGGGAGTCATCATGGGCAAGTATTTTTTGGCATGGATACTGGGCGTACCCGGTATCGTATTAGTGTTGATCTATATCTTCATGCATTAAACGTTGTATGGAGTCTGATTCGCATTCGATTGAGCGCTAGTGATTTAAATCTGTTAACTGTATAGGAGAAGCAAAATGAACAAGGATCAAGTAAAAGGCACGGCAAAGATCATCGCCGGAAAAACGCAGGAAGCCGCCGGTAAGTTGGTTGATAGTGATAATCAGCAGATCAAGGGTCTGAACAAACAGATCGAAGGCAATGTAGAAAAAGCCTACGGGGATGTGAAAGAAGCCTTTAAGGATGCCGTAAAAGGGCGCTAATCCTGTCCATTAAACCGGACTGTTGAATCAAAACCGCAAAACGCCCACTTTATGTGGGCGTTTTGCATCAGGCATTACTTCAGGCTTAATTGGGGAACAGTCTCAGGTTCCTGGGTTTGATGTAGACGGTATCGCCGCGCACCAGACCCAGAGCGGTAAAGCGTTCGCGCTGTAGCTCGACTTCGATGAAGTCCGGGTCTTCCAGATGTTGCAATTCAAGCCTGACGACAGGCCCTATCGCATGGATATCCTGTATGCGTGCGCTGAATGAGGCGCCTTCGGCTTCACGCTGCACTTCGACATCGTGCGGGCGTACATAGGCCAGTGCAGACAGGTTCTCCGCATCGTCATGCCCCGGCGCGGCGATGCTCATATCGCCGATGCGGGCGATGCCTTCGTGGATGCGACTGTGGAACACGTTGACGTTACCCAGGAACTTGAACACGAACGGCGTGGCCGGGTTGTCGTAAACCTCAACTGGCGTGCCGGTCTGCTCGATCTTGCCCTGGTTCAGCACCACGATGCGATCGGCGACTTCCAGCGCTTCTTCCTGGTCGTGGGTAACGAATACGCTGGTGATGTGCAGCTCGTCGTGCAGACGGCGCAGCCAGCGGCGCAGGTCCTTGCGCACCTTGGCATCAAGCGCCCCGAACGGCTCATCCAGCAACAGCACCTTGGGTTCTACCGCCAGGGCACGGGCCAGTGCGATGCGCTGGCGTTGTCCGCCGGAAAGCTGCGGCGGGTAACGGTCACCCAGCCAGTCCAGTTGCACCAGATCCAGCAATTCATGCACGCGGCGGCGTATCTCTTCTTCCGAAGGACGTGTCTTCTTGGGGCGTACCCTTAAACCGAAGGCCACGTTTTCGAACACGGTCATGTGGCGGAACAGCGCATAGTGCTGGAACACGAAACCCACCTGGCGTTCGCGTACACCGCGCGTGGTGGCTTCTTCGCCGTAGAACCCGATGCTGCCTGCGTCCGGCGTTTCCAGTCCGGCGATGATGCGCAGCAGCGTGGTCTTGCCGCAACCGGAAGGCCCGAGCAGCGCCACCAGTTCGCCGGATGGTACATCCAGGCTGACGTTGTGCAGGGCACTGAAGCTGCCGAAGTTCTTGCTGACGTTACGTATCTCTATGCTCATGATTTACCCCCAATTATTCCATTGCATCCACGGCTTGTTGCGCCGCA
>Ga0265327_10005289_pt1 | contig 10844 bp, 9 predicted proteins | sample 41621metaG_FD_202089 | JGI IMG/M metagenome (GOLD analysis project Ga0265327, IMG submission 202089) | Rhizosphere microbial communities from Carex aquatilis grown in University of Washington, Seatle, WA, United States - 4-16-21 metaG | ecosystem: Host-associated > Plants > Roots > Rhizosphere >... | reverse complement strand
AAGTCCACCTCGACGGTCTTCATGGGGGCGACGAGGACCGTGTCTTTGCGGGCGCGGTATGTCCCCTTCGCATCTCGGACCGAGAAGGTGTGCCCGTGGAGATGCATGGGGTGGAACATCATCGAGTCGTTGACGAAACGTAGCCGTGCCCGTTGGCCCTCGCGTACGGGCAGCCCGTCCCGTGGATCGTAGATCTTGCCGTTGATGGTCCAGGTGTACTTGCCGACGGGACCGGCCAACCGCACATCGTGAACGACGTCCGCATTGCGCTGGCTCAGTTGAACCTCGGGGGCAGCGCTGAGTGTCGCGGTGTCCAGCGGCACCTGCGACTTCATCAGCATCGCGGCATCTTCGGCGCGCCCGCGCACCGGGGTATCTCCGGAACGCAGAATCAGTTGGGCAAAGCCATCTTTGCCCTCGGGTACGGCCACCAGCGGCACCGACGAACCCGGGATGGTGACGACGGCATCGACCCGCTCGCCCATGGTCACCAGGACGGTGTCGGCCTGGAAGGGCTGCACCGGGAAGCCGTCGGTGTGGGTAACCGTCATCGGCACCCCGGGAATGCTGACCCGGAACGCCGTATCGCCGCCGGCGTTGACGATGCGCAACCGCACCCGCTGTCCGGCGCGATAGGTAGTAGCCTGCGGATCGGCAGCCACCCGCCCATTGATCAGATAGTGGGGGTACCTCACATCGCCGGCGTCCATCCCCAGCGGCGCGGTCGGGTCAGATCCCATGCCTCCCATCATCGAATGATCCATCGGGGGCATGCCCTTGGCGCGTAGCCCTTCGAGCACCTGGTCGGGATCGGTACCGGTGCCGTCGATCCAGTCATCGAGCGCCACCACCAACTCCTCGTCGTATTCGGTGCGCTCATCGGGGTCCTCGATGATCAGCGGTGCGTACAGTCCGCGATCGATCTGAGTACCGACATGGGGGTGGAACCAGTACGTCCCCGAGTGGGGTACCGCGAACTCGTAGTCGAACACTCCGGTCGGTGGTATTTCCGGCTGGGTGAGGCCGGGCACGCCGTCCATGTCGTTGCGCAGGGCGAGCCCGTGCCAGTGCACGGTGGTGGGCGCCGGGAGGTTGTTGACAGTTTGCACACGCAGGATTTCGCCCTTGCGAACGCGGATCTCCTGGCCGGGTACCCGCCCTCCGTATGCCCACGTCTGCACCTGGGTTCCGGCGAGGTCGAGCTGAGTGGTCCCGGCGTTCAGAGCGAACTGTCTGATCGCGGCCCCCTGGGGTCGCCGGGCCGCTTCCACTGCGGCGACCCGGGCTGAATCAGGGGTAACGCGTTGTGGTGTCGCGGTTCCGGAGGGGCTCCTGGTGCAGGACGCGAGAAACCCGGCTGCGGCCACGGTCATGCCCAGACGGAGGAGCTCGCGGCGGCCAAGCAGTGGTGAATTGCCCGTTGTCATGACGCTATGTATACCCCGTAGGGGTATTTAAAGCGAATCGCGTGCTACGGTCGGGGTGTGTTGCCGTCCAGTGGTGAACTGCAACCGGTGTGGCGGGTCCGCGTCGTGTCGGGTGCCCGTGTCCTGGCCGAGGCGACGTGGTGAAAATCAGGGGTTCGTCGCGATCGCGATGGATCGCCGTGCTTGTCGCAGGCGTGATCGCCGCACTGCCGGTACTGCATTGCACGGTGATGGCCGATGCGGCGCTCCCGGTCGTCTCGCACCAGCTCGCTGCGTCCGCGTCTGACGCGGTTGAGGGTGTGGGCCAGCACATCGGCCGGGCCTCCCAGGACTTCACCAGCCAGATCTTCGATGTGATCGCCGGAAAAGTCCGATCCGGTAACGCATTCCGAATGCTATGGGCGGCGGCGCTGGTCGTGACCCTGGCTGTTTCGCTGCTCCCTTTGCGGGTGGTGGTCACACGCGCGCCTCCTCGTCGTCCTGCGTGTGTCACGGTCGTTGGCGGCAGGGCCCGTCTGCATCAGATCTGCGTGAGTCGGCGCTGATGAATCCCTTGCGGCGGATATGTCCTGCTGCCGCATACGGCTGTCAGTGAAGACTCGCCACACCGAAGTGGCGCAGACGTTGGGAATCGTTATGTACGGACGCCTCATCTTCCACCGCCTCGGCGGCCTCTGTGTGGCCGCAGCCGCTGCTGGTGCACTCATGGCTGTTGGCACTCCGCGTGCCGACGCCGGTCCCAAGAACCATGGGAACGCCGACGTTGTCATCACGTCCCTGAAGGCCCGGGGAGACAAGGTCGTCATCAATCGGCGCGGCAGCGCACCGCTGACCGAATGCGTTGCGACCTCCGTGCGCGAGGGGCGGTCGGAGTACCGCTGGCAGCGCATCCGTGTGGCCGATCCCACCAGTCCGCTGGTCCAGGTGCTGGACTACCGGGTCATGCATGTCAGCGTTGAGTGCTGACCACAGTTAGATAGCAATCAGGTCACATACCCCATGAGGGTATGTTAAATCGTGCTAACCTCGCGTCATGCTGACCGGAGCGCGCCGCACGAGTCGCCGTGGGCGGCTGTGGCTGGTCGCGGTCCTCGTCGCAACGGTCGCGACCCTGCCGGTCTTGCACTGTGTCTCCGTCGGTCATGGTGGCGGCGAGGCGCCGCACCATAAGGCGACGCACGCCGCACTCCAGGGGCACGGGCCATCGGCTACCCATGCGCACCTCGACAACGCGGTCCACGAGATGGCATGTCAGACCGCGGACGGGCTGGTCGCACTGGCCCGGGGTTTCAATCCACTGCGGATTCTCTTCGTACTGGCCGCGTTTGCTCTCGCCATGTTGGTGTTCCAGCCCGTGGCTGCCCAACTCTCGCGCGGTCCACCACGTGCTATCGGTTATCACGGGGCCCGAACGGGCCGCGACATTCTCACCAAACTCTGCGTCATTCGGCGCTGATCGGCCCCTCGGGCAAAGCGGAGTTCCGCCATGCCCGCACGCCGTCATCAGCTTCCCGGCCGCGCCGTGCGGCCCCCACGCAGGGATTCTCAATGAACAACAGCATTGCTCTGTCATCTCGTCGTAGCTGCACACACCTAGGGCCTAAGTTCCACGACCCCAACACGCTGGTGGGCAACACCCCGGTGCTGTGGGTATCGGAGCCGTTCGCGACGCCGGGCACCGGCTTCTGGGCCAAGCTCGAAGGTCATAACCCCAACGGCATGAAAGACCGGCCCGCACTGCACATGATCGAACAGGCCAGGGCGCGCGGAGAACTCAAGCCCGGTGCCATGATCGTCGAATCAACCAGCGGGACGCTGGGGCTGGGGCTGGCGCTGGCCGGAATCATCTACCGGCACCCGCTCACCCTCGTCACCGATCCGGGCCTGGAGCCCATCGTGCGCAGCATGTTGACCGCCTACGGCGCTCGCGTCGAGATCGTCACAGAACCACATCCGATCGGAGGATGGCAGCAGGCGCGTAAGGATCGTGTCGCAGAAATACTTGCCGCCGAAACGGATTCGTGGTGCCCCGATCAGTATCAGAACCCCGACAATGTCGATGCCTACCGCGGGCTCGCGGAAGAACTGATCGACCAGCTCGGAACAGTGGATACCCTGGTCTGCTCGGTGGGAACCGGCGGACATTCCTCGGGTGTGGGACGTGTACTGCGGGAACATAATCCGGACCTGCGACTGGTAGGGGTCGACACCATCGGCTCCACGATTTTCGGGCAGCCCGCCAGCTCACGCCTGATGCGCGGTCTCGGGTCGAGCATCTATCCGGGCAATGTCGACTACGCCGCATTCGACGAAGCGCATTGGGTGGCACCGAATGAGGCCGTCTGGGCGGCCCGGACGCTGGCCGCTGCGTACCACGCCAGCGGCGGGTGGAGCGTCGGGGCAGTGGCATTGGTCGCGGGGTGGGTGGCACGGACATCGGCTCCCGGATCGCGTGTCGCGGCAATCTTCCCCGACGGTCCGATGCGCTACCACGGCACCATCTACGATGACGATTACTGCCGCAGCCACGATCTGTTGGACCGTCCACCGGCGCAGGATCCCGACGTGATCGACGATCCGTCGGATCGGGTAGTGGACCGATGGACCAGGCTGACCCGCGTGATCGACCCAATCGGGAGAATGGCGTGATCGAAACCTTCCGTCAGTTCCGGTCTTTCGATCGGCCCAGCCAGATTCTGATGGTGAATCAGTTCGCCATCAACGTCGGCTTCTACATGCTGATGCCCTACCTCGCCGGATACCTGGCCGGGCCGTTGGGCTTGGCCGCATGGATGGTGGGGCTGGTGCTGGGTGTCCGGAACTTCTCTCAGCAGGGCATGTTTCTGGTCGGCGGCACGCTGGCCGACAGGTTCGGATACAAACCACTGATTGTGGCGGGATGTCTGTTGCGTACCGGCGGATTCCTGATGTTGGCCTTCGTCGGCTCCCTGCCGGCGATACTGATCGCCTCGGCGGCAACGGGTTTCGCGGGTGCTCTGTTCAACCCCGCGGTGCGCGCCTACCTGGCAGCAGATTCCGGGGAACGTCGGGTGGAGGCCTTCGCCGTCTTCAACGTCTTCTACCAGGCGGGAATCCTTTTCGGGCCGATCGTTGGACTCGCATTGACGGCATGGGACTTCCGGATCACCTGCGCCGTCGCCGCAGCGGTCTTCGCGGTCCTGACGGTGATCCAGTTGATGGCGCTGCCGCCGAACCGCGCAGAGCAGGAAGCGGAACGCCAGCCGGTGCTCGCCGACTGGCGTTCGGTGGTGTCCAACAGGGCCTTCCTGTTGTTCTCCGGCGCCATGATCGGGTCCTACGTGCTGACGTTCCAGGTCTACCTCGCGCTGCCGTTCCAGGCGGCTCTGCTGACCGGCGACAAGAAGTCTGAAACGGTATTGGTGACAAGCATCTTCGTGGTGTCCGGATTGGTCGCTATCGCCGGGCAGGTGCGACTCACCGGGTGGCTTTCCGCGCGATTCGGCCCCAGCCGCAGCCTGGTGTTCGGAATGCTGGTCATCGCGGCAGCCTTTGTGCCGCTGATGCTGCTACCGACAGCGGCGTCGGCAGGGCAACTCGCTGCCGTCGGTGCGCTGCTGCTGGCGGCGGCCCTGCTGGCCGTGGGCACCATCGCGACGTTCCCCTTCGAGATGGACACCGTGGTCAGGTTGGCGCGCAACAGGTTGGTGGCCACCCACTATGGGCTGTACAACACGATTGTCGGCGTCGGCATCTTGGCCGGGAACCTACTGACCGGATCGATATTCGGCTACACCCAGCAGCACGGTAAGCCGGCCTTGTTATGGGTGTCGCTGACCGGGATCGGCCTGGTGTGTGCCGCGGCGCTGTTCGCGTTGCGGCGGGCAGGTCTGCTGGACCAGGGCAGGGAAGTGGCGCGGGCTGCCAATGCCTGAGTAGTTTGTGGAGGCCATGACCAGCCCCGCTAAACCCATCAACCTCGTCAACCTCGAGAGTGTTTCGAAGTCATACGGCGTCAAGCCGCTGCTCTCGAACGTCAGCCTGGGGGTGCAAGCGGGAGACCGCATCGGGGTGGTGGGCCTCAACGGTGGCGGCAAGACCACGCTGCTGGAGGTGCTCGCCGGTGTCGAACCGGCGGATCAGGGCAGAGTGAGCCGGACCGGTGACCTGCGCCAAGCCGTCGTCACCCAGCGCGACGATCTTGAAGGCGAGACGGTATTCGACGTCGTGATCGCGCCCCTGGGCGTCGCCGAACACGAATGGGCCGGGGATGCGCGCATCCGTTCGATCCTCGAAGGGCTTGGAGTGGCGGCCCTCGGCCTCGACCGGCGCGTGGATGAGCTGTCCGGAGGTCAGCGGCGGCGCGTGGGGCTCGCCGCCGCACTTGTTCGCGATCTGGACCTGCTCATTCTCGACGAGCCGACGAACCACCTGGACGTCGAAGGCGTTCAGTGGCTGGCCGAGCATCTGCTGGCGCGGCGCACCGCGCTGGTCGTCGTGACCCACGATCGGTGGTTCCTGGATACCGTGGCCACCCGCACCTGGGAGGTTGTCGACGGCAGCGTCGAATCGTATGAAGGCGGTTACGCCGACTGGACGTTCGCCCGTGCCGAACGGGGGCGGCAGGCCGATGCCGCGGAGGCGCGCCGCCGCAATCTTGCACGCAAGGAGCTGGCCTGGTTGCGGCGCGGTCCACCCGCGCGCACGTCCAAGCCGCGATACCGGATCGAGGCGGCCGAGGCCCTGATCGCCGATGTGCCGCCGCCGCGAGACTCGGTGGCGCTAAGCGCATTTGCGCGTCGCCGCCTGGGCCGTATCGTCATCGAACTTGAAGACGCGACGGTGACGACACCCGCGGGTGAGGAACTGGTGCGCGATCTGACCTGGCGCCTGGCTCCGGGCGAGCGCATTGGCCTGGTTGGCGTCAACGGATCCGGAAAGACGACTCTGCTGCGCGTGCTTGCCGGTGCGGTGCCGTTGGCGGCCGGACACCGCAAGGAAGGCAAGACGGTCAGCATCGGCTGGCTGCGCCAGGAGCTCGACGACCTGCCCGGCGACATCCGGGTGCTCGATGCGATCGAGTCGATCGCGTTGCGGATCACGTTGGGCGACAAGGAGCTTTCCGCCTCGCAGGTTGCCGAGATGCTGGGGTTCAGCCCGGCACGTCAACGCACGCCGGTCGCCGACCTTTCCGGTGGAGAGCGTCGCCGGCTGCAGCTGACTCGTGTGCTGATGGCCGAGCCGAATGTGCTTCTTCTCGACGAGCCCACCAACGACCTGGACATCGAAACCCTGCAGCAGGTGGAGGATCTGCTGGACGGCTGGGCGGGCACCCTGGTTGTGGTCAGCCACGACCGGTATCTCATCGAGCGGGTGTGCGATTCGACGTGGGCGCTGTTCGGTGATGGCAAGCTGACCAACCTGCCCGGTGGCATCGAGGAGTACCTGCGCCGGCACGTCCAACCCACCGCGGCCCCCACCAAACCGGCACCCGATCGTGGCCGCGACGGTGCCGCGCTGCGCGCCGCACAAAAAGAGCTCGGACGACTCGAACGGTCCGTTGCCAAGCTGGGGGAGCGAGAGGCTGTGTTGCATGAGCGGCTCGCCGAACATGCCACCGACCCGGACCGGGTGGTGACGCTGACCGCCGAACTCAATGCCGTCGTCGCCGAGAAGGACGCGGCCGAGGTGCAGTGGATGGAACTCGCCGAAGAGCTTGAGTAGCCCACGCGGGCGTAATCCTCAATAAAAAGCGAGGGCAGTCGGTGTGACTGCCCTCGCTATAGAACTGAATGGATGAGTGAGAAACATCCGGGACTTGGCCCGGCATGCGATGCGCTACGCGCCTCGCCGATGCGTCCCCCCTATGGGGTTCGCCTACCTGCCGTTATACGGCTAGCGGGAACCACTCATCGGTCTGCTCCGAGTTGTCGCCCTCAACCAGCATCTCGCCGCTGTAGATGGCTTCGAAGTCGATCTCGATGACCGTGGCACCGAATTCCTCGTTCGTCATGTACTGAACAGTAGGGGTCACTATTAAGAAATCATTGAGTTACGAATCGGAAAAGTCTGGCAATTTTCGCTAGACGCATCGGCGCAGGTCATAGACCATGAGCGACCTTGCTGAACTCTTAAGAAAACGGGTTGGTGCCCTTAATGAGCACCCACGCGGCGATCGCGCCCCCGATTCCGGCGATGAGCAGCACCGATGAGACCGCGGAAGGCCACTCGTCGCGGCCAAATCGCCCGTCCACAGAGATGCGTCCCGGGCCCAACAGCAGCAGTGCCATGGCTGCGGCGCCCAGTACAAGGGGGAACTGCACGGCCGGGCCCGATTGCAACAGGTCGTTTCGCGCCACATAGGTCTGGGTTGCGACGTAGAGCATCGAACCCAGCACGGCACTGGCGCCAAAGGGAGTGAGAAGTCCGGCGACCAGCATGGCGCCCCCGATGCTGTAGACACCCGCGAGTACACGAGCCGCCGAATCGGGATGGGCAAGGATCGGCGAGGAGCCCAGTTGTGCGAACTGCTCGGAGGCGAACACGATGTTCAGCCCGCTCCAGCACAGTGTCACTCCCACCGCGACACGCAGGACCAAGAGTCCAATATCGTTGCGGGTCAACGGATCGCTGTACTGCTTGGTGCTCGGCACGCCGGAAGTCTATGGCATGAGGGCTATGGTGAATTCGCTATGGCGGCGGTCCATTCCCGGTATGACGACGGCAACGACATCCCCGGCATACCGTCCGTGCGGGTGGCGCGCGCCGAGCTGACAGCGATCACCGCGATCACCGCTCTCGTATTCGGGTGGGCCAGCAGGGGGTACGGGTACTTCTTCGACGAGGCCTACTTCGTCGTCGCGGGCCGCGACCATTTGTCGTGGGGATACTTTGACCAGCCCCCGTTGGTGCCCTTCATTGCGGGCCTCGCCGACAACATCGCGCCCGGCTCCCTCTGGGTGCTGCGCCTGGCGGCGACCGCTGCGGTGGTAATTGGCACGTTGATGTGCGGGCTGATCGCCGCTGAGTTCGGCGGCGGCCGCCTTACGCAATCCCTCGCGGCCATCGCGTACGCCACCGCGATGTTCCAGATCCTGGCCCACTGGCTGCAGACACCGGCCATCGATCCGGCGCTGTGGTCGGTGGTGTGCTGGCTGTTGGTGCGCTGGACCCGCAGTCTCCGGGAACGACTGCCCGACGATCGGCTGCTGCTGTGGGTGGGGGTCGTCACCGCGATCAGCATGCAGACCAAATTCCTGATCCCGGCGCTGTGGGTTGCGGTACTGGTGAGCGCGGCGGTCCTCGGCCCGCGGGTGCTGCTGCGCCGCCGGCAATTGTGGATCGGGGCGGGTTTGACCGTCGTGGCCACCATCCCGACCCTCATCTGGCAGGGCACCCACGGCTGGCCATACCTGCGGATGGCCGGGATCGTGGCCGCGGAGTCCGAACGCGGGGCGGCGTTGTTGGCGGGCATGCTCATCGGTTCGGTGTTCATCGGACTGGTGCTGCTGCTGGCCGGGGTTGTGGCGCTGCTGGCAGCGCCGTCACTGCGCGCCTACCGATACCTGGGCGTGGCCGCGGTGCTGGTGGGAGCGTTCATGTTCGCCTCTCATGGACGTGCCTATTACGCCATGGGGTTGTATGCCTTGCTGATCGCCGCGGGCACGGTGGGACTTTCCCGGTGGCGCTCTTCCCGGGCCGCGGTACGGGGCGTGGTCTACGGGCTTATCGGGGTGGTGACGGCCGCATCGGTGATCATGGCGATCGTCAGGCTGCCCATCGTGTCCGAAACCGCTGCCGCACGCTGGTTTTCCTGGGCGGGCGAGATGGGGCCCACCATGCTTGCCGGTGGCGATCACTCCACGGAGGGCCTGCGCCAGGTGGCGCGCGACACCTACGATTCGATGCCGCCCGAGGTACGTGACCGTACGGCTCTGGTGCTGCAGATCTATCCCATGGCCGCCGCCTATGACGTCGAGGCCGGACGTGACGGCGTTTCCCGTGCCTACAGCTTCCACCGCGGGTACTACTACTTCGGGGCGCCGCCGGAATCGATGACGGACATGATGTACATCGGCGTCGATGCTCCGGATTCCGCACTTGCCCAAGGGTTCCGCGGGGTGCAGCGGATCGAGCTGCTGCACGCCTCCGGCGAGGACGAGACACAGGTCTACCGCTACTACGGCAGAATTGCGCCGTGGCAACAGCTATGGGACCAGTGGCGCACCTACAAGTAGGCGGCTCATCCGTCGAACAGATGGCACCCCGCGACGCCCAGATGTACTGGATGTCGACCAGAATCCCGAACGATCAGTTCCTGCTGTTCTGCTTCGATTCGCCGACGCAGGATGTCGCCGCCCTGCGGGAGACGATTGCCGAGCGCACGTCGTGCATCGCGGATCTGCGGGTGCGGGCGGTCGACGTCGCCGGACACCTCGATTACCCGTACTGGGCGCCGCGTGACGAATCCCAGGTGCCCCTGACGGTGCACTCGCTGCCGGATTCCAGCTGGATGCAGTGCCGATCCGCGATCGCCGCACTGCTCACGAGCACCGTCGACATCCGCGAAAGCCCTTGGCACCTTCACCTTTTCCCGGGAGTGCACGGCGCGCCGAGGTCATCGGGTCCGGCGCTTGTCGCGGTATTGCAGGTATCGCACGCATTGGCTGATGGTCAGCGGGCTACCGCGGCCGCGCGGGCATTGTTCGGCGATGCGGCGGGGGAGGTCGGGCCGCTCCCGGAGGTACCCGGTTATGCCGCACTGCGGGGGCTGGCAGGCTTTCCGGTGAAGCTGGGTCGGCTGCTGAGTGCGAGCCGCGATGGCTATCAGGCATACCGTCAGCAGCAGGAGCTTGTCGCTGCGGGTGAGTTGGAGCCGGAACCGCAGGGATTCCCACTGATTTCACTGAATGCACGGCCCGATGAACATCGGGAGATCCGGATGATCGTGCGGCCACGCGATGAGCTTCGCGCCGACGACGTCAGCGTGACCGTCGCGGTCCTCACTGCGATCGGCATCGCGCTGCCGCAATATCTGCGCGACCACGGACAGTGGGTTCCCGAACGACTGGGCGCGGAGGTAACCGTCGCATCCGCCGGTGAATCATTGGCGCGCAATAATTTCCGGAATGTTGGCGTCGACCTGTGCTGGGGTGAGACGGATCTAGGCGCCCGGGCGCGGAAGATCGCGGACGGTATCGAGAGCAGGCGCCGTCGCGCCGTGCACCCGGTGCTGGTCGCGCAACGTGCTGGAGGTGCGGCGCTGCCCGCGCCGATGATGTGGGCGGGTGTCAACGCCTTCAACACCGATCTGATGCCGCCCACCGTCGCGGGTAACACCGTGGTGTCAAGCGTGGTGCGCGGTGCTGCCGATCTGATGTTGGGCGGTGGACGGGTGGTGTTCACGGCCGGGTTCCCCGCGCTGTCGCCGGTGATGGG
>Ga0265327_10005288_pt1 | contig 10844 bp, 10 predicted proteins | sample 41621metaG_FD_202089 | JGI IMG/M metagenome (GOLD analysis project Ga0265327, IMG submission 202089) | Rhizosphere microbial communities from Carex aquatilis grown in University of Washington, Seatle, WA, United States - 4-16-21 metaG | ecosystem: Host-associated > Plants > Roots > Rhizosphere... | reverse complement strand
GGTATTGCGGGTCTCCTCCGCGGCGGTGGAGACGGCGTCGAACCCCACATAGGCGAAGAAGATCGATGCCGCAGCCCCAAGGACGCCCGTGCCCCCGGACCCCAAGGGATTGCCCCAGCCCTTGGGGGCGAAGGGAGTGAAGTTCTGCGGGTGCAGGATCGGCAGGGTGAGCGCCACGAAGGCGGTGAGCGCCAACACCTTGATCGCCACCAGCACAGCGTTGACGCTGGCGCTTTCCTTGGTGCCGACCACCAGCAGGCCGGTGACCAGGGCGGTGATGATCACCGCCGGCAGGTTGAACACGCCGCCGCCATCCGGGCCCGCGGTCAGGGCCAGGGGGAGCGTGATCCCGGCGAAATTATGCAGAAGGCCGGTGACATAGCCGGACCAGCCGACCGCCACGGCGCTGGCGCCCAGCGCATATTCCATGATCAGCGCCCAGCCCACCAGCCAGGCCACCAGTTCCCCGAGCACAGCGTAGGAGTAGGTGTAGGCCGAGCCCGCCACCGGGACCATCGAGGCCAGCTCCGAATAGCAGAGCGCCGCCACTGCGCAGACCGCGCCGGCGATGACGAAGGAGATCATCATGCCCGGGCCGGCCTTCTGGGCCGCCTCGGCGGTGAGTACGAAAATGCCCGTGCCGATCACCGCGCCAATCCCCAGAAGGGTCAGCTGGATGGGGCCGAGGGAGCGATGGAGGGATTTCTTTTCCGCCGTGGCGAGGATCTGGTCGAGTGACTTAACGCGCCACATGGGCTCTCCCATCGCGCCATCCAGGCGCGGTTGAACAAGCCGGGGAGAAAATGCAGGGCGCCTGCCCGCGTCAAGCCTGAACGCGAGTGGTCCCGAACATGGCGGTCAATTGGTGCGCCCGGGGGGCTGCCCCTAATGGTGCGCCACCATGTCCTGGACCTTGATTATGGCCGGTCCGAGGATGACGATGAACAGCACCGGCAGGAAGAACAGGATCATCGGCACGGTGAGCTTGGCCGGCAGCTGGGCGGCCTTCTTCTCGGCCTGGGCAAGCCGCATCTCGCGGTTTTCCTTGGCCATGACCCGCAGGGCCGCGCCCAGAGGGGTGCCGTACTTCTCAGCCTGGATCATGGCGGTGGTGACCGAGCGGATGCCAGGATGGTTGGTGCGCTTCGACAGGCCCTCATAGGCCATGCGGCGCTCCGGCAGATAGGAGAGCTCGGCGGTGAGCAGGGTGAGCTCCTCCGCCAGCTCGATGGAGGCGCCGCCGATCTCCTGGCTGACTTTCTGGATCGCCGCCTCGATGGACATGCCGCTCTCCACGCAGATCAGGAGCAGGTCGAGGGTGTCGGGGAAGGCGCCCACCACCGATTCCCGGCGCTTGGCGGCGATGTTGGAGATGTAGATGTTGGGGGCGTAGTAGCCCAGCGTCATGCCGCCGATGGAATAGGCCAGCTTGGACATGGTGGGCAGGCCGAAGCCATTGATCAGAAACAGGTAGAAGGCGGTGGCCGCGGCGAAGGCGAAGGGCGCCACGAAGCGGAAGAAGTAGAAGGTGGAGACCGGGCGTGGCCCGCGGAAACCGGCCTGGGCCAGCTTCTCCACCACCTTGGGATCCTCCAGCAGGCGGGAGAGCTGCAGCCGCTCCACCACCTTCTTGTAGAGGCCCTCATCCGTGTGCCGCAGCGTTCCGCCCTGAGCGCCTGCCAGGGCTTCACGGGACTTGCGCCTCAGCTCCTCGCGCCGGGTGGAGACCGACTTCAGCCGCGCCTCCAGGCTCGTGCGCCCGAACATCGGGGTGACGATGGTCATGATGGTGGCGAAGCAGACCACCGCCACAAAGGCCGCCAGGATGTTGTCGGGATTGGTGAGGACCTCGAGGCTGGGCACAGAGGTCCTCAGATCTTGAAATTGATCATGCGGCGCATGACGAAGATGCCCATGGCCATCATCGCCCCGCCGATGGCGAGCATCACCGTGCCGCGATGGTCGTGGAACATCGGGTACATATAGGCCGGGCTGGTGATGCTGATCAGCAGGACCACGCCCGGCGGCAGGGCGCCGATGATGAAGGCCGAGGCCACGGCCTCGCCGGACAAAGCCTTGATCTTCTCGCGCATCAGCTTGCGGGCCCGGATCACGGTCGAGAGGTTGCCCAGGGCCTCGGCCAGGTTGCCGCCGGTCTTGGCCTGGATGGCCAGCACGATGGAGAAGAACCGCACCTCCGGCGTCGGCATGCGCTCGAACATCTTCTCCAGGGCCTGGTCCATGCTGACCCCCATGGCCAGGCTCTCGGTGAGGCGCTTGAACTCCCCGGCCAGGGGCTCGGCGGTCTCCTGGCCGATGATCCTCAGGCTGTCATGCACCGGCATGCCGGACCGGATGCCGCGGGTGACGATGTCGAGGGCGTCGGGGAAGTCGCCAGTGAATTTCTTGGTGCGCCGCGACCCCAGGAAGCCCAGCACCCAGCGGGGCAGGCCGAACCCGGCGGCGAAGGCCAGGCCCAGTGAGATCAGCAGCTGCTGGTGCAGGACCATGCCCGCCAGGAAGGCCAGCAGCCCTACCACGCCGCTGGCGATCCAGAACCCCTTGGGGTCCTCGGACAGGCCGGCCTGCTGCAGCTTGGCGGCGATGGTCAGGCTGGCCTTCTTGGCCTGGCGGTCCTGCTCCCGCAGGGTCTTGAGGATCTGGCGGCGGCGGGTGTCCTGGGCGCTGGCGACCGGACGGCGGCGGGCGTTCTCGCGCGCCTCCCGGCCTCCGGCGATGGCCTGGGCCCGCTTCATGGTCTTGGAATTGGCCGGCTGGGCGCCGGTCACCGCCAGGCCAAGGCCAGCAATGACCACGAACCCCAAGAGGGCGACGATGATGGTGAGGAGGGTCCCGTTCACCCCCTACTCCGATGCGTCCAGGGCTTCGGCCAGTTCGCGCTCCAGGCCGTAATAGCGCGCCCGGTCCCAGAAGCGCGGCCGGGCGATGCCGGTGGAGCGGTGGCGGCCCACCACATTGCCGTCGGCGTCCTCGCCGGTGATCTCGAACACGAACAGGTCCTGGGTGATGATCACCTCGCCCTCGAGACCTACCACCTCGGTGATGTGGGTGATCTTGCGGGTGCCGTCCCGCAGGCGGGCGGCCTGAACAATGACGTCGACGGAGCCGACGATCATTTCACGAATGGTCCGCGAGGGCAGGCCGTAGCCGCCCATGGTGATCATCGATTCCACCCGGCTGATGGCCTCGCGGGGTGAGTTGGCGTGCAGAGTGCCCATGGAGCCGTCGTGGCCGGTGTTCATGGCCTGCAGCAGGTCGAAGGCCTCCGGGCCGCGGACTTCGCCGACGATGATCCGCTCGGGACGCATCCGCAGGCAGTTCTTCACCAGGTCGCGCATGGTGATCTGACCCTGGCCCTCCAGATTGGGCGGGCGGGTCTCCAGGCGCACCACATGCGGCTGCTGCAGCTGCAGCTCCGCGGCGTCCTCGCAGGTGATGACGCGCTCGGTGGGATCGATGAAGGCGGTGAGCGTATTGAGCAGGGTGGTCTTGCCCGAGCCCGTGCCCCCCGAGATGATCAGGTTGCAGCGGCAGGCGCCAATCACCCCCAGAACCCGGGCCCCTTCGGGGCTGATGGACGCGTAGTCCACCAGATTCTTCATAGTCAGCTTGTCTTTCTTGAACTTCCGGATGGTCAGGGTCGGGCCATCCAGGGCCAAGGGCGGCGAAATAACGTTCACCCGTGAACCATCCGGCAGGCGAGCGTCGCAGATGGGGGAGCTTTCATCCACCCGGCGGCCCACCTGGCTGACGATCCGCTGGCAGATATTCATCAGCTGGGCGTTGTCACGGAAGCGGACATTGGTCAGCTGCACCTTGCCGCCGACTTCGATGAACACCCTGCCGGCGCCATTGACCATGATGTCCGCGATGTCGTCGCGGCCCAGCAGGGGCTCCAGCGGGCCGTAGCCGAGCACGTCGTTGATGATGTCCTGGACCAGGTGGTCCTGTTCCATCACCGACATGGAGACGTTCTTGATCGCCACCAGCTCGGCGACGATGTCGCGGATCTCCTCCCCGGCCTGTTTGGTGTCCAGCTGGGCCAGCTGGGCCAGGTCGATGGTGTTGATCAGGGCGTTGAAGATCGTGGTCTTGGTGGCGTGGTAATAGTCGCTCTGCTCACGGACCACCTGAGTCGGACCCTGGGCGGCGCGCAGCTGCTCGAAGGCCAGGGTGGGCTTGGGGCCTGAGACCGCCTGGCCGGCGGGCTTCTGGGCCGGGCCAATGGACTGGGTCTGCATCGGGTCGATACGGTTGGCGCGCGGCGCAGCAGGAACCGCGTCCGCCTCCGGCGCAGCCTCCGGCCTGGGACGGGCGACCGGGGTGTCTGTGGGGCGTTTGCCGAACATCTATTTGCGCTTGAACAGGCCGGCGAACAGCGAGGTCTTGGGGGCGGGCGGCGGATCGCGGCGGGCGATCTGCTGGGCCAGAAAGTCGATCCCTTCCGTGGCCCGCGCCTTGGGCGCCACCTCCGACAGCATCTGGCCGTTATTGGCCGCCTGGCCGAACAGCTTGGCGTCGAACGGCAGGGCCAGGGACGGGGTGATTCCCAGGGCCTCACCGAAGTCCTTCACCGGGATCTCGGGCCGGCCGGGCACGCCCACCTGGTTCAACACCAGCCGCGGCGGGGCGTCGTTGGGTCGGGCCCGACGGACGATATCGATCATGTTCTTGGCGTTGCGCAGCGAGGCCAGGTCCGGGGTCGCCACGATCACCAGGTCGTCGGAAGACAGGAGGATCTTGCGCTTCCAGGCCGTCCAGGCGTGGGGCAGGTCGATCACCACGAAGGGCGCGGCGGAGCGGATCTTCTGCGTGACCTCCTCGAAGGCGTCGGCGCCGATATCGTAGTCCTGGTCCAGGGTGGCCGGGGCGGCGAACAGGGAGAGCCGCTCGGTGCAGCGCGCCATCATCCGGTCCATCAGCACGGGATCCAGGCGATCGGGCTGGGTCAGGGCGTCGGCGATGCCCTGGACCGGGTCCTGGTTGAAGTCGAGGCCGGCGGTGCCGAAGGCCAGGTCCAGGTCCACCAGCACCGCGCCGGTCTGCAGGCGCTCGGTGATGGAATGGGCCACATTGTGGGCGATGGTGGAGGCGCCGGCCCCGCCCTTGGCCCCGCAGAAGGCGATCTGCCGGCCGACGAAGGGGGCGGAGGGGTCGGCGTAAAGCCCCATCACCGTGCGCACCATCTGCAGCGGATTGAGCGGCGGCACCAGGTACTCGCTGACCCCGCGGCGCATCAGTTCGCGATAGAGCGAGATGTCGTTGGTGGCGCCCAGCACCACCACCTTGGTGCCGGGGTCGCAGACCTGGGCAAGGTCGTCCAGCAGGGCGATCAACCTGGGCGCCGGATCGAGGCTCTCCACCATGATCAGTGAGGGAGTGGGGCTCGCGCCATAGGCGGCGCAGGCGGCGGCCAGGCCACCCTCGCGCACCAGGACATTGGCCCGACCCATCCGCCGGTCGGCGGCGGCCTTGTGGGCGAGCTCAGCGGTCTCGGCCCGGTCGCAGAAGATGTGGATGGTGATGCGCGGCAGGCTGGTTTCGCCGAAGGCCAGCTCGGCGTCGGCGATCAGGCTGTGCACCGGATTGGCCGGGGCGATATCCGGCTGCGGATCGGCGATTGGCGGCGAGGCCGTGACCTCGCCCACAGGCGGTTCGGTGCGGGCGGGGCCGAACTCGGCGAACGGGTCCTCCTCCGCGGCGGTGCGACCGTCGTCCTGTGGCGGGGCGAACTCGTCGTCGGCGTCGTATTCGAGTTCGAAAGGATCGGCCTGGGGCTTCATGCGCGCTTCACCGGGCCACGTTGGAAATGACGCCCTTGGCCTGATCGTCCTTATCGGACGAGGTGACCTGGCCCTTGCGATACTTGTCCAGCATCACCTCGCGGCGCTGGGCGTCGATGGGACTCGAGGCCCGCGGATGGGCGAGATCGGCCGGATCGGCGATCTGGGCGGCCATGTTGGCGGTGACCGCGCAGCCGAAGTTGGGCTGGACCTCATTGCTGGCCGAGTGGGCGATATTGGTCCAGGTCTGGCCGCAGGCGGGGACCTGGGCCTGGTAGCGCAGATAGGCCACCCGCAGCGGCGCGGCGGGATCGCCCTTGGCGTCATAGTTGACCACTGAGATGTGGTCGGCCGGGACCCCCCGGCCGATCAGCAGGCCGCGGGCGGCCTCCAGGGTCCGGAAGGCGGCGCGCGATTCGGCGCCGCCGGAGGGCGCTGACAGGGTGATGGTCCCGCCTTCAGCGTCGCGCCAGTCGGTCGCAAAGGCGGCGAGCGCCTCGGCCTGGTTGGCGGACAGACCCTGGGCGTGGACGGCCAGGCGGATCTCCTGGTCGCCGGAGGTCACCTTGGCCTGAAAGTGCTCGGTGGGGGTCTTCGCATCGGAGATCCGGTCGGGGATCTTAGTGGCGCAGGCCGATAGGGCGAGGCCGCAGGCGACCGGGAGCAGCAGGGGGCGCAACATCGAAACAGCACTCATTCGATCACGTAGCCATACGGCCCCTCATAGGCGCGGCCCTTGGGCTGCGGCTTGGCCTTGTAGGCCTTGGTGAGCTCGCCCAGCAGGAGGGTGGAGACGTCGTCGGCGATCTTCAGACCGTCCGCCGGGGTCTGCAGCTTGTCGGGGCTGGTGGGCTGGACAATGTAGGGGGTGACGATCACCACCAGCTCGGTCTCGCCGCTGATATAGTCCCGTGAGCGGAACAGGCTCCCCAGCACCGGCAGGGTGGTCATGCCGGGCAGGCTGTCCAGGTTCTGCTTGGTCTCCTCCTTCAGCAGGCCGGCGATCATCAGCGCCCCGCCGGACGGCAGTTCGACGCTGGTCTCAACCCGCCGCACATTGAGCGCGGGGATGGTCAGGCCCGTATTGGTGGAGCTGGAGCCCAGGGTGAAGGCGCCCGTGCTGGTGAGCTCGGAGACCTCCGTGGACATCTTCAGTGAGATCCGGCCCGAGGATAGCACCACAGGCGTGAAGCCCAGGCCCACGCCGAAGGGCTTGTAGTCCACGGTGATCCGGCCCTGGGCGTCCTGGGCCACGGGGATCGGATATTCGCCGCCGGCCAGGAACTTGGCCGATTCCCCGGACACCGCCGTGAGGTTCGGCTCGGCCAGGGTGCGGATCAGGCCCACGCGCTCGAACGCTTCGAGGCAGGCGTTGGTGTTGTTTCCGGTGGCGGTCTTGAACGCCGTCGTGGCCACGCTGGCCAGCAGGTTGGTCAGGGCGTTGGACGTCCCGGTGGTGGTTGCGGAGGTCGGTCCCGTCGTCGTGGTGGTGGTGGTGACGATGGCGCCGGTGACCGGGTCCGGCGGCAAGGTCGAACTCGTGCTGACGTTCGACCCGACCGAGGTTCCGTTGTTGGTGGTGGAGGAACTGCCGGTCTGATTGTTCCCGGTGTTGGTGTTGGTGGTGTTGGTCGTACGGACATTGTTGCGCCCGTAACAAAGGTCGGCGCCGCCGATGAGCTGTCCATTGACCCCGAACGTGTTGGCGCGCCCCAGCCCGTAGGTCTTGAAGCCGTCATTGGCGAGGATGTCGGTCGACATGCCCAGCTGCTTGATCACGTTGCGCTGCATCTCGACGATGCGCACCTTCAGCATCACCTGGTCCTTGCCGGCGATGGTGAGCATGTTCAGCACCCGATTGCCGGTCTGGTCGGCGGCGGTGGACACCGAGGCCTTGGCGATCTGCAGGGCCCGGTCGGCGTCGCCAAGGTTGGCCACCTGGCCGGACAGGATCAGGGTGTCGTTGATGGAGTCGACCTTGACCTGGGCGCCCGGCAGCACCCGGTTGATGGTCTGGGCGACGGTGGAGACATCCTGGTCCACCCGGATGTTGAGCGACAGAACGCGCCGGCCGGACGCGTCGAACAGCACGACGTCGGTGACCCCGGTCTTCTGGGCCAGCACGAACACCTTGCGCGGATTGCGCAGGACGGCGTCGGCGACGCCGGGATTGGTCACCAGGATGTCCCGGACATCGGCGGGCAGGTCCACCACCGCGGACTTGCCCAGCGGCAAGGCCACCTGGCGCGCGGCCCCGCCCTGAGTAGAGAGCTCGACCCGGGCGCCGCCGCGGGCGGAATCAGATTGGGCGATGGCCACCCCGCCGGGGGCGACGGCGGTGAGGACGGCGGTGAACAGCAGAAGGAGGCGGCGGGTTTTCATCGACTGACCACCTCGGAGACCTGACCGCCGCGATAGAGCTTGAGCACCTGACCGCCTCGTTTGGCCACGCCCGGCCCGGCGGCGCCGCCGAGGTCAGCATAGGACCTGAGCGCCAGATGCATTTCGCCCTGGGCCTTGCCGCGGGCGAGGATCAGGGTGTCGTCCGCCGGAACTTCCAGCACCGCCACCTGGCCCACCAGGGCCTTGGCGTCTTTCTCGGGCGCGGTCTTCTGATCGATGGCCAGGACCCGCAGATTGCGCATCAGGGTCTCGGTGACAAAGCCCTTGCCGTCAGGCCCAGCGCGGCTTTGCAAAACGTCCACCCGGTCGCCGGGCAGGATGAAGCCGCCCGCCGCGCTCTCGGCATTGATCGGTATCGCCATGGCGCGCATGCCCGGCAGCAGCACCACGGCCATGTAACCGCCCTGGCCGCCGCGCACGACCTTGCGGGCGCTGATGGGTTCGCCCTGGACGATGGCCTCCTTGACGACGGCCCCGTCGAAGGCCTGCATCGGCCCTTGGCTCATCATGTCGTGGGTGGCCTGGGCGGCGGTCTGGGCCGCCTTCTGGGCGCCCTGGGGCTGCACCATGGGCGCCGCGCCATTGGTGATGAAACTGGGGTTGAGAGCGTCCGCCGGCCAGGCCTGCCACGCGAGGTCCGCCTGGGTGATTCGCGTGCCCACCGCCAGGTCGCGCTTCGCGGTCAGCACCTGGGCCATGGGTTTCTGCGGCGGTGCGGCGGCCACGGCGGCCGGGGCGGCCGCGTGCTTGGGCGCGAGCATGCCGCGCACCATGAAGGCGAGCAGAATCGCGGCCAGTGCGGCGGTTGCGATAATCGCGATGCGGAACGCGCCCATGGACTACTCGAAACTCCCGCGCAGGGCGGGCGGGGGGACGGCGGCTCCGCATCCGCGGGAGCACACACGAGTCGATTCCCGGCCTTTTGCCGACCCCTCGCTTTTGGCGGGCGCATGGTTAACGTGGGCCTAAGACCCGTGCGCGACGGAGCGCCTCAGCCCAATCCGGGGAACGCCTTGAAGAGGTCGCAGGCCGGGAAGGCGACCAGGGCTCCGATAGCGATCGCCACCCCATAGGGCACGTTCTCGCCAGGGGTCGCCAGCCGGCCGAACCAGGCTGGTCCATCCTGCAAATAGGGCCGCAGCCAGATGGAGCGAAGGCCCAGGAGCGCGACCGCCAGCCCGCCGCCCGCCACGGCGGTCACCAGCAGGAATGTCGCGGCCGCCGGCCAGCCCAGCCATAGGCCGGCCGTGGCGAAGAGCTTGGCGTCGCCGCCGCCGATCCAGCCCAGGGCGAACATCGCCATGCCGGCCACCAGGGCGATCATGCCCACCGCGGCATGGATGCCCAGGCTGGCCGGCGACAGGCCGACCGCCAGGCCCGCGGCGAGGAAACCGGCGATCAGCAGGCCGGAGATCCAGTTGGGGATGGTGTAGCTCGTGGCGTCGCGCAGCCCCGCCACGATGGTCAGGGCCGGGAACAGGGAGAGCAGGGCGGCCTGGAGAAGCGGGGTCATGGCTCGGGCGGATCTGAAACAGACCCCGATCCTGGGGCCTGGGGATGAACGGACCGTTGAAGCGGGTCCGGAATAGCGAAGGGGCCGCGGCGCTCCTCGCGCCGCGGCCCCCCGCGAGATCTTCGGTGCAGGGCCGCTTATTGCGGCATTGCGGTGCCGATCTTGGTGAAGGTGCCGGCGATCTTGCCCTGCAGGGTGTTCATCGCGGTGATCAGCACAACGGCGATCAGAGCGGCGATGAGGCCGTACTCGATGGCGGTGGCGCCGGATTCGTCCTTCAGGAAGCTGGTGACAAACTTCGACATGGCTCGATCTCCTTTTTGGTTGCTGCGAGCAGACGTTTTGGGGATCAAGCTTTTGCCTGCCCACCCCGAATTCGCAGGATGACTATCGCCCGTCGCGCTTAATGCCCAGTAAACAGGATAGTATTGAATCAAAAAATCATATGGTATACTTTGATTTACTATTATCAACTGTTAACCAAGACCCCCGGCTCCGCCTGAAATAGGTGATTTTTCATAAGAATCTCGCGCCCGCGTGAGTCGATGAAAGTTCAGCGTTTATTGACCATTCCCGAGCACCCTGCGGATCGAGACGTTTTTCCGGATCCGCCATGCGCCGTCGCCTTCTGACCCTCACCGCCGTCCTCGCCGTGGCCGCCCTGGCGCCCCAGGCGGCCCTGGCCCAGGCCCTGGCGGTCCCCATTGACCAGGGCGCCCGGCTGTCCCTGCCGGCGGGAACCCAGAGCGTGATGATCGGCAATCCCGAGATCGCCGACCTCAGCGTGCTGGACAGCCACAACGCGGTGATCATGGGTCGCGCCTATGGGGTCACCAATCTGATCGTGATTGATGGCCGCGGCCGCACCCTGATGGATCGCCAGGTCGTGGTGTCCTCGCCGGAGGTCAACCGCGTCACCGCCTGGCGTGGCGGGGCGACGGGCGTGCACGTGGAGAACTATGCCTGCTCACCGCGCTGCGAGCGCACCCCCATGCCGGGCGAGAACCAGATCGACTACCAGAACTATTCCGCCGGCTATAACGACTACGAGAAGCGCGCCAGCGAGGCGCGCAAGGCCGGACCGAACACCCGGACCGATCCTTAACCGCCCATCTAAACCTCCG
>Ga0265327_10005287_pt1 | contig 10852 bp, 12 predicted proteins | sample 41621metaG_FD_202089 | JGI IMG/M metagenome (GOLD analysis project Ga0265327, IMG submission 202089) | Rhizosphere microbial communities from Carex aquatilis grown in University of Washington, Seatle, WA, United States - 4-16-21 metaG | ecosystem: Host-associated > Plants > Roots > Rhizosphere... | reverse complement strand
ATACGAGTCCGGGGCGCTGGAGTCTCTCGTCGTATACAACGGTGCGGACTACCCGGTCGGCATGCACCCGACACAGATGACCCCGGACGGTACCGGGTTGTGGATGGGCTCAAGCCGCGATACCGATCGCACGCGTCTGGTCCGGCTCGACCTGGCCACCGGCGAGGAGTCGGTGGTCGACAGCCACCCTTCGTTCGACCTCTCCGCTGCCCTGGGTCTGGCACCGGCGCTGATCCGGCATCGCAAGACCGGGGAGTTACTGGCCGTTCGCTATCTCGGTGAGCGGCAGGATATCCGGGTTCTCGATCCGGACTTCGCTCCGGTGCTGGAAAAGCTTCAGGAGCTCTCCGACGGCGACCTCGCGGAAATCTCGTGCGACGAGAACGGCAACCGTTGGGTGGTCAGCTTCACCCACGACCGGGATCCCGGTGTCACCTACTTCTACGACCATAAGAAGGGCGAAAGCAGACAACTGTTCCGTCCGTACCCGCATCTGGATCCGGCGACGCTGGCGCCCATGACGCCCGTGACGATCGCCTCGCGCGACGGCTTGAGTCTGCACTCCTACCTGACGCTGCCCGTGGGTGTGGAACCCGCAGGACTACCCCTGGTGCTGGTGGTCCACGGCGGTCCGTGGCACCGTGACAGCTGGGGATTCGATCCGTCCGTGCAGCTCCTGGCCAACCGTGGATATGCAGTGCTGCAGGTCAACTTCCGCGGATCCACCGGCTATGGAAAGGCATTCACGAAGGCGGCCATCGGCGAGTTCGCGGGCAAGATGCACGACGATCTGATCGACGCCGTTGACTGGGCGGTCAAGCAAGGCTACGCCGATCCGAGCCGGGTCGCGATCTTCGGTGGCTCGTACGGTGGTTACTCCGCACTGGTCGGAGTTACCTTCACTCCTGATGTCTTCGCGGCCGCCATCGATTACGTGGGCATCTCCAACCTGGCCAACTTCATGCGCACCCTTCCCGCGTTCGTCCGTCCGAACCTGACCAACAACTGGTATCGCTACGTCGGCGATCCCGCGGTGCCGGAGCAGGAAGCCGATATGCTCGCCCGCTCGCCCATCAGCCGGGTGGATCAGATCCGCACCCCGTTGCTGGTTGTGCAGGGCGCCAACGATGTTCGTGTGGTCCAAGCGGAGTCCGACAACATCGTGGCCGCACTGAGGACCCGTGGCGTCGAGGTCGAATACATGGTGAAAGAGGACGAGGGGCACGGGTTCTTGAACGCTGAAAACCAGATCGACCTGTTTCTTGCGACGGAGCGATTCCTGGCTCAGTACCTGGGCGGACGGCAGGTGTCGTGACCGAGGTTGTTGAGTTCTCAGACAAACCCCACAACAAGCCCACACTTCTCGAACAGGTCGGCGGACTATCCGGACTCATCTACGCCGGCCTACCGAGTGTGACTTTTGCACTAGGCAACAGTGCTTTTGGCTTGGCCGGTGCCATCTGGATATCCATGGCTACGGCGGGCGCCATCGCCGCGTGGCGGTGGTTACGCAACCAACCACTGCAGCCGGCAATCTCCGGGTTGCTGGGGGTGGCCATCTCGGTGGCCATCGCCTACCAAACCGGTTCGGCCAAGGGCTTCTTCCTGATGGGTATCTGGACCAACCTGATCGGCGCAGTCGTGTTCCTGGCCTCGGTCTTGGTGGGTTGGCCGCTAGCCGGAGTGATCTGGCACGGCTTCACCGGCACCGGGCACCGCTGGCGCAAAGACAAACCCTCGCGGTTCGCTTTCACACTGGCGACACTGACCATGGCGGCCGTTTTCGCCTCCAGATTTGTTGTGCAGGAATGGCTGTACGCCGCTGATTCGGTTGGCTGGCTGGCCATCGCACGCATCGCGATGGGCTATCCGCTCGCCGGAATAGCGCTTCTGGTAGTCATCTGGGCAGTGCGGCGTTCGAAGAGCCGTGCATCTCAGTTTGATTCAGCCAGCGCGGCAACCGATCACGACCAATGAGTTCACACTTGCTGGTCGCGGCCAGAGCCTGCGCCTGGCGGGTGAAATCCTGATTGCTGACCACCATGGTGCGGGTGCAGTCGTAATGCCGCGCCCCCGCAACGACCTCTTGAACGGCTCTGACACCCACTGTCTTCGAGTATCGCTTGCATTGGACGGCGACGACGTCACGCCGATTAGTGGCTATCAGATCTACGCCGTAGTCACTGGATGCCGACGTTGTCTCGATATGCCATCCGGCTCCGTGCATACGGGCCGCCACGAAGGTCTCGAAATCGACGCCAGACATCTCATCGATCTCGGAAAGTCCTGACATTGTCATATACCTGCGCAGCCGGGCTTCGTAACGACGCTGCGCCATGACATCGCCGAGCCCACGCAGGCCCCATCCCGCTCCACGCAGAATCAGATACACCGCATACGGCGAAGCCAGATAACCGACCTGTGCCAGCGCAGCAAGCGCGGGGTCTGCCGTGTTCCGGTACACCAGGACACCGGGCCAGACAGCCAGCGCGATGATCGGCCCGGCAAGCACCACGATGACCAGCACGACCAGTGCGCGCGAAAGACGGTGCCACCTACGAGCAGCCCTCCGTCTGAAACGCCGCAGCCTCATTGGATGGACTTTAAGCCAGCCCTCCGACACCCCGGGGGAACTGGCGCCCGGGTACGCGGCGTCACGTCACCGCTGGCAATTGGGGCACCAATATGTCACGCGCGGCAGGGCCTGATCGCGCGTGATCCGGGTTCCGCAACGGCGGCACGGCCTTCCATGCCGACCGTAGACCCACAGTTCACGTCCGGGTCGCGGATCACCGGTCGTAGTCCTGCGATAGCTGTCCTTGTTCGCATGCAACAACGCATGGGCACGCTCGATGAATCGCTCGGGGTCGGTGAGGTCCCGCACCGGCGAGGTGGGCAGCATCCCAGCCAGAAAACACAGTTCGTTGGAATACACGTTGCCAATACCCGCCATGACTCTCTGATCGAGAAGCGTCGAACTCAGCTCATCATCTGCTCGCGCCATCAATCGCTCCAAGGCGACGGACGGATCCCAATCTGCCCCAAGAAGATCCGGGCCCAGATGACCCACGATGTCGTTTTCCCGTCCCCGCTTGACCACATCCAGAACACCCAGGCTGACTCCGAGGGCCACCGAATCGTCCGTCCTCAGTACCGCTCTGATTCGATGGTCCCACGTGGGTACGGACTCCCGAGCGGACACGATTCGCCAGCTGCCATCCATTTTCAGATGCGAGTGAATGCTGGCCCAGCCGGCGCGAATGAACAGGTGCTTTCCGCGCGCAACCACGCCGTCCACGCGTTCTCCACTCAAATCGACGGTCGCGAAACGTGGGACACGGATATCGCAGCCCGTGAGCACCCGGCCGGTCAGCGCATCGCCAAGGCGCCGCGCCGTTCGGAAAACCGTATCGCCTTCTGGCATTCCGAGGCCTCCTTGCGCTAGCCGTCACAGGCTACCCAACTCCGCACCGGCGTGATGGCGAAGCCGCTATACGCAAAGATCAGGCAGCAGAGACGGTCTCGTCTCCGACGGTTGCCGCATCGGAACTCTGGGCCCGTCCCCACCGTCCCGCTAGGGCCGCGCAGGTGATCAGTTGAATCTGGTGGAAGATCATCAGTGGCAGCACGATCAAGCCCACCGGGTGACCTGCGAACAACACGGTCGCCATGGGTAATCCAGTCGCCAAGCTCTTCTTGGAGCCGCAGAAGATCACGACAATGCGGTCTGCCCGATCGAACCGTAGTAGCCGTGCGGCCCCCGCCGTGACACCCAGCACCACCGCCAGCAGCACGATGCTGACCGCGAACACGGCCAACAAGCGGGAGATCTGCAGACCCTGCCACACATGCTCGACCATCCCGGCGCTGAAGGCCGCATAGACCACCAAGTAGACAGATCCACGATCGACGACCTTGGTGAGCGTGGTGTGGGACAGGATTCGATACAGCTTGGGGCGCAGCAACTGGCCCGCGACGAAAGGCAACAGCAGTTGCACCACGATCTGCAGGATCGCGGTGGGCGAGACCGTCGCCTCCCCGGTGGTCTGCATCAGCAACATCACCAAGACCGGAGTCATGAAGACGCCCAACATATTCGACAACGAGGCGCTCACCACCGCGGCCGCGACGTTGCCGCGGGCGATGGATGTGAAGGCGATCGAGGATTGCACCGTCGAGGGCAACAGACACAGGTACAGCACACCGGTGTAGAGGTCGTTGGTCAGCACCGAGGGCACCAACAGCCGCATCGCCAGGCCCAGCAGGGGGAACAGGACATAGGTCGCGGCCAACACCGTGGTGTGCAGTTTCCAGTGCTTGAGGCCCTCGATCGCCTCGCGCGGTTCCAATCGGGTTCCGTAGAGGAAGAACAGCACCGCGATGGCGATCTTGGTTGCCCAGTCCAGGACATCGGCCGCGTCGCCGCGCGCGGGGAGCAGCAGCCCAATCCCCATGGCAGCGAACAGTCCGAGTAGGAATCCGTCAATGCGGAGTTTGGCCAGCCACGTCACTAGGCCACAGTACGAGCGCAGGAACTAATTACGAAAGCCGATAGAAGCGATATCTATGAACGCGTACCGTGATGGATGTGCTGGATCCTGAACTGCTGCGGACCTTCCTGACCGTCGAAAGAGCCGGGGGATTCACCGCTGCCGGACGTATTCTCGGGCTGCGCCAGTCGACCGTGAGCGGACATATCGCGCGGCTGGAGCAGTCCGTCGGCCGGGAGCTGTTTCGCCGCGATACCCGCAATCTGTCGTTGACCGCCGACGGTGCGGCGATGGTCGGCTTCGCCCGATCCATCCTGGACGCCCAGAGCCAGGCCGATCGCTACTTCGCGAGTTCGGAGCTGACCGGACTCATCCGGCTCGGCGCCTCCGATGACCTAGTGGCCCGTGAGCTGCCCGATGTCCTCGTCGAGTTTCAGGACTCCCACCCCGGTGTGGATCTGGAGCTGGTCGTGGGGCTCAGCGAGTACCTCAAGACACGCATGACCGCGGGCGAGCTGGATCTGATGGTGGCCAAGCGCCTGCCGGGTGAAAAGCATGGCGAATTGCTCTGGCGCGACAGGCTGGTGTGGGCTGGCCGGCCCAATACGCATGACGTCCGCGACCCGGTGCCCATCGTCACCTATCCCCCGCCGAGCCTGACGCGGCATGCGGCACTGCGCGCACTCGAGCGGGAAGGCCGCACCTGGCGCATCACCTGTGTGAGCGACAGTCAGCTGGGGCTACGGGCAGCGGCCTTGGCAGGTATGGGTGTCATCTCACACGCCGAATCCCTTCTGCCCGAAGGCCTTGTCACGGTTCGCGATGACAGCCTGCCCGACCTTGGCGAGCTGGAGTTCGTGCTGGTGCGTCGACGCAGCGTGCTGTCCGAACCCGAACAGGCGTTGTGTGACGCGATCATCGCCAGCACGCACCGGCTACATCGGTGACCCCGCCCTCGGGCCCTAGACCGGTAGCGTGAAGTAGGCCAGCGACCCCACCGCAAGTGCCAGGAACGCACCGGGGAAGGCGATATTGTGCAACACATTGCTGCGGATGTGTGCACCCACAGCGCCAATGAAGAACGCCACCAACCCGATTGCCGCGGCAAGGCCAATCGGGCGCACTCCGGCCAGCCCGATGATCAGGCCGGCCACCCCGGCTCCTTCGATCACCGCGAGATAGGGAATCCAGCGCGGGGCCAATCCCACTTCACCGGAGTTCTGCATCACGAACTGTGCCTTGGCGGCCTTGGCCACCACCTCGAATCCATTGGCGATAACGCAGAGGACCGTAGTCACCCACAGCCCAGTACCGAGAACCGACATCAGCCCTCATACCTTCCCAGCACGGTGAAATGCTGGGGTGCAACAGGTTCAACCGCCCATCCGGCGACCCTGCTGCGGAAGTCGAGCGCATCCGGGATGCCCAGGAGTGGATTGTCGACCCCCTCGGCGAGCTGCAGCAGGAATACGAAGTCGGGGCCATCTCCGACCCTGCCTGCCGTGTAGGTCATGCCCGTGGGGGCCGCCGCGCTCACCGCCGTGAACAACGCCGCGATCGCATCCTCAACCTCGTGCACCCGTTCGGCATCTGTGCTGAAGCGGACCATCTGTACGCTCATCTGTGCCTCCTCTCTAGTCGGTTTCGTTGACCTCACCCCTCTTGACGACCGGCATGACGGAAAGGTGACCTCTCGTGGATCTCACGGAAAGATTCCAGGCCGCACGGCCACGGCTGCTGTCCGTGGCGCACCGGATCCTGGGTTCACACCACGATGCCGAGGACGCCGTACAGGCTGCGTGGATCCGGGCACAATCGGCCGACCTCAACGCGGTGGACAGTCTCGACGCGTGGCTCACCACGGTCACGGGCCGGCTCTGCCTCGATCAGCTACGGGTGCGCGAGCGGCATGGGGAGATTCCCCTGACTGCCGAACACCTCCCGGGCACGCAGCTCGGCGCGGACGAGGACTTCCTGAAGCGCGAGCAGGTTTCGCGTGCACTACTCGTGGTGCTCGGCGAATTGTCCCCCAAACAGCGCGTGGCCTACGTCTTACACGATCTGTTTTCCGTACCGTTCGAGGACATCGCCGCAGCGCTTGATACCACTGCCGCCTCTGCTAAGAAGCTCGCCAGCCGGGCGCGACTGCGCCTCGATAACGCGAACCCGGTGCAGACCCGCGACGTTCCAAACCAATCGGCGATCGTCGACGCCTTCCTGTCGGCCGCCCGCGGCGGCAACATCGAGCGCCTGATCACGCTGATGGCACCCGATGTGGTCCGCACGGTCGACCGCTCACTCATCCCCAGCGACGCAGCGACACTCGTGCAGGGCGCCCGAGCCGTCGCCGAGGAAACGCGCACCTTCGTCGACCGCATCGCCGTGGCGACAACGCTTTTCGTCGACGGCAGGCCGGGTGCCGTCATCGCGCCGGGCGGCCACCCCTTCGCCATCATCCGAATGGACATCCGCGACGGACTGATCACCCATATCGACATCGCGCCCTATGCGCGCAACAGCGTTGAACTATCGATCTAATCTGGAATAGATCCAAATTAGACCAGGTTGCACCTGACATGCCGAACACAACCCGTACCCCCGAATCCGACGTCACCAACTTTCAGGCCTCCGCCACACTGAGCGCGAGTCTGCAACAGGTCCTGGTCGACCTGATCGAACTGCATCTGCAGGGTAAGCAGGCGCACTGGAATGTCGTGGGCAGCAATTTTCGCGATCTGCACCTGCAGCTCGACGAATTGGTCGACTTCGCCCGCGAATCGAGCGACACCGTCGCCGAGCGCATGCGCGCGCTCGATGCGCTGCCCGACGGCCGATCCGACACCGTCGCGGCGAGCACGACACTGCCGGAGTTTCCGCCCTATGAACGCAGCACCGGTGATGTCGTCGACCTGATCACCACCCGCATCTATGCCACGGTGAAGACGCTGCGCGCAGTACACGACGCGGTGGATGACGAGGACCCCACCACCGCCGACATCCTGCACCAGCTCATCGACGGCTTGGAGAAGCTGGCCTGGCTGATCAAGTCCGAGAACCGGAAGGTGTAGCCGGCTGAGCGATGATGGACCGATGCATGCAGTGAAGCGCTTCGCAACGATCATCGGTCTATTGACCGCGGTACTGGTCCTTGGCCCCAACGCCGGACTGGCACACGCGGCCGAGGCGTCGCCCGCCGGGGATGTGTTGTCCCTCGGCGACCCGGCTGCCCCGGGCCAGATCGATCTCTACCTGGACCCGTTGTGCCCGTACAGCGGGAAGATGGTTCAGAGTCAGGGCGAGGAGATCGGGCGGCGCATCGAGTCCGGCAAGCTGCACGTCAACCTCAGGTTCGTGGACTTCCTCGATAAGTACTCTGCCAGCGGCACATACGACAGCCGTGCGATCTATGCCAGCTTCGTGGTCGCCGATCAGTCCCGGTCAAGCGATATCACCTGGCGCTTCATCCGAGAGTTCTACGCCGAGGACCAGCAGCCCGAGGAGGAAGGTGACACGGACCTGAGCAACGACCAGCTGGCTGGGCTGGCCGCCCGGGTCGATGCGCCCCAGAGCGCACAGGATCTGATCAGGGTCGGGCTGCCAGTGCCCTTTGATGCCCGTGCCATCGCGTCGAACAATCTGCCGCTGCTGCGCGCCTTTCCCAAATCCGGTGTGCCCATGGTTGTCATCGACAATCAACCCGTTGATGGAGAATCGGCTTGGCTAGATCGCATCCCGCGGTAACGGCGTCGCTCTGCGAAATACTGGTGAGGTGGCAGTGAACTCGAAGGTCTCGCGCTCATGGCTTCTGGTCAATCCTTCCCGGGAGCCCGACCTCGGTGCCGCGGTCGCATCCACACATGCCGACGAGGTGATCTTGGACCTGGAGGACGCCGTCGCACCGAATGAGAAAGAGTCGGCACGCGCACGCGTGCTGGCGTATCTCAACTCAGGCGGGCGCGCCTGGGTGCGCGTGAACGATGCTTCCAGTGATTTCTGGTCGGCCGACTGTCGAACGCTCGCGGAGGCCCAGGGCCTCAAGGGTGTGGTGCTGGCCAAGACCGAGGGCGGAAATCATATGTGGGACACCGCCAACCGCCTCGGTGGCGAAACTCCCGTGATCGCGCTGATCGAGACCGCGCGAGGCCTGTCCCGCGTACACGACATCGCGGCGGCTCGTCCCTGCTTTCGTATTGCCTTCGGTGTCAATGACTACACACTCGATATCGGTGTCGATCCAGACCCATTGGCCCTGGCCTACAGCAGATCCCAGCTTGTGGTGGCCTCGCGCGCTGCACACCTCCCGGGTCCGATCGACGGACCAACGCGCGAACCGGCCGAGCTGGCCGAGGGAGTAGCGCTGACTCGCCGCATGGGTATGACGGGAAAGCTGGCACTGCACTCATCCGATGCCGACACCATCAACAAGGGTTTGAGCCCGTCCGATGACGACGTTGCGTGGGCTCAGAACTTCGTAGAGCAGTTCAACAGCCACGGGGGAAAGCCGCAGGACGGTAGCGACCTACCCCGGCTCAATCGCGCCCGGATCATTCTGGAGCGCGCGCAGATGCTGGGCTTGATCACGCCGTAGCGGTCAACCGCGACAACGCCGCCACGGTGAGCGCCTCAACCCCGGTGCTGAGCGTCGGCTCCAGCACCGGCGCGAACTCCGGAGAATGGTTGGACGGCACCGGCTTTCCGGCCGCCGCGGCATCCTCGAAACGCTGTTGCTCGTACCCACCCCAGAACCAGAACGCGGTGGGGACACCGGCCTCGGTGCCGAAGAATCCCACATCCTCACTGCCTGCCAGCGGATTCGGAGACTCGATCACCCGCGCGGCACCGAAATGCTCACGGAACACCGCGGCAATCGCCTGCATCGCCGCGTTGTCGACGACGGTGATCGGGAAGGTGTGCAGCGGCGTCACCGCCGGTTCCTTGTCAGCACCTGAAGCCGTCGACTCGGCCTGAGCGATCCGCGTGATCGACGCCAGCGTCTTGCGCCGCACCTCCTCGTTGAAGGTACGGACATTGATGCCGAGTTCGGCGTCGTCGGGGATGATGTTGTCCTTTGCCCCCGCATGCAGGTAACCGACGGTCACCACGGCGGGTTCGAACGGGGACAGCTCGCGCGACACGATGGTCTGGAGACGCTGCACCACATTCGAGGCCATCACCACCGGATCGACGGTCGATTCCGGTTGCGAGCCATGGCCACCCCGCCCGAACAGTTGCATCTTGAGCGAGTCCGAGGCGGCCAGTGCCGTGCCCGTCTTGTACGCGATCATCCCGGCCGGCAACGGGCCGACGTGTTGACCGAGAACGACCTCGGGCTTGGGGAACCGATCCAGGATGCCGTCGGCGATCATCGCCTTTGCACCCCCGCCCACCTCCTCGGCGGGTTGAAAGACCGCGACCACCGTTCCCGACCACGCGGTCTTGAGTTCATTCAGTAGCCGAAGGGCTCCCACCAGTGCGGTGACGTGCATATCGTGCCCGCACGCGTGCATGACGGGAACATCCTTGCCGTCCGGGTTGGTGGCGCGGACGGTGCTCGCGTAGGGAAGGCCGGTCTGCTCCTGCACCGGGAGTGCGTCGAAGTCGGCTCTCAGCCACACCACCGGACCGGATCCGTTGCGCAGCACGGCCACAACTCCAGTGCCGCCGACGCCCGATGTCACCTCCAGCCCGAGCGGCGCAAGCGCCTCCTGGATCTTCGCCGCGGTCCGCTGTTCCTGAAAAGAGAGTTCCGGGTGCTGATGCAGGTCGCGGTAGAAGTCGGCCAAATCCCCCAAAGCGTCCGCCCAGTTGTCGGGCAGCGTGATCGTCATCCGGCCTCTCCACTCTGTGTGTTGCTGCGTCTTAGACCGACCATACGGCGGTCGTGAGGACCTACCCTCGGACATGTGAGCCAGTCCACCGTTACCGAACTGTCCGTCGACACCGTTGTCGTCGGAGGCGGGATGTCGGGCGCGTCGATTGCCTACGAGTTGGCCGAAGATCACACCGTCGCACTGCTGGAACGCGAATCGACGCTGGCGTTTCACACCACCGGAAGATCTGCGGCCACCTTCATCGAGAACTACGGAAATCCCGTCATCCGGATGTTGACGGCGGCAAGCCGCGACTTCTTCACCGACCCCCGCGAGGGCTTCGATGCCCCGCTCGCCACATCGTTGCCGCTGCTGATCATCGCCGATGACGCGCATGCGGAGACGCTGCGCGAACTACATGGCCTGGCCCTGCTCCAGGGCTGTCATACGGAGCTGGTCGACGGCGCGGCGGCCGAGGAGATTAACCCGTACCTGCGCCCCGGACACACGCGACTAGCGACGATCGATCCGACTCCCATGGAGCTGGACGTC
>Ga0265327_10005286_pt1 | contig 10857 bp, 5 predicted proteins | sample 41621metaG_FD_202089 | JGI IMG/M metagenome (GOLD analysis project Ga0265327, IMG submission 202089) | Rhizosphere microbial communities from Carex aquatilis grown in University of Washington, Seatle, WA, United States - 4-16-21 metaG | ecosystem: Host-associated > Plants > Roots > Rhizosphere >... | reverse complement strand
CTCCGCTTCCACCGTCGGCGGGGCGGTCGCCTGAGCCTTTCTGAATGCGTCGATGGATTCTCCCTCGCCCCGCTTAGCAAGTGCGTCGAGCACATGATCCTCGGCGCTGCGGCGAACCGCGAAGAACCTCTCGTCGCGCAGGGACGCAAGGCGATCCTCGGCGAGCTGGCGCATGAAGACGACATTCGCGAGCACAGGTCCGGCCGCCCGCGCCTGTTCCGGGTCTTGCGCGGCAAAAGCTGAGAGTCGAAAATGCAGCTTGGCAAAGGCTTCGACCCACAGCGGCAGCTCCACATCACGCTGGGCTTCAAGCTCGGCGACGGTATGGTGGCGACTGGATCGCGTGGGCGCGCCGCCGACGAAGACGGGCTCGCCATCGGCGGGCGGGCGGGCCGAAACGCGCAAGAACTCATCGGGATGCGCGGGAGCATCGTTCTCATAGGCCCGAACCAGTGCAACATCGAAGACCGGAGCGGGATGGTCCTCGGGTCGTTGTGAAGCGGCCGCCTCGGGCGCAAAGGCGAGGCGAATGTCGGAATATCGCCGGTGCACATAAAGGATGTAACGCGCTCCCGCATCGAGCGCGACGACTTCCGCCGACAGCCCTGCACTGCCAGACGCGCTCTCTTCGATTTCCGAGATCGTCGCTTGGCGAATGCGATTGGAGTCCGCGTCGACGGCGGAAGCCGGCGCTCGCGAAAGGACGCGCGCAGTCACATCAGAGCATGAGACAACGGCGTCCAGCGACAACCCAGGCAGTTTCAGCTCGTCTCCGAGCTTTCGCGCGACAAAGCCGTCTCTCCCAATATTGCGCTCGGCTGTGTCGAGCTGAGCGAGGAGGCGGCGCGGAAGGACGTGACGATTCGTCAGAACCAAACCGTCGGCGCTAATGAAGGACCCCGATCCACCTATGAAGACGTCAAGGTGCTTGCTGTTGAATCGGACGGTCGATCTCTGCAGGTGGTCAAGCCATTCGGACGACAGATGAATTCCGTATTTGCGGGCGATCGCCTCGACCGGAGCCTGGGAATACAACCAGAAGCCTTCTTCCGCTTGGAGCCGGTTAAAGGACGAAAGGAGAAGGATCGGCGAAAGCGACAGCAGGCCACGCCACCGCCACGCATTAAAGAGCAGAGCTTGGAGCTTCGAGCGTGTCGCGGATATTTCCCGCAAGGCGCTTCTAAGCACGACATAGATCATGGGGAACGTCCGCGCGCTCGGTCCGGGGCTCGGGGTGTGTCTCTTCGCGTCTTATGGCGCCAACGAATGAAGCCAGTCGCGTAGAGAGCCAGGGGAACGAAACCAAACGCCAGCATGAAGGCGCGTCCGGCGTTGCCGAAGGCTTCGCCCGAATGCAGCGGATATTGCCACTCGAAGAACTTTTCCCCTGCGGAAAACTCGCGCGGGTCCTGCGTCGCGAGCACTTTTCCACTGTATTGATCGATGACGATCATTCGGCTTGTGGTGGCCTGATTGACCTCGCCATCGAGATGCTTGCCGATCGCATATGTCCCTTCCGCTCCGCGCGGCAGAACCAGCATTTGCAGCCATCCGTCCGGGAAAACTTCTTCAGCGATCGCTGCGGCGGCGGAGGGCGTGAGGGGCGCGCGACCGTTGGCGGGCTCCGACTGAAGCTCCATTTTGAACTGCCGCACTGGCGAGACATAAGAAACCAGCGCGCGCCAAGGCGGTTTGAAGTTCATGTACATGCCGGAAAAGATCGAGACGATCAGAACGACGCCAAAATAGACGCCGAAGCTCTTGTGGAGGTCATAGACCAGGCGCTCCATCTTTGCTGTGCGTCTGATCCGCAGCGCCTTCGACCAAGCGCCGTTGCGGGGCCACCAAAGCCAGATCCCCGCGATCGTCGAAATCAGGAGCAGGAGTCCGACGCCGGCGATCCCAAGGCGCCCAAAAGGCTCCCACAGCAAGGCGCAATGGAGGCTCATCACCATATAGACGAAGGGCATGGAGAGTGGACGCGTCAACCGCCCGTTGAAGCGCTCTCCGGTTACACGCGCGGTATAAGGATCGACGAAAATCGTGTTTCCAGCCACCGACCCCATGTCCATCTTCAATGGATATTTTGTGCGCCGGGCCGCATCCATCTCCTCCTTGCTCGGTATTCCCGTCATGTATGCGATCTGCACCACTCCGGCGCGATGGGATGGAAACCGGAGAAAGACCGGGGTGTCCGAACGCGCTTTGACAGCCTCTGGCATTCGGGTTCGCGCGGCGGCGACAATCTCGTCGATGGGTGGATAAGGCGCCTTTGGCGTCGGCTCGGACACGATCATCAGATCTCGGTTGAGCCATTCGTCAAGATCCTGCCAGTAGGCCAGCACGCTGCCGGTCAGCCCGGCAAGCACGAAGTAGACCCCGGCGATCAGGCCGACCCAGCGATGAATCCAGACAAAGTAGGGTCGCAGCCGCGCCTTTCTGCTCGCTTTGATCGCCTGCGCACTCTGGCGCGGCGCTGGAGCCCGCTCGAAGAAGGCGGAAGCCAACGCCCTCTCGATCTCTTGATCCGGCATGTGCCCTCCCGAATTCCGCTGCGCATCTTTCGGATCATTCCGAGCGGCGGGGCGCGTGAACTTAGCGGTTCCGCATCCCGCGCCCCTTTTCGCTGCATTTGCTGTCGTCAATACTTCGCGGCGATGGCCTCCGGCGCGAAGCTGTTGAAGTGGTAGTTCAGGCCGCCGCGCAGGATGTTGATCTGCGGGTGGAAGCTCGCGTCGGTGTTTCCACTCCATCCGCCCGAGATCCCGCCGCCGCTGATGTCGGCGTAGAGATATTCGAGCTTCGCCGACCAATTTTGCGCAAACATCCACTCCGCGCCGCCGCCGACCGTCCAGCCGGCGCGCGTGTTGGCGACCCCCCAGGCGTCAACGCCGTCATAGGCGAAGCCCGCCGTGGTGTGCACGAGCAGCGTCGGCGTCACGAGATAGCCGGCGCGACCGCGCAGCGTCCCGACATAAGGCAGACTCGCCTGCGCCGTGTTCAGCGGGGCCGCGGGAACAAGCGCGCCGCCCGCCGACAAGGGCGAGCCGTAGAGCGTGGCGTTCTGCTTAGCCCCGCCCGAAACGCTCGTGACCGCGATGTCGGCTTCCGCGCCGATCACGACCGACGCGCCGAACTGGTAGTTGTAGCCGACCTGTCCGCCGCCGAGCGCGCCCCCCGAACCGCTGTTCGCGCCGCCGGGAACATAAGCGAGGTTCGGAGTGACGCCGGAGCCGAACGGCAGGCTCGGATCCCAGAAGATCGCGGTCGGAGCCTGTCCACTCTTGGCGTCGAAGACGCCGCCCGCGTTCACGCCGGCATAGAAGCCGCGCCACGGCGACCCCGGCGGCGGCACGATGACCGGCGCGTCCTTGAGATGCGGGAGATCGGCGGCGACGACGACCGGCGCCGAACCTTCTTCGTTGAATTTGTAACTCACGCCGAACTCGACGAGATTCTGGTCGAGACGGCGCGTTCCCGTGTAGGCGGTCGTGAGAGGCGCCGCATAGGTCGAGGCGTCGCCGAGGTTGCCGAAATCGGTGTAGCGATATTCGCCGCGGATGGCCCAGCTGCGCGTCATCGCCCATTCGGCGCCGGCGCCGAGCGTCCAGCCGGCGCGCAACGAGGAGCGGCTGCTCGAGGCGTTGAACAGGCCCTGCGTATCGCCTCCCCAGAGATAGGACTGCTGCGTGAACCCGCCGAGCGCGACGCCCCCCGTCACGAAAGGCAAGAGGCGGCCCCAGGCGTAGCCGGCGCGCGCGTGCAGCGAGCCCTGGAGATTGGACCTCACCGCCGTCGTCAGCGTGCCCCCGGGCGGCGCGCTGGGCCCAAACTCGAGAGTGGGGCTATAGACCGGCAGCAGCGAGCTGCGAACGAGGTTCGTGCCGTCGAGCGAACCTTCGACACCGACGACGGCGTGATCGAATTGCCAATTATAACCAACGTGGCCTTCGACGCTCGCGATCAGCGCGTCATCGCTCAGCGGGTCGTAGGCGCTCAGGCCTCCGGGCGTCGCGAGATAATAGTCGCCGTGATTGGCGCCCCAGATCATGCCGACCTGGCCGCCGGCGTAAAGGCCGGACCAAGTGTAACCGGTCCAGTCGATCGGCGGGGCCTTCGCCGCCAACACAGGCGCCGCGACCGGAACAAGCAGTGAATCGCCGAACTTGTAGCTCGCGCCGACTTGGAATTGGTTCTGATCGAGACGGCGACCACCGCCATAGTAGGTCCCCGGCAAAGCAACGGTCGGCGTATCCGAGACGGAGCCGAACTCCGAATAGCGATATTCGCCACGGATCGACCAGTGATCGCTGACGGCCCATTCGGCGCCGCCGCCCACCGTCCAGCCGAGCCGCGTCGTCCAGTTCAGGCCATGCGTCGCGTAGCCGTCGTAGGCGAGATTCGGATTGTTCACAGTGGCGAAATCCGACTGCGTCCCGAAATGGCCGATGGCGAGGCCGCCGGTCACGTAAGGCAGCAATCTTCCGAAGGCGTAACCGGCGCGTCCGCGCAGCGAGCCTTGAACGTCGGACCGCACCATCGAGGTCAGCGCGCCTTGATTGCCGCTCGCGTCTGAGGCGTCGACGCCCTCCCGATTTATCAGGCTTGTTCCGTCGACGGAGGCCTCAAGACCCAGCACGAGATCGCTCTCGAACTGCCGGTCGTAGCCCACGTGCGCGCCGAAGATCACGCCGTGCGCGTCGTGGGAGAGAGCGCCCGAGCCGGCGACGCCGTCGGGCGTTCCGAAATAATAGGCGCCGTGATTGTCGCCATAGGCGTAGCCGGCCTGGCCGCCGAGATAGAAGCCGCTCCCATTGGCCGCGAAGAGGAGACTGGGCGCCGGCGACGCTTTGGCCCCTGGCGCAGGGAGAGAGCCCGCGACGGCCGGACCCTTGACCACGAGGGCGCTGGGAGCGGGTTCGGGATCCGGATCGGCGAAGCGATAGCTGAAGCCGACCTCGAGCTGATTCTGGGTCACGTGGCGGTCGCCGCGAAACCACTCCATGCCATCGGAGACGGCGATTGGCGTCTCGGTGATGTGGCCGAAATCCGAATAGCGATAGTCGGCCCTGACCGACCAATTGCTGTTGATCGCATATTCGAGGCCGCCGCCCAGCGTCCAGCCCAGGCGAAGCGAGGCGCTGTCCCGACCCACTGCATAATAGAAAGAGCCAGAGCCGCAAGGAAAGTTCAGGATCGTACAGTTCGGGTCTGGCATGAGGCCGGCGAGATTGGACTGATGGTTGAAATTGGCGAGCGCGAGACCGCCCGCGCCATAGAACAACATCCGATTCCACGCATAGCCAAACCGACCGCGGATCGCGCCCTGGATGTCCGACGAAATCTTGGTGGTGACCGATCCGCCGTAGCTCCCGAAGAGGCAGGGATAGGCGAACGAATAGCAGGAGGTGTATCCAGCGTACCCAAAGAGGCTCGAGGGGTTGTTCCAACCCAGCGGCTCGAACTTCGCCAGATCCGTCCCTTCGACGGAGCCTTCGAGGCCAACCAGCCAGTTGCTCTCGAACTGGTGATTATAGCCCAGATGCGCGCCGAAAATGACGCCTTGCGCATCGTTGCCGATTTTCGGAGACGCGCTGAAGCCGTCGGGCGTCGCATAGCTGTAGCTGCCGCCATTGTCGCCCCAAGCGTAGCCGACCTGCCCGCCGACGTAGAAGCCCGACCAATCGGCTTGCGTCGGGAGGTAGGGAGAAGGCGCGGTGTAGGATTTCGAGGGACGCCCCGGGAACTCCACGCCGATGTGACCGAGCACGCCGAAAGGCGCGCCGTAGATGCGGGCGCCTGGCGCAAGTCCAACCAAGGGGCCTGAGCCTCCGAGCCCGGCCGAGGGCAACTGGGCCGGCCCGGAATAATATGCCGCCGCCGTGTAATAGGTCCTGTCGAAAAGGTTATTGATGTTCACGCCCATGTCGACTCGATTGTCGCCCATGAATAAACTGTAATCCGACATCAGATTTACCGTGCCATAGCCGGCAATGTTCGGAGTGAGCGAGCCGCGATTGAGGCCAGTGACGTCTTGGGCGCGGGCTGCCCCGTAATAGTAATAGCCGCCGCCGAGCTTCAGGCCCTGGAGCGAGCCCTCCTTAAATTCATAGACGGTCTGGAGACTCGCGATATTGCGCGGCATGATCGGGAAGGGTTGACCGACCTGGTTCGTCGTGTCGCCGGGATAGGTTTTGGTGATCCTGACGTCCTGGTTGGTATAGGCCAGGATCAGGCTCAGGCCCGGGTAAATCTCTCCCTGAACGTCGAGCTCCGGCCCTTTGCTGCGCACGGCGCCGACCGCGATGGTGCACCCGCCGGGGCAAACATGAAGCGGGTTTGTGTCCAGCTCGGGGACATTGGTTTTGGTGAGATCGTAATAATCGGCGGTAGCCCGCAGCTTGCCGTCGAAAAGCTCGATCTTGACGCCGGCTTCGGCCTCGCGCGCGCTCGTGGGGGGAAGCAGATTGAGCGGATATTCATAGCCACCGTTGGCGCCGAAGCCTTCAGCATAATGGACATAGCCGCTGATCCATTTTTCCGGCCGCCACAACAGGCCGAAACGCGGCGTCACGGCCTGCAGCGCTTCCGCCTGGTTAGGAGTGCCGCGCGCGCCGGCGAAATTTTGCCAGAAGGTCGGAGTGCCGTATTCGCCCCCATTTTGGCGAATATACTGATACCTCGCGCTGGTCGTGAGAAAGAAGTCGTAGGGGAGCTTCAGCTGATCCTGGACGTAGAGGCCGCCGGTGTCCGACGGAGCGGCCGACTCGCCGCCGCCGCTGCCGGGAACTAGAGGGAGCGTGAAGGGGATGCCCGGAGTGGCGGGCGCGAAGATATTGATCGGCGAAATGTTGGTGCTCAAATTATATTGGCTGTAGGCTAGGCTCTTGTAAAAATCGCCGCCGAAAAGCAGCGTGTGCTCGACGCCGGCGGTTTCGATATGGCCTACTACGTCCACATTGGTCGAGAGCGTTTGGAGGCTGTAGAAATTATAGGCCAGGTAGCGATCAATCACCGCTGGATTATAGTTGCAGCAGGGCAGACCCAAGGTGGACGCCGCATAGGCGGCGAAAGGCCAGCTGCCCTGATCGAAGTTGGCCGAGCCGCCGAGCCGCAAGTTCGTGTCCTGCGTCGTGCGATTGAAAGCAATCTGTTGCGTAATCGACCAATCCTTGTCGAAATTGTGCAGCCAGGTGAGCGCCGTAAATATGTTCTGGTTCAAACCCGGTGAATAGTTTCCGTAATTCAGGTTCCTAGGAACTGTGACGAAGCTGCCGTTGATAACGGGATCGGCCGGAAAGAAGCTCGTCGTCGTGAAGTCGTTGTAGAGTCCTTCGAGCTTCACCCAGGTGGCATTGTCGACGTTCCACTGCAGCACAGGCGCGACGAATGCCACCTGCTGATGAGTGTTGTCGACGAAGGAGCCGAAAGGCGCGCCATTGTTCTCATAGGATAGGTTGATCCGATAGAGCAGCGACTTGTCCGCGTTGAGCGGGCCGGTGGCGTCGACCGTCGTGCGATATTCCGCGAGCGAGCCGACCTGCTGATTGACCGCATAATAGGGCGCGTCCAGCGGCTTCTTGGTGACGATGTTGACAAGGCCGCCCGGCTCGCTCAGGCCGTAAAGCGTGCCGCCAGGACCCTTGAACACCTCGACGGCGGCGACATTGGCGAATTGCTGAAAAGCCGCGCCGGCGCCGCCATCGACGCGGAAGCCGTCCCGGTAGATGTTGGAGGTCGTGAAGCCGCGCAGCACGATGTTGTCGTAAGGATTGCCGTTGTCCGTCGCGCCATGCCCGATGATCACGCCGCTGACATTCTTCAAGGCGTCGGCGACATTGGTGATCTGCTGGTCCTGGAGCACCTGCTGCGAGATGGACTGCACATTGAGCGGCGTCTCCATGACCGGCGTGTTGGTCTTGGTGCCGATGCTGGCCTTTTCCAGCACATAGGAACTGTTGAAGGGGTCCTGCGCGGCGCCGCGGCCCCCGTAGCCGCCCGTGTCCGAGCCCGGCGCGCCGTAACCGCGGCTTCCCGTATCCGCGCTCGCGGAGGCCTCACCGCCGCCTCCAATCGTTGGTCCCGCCACCGGCGCTGAATTGCCGCCGCCGCCACGCGAGCTGCTTGCGCCCGTGCGCGGCGCGGGCTTGGTTTTGGCCGCAGTCCGCGTCACCTTCTTGGGCTTTCCGATGTCAATGGAGGGAAGGCTTTGCTGCGCCTCGGCCGGGAGAATGGTTGCGAGGAGCCCCGCCAAGCCGACTGAGCCCAAGAAGAGTGTGATCCGCCGCATCTCGATCTACTTTCGCTAGAGTGCCCCCTGCCAGCGTGGCCGGCTCGCTTGAGGGCGCATGACTTCTTTCGAAACCTCGTTAACATGCTCCGGCTCACCGGCTTCTGCCGCAGCCTCACGCGAATCTGACATGATCAAAAATTGCGCGGCTGTTGCAAAATGGTTACAGTCGTGCCTGCGAGCCTATCCAAAGTTGCTCTCCCCGCTCGCTCGCTAGCGCACGGCCAGATGCGGCGTCTGCCTTGTTTGGAGCGGAGCGGTCGGGTTCCAGGCCACGGGAACTGCGCGCCATGAAAATTCTCATTGTCGAGGACGAGACGGAGATCCGTGAATATCTCCTCAATCAGCTCGCGGTCGGGAGCTTCGATTGCGACTGCGCCGACTCTGTCGCGGAAGCGTTGATGGCGCTCGTCAGACAGAGCTACGAGTTGATGTTGCTCGACCGCCGTCTTCCAGATGGGGATGGCGTGACGGCGATCGGAAAGTTTCGCGCGCTGCAACCCGCCTTGCGGATTGTCGTCGTGACCGCGAGCGATACGCTTCAATCTAAAGTGTCCGGGCTCGACGCTGGCGCCGACGACTATCTGACGAAGCCCTTCGCATCCGAGGAGCTCTTGGCGCGGGTCAGGGCGCGGTTGCGGGAGTTCCGCGGCAGATCGCTGCCGCCGATCAAGGTCGGCGCCTTGAGCTACGATCCGGCGACGACCGAAGTCAGCATCGACGGGCGGCCGCTGATTCTGCACCGACGGGAATTCGCGCTGCTCGAGGCGCTGGTGCGCCATGTCAATCAGGTCGCGCCGCGGAAATCAGTCATGCTCGAGGTCTACGGCGAGGACGACGCCGTCTCGCCGGGCGCGCTCGACACGCTCGTCTCGCGTCTTCGCAGGCGGCTCGAGGAGGCGCAGGCCGGCGTCTCCATTCATCTCGTGCGCGGTCGAGGCTATCTCCTGACCGAGGCGGCCTGTTGAGGTTGCAGCCGTCGCTTCTGCTGCGGCTGGCCGTGCTGCTCTTCGCCGCGCAGATCGTCGGGGCCTTCGTTCTGGGGCTCTACCAATATTCGGGATATCTGCGCGCCTATATGAGCGATCCCGAGTCGGGAGCGGTGACGTACGGTCTGAATAGCGCGCAGCGCACGGTGGCGGAGGCTGTCCTCCGCAGCGAAGGCGGCGCCGATATCGCGCCGACCCCTCAGTTGCGGCATTATGAAGAGCAAAGGCCGATGTTTCGCTACGCGGCCTTCGATCTCACGAGCGGCGAGCCGATATCCGGCGCCTCTCCTGAAATCGCCCAGTCGTTGAAAATTCACGGCCGCGCCGTTCCGAATTACCTCTCCTTCGATTTGACCTTGGGAGACGGCACGAAATGAAACGGCTTCGCCAGCGTGTTCAACACGGCCGCAGGTCCGTTGCTGATCGCAGTCAGCGGCTGGCGCGCGGATTGGGCCGAGGTCGGGGTCGATTTTATTCGGTTCGAGGCCATCAATCTCGAATACTTCGCGCCGACGCTTCTGGTCTCGATCGTCGCGAGCTGGGTCGCGTTGAGGTTCGGCCTCACGCCATTGCGCGAGGCCGCCGCCCAAGCTCGCAAGGTCGACATGGGCTCGCTCGACCAGCGACTTTCGACTGAAAAAATCCCCAGCGAGATCCTGCCGCTCGTCGAAACGATCAATCAGGCGCTTTCGCGCCTCGACGAGGGGGTGTCACGCTATTCGCAGTTCCTGGCCAACGCCGCGCATGAGCTCCGCACGCCCGTCATGGTGCTTTCCGCGCGCGCCGACGGGCCGGAGAAGCCGACGTTTCGCCGCGACATTCAGCGCGACGCAAGGCGCATGCGCAACATCGTCGAGCAGCTCCTGTCCTTCGCCCGCTTGGGCCGAGCTCCGCACGCCCGAGACGAAGCGGTCGATCTCGTCGAAATGACGACGGCGATGGTCGATGATTACGCTCTGCTCGCCGTGAGAAGCGGCAAGCGACTGGAATTTGAGGGGGACGAGGAGCCGATGCGCGTCACGGGGGATCGGCGCGCGCTTGAATCCGTCCTTTCGAATCTCATCGACAACGCCTTGCGCGCCGAGCCGGAAGGAAGCGCGGTCGTCGTGCGCGTGACGCGTGACGCGACCGTCTCGGTCGAAGATCACGGCGAGGGCGTGGAGCCTGCCGACCATGAATCGATCTTCGAGCCCTTTTGGCGCAAGAGCGACGCTTCCGCCGGCCTAGGCCTGGGATTGGCCGTGGCGCGCGAACTGATCCAGGCGCACAGAGGCCGGATCTGGGTCGAGGACACCCCGGGCGGCGGCGCAACGTTCAAGGTGTCGTTCCAAGCCCTGAATATGTCCTGATCCAGCTTCCGAAGCGCGCGGAGGCAGAAGCCGTCAAGCCTTGCGCATGGCGTTGAACAGCAGGTCGCAGCCGGGAACGTATGCGGCGACCAGGGTGGCGAGCGTCTGCTTGGGCTCATGCAAGACGATGCCCGGGCCCTCTTTGAGCGCGCGCATGACGTAGTGCTTGGCGCGCTCCCGCGAGCGGTCGACGCGCAGCGCGCGGCGGGCGAGATAGCGCAGCATGCGG
>Ga0265327_10005285_pt1 | contig 10859 bp, 7 predicted proteins | sample 41621metaG_FD_202089 | JGI IMG/M metagenome (GOLD analysis project Ga0265327, IMG submission 202089) | Rhizosphere microbial communities from Carex aquatilis grown in University of Washington, Seatle, WA, United States - 4-16-21 metaG | ecosystem: Host-associated > Plants > Roots > Rhizosphere >... | reverse complement strand
GATGCGCTGTGGCTGCTTGTCGTCGCCGTCATCGAGTCAAGCGAGCCAGCTCGCGCAGGGCGCCCACGACGTCGTCGGCGGTGTTGTAGAAGTGCGGCGCGATCCGGATCACGTCGTTGCGCGCCGAGACCACGTAGCCCGACTGCAGCATCCGCGCTTCGACCTCCGCGGCATGGGCGATGCGGATCGCGGTGTTGGCGCCCTTGGCGGCCGGGTCCGAGGGGCTCGCGACCTCGAGGTCCAGCCGCGCTGCTTCCTCGATGGCGACGGCCGATAGCTGCTGCAGGTAGGCCTCGATCGCCGGAATGCCGATCTCGTTGAGCAGCGCCATGCTGGCACGCGCGACGCTGGCGCACATCATCGGCGGCGTGCCGGTGTTGAAGCGCGTGGCGCTGTCCGCGAAGTCGAGCTGCGCCGGGTCGAACGCGAAGGGGTTCACGCGGCCGAACCAGCCGGTGACCGTGGGCACCAGCTGCCGTGCCAGCTCGGGACGCACGTAGAGAAAGGCGATGCCCGGAATGCCCAGCAGGTACTTCTGGGCGCCGGCGGCCAGGATGTCGACCTGCTGCGCGCGGACGTCGATCGCGATCGCGCCGGCGGACTGATAGGCGTCGACGAACTGGATCGCGCCGCGGTCCCGCGCGGCCTTGCCCGTGGCCGCGATGTCGACGATCTGGCCGTCGTAGAAGCAGGCCTGCGACACCGACACCAGCGCCGTGCGGTCGTCGACCGCCGCGACGATGCGGCCGGCGGTGTCGGTGCGGCCTGCCTCGGCCGGCACCAGGCGGACCTTGGCGCCGCGCGGCTGCTGTGCAAGCCAGACGTGGCAGATCGACGGGAAGTCCAGCGTGCTGGTCACGACATCGGGGCGCCCGGCGTCGAAGCGCAGCGCCGATGCGATGGCCGACGCGGCATCCGACACGCTGCCCAGCACCGCGATGTCCTCGACGTTGGCGTGGATCATGCGTGCGAACTCGGCCCGGGCCAGGGCCACCTGGTCCATCCAGTAGCCCCAGTCGGCACCGCGGCGCACCCAGACGTCGAGGTATTCGTCGATCGCCTGGCGCACCGGCAGGCTCAGCGCGCTTTGCGAGCAGCTCGACAGCTGCACCGCGTTGTCCAGGATGGGAAAGAGCTTTCGGTATGAGGAGAATGGATGTTTCATGAAACTGCCCGCGGCAATGGCTGGGCTTCGAGGCGATGAACAAGAACGCAGAGACGACGGCTTCCCCTTCGGCGTGGATCGAGGTGCCGCATTTCCGCTGGGAGATGCTGATGTCGCAGGGCGCGCCGCGGGTGGACTTCCGCAAGGGGCAGACCCTGTTTTCGCAGGGCGACGCGGTGACCCACGTCCACGTCGTCGAGCAAGGCCGCGTCCGGCTGGTGCTGCTGTCGGAGGCCGGCCACGAGAAACACATGGCGATCGTCGGCACGCAGGGCATGGTCGGCGAATGCAGTGCGTTCCTCGACGGCCGGCATTCGGTCACCGCGGTGGCCTCGTCGGACGTGGTCACGCGGCAGGTGGCGCTGCCACAGCTGCTGCAGTGCATGGCGCGCGACGAGGCGTGCATGCGCCAGGTGCTGTGGCTCATGAGCGTCAAGCTGCGCGTGCTGGCCCACCAGAACCTGTTGTTGAGCCAGGCCACGGCGGCGCAGCGGGTGGTCCATCACCTCATGCAGCTGGCCGGCACCTACGGCGAGGCGCAGGGGCAGGGCGTCGCGATACGGATTTCGTTCACGCACCAGGAGATGGCCAACCTCGCAGGCCTGAGCCGGGTCATGACCTCCAACGTGCTGATGCAGCTGCAGGCGCAGGGACTGATCGAGATGGCCAAGTCGCATTGCGTGATTCGGGAGATGCAAGGGTTGAGGCAGCGGGCCGTGGTCTTGTGAGGGCCATCGGGTGGACTGCAGCGCAGTGTAGGAAGCGGCCTGAACGCCGTATGTCAACGGCTTTACAAGCCAGCTGATTTTTCTCTTCGCGCCCCTCTTGCGGTGGCGGACTGACCTTTCGAACGTCGGGTTCGTCGATTCGTCGGCGTGGGCTGCTTCTTCGACTCAACGGCGGCTTCCGCCCGACTGCGGGGCCTCCTAGAGTCGGTTCTTCTTTCTGTTCGATGGACGCAAGGGAGAACACCATGATCTCGATTCGCAAGGTGCTGGTGCTGGGGGCCGGCAAGGTGGGGAGCACCGTGGCCGACATGCTGGCCGAATACCATCCGGTCCCGGTCACGCTCGTCGACCGCGAACCCTCGGCGCGCGCGCTGGACGACCGCCTGGTGCGGCGCACGGTGCTCGACGTGGGGGACGATGCGGCGCTGGCGCATGCCATCGAGGGGCACCAGCTCCTGGTCAACGCGCTGCCCTTCCACCAGGCGGCGCGCGTTGCGGCCGCGGCGCGCGCGCGCGGTGTCCACTACCTCGACCTGACCGAGGATGTCGCGGCCACGCATGCCATCCGCGGCCTGGCGAATGGCGCCGACACGGTGCTGATGCCGCAATGCGGGCTCGCGCCCGGTGTGATCGGCATGCTGGGCGCGCACCTCGCCGGCCGGTTCGACGAACTGCATGACCTGCATCTGCGCGTCGGCGCGCTCTCGCGGCATGCCACCAACGGCCTGCGCTACAACTTCACGTGGAGCATCGACGGCCTCATCAACGAGTATTGCCATCCGTGCGCAGCCATCGTGCAGGGCCAGCCGGTGTCGGTGCAGCCGCTCGAAGGCCACGAGACGCTGGTGCTCGACGGCGACAGCTACGAAGCCTTCAACACGTCGGGCGGACTCGGCACGCTGTGCGAGACGCTGGCGGGCCGCGTGCGCAACCTCGACTACAAGACGCTGCGCTATCCGGGCCACCGCGATGCGATGGCGCTGCTGCTGAACGATCTGCGGCTGGCCGAGCGGCGCGATCTGCTGCGGCAGGTGCTGGAACACGCCGTGCCGCACAGCCGCGAAGACGTGGTGATCGTGTTCGCCTCGGCAACCGGGCTGCGCGGCGGGCGCCTCGAGCAGGAGACGCGCATGGCGCGTATCCAGGGTGGCCGCCTGCGCGGCGTGGATCGCACCGCGATCGAGCTGGCCACCGCGGCGGGCGTGGTCGGCGTGTTCGAATTGCTGCGAACGGGCCGCCTGTCGTCGCGCGGTTTCGTGGGGCAGGAGCTTGTGGCGCTCGAGGACTTCCTGGCCACGCGCGTCGGCAGCTGCTATGCCGCGCTCGGCGCGCCGGGGGCCGGCGCGGCACCCGCCAGCCCGCACCGCGGCGCCACCTTCGCTCATACTTGGCCGCCTCAGGCGCGACGCCGCGCACGCAAGGAGCCCCAAGCATGAACGACCTGAAAGACGTCCTGGAACGCTGCGGCATCGCCGCACAGGGGCTGTCCGGCGGCACGCTGCGCGTGCGCTCCGCCGTCGATGGCGCCGAGCTGGCCCGGCTGCATGAGACCCCGATCGCATCGATGCCCGCGGTGGTCGAGCGCGCCGCGGCGGCCTTCCGCCAGTGGCGCGAGATGCCGGCGCCTGCGCGCGGCGAACTGGTCCGCCTCTGGGGCGACGAGCTGCGCCGGGCCAAGGCCGACATCGGCCATGTGGTGTCGGTCGAGGTCGGCAAGATCGCGCAGGAGGGTCTCGGCGAAGTGCAGGAGGGCGTCGACATCTGTGAATTCGCGCTCGGCCTGTCGCGCCAGCTCTACGGCAAGACCATCGTGTCGGAGCGGCCCGGCCACCGGATCATGGAGCAGTACCACCCGCTCGGGCCGGTGGCCGTCATCACTGCGTTCAACTTCCCGAGCGCGGTGTTCGCATGGAACGCGGCCATCGCGCTGGTGTGCGGCGACCCGGTGGTCTTCAAGCCGTCGGAGAAGGCGCCGCTGTCCGGCCTCGCCACCTTCAGGGCGCTGGAGCGTGCCATTGCGCGCTTTGGCGACCGCGCACCGGAAGGGCTCGCGCAGATCGTGATCGGCCGCAAGGAACACGCGCAGGCCCTGGTCGACAGCACCGGGATCGCGCTGGTCTCTGCCACCGGCTCGACGCTCATGGGCCGCGAGGTCGGCCCGCGCGTGGCGGCGCGCTTCGGCCGCCGCATCCTCGAGCTCGGCGGCAACAACGCGATGATCGTCACGCCGGCCGCCGATCTCGACATGGCGCTGCGCGCCATTCTCTTCAGCGCGGTGGGCACGGCGGGCCAGCGCTGCACCTCGCTGCGGCGGCTGATCGTGCACCGCACGGTCAAGGAGGCGCTGATCGCGAAGCTGCTGCCGGCCTATGACAGCCTGCGCATCGGGCATCCGATGGAAGAGGGCACGCTGGTCGGTCCGTTGATCGACGAAGCCGCCTACGACGTCTTCCAGCGTGCGGTCGAAGCGGTCGAGGCGCAAGGCGGCCGCATGCTAACGGGGGGCGCACGCGTCCTGGCCGATCGCTTTCCGGAGGCCTTCTATGTGCGCCCTGCGATCGCCGACATGCCGGCCCAGACCGAGCTGGTGCGCCGCGAGACCTTCGGGCCGCTGCTGTACGTGCTGGACTATGAGGACTTCGACGACGCCATCGCGATGCACAACGACGTGCCGCAAGGCCTGTCGTCGAGCATCTTCTCGAACGACCTGCGCGAGGTCGAGCGCTTTCTCTCGGCGGCGGGCTCCGATTGCGGCATCGCGAACGCGAACATCGGCCCGAGCGGCGCCGAGATCGGTGGCGCCTTCGGCGGCGAGAAGGAAACCGGCGGCGACCGCGAGAGCGGCTCCGACGCCTGGAAGCAGTACATGCGCCGCACCACCAACACGGTCAACTACTCGACCGAGCTGCCGCTGGCGCAGGGCATCCGGTTCGGTTGACCGGCGCCGCCTTCAGGCCAGCAGCGGGCTGCGCCTTGCCGTGTACTTCGACGCCTGCTCGTACGCATGGCCGAGCTGGAGCACCGCCAGATCGGCCTGCGCGCGGCCCATCACCTGGAGGCCGATCGGCAGCCCGCCCGGACCGAAGCCGGCCGGCACGGCCAGCACCGGCACGCCGGCCAGCGTGCCGCCGACCACGACCTCCATCCAGCGGTGGTAGGTGTCCATGGTCTTGCCGTCGATGCGCTTGGGCCAGTCCAGCTTGGCATCGAAGGGGAACACCTGCGCGGAGGGCAGCACCAGATAGTCATAACGCTGGAACAGCGTGTTGAGCGCCTGGTACCAAGCGCTGCGATCGATCGAGGCGCGGTAGACATCCACGCCCGAGACCTTGAGGCCGTTCTCGACCTCCCAGACGGCTTCGGGCTTCATCAGGGCGCGCGTCTTCGGATCGGCATGGAGCCCGCCCGCCACGCCCGCGACGAGGAAGCCGCGCAGCGTGAGCCAGGTCTTCCACAGGCGTTCCATCGAGAAGTCGGGCTGGACCGCTTCCACCGTGCAGCCGAGGGTCTCGAAGTGCTTGAGCGCCTGGGTGCAGGTGTCGAGCACGCCCGGCTCCATGGGCAGGTAGCCGTTGTAGTCGCCCATCCAGCCGATGCGCGTGCCCTTGAAGTCCCGGGCCAGCGGCCGGTTGAACATCGCCGGGTCCTGGTCGATCGACAGCGGCACGCGGGCGTCGTGGCCCGCCTGCACCGACAGCAGCATCGCGAGGTCTGCCACGCTGCGGCCCATCGGGCCTTCATAGCCGAGCTGTTGCATGAAGATCTCGTTGGTCGGGCCGTAAGGCACCCGTCCGAACGACGGCCGGAAACCGAAGACGTTGTTCCAGCCGGCCGGATTGCGCAGCGATCCCATCATGTCGCTGCCGTCGGCCACGGGCAGCATGTTGAGCGCCAGCGATACCGCCGCGCCGCCGCTGCTGCCGCCCGCGCTCTTCGTCGGATCGTAGGCGTTCAGCGTGGTGCCGAACACCGTGTTGTAGGTGTGCGAGCCGAGCCCGAACTCGGGCGTGTTGGTCTTGCCGACCAGGATCGCACCGGCCTTGCGTGCGCGCTCGACGACGATCGCATCCGTCTTCGGGACGTAGTCCTTGAAGATCGGCGACCCCTGCGTGGTCACGATGCCGGCGGTGGCTGCGAGATCCTTCGGCGCCTGCGGAAAGCCGTGCATCCAGCCGACCGCGCGGCCTTCGCTCCTTGCCGCCGCGAGTTGCGCGTCGCGCTGCTGCGCCTGCGCCAGCAGCCCCTCGCGGGCCTGAAGCGAGACGATGGCGTTGACCTTCGGATTGAAGCGGTCGATCTGGGCGAGGTAGGCATTCATCACCTCGACGCACGAAACGCTGCGCGACTGGATCGCGCGGGACAGCGCGATCGCGGACCAGCTCGTGATCTCGCCGGACGCCCTGGCGGATGCGCCCGCGCTCTGCGCGAGCGAACCGAGCGGTGCCGTCGCGAGCAGCGCCGCGCCGGCCTTGAGAACGTCGCGGCGGCCCGTGGCACCGCGCGGGAAAAGTGAGTCGTGGGAGTCTTGCATGGGGGAGGCCCTCGTGTTTTGCGAGTTGGAATCCGGGGCGAAGCGCTTACTTGGCGGGACGGTTGAGCCCCAGCGTGGGCGTCTCGTCGAAGTAGTTCCAGGGCTTGAGCAGCGCGTGGACCCACTCGGTCGGCATGATCGGCCACTCCTCGGCGCGCGCGACGTGCGTGGTGCCGGTGGTCAGCCAGACCACGTTGTCGGTGTTCACGATCGGCTGGTCGTCGGCGGTGAACTGGCCCAGGCCGGTGTCCTTGCCCGAGCGGTTGGGGTACTTGCCTTCGGGGAACTTCTCGTTCTCGTCGTAGCGCGTGACCCAGAGCTGGCGGTCCATGAAACTCAGGCGGTGGTTGATCCACTCGTCCTTCGCGAAGTTGGCGCCCTTGGCGATCGGGTGGGTGCCGCCCGCGTAGGGAATGAGCTGGTACGACACGGGGTTGCCGACCTTGTTGAGCTTGTTCGTGTTGCTCAGCAGGCGGATGGTCGACGCATCGAACTTCTGCGCCGCCGCCTTCTCGCTCGCCACGGTGCGCTGCACGGTCTGCATGGTGCTGGTGCGCGGGCCGCTGCGGGTGTTCTTCTCGACCACCGGGTCGATCTCGGTCAGCGAGTTGGCCTCGCCATCCACGTCCAGGTCGAGACGGAAGTTGTAGATGTGCTGGTGCGTGGTGCCGACGATGTTGTGGTCGAGCAGCGTGCCGTAGCGCGTGTCCTCGGCGGCGGTCGCATCCTGCATGGTGCGCGACTTCACGCCCTTGACCGCTTCGATGCCGGTGGCGCCGGCGTTGATCCCGATGGTGCCGTTCTCGGCGAAGACCCAGTCGAACAGGTAGTCGTAGTTGCCGACGGTGCTGATCCAGCGCACCACGAGTTCGCGCCGCTCGGTGCTGACGTTGGGCTTGCCCATCTCCTGGTGCTTGAACTCGGGGCCTGCATAGCGCTCGAAGACCGCGATCGCGTTCGGCACCTTGGCCGGCGTGCCGGTGTAGTCGGCCAACGTGGCGTCGAGCAGCACTGCGTTGTCTGGCGCGTCGCGGCCGCGCTCGATCGGCGAGGTCAGCGTGCCCATGCCGTATTCGCCCGAATCGAGGTACGCCTTGAAGTACCAGCCCACGTCCGGGTCGCCGTAAGGCACGATCATCCCGCCAAGGGAGCCTTCGTACATGATCTTGCGGCGCGTGCCCTTGTCGTTGTAGGTGACGGTCGAGAGCACCAGCCCCACGCGCGAATCGAGCCGCACATGGAAGTCCCAGTTGCGCCAGTGCAGCGTGTTGCCGCTGATGGTGTAGTTCTTGCCCTCGGGCTCGGTGATCTCCAGCGGCTTGGGCGAGGGGGTGGCGCCGCGGTCGCGGCCGTCGTAGGGCGTCGGCTTGAGCGGCACCGGGATCACGCCCTGGTCCTCGATCTTCACGACCTTCTTCTGTTCGAGGTCCACCACCGCGACCAGGTTCTCGATCGGGTGGGCCCAGTAGTTGCCGTCGCCCACGTCGAGGTAGCTCACGACCTTGAGCAGGCGGTCCTCTTGCTTCAACTCGTCCTTGCCGTCGAAGTAGCCCACGGTCAACGGGGTCGCGACCACTTTCTTCACGTCGGGGATGTCGCGCTTGCGCAGCGCCTGGGCGTATTCGGGGCTGGCTTCGATGGCCGCCTGCACCGTGGCGAAGTCGTCGAGCAGCACCATGCCGTGCGCGCCCTCGATGGGCTTCCAGTTCGTGACGCTGCGTGCCGCGAGGTCGACCGTGCCTTCGATCAGCTTCTTGCCGTCGAGCACGACCACCGAGGCCTGGCGTGGCGCGCGCACCGGCTGGCCGGTGAGCGCAAAGTTCCAGACCTCGTCCTTCGGCGGTGTCTTCAGCGTGATCTCGGTGAAGCGGTAGCCGGGCTGGTAGCGGCCGGCGGATTTCAAGATCGCGACCACCGCCTGGATCTCGTCGGCGGTCAGCGGGTTGAGCGGACTCGGCGTGCGCTCCACCGCAAAGGTCTTGTCCAGCCCCGACTGGAACACCTGGTTGATGAAGTCGTGCGACACGTAGGCCGTGTTGCCACGCATCGTCACCGGCACGTCGAGTTGCAACGGCTGGCCGTTCACCATGGCGGTGCGCGAACCCGGCTTGACCCGCACCAGCATGCTGTTGCGCGAGATCGTGAAGACGTTGGCGAAACCGTCCCAGCGCACCGCGGCGCCGAAGTCCTCCAGCGTCTTCTTCAGCGGCACCATGTGCGCCGCGCCGCCATGGGCCTGCGCGGGCGGCGCGAAGGTCGAGAGAGCGGCGCTGGCCGTGAGGGCCGCGATCGCGGTGAGTGCGGCGGCGCGCCGGCGGAGGGGGCGGGAAACTGAAAGCTGTGGGTGCTGCATCGAAGTCCTGCGTCGCTGTGGGAGGGATGGCTGCGCAGGTTACGGGGCAGGGTCGCGGGCCCGTTATCCCGAATTGGCAAAGAGTTCGCCCCGGGCCTTCGAACGGCCCGCGAGGGGCCGCGAGCGCGTCAGTGGGTGGTCAGGTTGCCGGCATGCACGGCCCTGGCGGCGCCGCGCGCGCGGGTCGCCGAGGGCAGTTCGCCGAAGTGCTGCCGGTAGTCCGCCGCGAAGCGCGACAGGTGCCAGAAGCCCCAGCGTGCCGCGACGTCGCCCACGGTCTGCGCGCCGTGTCCGAGCAGTTCGCCGCGCACCCGGTTCAGGCGCATCACGCGCAGGTAGGTGACCGGGCTGAGGTGCAGGATTTCTTCGAAGGCGTATTGGAGCGCGCGGCGCGAGGCATGCGTCGCCTGGCAGAGGTCGGGCACCGTGATCGCCTCGTCGGCATGGGCATGCATGTAGTCGCGCGCGGCGCAGAGAATGCGCCGTCGCGCGGCGGCGCTCGGCCGCACGCTCGCCGCGTGGCAATCGCCGGCCACGCCATCGAGCAGCGCCTCCGACAGCGAAAGCGTCAGCATGCGCTGTGCCGTGGGTTGCTGCAGCACGCCAGGCTGATGCCGCGCGAGCGCCAGTGCGGCATCGAGGAGCCGCTTCATTCCGTCGAGGCGGTCCGGGGCGGGGAAGCGTACGCAGGGGCTCTGCAGCGGCGGCGGGGCTGGTTCGTCGCCGCGAAGCTGCATGGCGAGTGCGGCCAGGTGCGTGATGTCGATCGAGAGGCCGACCAGGTCCGTGCCCGCGCCTGCGATCAGGTCGAACTCGCAGCCGGACGACATGGCGATCATGCATCCGCGGTCGAGCGCGTGGCCGCAGAACCAGCCCGCCTCCGTCGCCGGCTGCACCAGGCCGACCGTGAGCGTCCCGGCGCGCGGCATGCCGCGCTGGAAGACCGCGCGGCTCGCGGTCTCGGCGAACACCTGCACCGGCCCCATGCGCAAGTCCTCCATGCGGCCGCTGAAGCAGCCGGCGGAGATCTGCTCGTAGGTCTGGTCCCAGGCGCTTAGCCCGGCCGCATGCTCGTCCGCATCGCGCGTATGGAGGGTGGTGTGGCTGACATCGTTCATGGCGGTATCCGATCGCAATCGGCGCAAGAAGCGTGCCCCAGCCCCATGAGCGCCGGAAGCCGGATTACCCTGAGGGACCGGCCTTCCGCAACCCGTGTCGGTGCCTTGTTACTTCTTGATGCTGATCACGCGCGGTTGCGTGACCGACTTGAGGCCGTCGATGCCGAACTCCACGCCCCAGCCCGAACGCTTCACGCCGCCGAAGGGCACCATGGGATGGATCGCGCCATGCTGGTTGATCCACACGGTGCCGGCCCGGATGCGCGAGGCGACCGCCTTGGCCTGGTCGATGTCGCCGGACCAGACGGAGGCGCCGAGCCCGGCGTCGAGCCGGTTGGCGCTCGCGATCGCGGATTCGAGGTCGGTGTAGCGAATGATCGGCAGCACCGGGCCGAACTGCTCCTCGTCCACCAGCCGGCTGCCGTCGCCGATGTCGGTGACCAGCGTCACCGGGTAGAAATTGCCCGGCCCGCCGGGCGCGGTGCCGCCGCAGACGATGGTCGCGCCCTGCGCCTTGGCGTCCTCGACCAGCGAGACCACCTTGTCGTACTGCATGCGGTTCTGGATCGGCCCGATCGCGGTGGCGGCCTCCAGGCCGTTGCCCATCGGCATGGCCTCGGCCAGGGCCTTGAGTTCGGCGACCACGGCATCGTGCAGGCTGTCGGGCACGTAGAGCCGTTTCGCGCAGGCGCAGGTCTGGCCCATGTTGAGGAAGGCACCCCAGAAGAGCCCCATCGCGATCGCCTTCGGGTCGGCATCGGGCAACACGATCGCGGCATCGTTGCCGCCGAGTTCCATCGTCGTCGGCGTGAGGTTGCGCGCCGCCGCCGCGGCGATGCGCGCGCCGGTCGCGTTCGAGCCGGTGAACATGATCTTGTCGATGCCGGCATGCTCCACCAGGGCCGCGCCCACCGCGCCGTCGCCGCTCACGGTGTTGAGCACGCCCGGGGGCAGCACCTCGGCC
>Ga0265327_10005284_pt1 | contig 10860 bp, 11 predicted proteins | sample 41621metaG_FD_202089 | JGI IMG/M metagenome (GOLD analysis project Ga0265327, IMG submission 202089) | Rhizosphere microbial communities from Carex aquatilis grown in University of Washington, Seatle, WA, United States - 4-16-21 metaG | ecosystem: Host-associated > Plants > Roots > Rhizosphere... | reverse complement strand
CAGCGCTGCAACGTCCACCGTCCCGGCGCGACGAAGAACACGTTGTCGATCATGCCGACCACCGCGGGCGATCTGTCGCGCGAGCCGCAGACGGGACAGGCGTCCACCGCCTCCAGCCCGCCGGCCGGCCAGTCCCGCTCCCAGATCGCGTCCGAAGACGGTTCCGCCACTGGCTTCTCCTTGGGACTCGGCGCGCGACCCCTCGCCACGTGTCTAGCGCCCTGGCTTCCCCGCCCGCAAGTCGGTCCATCGGATGAACGGCGGCTGAATGGCCCGGTCACCCTTCGCAAACCACTGTTGCCGCATAGTCCGGTCCTGCGCCGGAATCAGGCGGCGGAATACAGAGGACTTGGGTCATGAGTGCGGTCGATTGGGTTCTGTGGACCCCTGAAGAGGTGCATGTGGGCGACGTGATCTCGGCCGACGCCGGCGGCATGCCCACCTACAAGGTGGTGGCCATCGACAGCGGCGAAGCGGTGCTCGAGGACGAACACCACGCCGCCCTGCGCGCCCGTCTAGACCGCTTCCCCTGGAAGGTCGCCCGCGCCGCCTAGAACGGCAGGATGCGCCGTTTGCGGGTGTAGGCCAGGTAGCCGATGTTGGCGCCGAGCCTGAGGCCCACGCCCGCCCGGATCGGGGCCAGGGTGATGTCGTTGGCGCGCTGGTAGTTGATGCCCAGGCCGCCGATGAAGTAGGCCGAGCCCTCGACGCCGGGGAAGCGTTGGTAGATGTCCTCAGGCCGCTGAAGGTTGTAGCAGAGGGTGAAGGTGCGCGCGGCGTTGCCGCCCACGTCCCAGCCGATCGACGGTCCCTGCCAGTACACTGTCTCGGCCTCGCGGTTCTTCATGTAGAGCAGGCCCTTGCCGTAGCGCAGGCCCACGGTGAGGGCGGCAGACCCCTCTTCGCCTGCGATGTAGCCGGTGGGCTGGCCGTTGTCCTTGAACGCCTTGGCGATGACCGCCCCGGCCGCCTCGGCGCCGACGCCGAAGAAGTCGGACACCTTGTTCACCAGCTCGTCACGCGAATAGGTGTCGGCCTTGGTCTGGGCCGGATAGCTGGGCGTATGGTCCGGCTCGCGCTCGGGCGGCGCGCCCTGGCCCTGTGCGAAGGCCTGCGATGTCTTGGTTGCGACGATCAGGCCGAGGCCCGAGGCGATGAGGACACGGCGGTCCATTAGGCGAATCTCCCATTCAGAGGCGTGCAGCCTCGCCTCCCCTTATGGCGTGTTTGCGACCGTCAGGCTTAACGCCGAATTAACCACGCCGCATCACTGCCGAACGCCCCCTCAGTCGCTCCGCGACAGCTCCCCCGCTTGCGGGGGAGCACGCGTGTGCTAGAGCCAGCCCATGACCACGCCTCTTTCCCGTATCCGTAACTTCTCCATCGTCGCCCACATCGACCACGGCAAGTCGACCCTGTCGGATCGCCTGATCCAGGAGACCGGCGGCCTGACGGCGCGCGAGATGAAGGAGCAGGTGCTCGACAACATGGACATCGAGCGCGAGCGGGGCATCACCATCAAGGCCCAGACCGTGCGGCTCGACTACAAGGCCGACGACGGCGAGACCTATGTCCTCAACCTGATGGACACGCCCGGCCACGTCGACTTCGCCTACGAGGTGTCGCGCTCGCTGGCCGCCTGCGAAGGCTCGATCCTGGTGGTGGACGCCTCCCAGGGCGTGGAGGCCCAGACGCTGGCCAACGTCTATCAGGCGATCGACGCCAACAACGAGATCGTGCCGGTGCTGAACAAGGTCGATCTGCCGGCGGCCGACGTGGGCCGGGTCAGGGCCCAGATCGAGGACGTGATCGGCATCGACGCGTCGGACGCCGTCGAATGCTCGGCCAAGACCGGGCTCGGCATCCACGACGTGCTGGAAGCCATCGTCACCCGCCTGCCCCCGCCCAAGGGCGACGAGGCGGCGCCGCTGAAGGCGCTGCTGGTCGACGCCTGGTACGACGCCTATCTCGGCGTGGTGGTGCTGGTGCGGGTGTTCGACGGGGTGCTGAAGACCGGCCAGCAGGTTCAGATGATGAACGCCGGCGCCCACTACCGCATCGAGAAGCTGGGCGTGTTCAGGCCCAAGGCCACCGACGTCGACCAGCTCGGTCCTGGCGAGGTCGGCTTCTTCACCGCCTCGATCAAGGAGGTGGCCGACGCCGCGGTGGGCGACACCATCACCGACGAACGCAAGCCGACCGCCAAGGCCCTGGCCGGGTTCAAGGAAGTGCAGCCGGTGGTGTTCTGCGGCCTGTTCCCGGTGGATGCGGCCGACTTCGAGGACCTGCGCGCCGCCGTCGGACGCCTGCGCCTGAACGACGCCTCGTTCACCTACGAGATGGAGACCTCCGCGGCCCTGGGCTTCGGCTTCCGCTGCGGGTTCCTGGGGCTGCTGCACCTGGAGATCATCCAGGAGCGGCTGAGCCGCGAGTTCGACCTCGACCTGATCGCGACGGCGCCGAGCGTGGTCTACAAGATCGCCCTGACCAACGGCGACGAGATCGAGCTGCACAATCCCGCCGACATGCCCGATCCGGTGAAGATCGCGAGCATCTCCGAACCCTGGATCAAGGCCACCATCTTCACCCCGGACGAGTACCTGGGCGCGGTGATCAAGCTGTGCCAGGACCGCCGCGGCGCCCAGCGCGAGCTGAGCTATGTCGGCTCCAGGGCCATGGTGATCTACGACCTGCCGCTCAACGAGGTGGTGTTCGACTTCTACGACCGGCTGAAATCGATCTCCAAGGGCTACGCCAGCTTCGACTACCAGATCGAGAACTACCGCGAAGGCGACCTGGTGAAGATGCAGATCCTGGTCAACGCCGAGCCGGTCGACGCCCTGTCGATGCTGGTGCACCGCGCCCGCGCCGAGAGCCGGGGCCGCTCGATGTGCGAGAAGATGAAGGAGCTGATCCCGCCGCATCTGTTCGTGATCCCGATCCAGGCGGCGCTCGGCGGGCGCATCATCGCGCGCGAGACGGTGCGCGCCCTGCGCAAGGACGTGACGGCCAAGTGCTACGGCGGCGACGCCAGCCGCAAGCGCAAGCTCCTCGACAAGCAGAAGGAGGGCAAGAAGCGCATGCGCCAGTTCGGCAAGGTCGAGATCCCGCAGGAAGCCTTCATCGCCGCCCTCAAGATGGACAGCGACTAGAGGCCGCCGCCAGTCGGACGCCTAAGGCGGAAGGGATTCGGCGAAGCTGCTCGCGGATTCGAAGGGGACGTCGGATGCGAGGGGAAGCGGTTCGGTGAGCGGGGGATCAGGGGCGGCGTGACTGAGGCGCGCCCCCTCAGTCCCTTCGGGACAGCTCCCCCGCGCCGCGGGGGAGCACGCGTCCTGCCCCGCCCCAGGGGAGGGCCCTCGACGGGGTGAAGGCGGCGGCGCGCTCCAGGCTTCCCGGACGCCCCTGGGCCAGTCGGGCTCCAGGTCCAGCGCTGCGCAGATTTCGTCGACCAATTCGGACACCGGGCGGGACAGGACGTCGCCGTACATGTCGACGTCGTCAAGGCGCTCGGCGGCTTCGGCGACCAGGCGGTCCACGCGCTCCTCGTCCTCGCCGTGGCGGGCCACGGCCGCGCGTTCGACGATGCGCTCCACGCGGGCCTTGTGATTGTTCTGGGCCAGGGTCAGGGCCTCGTCGGCGGCCTTGGCGGCGTCCGAGGCCCGGCGGGCCGTCCCGGCCTCGAGGGCGTCGAGGTCGGCGACCACCTTGGATTCCAGCAGGACCGTCTGGCGCACCGCCCGCGCCACGCGTGAACAGGCCATGGCCACGCCGGCGAGGTCGTCTTGCTCCGTCGCCGCCCTGGCCCGCCGCCCAACCGCCTCCGCGACGTCCATCCCGATCTCGTTGAGCCGGCCGAGCAAGGCCAGCTGACGCTCGGCCAGGGGACCGGCGAGAGAGGCGGCTGTGGGGGTGGTCTGGGCGGCGGACATCTGGAACAAAGCATGAACGATTCGGGGTGATTTGTCAAGGTTCGGCCGCGCGACCGGATCCGCCCCCCATTGCCGTCCTTCCAGGAGTGCGCATACCGTCGATCCGGCGGCGCCCTCGGGGGCGGCGGCGTGGACCACCGACCGGGAGAGACGAGCATGGCCAAGTCCGGCTTATCGAGCGCGCGGCTGAAGCGGCTGCACGATGCGGCGAGGCGAGCCGTCGACAAGGGCGAGGTGGCCGGCGCCATCACCCTGGTGCAGCGGCGCGGCGAGACCGTCGTGGACGTGGTCGGCCAGATGGACCGGGACGCCAGGACCAGGCTCGAGCGCCGCTCGATCTTCCGCATCGCCTCCATGTCCAAGCCGATCACCGCCGCGGCGGCCATGATCCTGGTCGAGGAGGGCCGGCTGAGCCTGGACGAACCCGTCGACCGCCTGTTGCCCGAGCTGGCCGGCCGCCGGGTGCTGAAGGACCCCTCCGGCGCCCTGGAGGACACGGTTCCGGCCCTGCGGCCGATCACCCTTCGGGACCTGCTGACCTTCCGCCTCGGCCTGGGCATACCCCTGGGTCCGCCGGAGACGCCGATCCAGAAGGCCATGGCCGAGCGCCTCGGGGGCGATCCCAAGACCTCGACGCCGCTGGACCCCGACGCGTGGATGAAGCAGATCGGGACCCTGCCCCTGGCCCGCCAGCCTGGGGAGCGCTGGGACTATCACACGGGCTCGGACCTCCTGGGCGTGCTGATCGCCCGGGCCAGCGACATGGGCTTCGAGGCCTTCCTCAAGCAGCGCATCTTCGAGCCGCTCGGCATGAAGGACACCGGCTTCCATGTGCCGAAGCCGAAGCTGAAGCGGCTGGCGACCTGCTACTGGACCGATCCCAAGACAGGCAAGCCGGCGGTCTATGACGCGCCCGCTTCCTCGGCCTGGGCCAGCCCGAGGCCCTTCGCCTCCGGCGGCGGCGGCCTCGTCTCCACCGCCGACGACTACCTCGCCTTCGCCGAAATGATGCTGAACGGCGGGCGACGCGGGAAGGAGCGCATCCTGTCGCGCCTGACGGTCGAGGCCATGACCACCGACCAGCTGACCGAGGAACAGAAGACCGGCTCGCCCTTCATGCCCGGGTTCTGGGACAACCGGGGCTGGGGCTTCGGGGTCTCGATGATCACCCGCCGCACCGACATCTCCGCCAGCCCCGGCCGGTTCGGATGGAACGGCCTCTACAGCACCCAATGGACGTCGGACCCGCGCGAGGAGATGATCTGTATCCTGATGACCCAGCAGCACGCCCTGCCGCCGAGCCTGAACGGTCTGCGGGCGGATTTCCTGACCCTGGCCTACCAGGCGATCGACGACTGAGCAGGCGCGACGCGAGGCGGCGCGGAGCCGCCAAGGCCGGGACCCATATCGTAGAGCGCGGCGGGTCGGTTATCGGCCCATGGCGGACATTGCGAAGGTCCGGTTGCAGGGAGTCTGGCGCGGCAAACAGGACCCCATGGCTGCAATCGAACTTCGAAAGGCCGCATTGGCGTCATTCTTCAGCAGAGGCAGCGACTGTTGTTCTGGATGCGAACAAAACTCTGCCATGCGCACTCGCCTGTAAGCAGAAGTTTTCCCGCAACAGGCACTGTTGATTGACGCCTCGCCAAATTGAGAACATCGTTCGGTTAGCTGCGGGCAATGCGCGCGCATGGGCACATAGGGGTTACACGATGAAGGCTTTTAACAAGGTGGCTGCTGTCGCGGTTGCCGTTGGCATGATGGGTGTGGCCAGCCACGCCATGGCGGCCGGTCCGGGTTTCGTGGCGCTGGAAGGCTCCGACGCCACCGCGTTCCACATGGACCCGTCCTATACGCCGGACCTGTTCCACTACCTGCAAGGCTCGTCGAGCCTGCCGGTGCTGGTCTACAATCCGTCCGGCGCGATCGACCTGTCGTCGATCTCGGGCGGCGTGGCCACGGTGAACACCAACAGCCTGTCCGGCGAGAACCTGTCCAACTACAGCGCCCTCTACATTGAATCGGCCTACGGCTGCTGCACGGCCGACAACACCGCCCTGAACGGCTACGGCGCCTCGGTGCTGGCCTTCATCGCGGCCGGCGGCAACCTCTCCATCGAGAACTACGTCGGCGGCAGCTACGACGGCGTGGTGGTCGGCGGCAGCCAGCCGGCCGGCGTGATCGAAGGCTACACCGCCGAAAACGGCGGCGTCGGCTACGGCCCGACCTGCACCGACGGCGAATCCGTGACCGCGCAAGGCATCGCCAAGGGCTTCAGCCAGCCGCCCGTGGACGGCTGCTGGTCGCACCAGGCTTACTCCAACAGCTACTGGGGCGCCCTGGGCTACATCGACCTGATCCACTCGTCGCCTGACTACGTCTTCGGCGACGGCACCAACAACGGCTCCTCGCTCCTGGCGCTCGGCGGCACGCTCGGCACGCCGACCCCGGAACCGACCACCTGGGCCATGATGATGGCCGGCCTGTTCGGCATGGGTCTGGTCCTGCGTCGCCGCCAAGGCGTCACCGCGACCGCCTAAGCGTCACTCAGTCTGATTGCGAAGCCCCGGGGACCATGTCCCCGGGGTGCTGTTCAACTGGACTAGAAAGCTTGCCTTCCCCATGGGTGAGCTGCGCGGGCTGCCTTGTGACCCGAGGCGGCCCGTTTGCATTGGCCGGAAGTCATGTGAGGTCACCTATCGGCCCGCCACACATACCCCGCTTGCCGCGCTAGTACCCACTCCTCCAATGAGTTGAAGCGGGGGAACTAGTGGCTGGATGCGCATGGACGCGGTAGCGGAAAATCATTGCGCCCCCGGCCTCCATATCGGTTTCGGCGGTTGACCGCACACCCCGTTCGATAAGCTTTTAGGCGCGATCCCAGCCGACCCTTAGCGGTCGTTCAGACTGACGGCTTTTCGTGAGCTGATCCGCCGCGCTACAGACCCGTGGCGGACATCGACCGTTCGATCCGCTCATGGATCCAAACACGAGCCCGCTCGGCGTCCTCCGCCGACAGACCTAGGGCGCACGCGGCGGCTAGGATGTCGGGCGCGAGAGCTGGATCGGAGGGATAGGCGGTGTCGGTGGCGGTCATCGCCTGCCACGCGGCGAGCAGAGGGTTGTTGTACTTGGACTTCGAGACCAGGATCATCCTGAACCCGCCCTTGGCCGCCAATCCGGCGACGACCGGCCTCAGCCGCTCGCGGACCTCGAGCAGGCAGGCCGCGTCGAGGTCCGAGAGGTCGGCCCCCAGATCGAAGTAGCTGATCCAATGGCGCCCGAATTCCGGCAGTGAGGGATCTATCCGCCCCGGGAATTCCAGCGCTTCCGACCTCGACACCCGACCGACCCAGATCAGGCAGTTGATCTTGATTTCCCCGATCCGGCCTACGAGCACGGGCATGGCGGTCTTTCAGCAGCTCGGATCGCGGCTGCCGACCACATTCGACCTGCCGTTGAGACTCTCGATTCGGCGCAAAATATCCGATTCAAACGCCGAGGGAGCGCTTCATTGGTATCGCCGGGCCGATGCCCCTCGGGAGGCGGAGCGGGCCCCTCCCCTCCCGCGCGCGCGCCGACGCAGCTATAGGTTTGCGATGTCCCGACTCGCCACGGCGCTGCTGCTGTTGACACCATGCTTGTTGTCGCTGGGCGCCGGCTGCTCCAAGGCGCCCAAGGACACCGACCTGCCGGCTGACATCAGCCAGTCGCTGCAGCCGGCGTTCCTGACGGCGTTCGGCCATGAAGCGCCGGCGGACCACGAGATTACGCGGGGCGGCAAGACCAGCGACCTCAGCTTCTCGCCCGCCGCGATCGCCCGGCTTTCGGACGACGAGGCGGCCCTGGCGTCCCTCGCCGCGCCGGCGGACAACAGCTGCAACGCCTGCACCTGGTCGGTGGCGGTGCACTATCTGACGGCGGCGGACAACCGCTTCACCGTGGCCAAGAGCTTCTTCGACATCGCGCCCCAGGGCCCGCTGGACGACCCGCCGCACCTGCGGGTGCGCACCGACCTGTTCGAGCATCCCGCGCTGGAGGCCGAGAGCCCGCGCCGCGACCGGGGCTGCGTGATGAGCGTCGTGACCCTATGGGAGCTCCTGCCGGACGGCCCCAGGCTGCGCGCCCGCGAGATCCCCACCGAGCGCAACAACATCCCCATGGGCGCCATGCGCACCGGGCCGCAGGTGGACCTCTACGGCAACGTCATCGCCGACCGGAAGGGCAAGACGTTCAAGGCGCACTACCACGGCACGACGGAAGGCGACGTGACGTGGACGGCGGGGGCGGACGGGGTGTTCAGGGCGACGGACGGGGTTCCGCTGCCGGGGTGTTGAGGGGCCTGTATACACCCCGCCCTTGACCTTCCCGCCTCCCCCAGCGACCCTCCGCCGCAATAACAACGACCATCGGGAGGACGTCACCATGAAATACGCCAATCCGGCGCCGCTGGGCCTGTACGGCTTCGCCGCCACGACCTGGCTTCTCAGCATGCTCAACGCCGGCTGGTTCCCCATCGTGAAGGAGCTGCCGCTGATGATGGCCACGGCCTTCGCCTTCGGCGGGGTGGCCCAGTTCATCGCCGGGCTGCTGGAATATCCGCGCGGCAACACCTTCGGCTTCGTGGCCTTCACCTCCTACGGCGCGTTCTGGTTCTCCTTCGCCCTCTACATCGAGGCCCTGCCGCACGGCGACCTGTCGTTCCAGGGCGCCTTCCTGCTGGTGTGGGCCGTGATCACGGCGGGCCTGTTCATCGCCACCCTGAAGCTGAACCGCTGCCTGCAGTGGGTGTTCGGCACCCTGGTGGTGGCGTTCGTGCTGCTGGGCCTCAGCCATCTGCTGCCCGACCCCACCGGCGCGATGCTGCACAAGATCGGCGGCTATGTCGGCATGGTCACCGCCCTGCTCGCCGCCTGGCAGGCGACGGCGCTGGTGGTGAACGAGGCCTACGACCGGACGGTGATGCCGATCTAGCTGCCGCGTAGTTGCGGAATCAGAACTCGCGCCCGCCCTCCCCCTCGATGGGGGAGGGTTGGGTGGGGGTGGCGGCTGGCGGTTTCAGGACTTGGCCCGTGAGGTGGCGCCGCCTCCATTGTCGGTCCTGACCATACGGAGCCGCCACCCCCATCCCGACCTTCCACCATCGAGGGGGAAGGCCATGCGCTCTACGACCCACGCCGCGCCGAACCTTACCCCCCCGTCTTCGCCTTCAGGAACGCGTCGATCCTGGCGTTGGCAGGGGCGGTGTGGGGGTGGCCCAGGATGTTGAAGCCGTGGGGGGCGCCCGGGTAGATGGCCAGTTCGGCCTCGTTTCCCGCCGCGATCCAGCGGGCGTAGACGAACAGGCTGTCGTCGAGGAACGGGTCGAGCGTGCCGACGCTGAACAGGGCCGGCGGCATGTCCTTGAGGTTGGCGTAGACGGCCGAGACGTCCGGATCGCGGCGCTTGGAGACGTCCGGGCAATAGGCGTCCGAGCAGCGGGCGATGTCGTCCTCGCCGATCAGATATTTGTTGATCCCGTTCCAGTGCTGGCTCGGGCTGCCTGAGGTGTCGTAGTTGCCGTAGCTGAGGTTGGCGGCGTGGAAACCGGTGAAGCCGTGCCGGTCGCGCAGGCGCAGCAGGGTCGGCACGGCCAGGGTCGCGCCCGCGGACTCGCCGCCAATGGACAGCTTGGGGCCGAACTCGGCCGCGCCATGCTCGGCCAGCCAGACGGCCGCCGCCTCGCAGTCGTCCCAGGCGGCGGGATAGGGATTGGCCGGAGCCAGGCGGTATTCGACGCTGACCGAGGCCAGGCCGGTGGCGTCGGCGATGCGCGACAGCATGGAGTCGTCCTGGTCGGCCGAGCCGAACACCAGGCCGCCGCCGTGCATGTGCAGATAGGCGCCGCGCGGATTGCCCGAGGCCGGCGGCACGATGCGCACCTCGACCTCGCGGCCGGCGCCCTTGACCTTCCGCACCACGGCGTTCGGGGCGTGGGGCTTGGGCGGGAAGGGCCGCGGCGGCGGACCATCGGCGGGCGGCGGGGCGCTGGCCCGGGCGATGAAGGCCTCGTTGAAGGCGCGCACTTCGGGGGAGATGGCGTCAGGCTTGAAGAGGGCGGGGTCGAAGGGGTTGGGATGGGTGGGCATACGAAGACCTTCAAAGACTAGCCACTGACTCCTCTCCCCTCGATGGGGAGAGGCCGGGAGTGGGGTGGCGGCTCCGCAGCGTCAGGAAAGACAATGGAGGCGGCGCCGCCTCCGAGCCACATCCTGAAGCCGTCAGCCGCCACCCCCACCCAACCCTCCCCCATCGAGGGGGAGGGCGAGTTGTTCATTCCGCCGCCTTGAGCCCGATGTCGCCGTCGATGGTCACCGGGGCCGAGGGCCAGGACTTCATCTCGGCCAGGCATTCCTTGGCGAACAGGCGGATCGACCGCATGCATTCGTCGTGCGGCATGCCCCCGGTGTAGAGGTGGGGCATCATCCCCTGCGGGTTGCGCTGGACGCGCACCGCGTCGAGCTGCTCCAGCACCTGCTTGGGATTGCCGGCGATCGAGCTCTTGTGCGCGTCCTTGATCGCGGCTTCCGCCTGCTCGGGCGTCATCACCAGGGCGCTGTAGGTCTCGTAGCCCTTGATCGAGCCGTGGTGGTTTGAGGTCATCTCGTAGTTCTTGACCGCGGCGGCGAACACGGCGGCGGTGTACCGCTCGTTGAGCTCCTGGGCGCGGTCGGAGCTTTCGTCGACGAACACCAGGTTGGAGGCGAAGCAGCCGACCGGGGTCTGGTCGGGGTGGGTTTCGCGCCAGGTCTGCTCCCAGGCGTCCGCTGCGTCGTCGCGGGCCACGCGGCCGAGGATGGTCTCGTTGGGCTTGTGGCCGGCCACCATCGGCTGGCCGAGGTAGAGGCGGCCGAGACCGAGCTTGGCGGCGGCGACCATCGATCCAGGA
>Ga0265327_10005283_pt1 | contig 10861 bp, 10 predicted proteins | sample 41621metaG_FD_202089 | JGI IMG/M metagenome (GOLD analysis project Ga0265327, IMG submission 202089) | Rhizosphere microbial communities from Carex aquatilis grown in University of Washington, Seatle, WA, United States - 4-16-21 metaG | ecosystem: Host-associated > Plants > Roots > Rhizosphere... | reverse complement strand
CGGCGAGCGCGACGGCAACCCGCTTCAGGAAATGCATGGCTTCAGGAAACGCATGCCCGCGACCCTAGAGTCACATCTGCTCGAGGGCGTGGATCCGGTCGTCGATCGGCGGATGCGTGTCGAACAGGTGGTTCCACTTCGTTTCGCGCTTGTTCGATTCCTTGTCGAGCGGCTCTTCGATCCACAGGTGCGCGGTGGCCTTCGACGCGAAGTGCGTGGCCGTGTGGTCGTCCTTCAACTTCTCGAGCGCGGAGATCAGACCCGGCGGGTAGCGCGTGAGCAGCACGCCCGACGCGTCGGCGAGGTACTCACGCTTTCGGCTGACCGCCATCTGCATGAGTGCGGCGATGATCGGGGCGAAGATCAACAACACGAAACCGAGAATGGCAAAGACGATCCCGAGCGGATTGTTGTTGTTGTTGTCGTCGCGCCCGCCGCGACCGCCCGTCCAGAACATGATCCGCAGGAAGAAGTCGGAGAGGAGCGCGATGATCCCGACCATCGTGACGGCGAGGGTCATCACCAAGACGTCGTAATTGCGGATGTGGCTCAGCTCGTGCGCGAGCACGCCTTCGAGCTCCACCCGGTTCATCTTGTCGAGCAGGCCGGTGGTGACCGCGACCGCGGCGTGCTTCGGGTTGCGGCCCGTCGAGAACGCGTTCGGCGCGGGATCGTCGACGACGTAGAGACGCGGCTTGGGCAACCCGCTCGCGATGCACAGGCCCTCGACGAGGTTGTGGAAGCGGGCGTACTGCACCGGGTCGGCGGGCTGCGCGTGTGCCATCCGCAACGCGACCTTGTCGCTGTTGAAGTACGAGACGAACGACGACACGATCACGATCACCGCGACGACTGCGATGCCGATCAGGCCGCCGCGCAGGAAGTAATCGACTGCGACGCCGACGGCCGAGAGCAGCGCAACGAACAAGAAGATGAGCAGGACGGTCTTGCGTTTGTTCGCAGAAATCTGTTCGTACACCAACAGCCTCGAGACGCGTTACCGAGCAGGAAATGGGGCGCAGGATCAGAACTGGACTTTGGGCACCTCGGTCGATCCCTGCTCGGCCTCGAAGAACTCGCGCTTGGAGAAGTTGAACATCCCGGCGATGATCACGGTGGGGAACGTCTGGATCTTCGTGTTGTACTTCTGCACGCTGTCGTTGTAGAACTGCCGTGCGTACGCGATCCGGTCCTCGGTCGACGTCAGCTCCTCTTGCAGGCTCAGGAAGTTCTGATTGGCCTTGAGGTCGGGATAGCTCTCCGACAGCGCGAACAGCTGGCGCAACGCGCCGGTCAGGACATTCTCGGCCTGCGCCTGCTGCGCGGGGCCGGCCTGCTGCGCCTGGACCGCGTTCGTGCGCGCGGCGGTGACGGCTTCGAGCGTCGAGCTCTCGTGCGCGGCGTAGCCCTTCACCGTCTCGATGAGGTTCGGGATGAGATCGTGGCGGCGCTGGAGCTGCACGCTGATCTGCGACCACGCGGAGTCGACGCGGTTGCGGAGCCGGACGGCGCCGTTGAAGGCGAAGATGAAGAACAGGACCGCCAGGACGATGACGATCACGATCACGATGATTGCGGCCAACGGGAGACCTCCCAAGAGGGTTAGCCAAAGATGGTTTCCAAAAAGGGTTGTGATGCCAGTCTACGGAGAGGTCCGCCGGGATACGGTCACCGACGCGCCCCAGGTCACTTGCGTGAAGAACACGGCGTCTCAGCCCGTGGGCACGAGCGCGCGGGCGTAGAGCTCGAGGTACCGCTCGGCCAGGCGCCGCATCGAGAACTCCTCGGCCCGCTCCCGCCCGGACACCACGAGGCGGGCGCGCAGCCGCGGATCGTCGAGGACGAGCCGCAACGCGTCGCGCAGCGCTCCGGCGTCACCCGGCGGGACCAGCAACGCGTCCTTCCCCGCCCGCGCCACGTTCTGGTAGCCGTCGATCGCCGACGCGACGAGTGGGGCGCCGGCGGCCATCGCCTCGAGGAGGACGACGCCGAACGACTCGCCCCGCAACGACGGCGCGCAGAAGGCGGTAGCACCCCGGAGCAGCGCGTTGCGGGGCGCGTCGGTGACCGTGCCGAGCCACTCGATGTCCCCGACCGCGCGGCGCCGCAGCTCGTCGGTCTGCGGCCCGGTCCCGACGATCCGGAGCCTCGCGTCGCGATCGATCCCGGCCCACGCGTCGAGCAACACGGCCAGACCCTTGCGCGGTTCGTGGCGGCCGATGAACAACACGGTCGGCTTCGGCGACGGCGCGGGCTCCGCCGACGCGATGCGTTCGATCTCGATCCCGTTCCACAGCACCGTGTACTCGGCGCCGGTCCAGTTGCCCGCGGCCGTGTCGCGCGCCGACTCCGACACCGCGACCCGGAACGTGAGGCGCATCATCAGGGAACGCAGCGCGGGACGCAGCCACTGGTAGGGCACCTCGCCCGCGGCGTGGAAGGTCCCGACCATCGGCCCGTTGAAGCCGATCAACGCACTGACCGTCGGGCCCGGCACGACGGGCTCGTGCAGGTGCACGACGTCGGGCTCCAGGCTGCGCAACGCCTCCGCGGTACGGCGCGCGGTCGCGCGTCCGGGCGCGATCGGTGCGATCGAGCCGTTCGACTCCCACTCGACGGTGGGACCCACGCTCACGATCGTCGCCTCGGGCGGCGGTCCGTCGCACGGCGCGACGATCCGCACGTCGACGTCGAGCTGGCGCAGCTCGCGCGCGAGCCCGAGCACCTGGCCCTGCACGCCTCCCGGGCGCGACATCGAATACGGGCAGATCATCGCGACCTTCATCGCATCAAGGTTCCCCTACTCGCGGTCGCTCGGCCAGTTCGGCTGGAGGAGATGCCACTGCTCGGGCGCGACCCGGATCAAGCTCTCGAACTCGAGCGCGAGACACTGGGTGAGGCGGGCGATGTCGTCGCGCAGACTGCCGCGACGCTCGGCCGCGATGGGCGGGCGCACCACGCCGCGATGCCCGCGCCCGGCCTCGAAATACACGGCTACGGGCAGGAGCGCCGCGCCCGTGCGGAGCGCGAGCATCGCCGGACCGGCGGGCAGCGTCGTGCGCTCCCCGAAGAACTCGACCGCGACACCGTCGCCGGTGATGTCGCGGTCGCTCAGCAGGCACACGATGCGGTTGTCGCGCAGTGCGCGCAACAAGACGCGAGACACGTCGGGTCCGATCGGCACGATCTCGAGCCCGATCGCCTCCCGCTGGCGGGCGAACCACTCGAGCAACTCCGGGGGCTGGAGCGGCTCGACGACCGCCAACATGTGGTGGCCCTGGGCCGCCATCCACGCCGCGGCCCACTCCCAGCCCCCGAGATGCGGCAACGCGAGGATCACACCCTTGCCCGCGGCCAGGCCGTCGGTCACGTGCTCGTAGCCCTCGATCGTGAAGTTCGCCAGCACCGCGTCGTGCCTGACCTCCGCCGGGAGCCGGAAGATCTCGAGCCAGTAGCGCCCGTACCACTCGAACACCTCGTCGACGACGCCGGGATCCGTCCGCCCGGTCACGCGCCGTTGATGGCGCGCCGACATGCGGCGGTTCCCCCGCTGGGGCCAGCCCCCGATCCGCCCGACGACCTTGGCGAGGCCGGGTACGAGGGGCGCGGGGACGAGTTGCGCGGCGCGGGCCGCGCCGCGATACGCGTACGTCGTCAACTGCGCTCGCACTCCCGCCACGAACGCGCTTACGGCCGGGCGCCGCGCCGTTCGGAGCGGGGCCGCGTGCGCGGGCGCTGTCCTTCGACCCGCGAGCCTTCGACTCGTTGGCCTTCGAGCCGGCGCGCCATCCACCACGATCGCAGCGGCGTCTCGGGCCGCTCCACACGCGCCCGCGTCGCGGCCGGGGCCTGCTGCGGCGGACGTGCGGCCAGGCGGTACACGTGGACGAATCGTTGGATCGCGGTGAAGCCCGTGAGCGCGAGCATCAACCAGAGCATCGGGACCAGGATCGGGAACGCCAGCGCGATGCCGAGCAGGACGAACCGCTCGGCGCGCTCCATGAGTCCGCCGCGGGCGTCGAGCCCCAACGACTCGGCGCGGGCCCGTTCGTACGAGATCAACATGGAGCACGCGGCGACGGCGAACGCGAGCATCGGCAGGTACGACGAGCGCGCGGCAAGATGCCAGGCGACGCCGCCGAAGAGCAACGCGTCGGACGCCCGGTCGGTGACGGAGTCGAAGAACGCGCCGCGCGGGCTCGCTTGACCACTCCCCCGGGCGATGGAACCGTCGAGGAGATCGCTCACCCCCGCGACCGTCAGAGCGACGACGGCCCAGATGAAATGCCCGGACGCGATGAGGACCGCGGTCGCCACCGAGCACGCGAGACCGAAGACCGTCAGTGCGTCGGCCGTGATGCCTAGGCGCCGCAACCCGTCGCCGATCGGGCCGAGGCCCTGCTCGACGCCTTTGCGCCAGCGCCGGTCGAGCATGCGTGCTCCTCAGTGAGACTGCAGCGACATCGTGCCGCGCTCGCGTCCGCGAGCAGTGACCCAAGGTACCAAACGTCACCCGACCCCCCGCGCCTCCGGTCCGCCGACGCGGCCGACCCGCTCCCCTGGTGGCCCCTTGACCTGCGTTCGTACAATCAGCCGACATAGGCAGCCCACCTAGGAGCCCAGCCGGGGGGTCATCGGTGAAGACGTTTCCGACCGCGAAGATCCGCAACGTCGCACTCGTCGGCCACGGCGGCGCCGGCAAGACCTCCCTGGCCGAGGCATTGCTCTTCAACGCGGGGGCGATCGTCCGCCTCGGCCGGGTCGAAGACGGCTCGACCGTGTGCGACTTCGACCCCGAGGAACAGCGCCGCAACATCTCGGTGTCGCTCGCGCTCGCGCCCTTCGAGCTCGAGGATCACAAGGTCAACGTCCTCGACGCCCCGGGTTACGCCGACTTCGTCGGCGACGTCGCCGCCGCGATCCAGGCGGCCGACCTCGCGTTGTTCGTCGTCTCCGCGGTCGAGGGTGTCGAGGTGCAGACGGAGATCGCGTGGAAGCTGGCGGAGCAACGGGGTCTGCCGCGGGCCATCTTCGTCAACAAGCTCGACCGCGAGCGCGCGTCGTTCTCGCGCACGCTGGACGAGCTGAAGGCGAAGTTCGGCGCGGGGGTGGCGCCGCTGCAGCTGCCGATCGGCGAGGAAGCGGGCCTGTGCGGTGTGATCGACCTCTTGAACGACGTCGCGGTCAACTACGCGGACAACGCGCCGAAGGGCACTGAAGGCGCGGTCCCCGACGAGATGGAGACCGAGGAGCACGCGGTGCACGACGCGCTCGTCGAAGGGATCGTGGTCGGCGACGACGACCTCATGGAGCGCTACCTCGGCGACGAGCAGATCGACACGTCGGAGCTGGCACGCGCACTCGCGGCGGGCGTCGCCTCCGGGACCGTGTTCCCCGTGCTCTGCGGGAGCGCGACGAAGCTCGTCGGTATCGACCGGCTCGCGAAATTCCTCGTCGAGGAGGCGCCGGCGCCCGCACTCGACGGCGGCCAGCCGGGAGCGCTGGTGTTCAAGACCATCGTCGACCCGTACGTGGGCCACGTGAACCTCTTCAAGGTGCTGCAGGGCACGGTCAAGCACGACGACGTCCTGACCAATGCCCGTTCGAAGGCCGACGAACGCATGCACCAGCTGTTCTCCATGCGGGGCAAGGAGCAGGACGCGGTCGACGAGGTCGCGGCCGGCGACATCGCGGCCGTCGCCAAGCTCGCGCACACGGCCACCGGCGACATCCTCGCGGCGAAAGGTGCATCGCTCGACGTCGACGTGCTGCCCGCACCCGAGCCCTTGCTCGCGGTCGCCATCCGCGCCAAGAGCAAGGGCGACGAGGACAAGCTCGCGAACGCATTGCACCGGCTCCAGGAGGAAGACCCCGTCCTGCGCATCGAGCGCAACCCCGAGACCCATCAAACGGTCCTGCGGGGCATGGGCGAGACCCACCTCTCGATCGCGACCGAGAAGCTGTCGCGCAAGTTCGGGGTCGAGGTCGAGACCGACGACGTGCACGTCGCGTACCGCGAGACGATCAGCGGCACGTCCGAGGCCGAGGGCCGCCTCAAGAAGCAGAGCGGCGGTCACGGCCAGTTCGCGGTCGCATGGTTGCGGGTCGAGCCGAAGGACCGGGGCGCGGGCAACGAGTTCGTCGACGCCATCGTCGGCGGGGTGATCCCGAGGAACTTCATCCCCGCCGTCGAAAAGGGCGTCGGTGAGACCGAGGAGCACGGTGGCGCGCTGGGCTTTCCCGTCGTCGACGTGAAGGTGACGTGCTTCGACGGCAAGCACCACCCGGTCGACAGTTCCGAGATGGCGTTCAAGACCGCGGCCGCGATGGGACTGCGCGACGCGCTCGCGAAGGCCGGCCCGGTCCTGCTCGAGCCGGTGAGCGAGCTCGTCGTCATCGTGCCCGAGGCGAGCCAGGGCGACATCATGGGTGACCTGAACGGCAAGCGCGGCCGGATCCAGGGTTCGGCTTCACTCGGCGGCGGTGAGGTGGAGATCACCGCGCACGTCCCCACCTCCGAGGTGTTGCGGTACGCGATCGATCTGCGCTCGATGACCGGCGGACGCGGCCGTTTCTCGATCTCGCAGTCGCATTACGACCCCGTCCCCGCGCACCTCGTCGACAAGGTCGTCGCGGGCCGCAAGGAGCCGGTGCGCTCCTGACCTTTTCCGATCAGTCGGCGGGACGTTCGCGAAGGAGATCGCGGATCTCCGACAAGATCTCCTGGTCGACGGTCAACGGATCGGCTTCTTCTTCCATGCTGCCCCTGCGCAGTCGCTGCAGGTGCTCGAACGTCTTGATGATCAAGAAGACCGAGAAGCCGATGATGACGAAGTTCACGACGTCGGTGAGGAACGAGCCGTAGGCGACGACCCCTTTGCAGGTGCGCACCGGACCGTTCGCGGCCTTCACCGTCTTGCAACTGAGATTCAGCACCAGATCGCTGAAATTCGGCTTCCCGAACACGAAGCCGATGAAGGGCGTGATGATGTTCTTGACGAGCGACTGCACAACGGTGTTGAACGCGGCGCCGACGATCACCGCGACCGCGAGATCGAGCACGTTTCCGCGCAGGATGAACTTCTTGAAGTCGCTGAGGAACGTACGCACGGGGCCCCCTTCTCCGGATCGGTCCGGGGAACCCTAACGGGGGTACTGCGACCAGTCTTCGGGGTTGCTCTCGGTGTACTCACCGAGCACGTGGCCGTCGACCGCATCGAGCTCTACCAGCCCGCGGGTGCTGGGCGGTTCGTCGGCGCTGTACACGAGGATGCGCCACGCGGGGCGCGAGCGCAGGCCGCGCCACGCGAGCTGCGCCGACGCGTGCCCGACGGGGAATCCGACGGTGCGGCTCGCCACCGCGAGCGCTTCGGTCTGGTCGATGCGCAGCGGCCAGCCCGCGAGGAAGTGGTACGCGGCGATGACCGCAAGCAGGATCGCACCGAAGATCAGGCCGCGGTTGGTGCTCGCGATCCCCGCCCACGCGACGAACGCGCCGATCACGAGGTAGATGCCGCCGGCGATGCGGCGCCGCTTGATGTCGGGGAAGACGTACTGCCCGACGTACGCGGTTACGTCGAGATCCTCGGGAAGCTCGTCGCCCTGAAGTTCGCCCGGCCGTTCGTCGTCGATCACGGCGCGGACGTTACCGGGGCCAGACCGATTTCAGCTTGTCGTACCCGGTGCGGAGGCTCTCGGGGAGCACCCGCACCTCCGCGACCGCGGTCATGAAGTTCGTGTCGCCGTTCCAGCGGGGCAGCACGTGGACGTGGAGGTGGCCGGGCACCCCGGCGCCCGCGGCCTTGCCCAGGTTGGCGCCGACGTTCGCACCGTCGGGCGAGTACGCGGCGCGGATCGCCCGCAGCGCCCGCACCTGAGCCCGCGCGATCGCGATGTTCTCCTCGTCGGAGAGGTCGTCGAACGCCGCCGCGTGCCGCACGGGCGCGACCATCAGGTGGCCGGATCCGTAGGGATACAGGTTCATGACCGTGATCGTCTCCGGCCCGCGTTCGAGCACGAGCGCCTCGGCATCGTCGGTCGCGTTGACGAGATTGCAGATGACGCAGCCCCGGTCTTCGTTTCCGGCGACGGTGGCGATATACGCGGACCGCCAATCGGCCCACAACCGATCGAGCCCCACCGCGGCCTAGCCGTGCTCGAGGACTTCGGCCGCGAGCCGCTCGACGAAATGGTCGACCGTGACGTCGCGTTCGGGCTCGTCGCTCCCCCGCCGGTTCACGCCGACGGTGCCGTTCTCGACGTCGGTGTCGCCGACCACGAGGATGTAGGGCACCTTCTCGGTCTTCGCCCGCCGTATTCGCGAACCGAGCTGGCCGGCAGCGCCGTCGACCATCTCCGCGCGGAAGCCCTCGGCCTTGAGCCGATCGACGATGCGGAACGCGTACGCGTCGTGCCGGTCGCTCACCGGCAGCACCGTCGCCTGGACCGGCGCGAGCCACGCCGGGAACGCACCCGCGTAGTGCTCGACGAGAACGGCGAAGAACCGCTCGACCGAGCCGAACAGTGCGCGATGGATCATGACCGGCCGGTGTTGCGCGTTGTCGGCACCGATGTAGTGCATGTCGAAACGCTGCGGCATCTGGAAGTCGAGCTGGATCGTCGACATCTGCCACGTCCGGCCGATCGCATCCTTCGCCTGCACGCTGATCTTCGGTCCGTAGAACGCACCACCGCCCTCGTCGAGGACGAGCGCGAGGCCCTTGCCCTGCGCGGCATCGCGCAATGCCTCCGTGGCCTCGTCCCACTCCTCGTCGGTTCCGACCGCCTTCCCGGGCGGCTTGGTCGACAGCTCGAGGTAGAAGTCGTCGAGGCCGTAGTCGCGCAGCACGTCGAGCACGAAGTCCAGCAACGACGACAGCTCGCCCGCCATCTGCTCCTTCATGCAGAAGATGTGCGCGTCGTCCTGGGTGAGGCCACGCACGCGCGTGAGACCGTGTACCACTCCCGACTTCTCGTAGCGGTACACGGTGCCGAACTCGAAGAAGCGCTGCGGCAGCTCGCGGTACGAACGCGTGCGGTGCTTGAAGATCAGGATGTGGAACGGGCAGTTCATCGGCTTCAGGTAGTACGTGGTGCCCGCGCCGTCCTGGCCGCCCTCGTCGAGATGCATCGGCGGGAACATGCCGTCGGCGAACCAGTCGAGGTGACCTGACGTCTGGAAGAGCGCTTCCTTCGTGATGTGGGGCGAGTTCACGAACAGGTAGCCCGACGCCTCGTGCCGTTGGCGCGAGTACTCCTCCATGATGCGCCGCACGAGCGCACCCTTCGGGTGGAACACCGCGAGCCCGGAGCCGATCTCCTCGGGAAACGAGAAGAGGTCGAGCTCCACGCCGAGCTTGCGATGATCGCGACGCTCGGCTTCCTCGAGCCGGTGGAGATGCTCCTCCAGCGCCTTCTTCGACTCCCACGCGGTGCCGTAGATGCGCTGGAGCATCGGGCCCTTCTCGTTGCCGCGCCAGTACGCGCCCGCGACCTTCAACAGCTTGAACGCACCGAGTCTCGAAGTCGACGGAACGTGTGGACCACGACACAGGTCGGTGAAGGCGGCCCGCCCGTTCGAAACGTTGCGGTACACCGAGACGCCGCCGTCGCCTCCGGCCTCACCGGCGTCGTCCGCATCGGCCGCGCCGGTGCGCACCTTCTCGATGATCTCGCGCTTGTAGGGCTGGTCCGCGAACAGCTCGAGGGCCTCGTCGTACGTCAGCTCGGAGCGCTCGAAGTGTTGGTCGGCCTTCACGATCGCGCGCATCTCGTCCTCGATGCGGGCGAGGTCGTCGTCGCTGAACGTCCGGCCGTCGGGGAGATCGAAGTCGTAGTAGAAGCCGTCGGCGATCGCGGGGCCGATCGCGACCTTCGCGCCGGGGAAGAGCCGCGTGACGGCCTCCGCCATGACGTGCGCGGTCGAGTGCCGCAGGACCTCGCGGCCGTCGTCGGAGTCGGCGACGACGATCTGCAGATCGACGTGATGCTCGAGTGGCCGCGACAGGTCGACCCATTCGCCGTCGGCCTTGGCCGCGATCGCCGCCTTGGCGAGACCCTTGCCGATCGACGCCGCGACCTCGGCCGGCGTCGCCCCCGACGCGTACTCCCGGCTCGAGCCGTCCGGAAGCCTGACCGTGATCTGCTCGCTCATGGTGTCTCTATCGTCGGCCGTGCGGAACGCGTCGAGGCTAGCAACGGCGTGTTGGCGATCGGCGCCGTTTTCGGAGGGTCAACCGGCGTCGGTGACAACCGGCCGTTCGAGGTCGACGCCGAGCAGACGCCCGAGCTCGCACAACGCCGTGTGCGCGTTCGGATCGTCGCCCCCCGACAGGATCGCGCTCGCGAGGTCGTCGAGCGCGTCGAGCGCGCGGGGGGAATCGAGGTCGTCGTCGAGCGCGTCGCGCACGCGTTGCGCGAACGGTCGAGGATCCGGGCCGGTCGTGCGCGCGGCCGCGGCCAGCAGACGATGCAAGAGCGCGGTGCCTTCTTCGAGATCGGTCTGGTACCACTCGAACCCGCGGCGGTAGTGGTGCCGCATGAGCGCGAGCCGGATCGCGCGCGGATCCGCAGTCTTCAGCAACTCGTCGACGAACACAAGGTTGCCGAGCGACTTCGACATCTTCTCGCCCTCGTAGTTCACCATCGCCGAATGCAACCAGTGCCGGACGAACGGCTTGCCGGTGAGGCTCTCGCTCTGCGCGATCTCGCATTCGTGGTGGGGAAAGATCAGATCGGTGCCGCCCCCGTGCAGGTCGACGGTCGGACCGTGCTCGTGCATCGCCATCGCCGAGCATTCGATGTGCCAGCCCGGGCGCCCGACACCGAACGGTGCGCGCCACGCGGGCTCGTCGGAGAGCGA
>Ga0265327_10005282_pt1 | contig 10861 bp, 11 predicted proteins | sample 41621metaG_FD_202089 | JGI IMG/M metagenome (GOLD analysis project Ga0265327, IMG submission 202089) | Rhizosphere microbial communities from Carex aquatilis grown in University of Washington, Seatle, WA, United States - 4-16-21 metaG | ecosystem: Host-associated > Plants > Roots > Rhizosphere... | reverse complement strand
GGCCTTCCAGTCCACCCCTGGCGCCTTCACGGCCAGGGCGCCCGACACGGCCACCGCCGGAATGATCAGGGCGATGGCGAAGAGGCCATCCTTCCAGCGCGCCGCGCCGGCCTGCCGCTCGGCCCGGCTGGTGGTGGCCGGCTGGCCCTGTCCCAGGCCCGCCGCGGCCACCAGGGCCAGGGCGATCACCACCAGGCCGTTGCCGAAGTCGCCCAGCCGCCCGCCGGCCAGGAAGCTCAGGGCGAACAGGCCCCAGAACAGGGCGTTGCGCCAGCGGCGGGGATTGGCCCGGTCGCCCAGGCTCAGCCCCGCCACCGCCGCCATCAGCGTCCCCGCCACGGCGTAGACCCAGTCCAGGGTGATCATGGCCTTGGCTCCCTGGGCGCGGGCTCCGCCGGCTCCGCCGCGTCGGCCAGGGCTTCGCGTCTCAGCCGCCGGTCCAGCAGCAGCAGACGCGTCCCGTGCACGACCAGCGCTATGACCGCCGTCGGGATGGCCCAGACCGACAGCTTCAGCGGCGGCACGTCCACCCCGCTGGCGGCCATGAACCCCTTGATCAGCAGGATCGAGCCAACGGCGATGAAGATGTCCTCGCCGAAGAAGGCGGAAATGTTGTCGGCCGCCGCGGCGTTGGCGCGGATCAGCCGGCGCGACCGCTCCGGCAGGACGCCGTTGTGGGTCTCGGCCGCCGCCTCGGCCATGGGGGCGATCAGCGGGCGCACCATGGCCGCGTGCCCGCCCAGGGCCGGGATGCCGAGCGCGATGGTCAGCTGGCGCAGGGCGAAATAGATCAGCAGCAACCGCCCGGTGGTGGCCGCGTGGATGCGCCCGATCAGGGTCCTGGCCCGCTCCTGCAGGCCGGCCCGCTCCAGCAGCCCGATCACCGGCAGCACCAGCCACACCACGCTGACGTAGCGGGCGTCGTTGAACGCCTTGCCGAAGGCCGAGATCACCGCGGTCGGGCTCATCCCCGCCGCCAACCCGGTCACGATCGCCGCGGCCACCACCACCAGCAGCGGATTGAACCTCAGGGCGAAGCCCACGATCACCACCGCGATCCCGGCCAGGGCCAGCATCAGGGGCGCTCCGCGTCCACCGCCACGGCGCGGCGACCCTCGAACAGGGTCTCGGCGCCGGCGACCGCACCGAGCACCTTCAGCGGCCGCGTCTCGCCCTGCGGCAGCAGCAGCACCAGGCGCGGATCGACGGGGTAGGGGCCTTCCAGGGTGGGCGTCACCGTGATCGCCTGCGCCGAGCACTCCACCCGGATCCGCCAGATGGCGAACTCGCCGCGCCGCCAGGCCTCGGTCTCCCCGTCGTCCTCCCGGCACTCGGCCTCGAAGGCGCCGTCGCCGGCCAAGGGCGCGATCAGGAAGGCGCGGGCGTCCTCGCGCACCGCGAAGGTCTGGGGCGCGATGTTGAGGGCCGTGGCGGATCCCGCCCGCAGCAGCAGGATCGGCCGGTCCCATGGAACGGCCAGCGTCACGCGCCGCCCGCCTGGGTGACGCTCGCCGCTCCAGTAGTCCAGCCACTCGGCCCCGGCCGGCGGCCAGACCGGCCGTTCCGACACGCCGGCCTCCACCACCGGCGCGACCAGCAGGTCCGGCCCGATCAGGTAGCTGTCGTCATCGACAAGGCATTGCGGGTCGTCCGGAAAGTCCAGGAAGGTCGGCCGCGTCACCGGCTCGCCCTCTTGGGCGTAGCGGGCCATCAGGGTGTAGAGCTGCGGCGCGAAGCGATAGCGCAGCTTGATCAGGTCGCGCACGAAGGGCGTCGCCTCGGGGTGCATCCACGGCTCGTTGACGGTGCCGTCGTCGTTCCACGAATGGATCGAGAACCTCGGCTGCAGCAGGCCGAACTGCACCCAGCGCACCAGCAGCTCGGCGTCCGGCGCCGGCCCCGAGAACCCGCCGATGTCGTGGCCGGTGTTGGAGACGCCGCTCAGCGCCAGTCCCAGTCCCATCTTCAGATTGAAGCGCAGGGTCTCCCAGCGGGTGTAGTTGTCCCCCGACCAGGTCTGCACATAGCGGTGCATGCCTACCGCCCCCGAGCGCGAGACCAGGAACGGCCGCCGGTCCGGCGCGTGGGCCACCTGGGCGTCGCGGGAGGCGCGGATCATGGCCAGGGTCTGCAGCGGCTTGCTCTCCCGGGCCGGGTGCGGCCGGCCGAAGCCGTGGGCCAAGGCTTTGCCAGACAGGATCTCGAACTCGTTGTTGTCGTTCCAGGTCCCGGCCATGCCGACGGCCAGCAGGGCGCTCGTCACCTTGGCCTTCCACCAGTCGGCGGCGGTGGGATTGGTGAAGTCGAGATAGGCGCCCACCTCGTCCCAGAACTGCACCCAGGCCGGTTGGCCGTCCGCCTCGGCCACCAGCAGGCCCAGGCCGCGGGCCTCCTCGAACAGGGGGTGGTCGCGCAGCAGGCAGGGCTTGATGTTGGGGATCAGCCGCACGCCGGCGGCGGCGTAACCGTCCACGAAGCCGGCCGGGTCCGGGAACTTGTCGCGGTTCCAGTGGAAGACGTAGCGCTTGGCCCCGATCGAGGTGTAGCCGCTGGAGAGGTGGAAGCTGTCGCACAGGATGTCGTGCGCCGCGCAGCCCTCCAGGAACCCGGCCATGCGCGCCTGGGCGTCCGGCGCGTCGGTATAGCTCATGGTCGAGCCGGAATAGCCCAGGGCCCAGCGGGGCATGAGCGCCGGCCGCCCGGTCAGCCAGGTGAAGCGGCGCACCACATGGCGCATGTCCGGCCCGGCGATCAGCCAGTAGTCGAGGTCGCCGTGCTCGGCCACGAAACCGCGATAGTGGCCGTGGTAGTTGTCGAACTCACGCCCGAAGTCGAAGTCGCAGTCCGACAGGGTGTCGTAGAACAGGCCGAAGGCGCCGGCCGGCCCTTCCCTGTGGGTGATGTAGAACGGGATGTGCTTGTACAGCGGGTCCGTCGACGCTGCGTCATAGCCCATGGCGTCGAGGTTGCTGAGGCGGTAGCGCCCGCCGGCCCGGTCCATGGGTCCGGTCCGCTCGCCCAGGCCGAAGTAGCGTTCGCCCGCCTGGCGCGCCAGATAGTGGTGGGCCCGCCCGTCCCACCAGCCGAAGTCATAGGCCTGGGTCGGCCGGTCCCGCGCGATGGGGTGCAGCTCGCCGTCCGCCCCCCGCTGGCGCCAGCTCAGGCTCAATCCAGCCAGCCGGATTGACAGCGACAGCCGCGCGGTGGCGATGGTCAACCGGCCGTCGTGTTCCTCGATCCGCAGCGGCGGCGGGTCGAAGCCCGTCACGTCGAACCGATCTCGCCCCTCCGCCGCCACGTCGTCCTGGCCGGGCGCAATGGCCCAGGAGTTGGGGCCCTTCAGCCGCCCCTCCGGCAGCACCATCACCCGTACGATGTCGTCGGCCAGCACGAACACATGCGCCGTGGCGGCGGTGTCCGAGGCCAGGTCGATCCTGGGTCCCGACTGCCCCGCCAGGCGGAAGATCGGCGGGGCGGCCAGGGTGGGGGTGCGGCGGGTCACCAGTTCCACATCGTCCCGTCCTGCAGCCGCGCCACCGGCAGCTGCTTGGGCTCGTAGGGGTATTTCGCGGCCAGGGGCTCGTCGATGTCGACCCCGTGGCCGGGGGCGTCGCCGGGATACAGCAGCCCGTCCTCGAAGGCGTAGGCGTGCGGGAACACCGCGTCGGTCTCCGGCGTATGGCGCATGTATTCCTGGACGCCGAAATTCGGGACCCAGGTGTCGAAGTGCAGGGCCGCGCCCATGGTCACCGGCGACAGGTCCGTGGCCCCGTGGCAGCCCGTCTTCACCTGCCAGATCGAGGCGAAGTCGGCGATCCGGCGCAGGTGCGTCACCCCGCCCGCGCCAACGATGGTGGCGCGGATGTAGTCGATGAGCTGCTCCTGGATCAGGTCCTTGCAGTCCCAAAGGGTGTTGAACACCTCGCCCACCGCCAGCGGCGTGGTGGTGTGCCGGCGGATCAAGCGGAACGCCTCCTGGTTCTCGGCCGGGGTGACGTCCTCCAGCCAGAACAGGCGATGCGGCTCCAGCGCCTTGCCCAGTTGCGCGGCCTCCAGCGGGGTCAGGCGGTGGTGGGCGTCGTGCAGCAGGTGGGTGTCGAAGCCGACCCGCGCGCGGATCGCTTCGAACAGCTTGGGCGTATGGTCCAGGTACTTGGGCGTCGACCACACCGTCTCGGTGGGCAGGGTGGCGTCGGCGGGCTCGTAGAACATCTGCCCGCGGCCGACGCCGTAGGCCTTGTCCACCCCCGGAATGCCGCTCTGGGCGCGGACAGCCTTGTAGCCCAGGCCGATGTAGCGCTCGACCTCGTCGACCGTCTCGGCGATGTCGCCGCCGTTGGCGTGGCCATAGACCATCACCCCATGCCGGCTGGGTCCGCCCAAAAGGTCGTAGAGGGGGACGCCCAGGGCCTTGGCCTTGATGTCCCACAGCGCCACGTCCACGGCGGCGATGGCCCGCATGGTCACCGGGCCGCGCCGCCAGTAGGCGCCGCGATAGAGGTATTGCCAGATGTCCTCGATCGCCCGCGCGTCTCGCCCGATCAGCACCGGGATGACGTGCTCCTCCAGATAGGCGACCACGGCCTTCTCGCGCCCGTTCAGGGTCGCGTCGCCGATCCCGTGGACGCCCTGGTCGGTCTCGATCTTGAGGGTGACGAAGTTGCGGCCCGGGCAGGTGACGATCACCCTGGCGCCGGTGATGCGCAGGGGCGTCAGGCGGGATTGAGACGGCGACGAAGCGGACAAGCCCAGTCCTCCCAGTTGGAGGCCAAGGCCTATCCGCTCGCGTGGCTCGGCGCTAGCTCAGGCGGGGCTCGCCGTCAGGGATAGACGGGCTTGCCGTCCGGACCCTTGAGGTTTTCGGCCCACTGCTTGCGGACCATGTCCTTCACCTCGGCCGGCAGGCTGATGTAGTCCAGCGAGGCGGCCGTGGCGTCGCCGTTCTTGTAGGCCCAGTCGAAGAAGCCGAGGGCCGCCTTGGCCTTGGCCGCGTCGGCCTGGGCCTTGTGCATCAGGATGAAGGTCGCCCCGGTGATCGGCCAGGACTTGGGGCCCGGCTGGTCCAGCAGCAGCAGGTAGTTGCCCGGCGCCTTGGTCCAGTCGGCGCCGGCCGCCGCCGCGGCGAAGGCCGAGGCCTCCGGCGCCACGAACTGGCCGTCGTGGTTCTTCAGGTCCACGTAGGTCATCTTGTTCTGCTTGGCGTAGGCGTACTCGACATAGCCGATGGCGCCCGAGGTGGTCTTCACGAAGGCGGCGACGCCGTCATTGCCCTTGCCGCCGATGCCCGTGGGCCAGTTCACCGCGTCGCTGGCCCCCACCTTGGACGACCAGGTCGGATTCTGGCCCGCCAGGTACGAGGTGAACAGGAAGCTGGTGCCCGACCCGTCGGCGCGGTGCACGACGCTGATCGGCAGGTTGGGCAGGGCCACGCCCGGGTTCAGGGCCGCGATCTGCGGCGCGTTCCAGGTCTTGATTGTCCCCATGTAGATGTCGCCCAGCACCGCGCCGGTCAGCTTGACCTGGCCGGGCGCGATCCCGGGCAGGTTCACGATCGGGGCGACGCCGCCCATCACGGTGGGGAACTGGTAGAGGCCCTGCTTGTCCAGCTCGTCCGGCTTCAGCGGCTTGTCCGAGGCGCCGAAGTCGACGGTCTTGGCCTCGATCTGCTTGATGCCGCCGCCCGATCCGATGGCCTGGTAGTTCAGGTTCAGGTTGGTCGCCGCCTTATAGGCCTCGGCCCACTTGGCGTAGAGCGGGGCGGGGAAGGTGGCGCCGGCGCCCGACAGGCCCTGTCCGCCGCCGCCCGACGCCGTGGAACCGCCCCCGCCGCCGCACGCGGCCAGGGCCAGGCCGGCCGTCAGGGCCAGGCCGGTGAGAAGAAGCTTGCGCTTGATCATGGACATCCTCCGCGTGGGTCCGGGGCGTTCTGACGCCGTGGTGTGACATCGCGATGAAGCCTGTTGCGCCCGCGGATGCAAGTCGCCCGGCCATTCTTCGGATTTTCGCAGCAGGGGATCATTAAAATTAATTTCATTGCCATAGAAAATTAAAAATCTTAAGTCTTAGATCCAGATCGATGAGGGACCCCATGGCTGACGGTGACGCCGCCGAGTGGCAGGAGCTGACCGAGCTGACGCGCGACAACGCCTTCGTGGTCGAACGCGTGCGCCTGGTCGGCAAGGACGTGGCCCTCGAGGGGCGCTGGGCCCTGCCGGAACTGGCCCGCCTGTCGGCCGAGGACCAGGTGTTCGTCGCCGCCTTCCTGCGCAGCCACGGCTCGATCAAGGAGATGGAGCAGGTGTTCGGGGTCAGCTACCCGACCGTGAAGGCCCGGCTGAACCGCATCGCCGACAAGCTCGAGTTCGTCGACCTCAGCCCCAAGCCCTCCCGCGCCGAGGTGCTGGACCGGCTCCGCCGCGGCGAGCTCTCCGCCGACGAGGCGGTCAAGGCCCTGGAGGCCCTGAAGTGATCCCGCTGCTCCTCACCGTGCGCGTCCGCGCCCAGGGCGAGCGGCCGATCCGCGTGTGGCTGCCCCTGATCCTGATCTGGATCCTGCTGGCGCCGCTGCTGGTCATCGTCGTGCCGGTGGTCATGGTCCTCGGGGCCCTGGCCGGCATGAACCCCTTTTCGGCCGTGGGCAGGCTCTGGGCGGTGTTCTGCGCCCTGTCCGGGACGCATGTGGAGGTCGAGGCCCCCGATGCGTCCGTGTTCGTCCACATCACCTGAAGGACCGCGTCATGAGTGAAGACCGTCGCCAGATCCTGGGCATGCTCGCCGAAGGCAAGATCACCGCCGACGAGGCCGAACGCCTGATCGCGGCCCTGGGCGAGCCCACCGGCCCCTACGCCGATCCCCGGCCCGAGCCCCGTCCCAGCCGGGCCAAGTACCTGCGGGTGGTGGTGGATTCCACCGAGCCCGGCGAGGCGCCGACCAAGGTCAACGTCCGCGTGCCGATGCAGCTTCTGCGCGCCGGCGTGCGCCTGTCGGCCCTGATCCCGCCCCAGGCCCGCGAACAGATCAACGCCGCCATGGCGCGCCAGGGCGTGCCCTTCGACCTCAGCCAGCTTCGCCCCGAGAACCTCGAGGACCTGGTCGACCAGCTCAGCGACCTGACCGTGGATGTCGACGACAGCCACGCCAAGGTTCGCGTCTTCTGCGAATAGGGAGGAACAGCGATGTCCGCGACGACGCTTGACGCCATGCCCGTTTCAGCCCCGGCCAAGGTTCCGGCCTTCGCCGCCCCGGCGCTGCCCGGCTTCGCCGATCCGCGAAAGCTGCGGGGCGCCGCCGCCCGCAAGGCGCGCAAGGAGCGCGTCTTCGGCAATTTCACCGACCGCGCCTACGACGAGCTGGTCTTCCGCAACCACACCATCGCGGGGTCCTTCGTGCTGGTCAGCGACCCGGTCGGGGTCAAGCGGGTGCTGGTCGACAACGTCGCCAACTATCCCAAGAGCGAGATGGAGCAGCGGTTCTTCCGGGCCCTGTTCGGCGACGGCCTGGTGGGCACGGAGGGCGAGCTCTGGCGGCGCCACCGGCGGATCATGGCGCCCGCGTTCGATCCGCGCAGCGTCGCCGGCTACGGCCCGGCCATCACCCGCGCCTGCGACGCCTTCTATGCCCAGTGGGACGCCGCGCCGGAGGGCGGCGTGGTCGACCTGCCCGGCGACATGAGCGCCCTGACGCTGCGGATCATCGCCGGGACCATGTTCTCGGTCGACACCGACGAGGTCATCGAACTGGTCGCCGACACCATGAAGAGCGGCTTCGACATCAGCCAGTTCAACATCCTGGACGTGCTGCCGATCACCGGGCCGATCCGCATGCGCCGGCGCGAGCGCCGCATGGCCGAGCAGTTCCGCCCGCTGGACGCCGCCATCAACCGCATGATCGACGCCCGCGAGAAGGACCCGCAAGGCCCCGCGGCCGACCTGCTGGGCCGCCTGATCACCGCCCATGACGAGAGCGGCGACACCGCCATGACCGCGCGCGAGATCCGCGACCAGGTGATCACCATCTTCATCGCCGGCCACGAGACCACGGCTCAGGCCCTGAACTGGACCTGGTACCTGCTGTCCCAGCATCCGGACGTGGAAGCCCGGCTGCACGAGGAGCTCGCGTCGGTGCTCGGCGGCCGCACGCCCACCCAGGAGGACCTGCCGAGGCTCGCCTACACCCGCCGGGTGATCGAGGAGTCCATGCGCATCTATCCCACGGCGCCCGGCATCTCGGCCCGGGTCGCCAAGGCCGAGGACGAGATCTGCGGCGTGAAGGTGCGCAAGGGCGAGCACATCGCCATCGCCCCCTGGATCCTGCACCACCACCGGCGCCTGTGGGACCAGCCGGAGCGCTTCGATCCCGACCGCTTCCTGCCCGAGCGCAGCGCCGGCCGGCACCGCTTCGCCTACCTGCCGTTCGGCGGCGGTCCGCGGGTCTGCATCGGCCAGGTCCTGGCCATGAACGAGGCGGTCATGATCCTGGCCAGCCTCGCCCAGCGCTACAGCCTGCGCCTCGCGCCCGGCCAGGAGGTGGGGTTCCAGGCCAACGTCACCCTGCGGCCGAAGTACGGGCTGAACATGACCATCCACAAACGCTGACCACCCGGCTGGCGTCCCGCGGCCTGCGCCAGGGCCGCGGGAACCTGAGCCCCTCTCCCTTCCGCCGATCCGTGGCCGCCTTACCGCCGCATCCCGTCCCTCCGGGATCGGCGCCGGCCGGTCGCTGGCGCAAGGGGGAGGGGTCTTCTTGCTGGATGGTCAGCCGAAGGAGACGGGCAGCAGCCGCTCATAGGTCCGGCGCACCGCGCCGTAGCACTCGCAGGTCATCGCCTCCAGGCCGGGCCGGTCGAGGATGTCCACCACCCCGCGGCGATAGCGGATCAGGCCCTTGGCCTGCAGGGCGCCGGCCACCGCGGTCACGGTGGTGCGCTGCACCCCCAGCATGTCGGCCAGGAACTCCTGGGTCAGGCTGACGGTGTTGTTGTCGATGCGGTCGTGGCACGACAGCAGCCAGCGGCAGAAGCGGGCCTCCACCGAGTGCAGGGCGTTGCAGGCCACCGACTGGATGGCGTGGCCATAGAGGGCGTCCGTGTGCCGGTCCACCAGGGCGCGCAGGTGGGCGCTGCGGGTCCAGGCCTCGCGCAGGTGCGGCGTGCTGATCCGCGAGGCGCGGCCCCCCACCTGGATGATCGCCCGGCTCAGCGACTGGCGCGGCGCGGCCGCCGCCATCAGGCCCAGCGCCCCCTCGCGCCCGATGGTCGAGCTCTCGATCGCCGCGCCGTTGCGCATTAGCGTCATCAGCGAGATCACCGTGTTGTGGGGGAAATAGACGGTGTCGATCTCGTCGCCGGGATCGTAGAGCAGCCGCCCCTTCTCCAGGTCCACCACCGTCAGGAAGGGGGTCAGAAGCCCGTGGTCCTCCGGGGCCAGCGCGTTGAGCAGGCGGTTCGTCAAGGGTTGAAGCGGTCTCGTCATGGCGAATCGAACGTCGCCGGTCAGCGACGGTTGCAAGCTAGCGATCGGTTCAGCTTGGGACTGTCTGGAACCCGACCCAAGGCGAACGAAGGAAAATCCAGTCCGCTCAAGGCCTTGCGGCCGGTCTTGACGGGGCGCCGCCGACAGCGTCCGCTTGGACGCCGCAAGGCTTGGAGGTCACCGGGATCGGGAGGAACGATGGCGGCGCTGGCCTATGCGACCGTGGGCTCGAACCGGCTGGAAGAGGCCAAGGCCTTCTATGACGCCCTGCTGGGATCGGCGGGCATCGGCGCCTTGTTCGAGCACCCTTCGGGCGGACGGGTCTATGGCAAGGACGGCGCGCCGAACTTCGCCGTCCTGGGTCCGTTCAACCGCGAGCCGGCCACGGTGGGCAACGGGGCCATGTTCGCCTTCAGCTTCGACAGCCGCGCCGAAGTCGACGCCTTCCACGCCAAGGCCCTGGCCCTGGGCGGAACCGACGAGGGCGCGCCGGGCGTGCGCGGTCCCGACTGGTACTTCGCCTATTTCCGCGATCTGGACGGTAACAAGCTCTGCGCCTTCCACATGGGTTGAGGCCAGACGCTCGCCAGCGGGCCTGGCGTTCCGTCGTCAGTGGAAGTCCAGGTGCACCCGCCCGCCGACGTCAGGCTGCTGGCGCATGGCGTTGGCCTTGGCGATCTCCCAGGCGAACCGCACCGGCCTGGCCTCGGACAGCCACACCTGGGCGTCCTCGCAGTCGAAGCACAGCAGGGTCAGGGCCGGGTCGCTGCGCCCGCCCGGATACCAGGCCGAGACGATGGCGTTCCAGTAGCGCTCGATGCGGATCGGATCGTGCTGCACCTGCAGCTCGCCGCTCAGCGAGGCGTGCAGGTCCTTGTGCTGGAAGCTGAACAGCGCCGGGCGCCCGCCCTGGACGTGGCGCGCCAGGTCGGTGTCGCTGCGGCTGAAGAACCAGAGCTGACGCCGCGCCCGTTCCGGAAAGGCGGTCATCGGCTGGGCGTGGGGCAGGACGGCGCCGCCGAGGCTGAGCATGCCGACCTTGTGGGCCTCGATGCAGTCCCACAGGTGCATTTCAACGTCCGCGGGTTTGCTCATATCGATCTGCACGGGATCACCTCCGGGATTTCGGGTTCAGTCCCTCAACCCAGGACATGGCCCTTGGTTCCGCTAGAAAAAAGCCCCGGCCGGAGGTCCGGTCGGGGCTCATTTTCAGGTATTTCAAAGGCTTGGCCCTGGCGGCGACGTCACCCTTCACGGTGAAGTGCGAAGTCGTGCGCCAAGGCGGCGCGGCCTCAGTAGCCCTGGATGCGGGCGTAGCGGTCGCGGTGGAACGCCTGGCTGCCGTAGGTGGCTTCCGCGGCGCGGGCGCGCTTCAGGTAAAGGCCCGCGTC
>Ga0265327_10005280_pt1 | contig 10868 bp, 11 predicted proteins | sample 41621metaG_FD_202089 | JGI IMG/M metagenome (GOLD analysis project Ga0265327, IMG submission 202089) | Rhizosphere microbial communities from Carex aquatilis grown in University of Washington, Seatle, WA, United States - 4-16-21 metaG | ecosystem: Host-associated > Plants > Roots > Rhizosphere... | reverse complement strand
AATAGAAGTGGTTGCGTCCGATTGTTCAGTATGTGTTTTCCTTCTCTTAAATAAATTAAAAGGCGAAGCGAATTGCTGAAAACTAAAACGGAAGTAAGTAAGAAAAAACAAAAGTCCAGATATGAGCAGCCATAAAATTCGGTTATACAAGAAATAGCTGGTTAACGGGATCGGTAATTTGTTTGCATCTTCAGGTGTCCAATACATAGTCATCTCGTCTATTGCATCCATTCCATATGGGTCTTTTAACGCAATAACTAAAGCGTTTACATCCTCTGGCATAAGTCGTTTGTTATTCATTAGCATCAGAAGAATAATAGCGGTCACATACCCTGCGATTATATTTCTGGTATACGTAACTATGGAAAAGAAAAGAACTCCGACAAATAGCGTATTTGGAATTATGAGATAAACAAAGCCTTGAAAATAATTCCACAAACCATAGGAACCAAATTTACCTGAAGGATAGATATGTAAATTACCCATCAAAATGTAGGCTAAAAGCGATCCTGATAACACAAACAAGGCAGTTAAATATCCAGAGAGAAAACGCCCAACAACATAACCGAACTTACTAATTGGTTTGGTAAAATAAATACCGTGCGAATTATACTGAAAATCCTTTTGTATAGCAGGTGCCATGATGGTAATTAATACAATGGTGCCAACTAAAGTATGGTTAGCAATGGCGTTTAATATCATTGCACAATAACTCGCTGAATTTACATTGGCGCTCGTCTCTTCGTTAATACCGGGAATCAAACCTCCCATCGCTGCTAAGTACACCACCACAAAAAGAAAGGCGGCGAAAAAAAATATCCAGGTACGGGGCTTTTTGAATTGCCACTTCAAATCAAATAAAAGGATCTGCCAAAACATAAAATAGTTATTTGTTTACGTGAGCAAAATAAACATCTTCCAAATTCGACTCTGCAATACTAAATGTTGCTGCTGGCTGAATATTAGAAAGTACATTGATTTGAAATTTGCCTTCCACTAAACGAGTAGAAAGCACATCATGTTCTTTTTTGTATTTATCCAGATCATTCTTGTCAATGAACGAATGCCATACTTTTCCTTTAAGCTTATCTATGGCAGCCAAAGGCCGGTCTACTAATTTTACCTCTCCATTATTCATTATTGCCATATTAGAGCAAAGGTTATAAACATCCTCTACAATATGCGTGCTTAGAATAACGATTTTATTCAAACCGATTTCACCCAATAAGGTTAGAAATCGATTTCTTTCCGTTGGATCGAGTCCGGCAGTGGGTTCATCTACAATAATTATTTTAGGACTTCCAATTAACGCCTGAGCTATACCAAAACGTTGACGCATTCCTCCTGAGTAATCACTTACCGAACGTTTACGCACATCCCATAAATTTGTTTGCTGCAATAAATACTCAACGGACTCTTTACGTTCATTATCATTTTTTATTCCTTTTAACAGCGCAAAATGATTTAATAATTCAACAGCATTCACACCTGGGTAAAATCCAAAATCTTGTGGCAAATAACCGACTATTTTTCGCACTTCCTCTTTGTTCCGCAGAACATCAAGATCACCAAACATAATGCTTCCTGTATCCGGGTCTTGCAACGTACAAATAGTACGCATCAAACTTGACTTACCAGCACCGTTTGGGCCTAGTAAGCCAAACATACCCACCGGAATTGTCAGGTTAATATCATTCATGGCTTTTACACCATTACTATATGTTTTGCTGAGATTTTTTATAACTAGCTCCATTATTTCGATGAATGATTAATACGTTCAAAAAAGTTTTTTCTATATGTTTCTGAAATCGGGATCACTACATTCTTAATTTTAATTTGATCCCGCTCTACAGATTCAATCTTATCCAGCGACACCATAAACGATTTGTGAACACGGCAAATAAGGCTTTGAGGAATTTCCTGTTCGAAATCTTTAAAAGTTTGGAGCGTCATTATTTTTTTTCCTACAGTATGTATCCTACGATAGTCTCTCATCCCTTCGATAAACACTATCTCATTTAAGAATATTTTTTCAAAGCGATGTTCTATTTTGACAAAAACATAAGGTTTTACCAACAGCAGACGTTTTTTTTCAAGATTACTTTGCACTTTTTCTATCGCCTGATTAAAACGTGACTGGGTAAATGGTTTCAAAAGGTAATCAGTAACGTTCAGATCGAACCCTTTAAGAGCGTACTCATCATAAGCAGTGGTGATAACGACTTCGCATTCTATCTTTACACTCTCTAACAGTTGAATACCAGAAAGATCATCCATGTGGATGTCGAGAAATATCAAGTCTGCTTTAGTTGATTTTAAAAAACCAAGTGCTTCAATTCCACTTTCAAAGGTGGAGACTAAATTTAAGTAAGGCGACCGGGAAATGTAATTCTTGATTTTCCCTTGCGCTATGGGCTCATCTTCAATTATAATGCAATCGATCTTCATCTTTTACAATAATATGAGTAAATATACCCTATAAATTCCATTAATATCCGTTACCTCCAGAGTATGCTTGTTCGGATATAACAAAACAAGCCGTCTTTGGATAAGCTCGTTCCCTAATCCACCGTATTCAGGTTTCGATTGAACATCTGTGGAGTATGCATTTTCGCATTTAAAACTGATCTTGTCTTTTTGGATCAAAAATTGAATCTGGATCGCGTTCTCTACCCTTTTATTTTCTGAGTGTTTGAAAGCATTTTCCATAAAAGGAATAAATAACATGGACTCAATTAGAATATTTTCCGGGTTCCCTTCTATTTCGTATTTTACATATTTTGGATTCGTAGTTCTTATTTTTTGCAGCTCAATATATTTTTCGATGTAAGAAATTTCTTTCACAAGGGGAATTTTTTCTTTTTTGGCATCATATAACATAAATCGCATAATGTCAGACAACTTATTCAGGTATTCTGAAGCTTTCCCAGAACCGTCTTGGATAAGCCCGTCAATGTTATTGATGGTGTTAAACAAAAAGTGTGGATTTAGCTGGGCTTTCATAAGTGAAAGCTCCATTTGATAGTTTTTTTCATTCAGATCTAGCTTGATTTTAATTTCATTATACCAGGTAATAAATCCCTTCATTACCAAACCGAGTATGCCACTTATTAGACTGACTAATGAAATTATTAACCCGCCAAAAAATACCATTTGACGATCCCAATGAAGTCTGCCGATGTAAATCATATACAAGAGTGTTTCAGTAAGTACAGGAGTTATTAAAACCACTACGAGAACGGCTAACACAAGATGGGTTATCTCTCTTTTTGACAAATACTGATCAAACAACTTAAAATAAAAAGTATAGAAGGCTAACACGGCTGGGAAGACAGCTCCGATGAATGCAGGGTGAATGATGTCCACTTTAACACCATTGCTATCTACCAATAAAAATAATGAAACTGAAAAAAGATACATGAGCCAGTAGCTTATGTGCATTATCACAACAATGGACTTTTTCATAATATTGATTAACACTTGTCAGGTATCAAAAGTAATCTACTTCCTATGGGTGGCAATTTTTTTTCTGCAAAGGGTACCTTTCGTCCTGCAAAATAAATATGTGCAGGGTCGACTAAAATTAATGAGGTTATGGAAACTTTCATAAACGGTAGGATAATCAGTAAGTAAGTAAGATGATCAGTAACATACAAGATACGTTATTCGCATCGAAGAGTCCGTTCGAAACTTTACTGGATAAATTATCAAATTGTTCGAACCAATTTCAGTGCTAAAAGGAGTCAATAACTTGAAAGAAAATTCTCGCCAATTGTATGAAAACAAAAAAGGTTTGAGCGAGGCTCAAACCTTTTGCATGTATCTGCAGCGGAGCTAATGTCCCTATAGCGACTTGCAGTTAAGTCAGAAAAGCCTTTATTAAATTCTTCACCCAACTAAATTCAGCTATAATTCTCATTTTGGCTACAATAAACCCTAATTAGGTAACTTTTTTTACCAACGCTTTGCTCGAACTTTGTCATAAAATTAAAACACACAATCATGAAAAGAAAATTAGGAAAAAATGGGCCTTTGGTTTCAGCAATCGGTTTGGGCTGCATGGGAATGTCTGGTGCATACGGACAGAGCGATGAAAATGAATCAATAGCAACAATAGAAAAAGCGCTTGAGCTTGGTCATGATTTTTTAGATACTGCCGATTTTTACCTTTCCGGCCATAACGAAATGCTCATAGGTCAAGCGATTAAGGGTAAGCGAGACAAAGCTTTTCTTTCTGTAAAAGCAGGCATGATGGCTTCTCCAATGGGGTATGGAGCTGTAAATGGCCACCCAAGCCATATTTACCATTCTGTAATGCACAGTTTACAGCGGCTCAAAACTGATTACATAGATCTGTATACTATCGCGCGCGTTGACCCTAATGTTCCTATTGAGGAAACGGTTGGTGCATTATCAGAATTAGTTACCAAAGGCATTGTCAAATATATTGGCCTTTCCGAAGCCTCGGCCAATAGCATTCGCAAGGCAGCAGCAACGCATCCTGTTACCACACTACAAATAGAATATTCACTTTGGACACGTGATGTTGAAGTTGAGGTTCTTCCTACAATCCGTGAACTGGGAATTGGCTTGGTTGCATATTCTCCGCTGAGCCGGGGATTTTTGAGCGGCGAATTAAAAAATCCCGAAGATCTTAAAGATAACCGCGCGCACATGCCGCGCTTTCAAGGCGAAAACTTTTACAAAAATTTAGAGTTGGTAGAAAAAATTAAAAAACTGGCCGCTCAAAAGGGTTGTAGCCCTTCTCAGTTAGCCATTGCCTGGGTGTTGGCACAAGGTCAAGATATTATTACGATTCCAGGTACAAAGCGAGTTAAATATCTGGAAGAGAATATTGCATCCGAAAAAGTAACACTTACTAAGGATGATTTACAAAGCATCAATGCAATTATGCCTATAGGAATAGCATCCGGCACGCGTTATCCTGAAAAATTCATGAGCATACTTAACAAATAAGCGTTCTGGTCGATAAAAATTATTGGTAACTTTATAAAAATGAAAAAGAAGGAAACTGCACCAAAAAAATTCGACTCCTTGTCCGAACTGCATCGTTTGCTTGGACTTCCAAAGCCTCTGCATCCGATGATCAGTTTGGTAGAAAACAAAAATAATACAATCAACCTAAGTAAATTTCCGGATACCTTCGTACACAACTTCTATAAAGTCTCGCTTAAAACTAAACTCACCGGAAAAATCAGATACGGTCAGGGTTATTATGATTTTGATGAAGGCGGCTTATTGTTCAAAGCTCCTAACCAGGTAAGCGCAAATGCTGAGATCAGTCAGGACCATTCCGGCTATACAATACTGTTTCACCCTGATTTTATAGGCGGTTATCCTTTAGCAAAAAAAATAAAACAATATGGCTTCTTTTCATATACTGTGAATGAAGCTTTACACCTTTCAGATAAAGAAAAAGCTATGATTATTTCCATTTTTAAAAACATGGAAGAAGAACTAAACAGCACCATTGATGATTTTAGTCAGGATGTGGTTATTTCGCAAATAGAATTGCTTTTAAATTACAGTAATCGTTTTTATAAACGTCAATTTATTACCAGAAAAGCAGTAAACAATAACCTGCTTCAAAAACTGGAGGAAATCTTGAATGATTATTTCAATGATGATAAGTTAGTAAAGAATGGAATGCCTACGGTATATTCTCTTGCCGAAAAGCTAAATATGTCCCCCGGTTATTTAAGTGATATGCTCCGTTCCTTAACAGGTTCAAACACGCAACGGCATATTCACAATAAACTCATTGAAAAAGCTAAGGAAAAATTATCTACTACGAGTTTATCCGTAAGCGAGATTGCGTATCAGCTGGGATTTGAGCATTCTCAATCCTTCAGTAAGTTATTCAAAACAAAAACAAGTCAATCGCCTTTAGAATTCAGAGCTTCTTTTAATTAAAACTAAATGCTTAATGCCCTTAGGTAAGGTCTTCTTTGTATTAACCAGACAGATTTCCTGGCGCACAGCTTCCACATAAAATCTAGCGAAGGAGGTTTCTGTAGTGTGAAAACGAGCAAACTAGCTTTTTTTGGTTTTCTAACCTGAAAATTTCGAATTAAAAAACCCTTTGGTAGCTATGGCTCCAAAGGGTTCTTGACTTTCAGCGGAAAGAACGTTACTGATTTCGAACCTTCAGCCCTTAGATCAATTGGAAACCAATCGCTTAGAAAAGGCGATTTCACCACACAAAATTGAAAGGGCTATTAACGAAACCAAAGCAGAGATCTTGACTCGGGACTTGGCGGCGATAAATGAATTCCTTTTATATGTAGAAGCGGAGCCGTTTGTTGCCCCTGAAAAGGCCAAAAATCACAAACGTGTGGCTTTTAAAAAGGTTAACGCTAGCTAATAAATATTAAGTTCTCTTAGATAATAGAATATTACCTGAATTATCAAATGTAACGTTTAAAGTTTTTAAAAATGAATCCATTTTAGGCATTTCTTTTTTGAAAGCGCTCTTTTAGGGACTGCGTTATGGCCGCAACCATCAAGGAAAAAGCATACTTTATCGCAGAAATATAGTCGGTAACATCTTCTATTTTGTTTTTTAACTTCCCCATTTTTTTTGCTTTTACGTTAATAAATATTTTTAAGTATTATACTCTGTGGCGTAAATTAATAAACTATTATTTTAGTTTAGAAAGTACTTCGCTGCTTTCGCTCGACGCCATATTATTTAAAAGTTATCGGTAATTGAATCTCATTATTTCTTATTTAAAAAGTGGAGGCTATAGATTTAACCATTAATCTTACATCATATTTATTGACATGCCGCCATCTATCACGTAATCACCCCCTGTAATGAAGGACGCGTCATCAGATATAAGAAAAGATACAAGTTTTCCAAGTTCATTAGGAGCTCCGAATCTTTTTACCAATACCTTTTGTTTTATAGCTTCATTAAACTGGTCGAGTTTTTCCTGTGGCGCACCGCTTTTACCAAATATTGGAGTATCAAATGGTCCGGGTGTAATGGCATTAACACGGATACCTTTAGGTGCTAATTCAATAGCCGCAACCCTTGCTAATGATTTTAAAGCTGCTTTACTGGCACTATATACAGACCTATTTTGTGTGCCTTGTGTTGCACTTAATGCCAAAATAAAAATTACAGATGAGCCGTCTTTTAAAAGAGGCAGGAATTTTTGTAAAGTAAAAAACGCACCTTTAAAATTTACGTTCATTGTTTCATCAAATTTTTCTTCGCTTACCGCTTCAATTGGCAATAGATGAAAAATACCTGCATTAACAACAAGTGTGTCGATACTCCTAAATTTCTCTTCTACTTTTTTTGCTAATTCGCCTAAATCAGAAATGCTGGCTTGATTCGCAATAAAACCTGTAGCATTAGCACCTAATGCACTTTCCGCTTCTTTAAGAGCGTTTTGATTTTTACCGGTGATAACAACTCTAGCTCCCTGGGCAATTAACTCTTCAGCTATACCATAGCCAATGCCACTATTTCCCCCAGTGATAACTACAACTTTGTTTTCGTGTTTTTTCATTTTTTCCTTATTGTTTACTTAAAAAGTGGGAGGCCCCGAGTGGTTTTATCCACATTCATCAACTACAGTATAGATTTTAACAGATGCATAGCATTTCTGCCCGAGGCCATAGATTACTTTATACATTTAATTATTAAGTTTTATAAAACGGTGAATCTAATTTTTACAATTTCAGAAGGTATTCTCCAAAGAAGTAAAAAATAGCAAGCACTAGAGGAATAATAATAACCCATATAACAAGGGCTGTTTTATGTTGAAATATTTTGCTCATTGTTTTATTTTTTTCTGTTTATATTAAGTTTGCAAATTTTAAACCACCATCAATAAAGTGTTCGCTTCCAGTAATGAAAGAAGCCTCTTCAGAAGAAAGGAAGCATACCATTTTGACAACATCTTCAGGTAACTTTTCCATTTCTAATTAGTTAATCTTAATAGAAGTTATTTTATAAATCGATGAATTGCTTTATCTGCGTTATCCTGAAATGTAGTATTTTTCAAAGGCGTAAAAAAAATGCTTTGGTCAACCATGTCACCAGATAACTTACCCTCTTTACTTGCATAAAAAACACCACTTTTATATCGCTCATCTGAAATGCCATCGACAAAACGTTTTGCACCAACATCCAACTTATGCACCATATTTCCCATCAATGGAAATACAACAGGCGTCATAAAATTCTTCAACATAAAACGCATTGCCGGCGGAAGATTATCCGGTGCCAGAGTTCCTTTTGTATTTCCCGGGCTCACAACAACAAACTTAAGGTCAGGATATTTTCTTGCCATGGATAACATCCACATAGTTGCTACATACTTAACATATCCGTATGCTTGCGTTACGTCAAATTTATTACCAAAATATGATCCATCAAGAACGCCGGCAAATTCATCTACAGAAGAAGTCTTCATTGCAACCGGTTTCATGCCGAGCATCTTTACTCCCGGTACTGCTTCTGCACTTGGATATAATACTGCTTTTTTTAACTTATCATGTTTAATTAATTCTTCTACTAAAATCACATGACCTAAAATATTCGTAGCCGCTAATTCATTCATACCCGAGGGCGTAACTTTCGCAGCCGTTTTCCCAATCATTCCACCTGCATTTAAAATTACTGCATCAATAGGTTCCTTTATTTTTTCTACTGCTTTTCTTACTGAATTTGCATCCGATACATCGCCAATGATGATTTCAAAAACCTTTTTTCCCGTTTGCTCTTCCAGGTCTTTTTTTGCTGCCTCAGCTTTCGCTTGATTTCTGCAAAAGAGAATTACCTTTTTTGTTTCTTTTTTTAATGCTAACTGCCGGGCAGTCTCTTTCCCAAGCCCAATATTTGCTCCGGTTATTAATATACTTTCGTTCATTTTTTCTATTTTTTAATTATTACTACTATAATAATAACTGTTTAGAGGGTTTTATTGGCATCAATAAGTCCACGATATTTGCTCAATCGTATTTATTTTATGTCGTTTTAAAGCGCTTGAAATACCTGCGGAAAATCGGTACTGTTCCAGCGGTCAGTTATTTTTCCATCTTTCAAAACCTCGATGTCCATTATATTTATTACTATTTTTTTACCCGTCGCTTGTTTTCCCATGAATTCACCCGTATGGGTTGCGGTTATTGTTTTTCTCACACATACCTTATCGCCTTCACCAAAAACCTCGAGAATTTGTACTGAAATATCTGAAAAGCCTTTATGTAAGCCAGTGACGAATTTCACCATTGGACTTATATCTGTGGGTGCATTGGGTGGTGCTGAATGATTGACAAAGTTTTCTGCAAACACCTCTTTTGCAATTTCTGTATTTCCTTTCCCAAAAAATTCATTATTGAATCTAATTACTACTTGCTTGTTTTGTTCTACTGTCATTTTGTTTTCCATTTTAGGTTTATTATTATTTTTTGAAGTTTGTGCTTGCGCGTTTTGATAGCCTAACGTTAAGGTTAGCATTACTATCGCTAGAATTGTTTTTTTCATAATGTGTTTATTTAGATTGTTTTATTTACCCAACAAAAATAATTGCTTGAATTGTGATATTGGTATCAAAAAGTCCATTATATTTGCTCAATCGTATATATTTAAGCTATGGATGCATTAAGTGGAGTTTTAGAGAGTGCCAAATTGAAAACAGTTGTTTATCCAAAATTTAGCTTTACTTCGCCTTGGGGTATAGAAATGGATCAAGATTCACGCTCTCAGTTTTGGAGGCTTTTAAAAGGTACTTGTTATTTGAGAGTACCAGGTGAGAAGGTTATAAAAATGAATGTTGGTGATGTTGTTTGTATTCCTCATGGTTCTAAACATCTCATTTCAGGTAAATCTAATTCCACTTGTGTGCCGACTTCGCAATTCGGCAAAGCTTATCACAGTGGGAAGCCTTTATTTCAAGGGAAAGATGAAGAGACTTTATTAATGGGTGGGCACTTTGAGTTTACTCCATCTGTACAACATCCCTTTATTAAATCGCTGCCTAAAGTGATACATTTAAATAATACCACTAAAGAATTAGACTTGTGGCTGCAACAGGCCGCAGTGATGATGAGTGAAGAGATAAGTAATGAAAAAATAGGAAGTAAATTAATTTTAGGGCGTTTGGTTGATATTCTTTTTGTATTAATTATTCGAGCTTATATAGAACAGGCAGATATAAAAGAGGGTTTTCTTATGGCATTAAAGGATAATAGAATTAGTAATTCTTTAAAATCTATGCATCAATCTCCGGAGAAAGACTGGACATTAAATGAATTAGCTGCGACTGCTGGCATGTCCCGTTCGTTGTATTGCAGAGAGTTTAAAAGATTAGTAGGCGAAACACCATTAAGTTATTTGACCGACTGGCGCATTTTAAAATCGAAAGAAATTTTATCAGTAAGCAAAGAAAACATCAGTGAAATAGCCAGTAAGGTCGGCTATCAATCTGAGGCAGCATTTAACAGGCTTTTCAAATCAAAAGTAGGTGAAACCCCTGCAAACTATCGAAGGAAGATTCATTCTTGAAAGAACAAGAGTCTTCATTCCAGTAAGTACCTTTTCTAAGATTCAGGCGGAGTTGTTTCAAGTGTGCATATCATTGTTCGAACCGCCATTGAGTCTGAATCACAAGAAGTTAGTAAATCAGCAAATTAAACGGCAAAAAATTCGAACCATAAAAAACCCCTGATGATCAACTCACCAGAGGTTTTTGCTTTTTCAAGCGGAAAGAACGTTACCCAGTTCGAACCTTAAACCCTTAAATGAATTGGAAACCAGCCGTCTGGTAATGGCCGTTTCACCTAATAAAATGAATGACCTGAATGAGATGACACAAGTTGATCTACTTTTG
>Ga0265327_10005279_pt1 | contig 10869 bp, 8 predicted proteins | sample 41621metaG_FD_202089 | JGI IMG/M metagenome (GOLD analysis project Ga0265327, IMG submission 202089) | Rhizosphere microbial communities from Carex aquatilis grown in University of Washington, Seatle, WA, United States - 4-16-21 metaG | ecosystem: Host-associated > Plants > Roots > Rhizosphere >... | reverse complement strand
GCCATCGAGAGCACGGTTACGGTCGCGCGCAATGAATGGAAATATGTCGCCGAATTAAAATTAGACCTGGACCCGAACCTGCCATTTGTCGCGTGTTTCCTGGGTGAATTTAACCAGGCCATCCTGAATCTGATCGTTAATGCGGCCCATGCCATCCAGGACGTTGTGAAAAAATCACCGGGTACCAAGGGCTTGATCACCGTACAAACTCGTCGCGAGGGAGATCATGTTGAGGTGCGGGTGACTGACACTGGCACTGGTATTCCTGAAGCTGTGCGGCCCAAAATCTTTGAACCATTCTTTACCACAAAGGACGTGGGCAAAGGCACGGGGCAGGGATTGGCCATGGTTTATGGCAATATCGTGAACCGGCTGGGCGGCACCGTTCGTTTTGAAACCGAGGTAGGACGCGGCACCACCTTCATTATCAGCCTGCCATTGAAACCCAAAGTTGAACCGGCTGTTCCGATACGCAGCCAGGAAGTTGTCCCCGCATGAAAACTCTTTTATTTGTGGATGACGAGCCGCGGGTGTTGCAAGGGTTGCAACGCCAGTTGCGGCCCATGCGGATGGAGTGGGACATGAATTTTGTGGAGAGCGGGCAACGGGCGCTGGAATTCATGGCCACGCATCCCGTGGATATCATCGTGTCTGACATGATGATGCCGCTCATGGATGGCTCGCAACTGCTTACCGAGGTGCTGAAACGTCACCCGCATACCGTCCGGCTGGTATTGTCAGGCCATGCTGAACGCGAGGCGGTGTTGCGGTTGGTGGGGCCGGCTCACCAATATTTGTCCAAACCCTGCGATGCCGATGAATTGCGCCGGGCTATTGTCCGGGCATTTGCCCTGCGTGACCTGCTCGGTAATGAACGGCTTAAACAACTGACGGCCCGCATCAAACATCTGCCCACCTTGCCCGCGCTGCAAAACCGGCTTACCGAGGAACTGCACAAAGATTCGCCCTCCATGGAATGTGTCGGCGAAATCATCTCGCGCGACATCGGCATGACCGCCAAAATTTTGCAACTGGTCAACTCGGCATTTTTCGGCCTGGCCCAGCCCATTACCAACCCGACGGAAGCCGCGGTATATCTCGGATTGAATACCTTGCGTTCATTGGTGCTTTCCATGGAAATTTTTTCACAATTCGACCAGAAATTGTGCCCGTCATTTTCACTTGAAGTGCTCGCCGGACATTCCTGGACGACTTCCATGATGTCGCGCAGCATTGCGCAGCTCGAACAGCAGGAGCTAAAGGTCATCGACCAATGCTTTCTTGCCGGGCTGCTCCATGATGTGGGGCAACTGGTTCTCGCCTTTGGGTTGCATGAAGAATACGCCGGGGTGCTAACGCGGGCGCAAAATGAAGGACTGCCAATCTGGCAGGTGGAGCAGGAATGTTTTGGGGCAACCCATGCCGACGTCGGTGCCTATCTGCTCGCACTGTGGGGCTTGCCCAATCCAATCATCGAAGCCGTGGCGCTGCATCATCAACCGGCCCACAGCACCAATCTTCTATTTGCCCCAGTAACAGCGGTGCATGTGGCTGATGTGCTGTCGCACCAACTGGCGGTCACCTGCACTGAAGAGCCTGCGCCAGAATTGCAAACGGCATATTTGAAACGCCTCGGTCTCGATCATCGATTTGAATTGTGGCAGGAGAGCTGCACACAACTGACAAACGCTTAAAATTATGAACGAAAAAGTTTTATTTGTGGACGATGACGCCAATCTGCTGGCCTCATGCGAACGCAGTTTCCGCCGCAAATTCAACCTGGAAACTGCGCTGGGAGGAGAAGCCGCGCTGGAAAAAATTGCCACCCGCGGTCCCTATGCGGTGGTGGTATCTGACCGGCAGATGCCGCAAATGGACGGCATTACGCTGCTGTCGCTCGTACGGGAACGGGCACCAGACACCGTGCGCATCATGCTCACCGGCAACGCCGATCTGGAAGGCGCCATCCGCGTGGTCAACGAGGGCAATATTTTCCGTTTTTTAACCAAGCCCTGTTCCACTGATATCCTGGTCAAAGCCGTTGAAGACGCGCTGACGCAGTTTCGCCTGGTAACTGCTGAAAAAGAGCTGCTGAATAAAACCCTGAGCGGCAGCATCAAATTGCTCACGGATATTTTGTCCATGATGGACCCGGAATCATTTGGCCGCGCGCAGTCCGTCCGGGATTTGATTGGCAGCGTGACCAAAAAATTTAACGTCGGCAACGATTGGGAAATACCATTGGCCGTCATGCTGGCCCCCATTGGCAACGTGACCATTCCGCCGGAACTATTGCTGCGTTCGCGCACGGGCTCAGCCTTGTCCAAGGTGGAGGAAAAACTGGTGGCCGAACTGCCGGAAACCTCCGCCCGTTTGCTGGTGAATATACCGCGTCTGGAGGGCGTGGCGCGCATCGTGCGGTATCAGCACAAACATTATGACGGTTTTGGGTTGCCGCCGGACCCGGTCAAAGGCGATGAATTGCCGTTGGGCTCGCGGCTGTTGAAAATCCTGACCGATTTTGCCCAGCTTCAGGCTGAAAACCAGAGTCGCGGTCAGGCGCTAACCAAAATGCAGTCCCGCTTGGGCTGGTATGACCCCAGGCTGTTAGACGCCGTATGTGAATATTACGGAATGGCGGCGGCGACACGTGATGTTGAACGGCCCACCATTTCCATTGCGCTGAGTGATTTGGCCAAGGGCATGGTGCTGCGTTCCAACGTTGAAACCAAGGATGGCACGTTGATTGTATGCGCCGGTCATGATTTGACTGAAATGACGCTTGAAAAAATCAAGAATTTCGCCCTGATTTCCGGCATCAAAGAACCGTTATTGGTCGAAGCTCCCTGAGGGATGGCCGTTGGAGTAATTGGCGAAGCAGCCGTGCTCTTGTTGCCTCCTGAACCCGGCTCATCCGAAGATTTATTTTAACCAAGCAGCTTCAGGACTGACTGCGGCAGTGTATTGGCCTGTGCCAGCATGGCTGTGCCGGCCTGCACCAGGATATTGTACTTCGAGTAATTCGTGCTCTCCTGCGCCACGTCGACATCGGTAATCTGGCTGTTGGAGGCGGAAAGATTATCTTTCAAGGTTGCCAACTGGCTGGAGGTATAGGTCAAACGCTCCAAATTACTGCCTACCGTGGCGCGATTGCTGGCCACTTGGGCAATGGCCGAAGTCACTGCATCCAACGCCGCTTTGGCCCCTTGCAGCGTGGTAATGCCCAACTGATTGAAAGGTTGTGGCGGTCCTGCCACCGAAAGCGAAGTGGTCATGGTTACTGGCGAAGCACCATGGCTATTGTCCACTTGTTGCAAACCAAGTGCGCTAAAGATAGGGGTCCAACCGCCGCCGCTGGATGTTTCAGTAAGGATCTGGCCTGGATTTACCGTGACCGATAGCTGTCCATCTGCATGATAAACGGCGCTGCCGGCGTTCATGGTTGTCAAAGCCTGATTCAGTGAATTAACAAAATCACCCACCGTGGCAGAGTTAAAAGCAGTCCAAACCGCATTGCCATTCTGATCGGTTACATCTCCCCAAGTCGCGTTAAACCCGGGAACCACTTGAGTCATGGCAGTTCCCAAGGTTGGTGGCACTGGCGGGCCTGGTTGTAGCGGGTCGTTTAGGAAATTGCCGCTAATGCCTTGCATCTGGAAGGTGCTGCCTTCTGAATCCGTGGTAACATTCAGTGCATTTCCGCTGAAGAGGCTGACCCCGTTAAAATCCTTGGTGGCAGCATTGTAGACATAGGAGTCCAACGATTGAAATTCCTGGTCATAAAGCACCCGGTCGCTCGTCGTTTTGGTTACGTCCTGGGCTTCCACTGCCAGCTCGCTCATTCGCGATAACGCGGCTCCTACCTTGTCGAGATAACCGTCCTGGGTTTGGCTGAAGGAAATGGCACTGCTGACGTTGCTGGCGGCGGCATCTGTGCGGCTGATTTGCGCGCCGACCCGCATGGAAACCGCCAGCCCGGCGGCATCGTCCTCGGCCGAATTGATTTTCGACCCGGAAGAAAGTCTGGCTAGGGATTGGGTGAGCAGCCGGGAAGAAGACCCCAACTGGCTCGCCGCATTCTGCGCCAAGATGTTAGTATTGATTACCATAAGATTCATCCGTGAATCTTGTGCTTACGCAACTTAACTGTGGGCAACATCCATGTTGCCATTCATGGCCGGGGTTTATTCAACCTGTAACCATGAAGAAATCCAGTCAGGCACTATCCGTATACGCCTTTCTGAAATACATCTTTATAACGGCAAAAAACGCGTTTACTTGAGGGGGTTTTCCGGTCTGGCTTCGGCCCTGGCCAAAAAAAATCAGCGTTCCCGGATTGGAACGCTGATGCGGTTACTACGCTAAATATTGTCTAAAAGTGGGGGTGCTTACTGTTTTCCCTTCACCAGGGCATCTACCACAGCGGGATCAGCCAAGGTGGTGATGTCGCCAATCTGGTCCACTTGATTCTCAGCAATCTTGCGCAGGATACGACGCATGATTTTGCCGGAACGCGTCTTCGGCAGGCCGGGGGCAAACTGAATTTTGTCCGGCACAGCGATCGCGCCAATTTCTTTGCGCACATGGATGGCCAGTTCCTTTTTCAATTCCTCGCTCTCGGCGATGCCGTCCTTCAAGGTCACGAAGGCGTAAAGCGCCTGGCCTTTGATGTCATGCGGCATGGGAGCCACGGCAGCTTCGGCCACCTTGGGATGACTCACCAACGCGCTTTCTACTTCCGCCGTGCCAATGCGATGACCGGAAACATTCACAACATCGTCCACGCGGCCAAGCAGCCAGTAATCACCGTCGGCATCGATACGGCAGCCGTCACCGGTAAAGTACATGTCCTTGAACGTGGAGAAATAGGTGTTCACAAACCGTTCATGGTCACCCCAGGTCGTGCGCATAATGCCGGGCCACGGATGTTTGATGCACAACTTGCCACCTTCATTCGGTTTGCATTCGGAACCATCATCGCGCAACACCACGGGTTCCACGCCAAAGAACGGACGACTGGCGCTGCCCGGCTTCAAGGTATTCACACCGGGCAGGGGAGTGATCAAATGGCCGCCAGTCTCGGTCTGCCACCAGGTATCTACAATCGGACAACGTGACTGGCCAATGTGCTTGTAATACCACATCCACGCCTCGGGATTGATGGGCTCACCCACGGTTCCCAGCACGCGCAACGAACTTAAATCATGTTTGGCCGGCCATTCATCGCCGAGGCGAATCAACGCGCGAATCGCAGTCGGCGCGGTATAGAAGGAACTGACCTTGAATTTCTCAATGATTTTCCAAAAGCGGCCGGCATCGGGAAAGGTTGGCACGCCTTCGAACATCAGCGTGGTCCCGCCGTTGCACAGCGGACCATAGACCACGTAGCTATGGCCGGTAACCCAGCCAATGTCGGCGGTGCAGAAATAGACGTCGCCGTCATGAATATCAAACACGTACTTGTGCGTCAGCGCACTCCAAAGCAAATAGCCGGCGGTGCTGTGAACTACGCCCTTGGGTTTGCCCGTCGAGCCGGAGGTGTAAAGGATGAACAGGTAATCCTCCGCCTTCATCTTTTCCGCCGGACAGTCGGCGGCTGCATGGGCCATCAATTCGTGGTACCAAACATCGCGACCGGCCACGATGTTGCACGGCTCCTCATTGCGTTTGACCACCACCACCTTTTGGATGCTCGGGGTGTGTTGCAGCGCCGCATCCGCGAGCGATTTGAGTGGCAATGATTTTCCCGCACGCAACGAAACGTTGGCGGTGATAAGCAGCTTGCACTCGGAATCATTGATGCGTCCCGCCAGCGAATCCGAGCTAAAACCGCCGAAAACAACGGAGTGAATGGCGCCAATTCGCGCGCAGCCGAGCATGGCCACGGCGGCCTCGGGAATCATGGGCATGTAAATGGCCACGCGGTCGCCCTTGTTCACGCCCAGAGATTTTAGCACGTTGGCAAACTTGCAAACTTCCGCATGCAATTCTTTATAGCTGATGCGTTTGACGTCCTCTTCCGGCTCGCCCTGCCAGATGATGGCTGTTTTCTCGCCGTGGGTTTTGAGGTGACGGTCCAGGCAATTGACAGTGACGTTCAGCTGACCGTCGTCAAACCACGTGTGATCGATTTTGCGGGCGGCGGTGTTCCAGTCGAATTTGCGGGCGTGCTTGGGTTGCTTGAACCATTCGAGCGTTTGCGCCTGCTCCAGCCAAAATTTATCCGGCTCCTGGACGGAGCGCTGATACAAGGCTTCAAATTGTTCCGCATTCAAATGCGCGCGTTTAGTCACTTCGGGGGACGGTGGGAACGTCCGGCTTTCCTGTAAAAGTGAATCCGTAGAGATAGCTTTGTCTGACATCTAATGTTTGGAATTGATTTCCGACATTTCCGCAAAATTATTCGCGTGTGTCAATTCGCAGCCTGAACAAAATGAAAAAAAAGACCGGGCAAAACGTTTTGTCCGGTCTTTTAATCAAGGTTGGCAGATTTTTATCATGTTACTTAAAGCCGACAATGTTTCAACCTGATTTTCACGGCTTTACTTCATGGTTGCGCAAAATTTGTTTAGCTTGGGGCAATTAAAGCAATTTGCGGTAACGCGCTTGATTCGCCGGTGGGAGCTTATTAAACTCGACGCGATGAATTCGCTGCTTCTTACCGGCGGTCGCGTGGTAGACCCCGCCAATCATTTTGATTCCATTGCCGATGTGCTGCTGCTGGATGGCAAAGTTTCCGCCGTGGGCAAAAATCTTTCCGCCCCGGCCGGGGTAAAAAAAATGGATGTCCATGGCAAAGTGGTGGCCCCCGGCTTGATTGACCTCCACGTACATTTGCGGGAACCGGGCCAAACGGCCAAGGAAAATATCGCTACCGGTACTGCCGCAGCCGCGCGGGGCGGGTTTACTTCCATCGTTTGCATGCCCAATACATCCCCGGCCATCGACAACGCCGGAACGGTGGCTTTGATCCATGAACGCGCCAAGGCCGAGGGGTTGGTAAATGTGTTTATCACCGGGGCCATTTCCAAGGGCATTGCCGGTGAAGAACTGGCCCCCATCGGTGGCTTGAAAAAGGCCGGCGTCATCGCCATCACGGATGACGGCCATTGTGTGCAGAACAACGACCTTATGCGCCGGGCCTGCGAATACGCCAAGATGTTTGGCCTGCCGGTGATGGATCATTGCCAGGATTATTCACTGGTGACAGATGGCGTGATGCACGAGGGATATTGGAACGTGGCGCTGGGATTACGCGGCTGGCCGGCGGCGGGCGAGGAAATGATTGTGGCCCGCAATGTTTTGCTGGCGGAGTTGACCGGGGCCAAGATCCATTGCCAACATTTGAGTGCCGCCGGCAGCGTATCGTTAATTCGCGAAGCCAAAAAGCGCGGCGTATCGATCTCGGGCGAAGCCTGTCCGCATCATTTTACCCTGACCGACGCCGCCGTGGCGGGTAGCGACAAATTTTGGGCCGGAGACGGCAAGAGCATTGCGCATCATGGTTCCGAAGCACATCTGCCCTCATGGCCGGCTTACGATACCAATGTCAAAATGAATCCACCCTTGCGCTCGGCCAAGGACCGCGAAGCTATTTTGGCCGGTCTTGCTGACGGCACCATTGAAATCCTGTGCAGTGACCACGCCCCGCATTGCGATTACGAAAAGGAAGTGGAATTCGATTACGCCCCGTTCGGTATTACCGGACTCGAAACCGAACTGGCGCTCTCGCTGATGCAACTCGTCCATTCCAAACGGCTTTCGTTGCCGGACATGATAGCCAAATATACCATCAACCCGGCCCGCCTGCTCAATTTGAACAAGGGCACCCTGAGCGCGGGGGCAGATGCAGATGTGACCGTCTTTGACCCCGACCAGGAATGGGTCTTCCAGCGGGAAGATTCCGCCAGCAAATCCAAGAACAGCCCGTTCTTTGGCTGGAAGCTCAAAGGCAAGGTGACAGCCACCATCGTGGCCGGAAAAAATGGATTGGTTGAACAATTGCAGCCCGTGGCGGTCTAAAGATTTGACCGTCAAAAAATAACCATTTATGAAAAAACTACTATTGGCAATGTTAGCCGCTACCGTGCTTTGGCAGGTTCAGGCGGCGGATTCCGTCTGGCTCACTGACCTGCCCAAGGCTCAGGCACAGGCCAAGACCGAAAATAAAATTGTGCTCATGGATTTCACCGGTTCCGACTGGTGTCACTGGTGCATCAAATTCAAAAAAGAGGTGCTGGATACCAAGGAATTTCAGGATTACGCCGCCAAAAACGTGGTGCAGGTCGAACTGGATTTCCCCAATAAAAAAGCCCAGGACGCCGATTTGAAAAAGGCCAATGCCGATTTGAAAGACAAATACAAGATTGACGGTTTCCCGACGCTCGTGGTGCTGGACAAGGACGGCAAGGAAATTGGCCGGCAGGTCGGCTATGCCGAAGGCGGCCCCAAGGCCTTCATCGACCAGCTCGAAAAATATAAAGCTGGCAAATAATCCACTAAATAAATATCACAAATCAGGCGCAGCCTCCGGGCTGCGCTTTTATTTTTGCTTCGAGCAAAAAATCTGGTAAGCTTCCCTACTTTTGATGAAAGCAATTTTGGCCCTCGAAGACGGTTCAGTTTTTAACGGAGAAGGCTTTGGCGCGAAAGCGTCCGCCTGTGGCGAGGTGTGTTTCAACACCTCCATGACCGGTTATCAGGAAATTCTCACCGATCCATCTTACAAGGGGCAAATTGTCACGATGACCTATCCGCTCATCGGCAATTATGGCGTGAACTCGCTGGACGTGGAATCGTGGCGTCCCCATGCGGCCGGTTTCGTCATCCGCGAATTGTCGCCCATTGTCAGCAACTGGCGCGCGGATTTTTCCCTGGCCGAGTATTTGGAGCAGAACGGTATTCCCGGCATTCAAGGCATTGATACCCGCGCTTTGACCAAGAAGCTGCGCGTGCGCGGCGCCATGAACGGGTTTATTTCCACGGAAAAAATCTCCGCCGCTGACGCCGTCAAGCGCGCCCAGGAATTTGTGTTTCTAGGCGTGGATTACGTCAAGGAAGTCACCCATAAGAAACCGTTCCGCTGGGATGAAAAGGACGAGCAAAGCGGTGCGTTTGATCTGGTGCGCGGCAGCCAAAAAATTGATGCCCGCAACTTGCGCAAGCCGCTTCCGGCGGCGGATATCCCGATTGTGGCCTTTGATTACGGGATGAAGTACAACATTTTGCGCCGGCTGCGCCAGCACGGCTTTGCCACCCAGGTATTGCCCGCCACCGCCACCGCGGCGGACGCCCTCAAGCATAAACCCGCCGGCATCTTTCTCTCGAACGGTCCCGGCGACCCCTCGGCGTTGGATTATATCGTTCGTGAAGTGAAAACGCTGCTTGATACAGGTATTCCCATCTTTGGCATTTGCCTTGGCCACCAGATTTTGGGCCAGGCTCTCGGCGGCAAAACCTTCAAATTGAAGTTCGGGCACCGTGGCGGCAACCAGCCCGTCAAGGACCTTGAAACCGGCAGGGTGGAAATCACTTCGCAAAACCATGGCTTTGCGGTTGATGCCAAAGATTTGCCGTCCGATGTCTCGGTGCATCGCATCAACTTAAATGACCAGACGGTCGAAGGCTTGCGGCACAAAAAGAAACCTGTTTTCTGCGTGCAATATCATCCTGAGGCTTCGCCGGGGCCGCATGATAGCACGCCCTTGTTCGCCGAATTTCGCCAGATGATTGAGAAACGTGGATAAAAAAAACGGCTGGCAAGGATTTGCGTTTGACTTGAAAGCCGCCACGCCCATAATCGCATTAAACATACTATGTCCAAACTCGTTATCCTGAATCAGGGCATGACCGGACGGACGTTCGAGTTGAATATCGAGCGTACCACTGTCGGACGCGTGGAGGATAATACATTTCAAATAGCGGATGGCTCGGTTTCCAGCCATCACGCTGAGATTATTCTGCGCGGCAGTGAGATTCTAATCCGGGATCTTAATTCCACCAACGGCACGTTCATCAACAACGAGAAGATTACTGAAACGGTTCTCAAACCGGGCCAGACGTTGCGTTTCGGCCAGGTGGAGCTCAGGATTGATGACGGCTCTCCCGTCACAGCCCCGCCGCCGCCTGCCCCAGCTCCCGTTGCCGCCCCTGGGCCAGTTCCGGCACCCGCATCCGCACCATCGCCTAGGAAGACAGGCGAGGGCACCATGATCATACCGCGCGGTGTCAGCTTGGAACAACTCGAACAGGGTGGCACCCGTGCCCCCGGTTTCGATACCAAGGGAACCGGATTTTCCAAAAAGACCAACAAGGTTAACACCTATTTCATTGTTGGTGGGATTATCGTTTTCATCATCATCGTTGGTTTGATTCTGGTAGCCGCTCACCAAGCCGGCCCCGCAAGCAGCCATTAGCCGGGGTATGAAACCACGCCTTTCCACCCGGCGTGAAACAGCCATGACGCTGTTTGAATCCCTCGTGGTGCTTGCAGTGGTGCTCCTCCTAGGAGCCATTTGGCTGACGGGAAATCAACATGCGCGCAAGCCAAAGCCGCTTGGCATGGTCTGTCTTAATAACTTGAAACAAATGGGCTTGGCTTACCGAATTTGGGCGGGAGATCACGGGGATCGTTATCCAATGGGAGTTTCTATGACCAATGGCGGTTCCATGGAGCTAGTGCAGACTGGCAATGTCATCGACACCTTCTTGCTGATGTCGAATGAATTAATTTCCCCTAAAATTTTGTATTGTCCTGCTGACAAAGATCGTTCTGGTATCGTTAACTTCAACGGCCTTGCGAGCACGAATATCAGCTATTTCATAGGCGTGGACGTGATTAATGATTTGATGCCTCGCCAGATGATTTCG
>Ga0265327_10005278_pt1 | contig 10871 bp, 5 predicted proteins | sample 41621metaG_FD_202089 | JGI IMG/M metagenome (GOLD analysis project Ga0265327, IMG submission 202089) | Rhizosphere microbial communities from Carex aquatilis grown in University of Washington, Seatle, WA, United States - 4-16-21 metaG | ecosystem: Host-associated > Plants > Roots > Rhizosphere >... | reverse complement strand
GCCGTGTCGATCGTGTCACGCAGCTACTGGTCGCTCGCCAACGACGGCCTCGGCAACTACGACCGCTTCGGATACAGCGGGCCCACCAAGACGCCGTACCCCGTGATCCAGGCGTTCGAGACCGACCCGCAGACCGGCGCGCTCACCACCACTCCGGTGTCCGACTGCGGCGCGCAGAGCGTGCTGCCCCAGAAGGTGTGGTACGACGCCGCCACCGGCAAGCCGCTGATCACCTTCGAGAACGCCCCGCGTCCCACCGATCGCGACCTGGCCGACATCCCGCACTTCCTGGTCCAGACCGGTTCGGGCGGGGGATCGATGGGCGAGGAGTTCCCGCCGTCGCCGGTCGCCGACGAGATCCAGTTCTACCGGAACGTGGCGGCGAACGCGCCGTACGCCGACGTGTCGTCCGCACCCCCCGCGGGCAACCCACCCGACGCGTGCGGCGGCTACGTGATGGCGAACGTGCCCAACGACGTGGTGTCGATCATCCACGTGCCCCGGGTGCCGAGCTTCCCCAACTACACCGGTGCCACCAGCGCCACGCTGAACAACAACACCGCGTTCGAGGTGCAGTTCTACAGCCTCGTCGTCTACGGCGCGACCAAGCAGGTCGACGCGGTGGGCAAGCCGGACAACTCGCAGCTGGGCAACACGCAGATCGCCGTCGCCGGCGACGGGAGCGCCACCTTCGTCCTGTGGCCCCAGTCGGCGTCGTCGTCACAGCAGCAGCAGATCGCGGCAGTCGCGAAGGCGAACGGCTGGAACCTCCTGCGCAGCGGCCAGCAGACGGCCACCGCCCCCAACCTCGTCGTGGTCCGCGAGAAGGGCCAGGGCAAGCAGTGGGCCAATGCGCTCTCGGCGAACGACGTCACGCAGGGTGCGCCGTGCCCGCAGTCGACCGACCCGTCGGTGCCGCTGCCCCAGGACCCGCCCGGCGCCGCGGTCACCCAGTTCAACGGCATGGGGCTCACCGCGCCGCAGGGCCAGAACTGCTCGATCAAGCAGTTCCTGTCCGGCAAGTGCCTGGCCACGTTCGAGCAGCGCCTCGCCGGATCGGGTGCCGCGTGGTCGTCGACGAGCATCACCGGGCCGAAGCAGAAGTCCGCCTGACCGCTCAGCTCCCGGCGCCGTCCCAGTCGGTCGCGTCGTCCACGTCGTCGGTCGATCGCTGGGCGGCCACCAGGGTCGCGCTCATCTTGACCGCTTTCACCGAGCTGGTCGCGCCGGCCTGGAGCGTCAGCCCGATCGCGAGGAGTGCGATGCCCGGGATGCGCAGCACCGACGAGCCCAGCATGAGGAGCCCGAGCCGCGCGAGCAGGTAGGGCGGTGTGCACACGATCGCACTCACGGTGCCGCTCACCACGCCCGCCGCGATCCGGTCGCGGCGTGACCGCGTCTCCTTGCGCAGCCCGATCATCCGCGACGGCACCGCGACGTAGCTCACCATCAGGATGCCGATCGCGACGCTCATCGTGGCCGCGAACCAGTACGGCCCGATGCGGTCGGCCAGCAGGGCCGCGTACGCGGCGAGCACGCCGATGCCGAAGCCCCAGACGAGAATCGTGCGTCGGTGCTCGCGCGCCGCACTGCGGGCGGCGCGCACGTCGGGCCGCCCGGTCTGCGTGATCGCGAACGCGAACACCGCGTTCATGTGGAAGCAGAGCATCGTCATGGCGACCACGGCCGCCAGCACGATCCCCAGGAGCGGTCCGCTCATCTGCGTGAAGTCGCGTCCGTGCAGCACGTGCGCCTTCAGGTCGAACATGAGCACCCAGATCCACACCGCAGGCGGGATCTGTACGAGCGTGAGGCGCCAGTTGGTGACGAGCAGCTTCAGGCCGGCGAACAACGCGGTGAACGCGCTGACGACGAAGGCGAGTGGGGCGAGCCAGCGTCGCGTGCGACTGAGCTCGAGCACCTGCTGCTCGACGTCGTGCTCGTCGGCGCTGCGGATCACCTCGACCGCGCGACCGAGCCGGTGGCGCAACGCTCCGGAGCTGTGGCGCAGGGTCACGCCAGTGGTCTAGGCGTAACCCCTGGCCCGGAGCCAACGGAGGGTGAAGAACCCGAGGAAGGCCGGGAAGACGAAGGTGATGCCGCGGAACACCAGCACCGTCGCCAGGGCGGGAGTCGCGGGGATGCCGAACGCGGTGAGGGCACCGGTGAGCGCCGCCTCGGTCACGCCGATGCCGCCGGGGACCGGCGCCACGTTGCCGACCATGCCCGCGCCCACTTGCACCACCACGAGTTGGGCGAAGTCGAGGTGCTGGTGGAAGGCGAGCAGGCACACGCCGAGGATCGCCGGGTAGATCAGGTTGCCGGCCGTGTCGCCGCCGATGAGCAGCATCGCCTTGTGGGGGTTGCGGATCACGGACCAGATGTCGAGCACGGCCTTCTTGACCGCGGGGACGATCTTGTTCTTGAGCTTCGGCACCTTCATCACGATGCCGATGAGCGCCGCGACCAGCGCGATGCCGATGAGGACCTGGCTTCCGTCGACCGAGGGACCGCTGCTCTCGACCGCGGTCTCGGTGATGGTCGCCGCGATCAGGAACAGGATCATCTGGATCGCGCCGCCCACGCCGGTGCTCAGCACCATGGCGCTGCCGCCCGACGCGACGGGCACGCCCTGCTTGTGGAGGTAGTCGAGCTGCAGTGCGGTGCCGCCGATGCCGTTCGGCGTGATGAGGTTCAGGAACGAGCAGGCCTGCTGCGTGAGCACCGTGGGGAGGAAGGGCAGGTCGTAGTTGACGCAGCCCATCAGCGCGGTGGCCCACGACATCGGGACGAGCGGGTACATCGCCAGCGCGAGCACCGCCCAGCCCCAGTCGGCGTTCTCGAACTCGCCCTTCACCGACGACCAGTTCACGCCGCTCATGCTCGAGTACGCGATGCACAAGGCGAAGATGACGCCGATCATGATGCCGATGTTCGCCCAGTCGAGCCGCTTGATCTTGAGCGTCTCGACGTCTTCCACCTCGGCTGCGGCGGCGAGCGCGGTGCGCAGGTCCTTGAGCGTCTTGCCGAGCTTCTTCTGGCTCTTGGCGATGCCGCTGGGGAGGGCGGCGGGCTGCACGAAGGGGATGACGTCGGCGAGACGCTCCTTGCCGAGCCCCGCGAGTGCGCCCGCCGTGGCGCGCTCGTTGCCGATCGCGAGCGCGGTCTGCACGATCACCGAGGCGTCGTCGCGCTTGAGGAAGAAGTCGTCGCCGTCGACCGACGCCGACGCGAAGTCGTCGAACCCCACGGAGCCGTCGTCGGCGACGAGCACGTGGTACGGGTCGAGGTCGCCGTGCGCGATGCCGCCGGCGTGCAGTGCGCCGACGGCGGCCCAGACCTTCGCGAGCAGGTCGTCGGTGAAGTCGTGCTCGCCGAGCTCGGCGAGCGGACGGCCGGCGGCGGGGGTCGTCACGAGGAGGGCGATGTCGGCGCCACCGGTGCCGGTGCGGTCCAGCCGCGGCGCCGGGATCCCCGCGCGTTCCACGCGCATGAGCGCGTACGCGATGTGCTCGGCCTCCTGGAGCCGGGTGCCGAACACCGCCAGGCCCGGCTCCTTGAACACCATGCGTCGCCACAGCTTCGCCCCGACCCTCGCGTCGCGCTGGTCGCGGCCGAACGCGTCGACGCGGCGGTGGCTGCCGTCGACGAGCGTCACGTCGAACACCGACGAGCGGACGTTCTGCTCGGACGCGTCCTGGAGATCGTCGATCTCGTAGCCGAGGTCGGTGATCGCGGCGCGTGCTTCCTCGAGCGTGGGGCGCCCGGCCGGCGATCCGTAGACCACGCGGAGCGTGGCGACGACGACGACGGCGAGGAAGATGCCACCGAGCACGTCGGAGGGGAACGCGGTGCCGAGGTACATGGCCGCGAGCACGACCATCACCACGATGCCCGCGGTCAGGCGCCGGAGTGGGCGGGCGACGTAGGGCGAGAGGGCCAGGGCGAGCGCGAGGGCCACCGCCACTGCGGCGGAGGGGAACGCCGGCCCGTCGCCGACGCGCACGTTGATCGGGACGCCCTTGAGCGGGTGCGCGCCGAGGATGTCGTTGAGGGCGATCGCAATGCCCCAGGCGGCCGCGCCGGCGATCGCGGCCTGGAACGCCATTCGGGTCTGGCGGAAGATCAGCAGCAGGAGCGCGACACCGATGACGGTCCAGATCGACCCGAAGCCGTAGTAGAAGAACTTGGCGTAGCTCTCCAGACCGTTGCCGAGCGCGTTGACCGGCTGGAAGAGGTTGGTGTCGATCTGCGACTGGGTCTGGGCCCACATGCCCGCGAGGACCACGCCGATCGCGGCGACGACGAGGCGCACGACATCGGGTGGGCGGCGCTCGAAGCGCTCGTCGGTCTCCCGCAGCCAGGCCATGAGACCGAGACGATAACCACCATTCGCTTCGCGTGCACTCATCCGTTGTGGGTGATTGCGGGCGGGCGCGAACGGTCGTACGGTCCCACGATGCCCGACACACCTGACGCCGCCCCCGCCGACGACGCCGCGCGGGCCACGCCCGCCGCCGATCCCGCGGCCGTCGACCCGGCTGCCATCTTGCGCAGCCGCGACTTCGTGAAGTTGCTCGTGCTCGCCGCGCTCATCGGGATCATCGTCTCGGTGCTCGGGTGGGCGTTCCTCGAGCTCGTGCACCAGATCCAGGTCGGGGTCTTCACCGACCTCCCCGACCGCCTCGGCTTCTCGGGTGTACCGGAGTGGTGGTACTTCGCCTGGCTGCTCCTCGCCGGCGTGATCACGGCGTTCGCGATCGTCAAACTCCCCGGCAAGGGCGGGCACACGCCGGCCAACGGCATCCAGGTGGGCGGCAACGAACCGAACTATGTCCCCGGCATCGCCCTGGCGGCCCTGGCCACGCTGGGGCTGGGCGTGGTGCTCGGTCCGGAGGCACCGCTGATCGCACTCGGGTCCGGCGTGGCGGTCGCGTGCGTGAAGGCCGCGCGCAAGGACTCACCGGCGCAATTGCTCATGATCATCGGCGCGGCCGGGAGCTTCGCCGCGATCTCCGTGATCTTCGGCTCGCCGATCGTGGCCGCGATCCTCGTGATCGAGGCCACGGGCCTCGGCGGGCCGATGCTGCCCCTCATCCTCATCCCCGGTCTCATCGCGGCGGGGATCGGATCGTTGGTGTTCATCGGCATGGCCAACTTCACCGGCTTGAACACGAGCGCGTACTCCCTCGTGCCGTTGCAACTCCCGCACTTCTCCGGGGTCACGTGGGAGGAGATCGGGTGGACGATCGCGCTTGCGCTCGCCGGTGCGGTGATCACCCAGATCATCCGCCGAATCGGTCTGGCGGGCGCCGCCGCCGCGGTGAAGAAGCCGTGGATCGTCATCCCTCTCGCCGGCATCGTGGTGGCCGCGTTGGCCGTCCTCTTCGCACAGACCACCGATCACGGAGCGGGCGAAGTGCTGTTCTCGGGTCAGAGCGCGTTGCCCGGCCTGATCAGCGGCGCGGGCACGTGGTCAGTCGGCGCGCTGCTCATGGTGTTGCTCTGCAAGGGGCTCGCGTGGGGGGCCTCGCTCGGCACGTTCCGCGGCGGCCCCACCTTTCCGGCGATCTTCCTCGGCGCGGCCGGGGGCGTGGCCGCGTCGCACCTGCCCGGCCTGTCGCTCACGCCCGCCGTGGCCGTCGGCATGGGCGTGATGGTCGCCGCATTCCTGAAGCTGCCGCTCACGGCGGTGGTGATCGCGACGGTGCTCACCGCGAGCGCGGGCATCGCCGTCGGGCCGCTGATCATCGTGGGGGTGGTCGTCGCGTACCTCGCCACGCTCGGGCTCGAGGGGCGCCTCGGCGACCGCGAGGCCGCGAAGCTCGCGCCCCCGCCCCCCGCAGCCGGCGCCTGATCCCTCCCGGTCGGGCGTGGCGCCCGCGAATATGCCACCTGCGCCGTGGGAAACCTTGCGCGACGACTGGTTGAATGTCCCCCGTGGCTGGGCCGGGGCGACAGACGGTGGTGCGCGAGCGGTTGTTGCGCGACCTCGGCGCGCACCGGGACACCCCGGTGCTCCTGATCGTCGCCGGGGCCGGGTACGGCAAGTCCACCCTCCTCGACCAGTGGTGCGAACGCGAGTCGCGGCCCCTCGCCCGCGTGCGGCTGCGGCTGCGCCACGACGACGGTCGGGCGCTGCTGGGGGCGGTGCTCGACGGGTTTCACGAGGTCGAGCCGGTTCCTGCGGCGACCCGACGCCGGATCCTCGCGGGGGAGCTCGACTGGTCGAGCGTGGCGCTCCCCGCGTTTGCGCAGTTCCTGGCGCGCCGGTCCGTCGGGGGTGTGCTGGTCCTGGAGGACGCACACGTGCTGCGCTCCGACGACGCCGGCTCCGTGCTCGACGTGCTCGTCCACTCGGTGCCCCCGGGGTGGCAGGTGGTGATCGCCTCCCGTTCGGAGCCTTCGATCGGGGTCGAGCAGCTGCAGGCCGAAGGCGTCCTGTGGCGACTCGACGGCCACCGGTTGCTGTTGACCCCGGCGGAGAGCGCGGCCGTCCTGCGCGCGATGGGCGTCGGCGACGACGCCCACGAGTTCGCCGACGCGGTCGCCCACGCCGAGGGGTGGGCGGTTGCGGTCTACCTGTCGGGCGTCGCGATGCTGGCGGCCGACGAGCCCAATGCCCTCGACCTCGGGTTCGCCGGCGACGACTGGGCGCTGGCTCGCTATCTGCGTGAAGAAGTGCTCCGTCATCTCGACGAGGACCGACGGGTCTTCTTGTTGCGGACCTCGATCCTCGAGGAGCTCGAGCCGCTGCTGTGTGACGCGGTGCTCGGGCGCACGGACTCCGCGATGGTGCTGCGAGAGCTCGCCGACGAGCACCTGCTCGTGCGCGCGGCCGATCGGCGGAGCGCGCACTACCGCGTGCACCACCTGCTGCGTGAGCTCCTGCGTTCCGAGTTGCTCCACGAGGAGCCGGTGCTCACGCCGCAGCTGCACCGGCGCGCGAGCGAATGGTACGCGGCCAACGGCGATCCCGGGGCGTCGGTGGAGCACGCGCTCGCCACCGACGACGACGCGTACGTCGACTCGATGGTGTGGGCCGCGTTCCTCCCGTACCTGGGTGGGGGCCTCAGCGCCACGGTGCGGAGCTGGCTCGACGCCTTCCCCTATGGCGAGACCTGTCGACGCCCCGCGCTGGTGGTCATCGCGGCCTGGCACGCGCTGACCGTCGGCGACATGGCCACCGTGCGCGTCTGGGAATCGGTCGCCGCCACCTTCGCGGAGGACGACCGGCTCCCCGACGGCACGCCCGCGACCGCGGCCGCCGCGCTGCTGCGGTCGCTGATCGCTCGCGACGGAGTGCAGGGGATGGGCGCCGACGCCTCCGCCGCCCGTGAGGGGATCCCGCCGACCAGCCCGCTGTGGTCGATGGTGCTCCTGCTCGAGGGTCAGGCGGCCCGCCTCCTCGGTGACGCCGAGCGCGCCGCCCGGGTGCTGGAGGAGGGCGCGGCCCTCAGTCTGCTCGTGAACCCGGCCGGGAACCCGCACTGCCTGAGCGGCCTCGCCCACCTGGCTGCCGCGCGCGGCGACTGGGCCATGGCGGAGTCGCTGGTCGACGCCCTGCTCGGGGTGATCGACGAGTTCGGGTTGGACGCGCGTCCGGCGCAGGCCGGGGCCCTCGCGTTCGCGGCACTCGTGCGGGCCCGCGCGGGTCGACTCGACGAGGCCCGACGCCTCGCGAAGCAGGCGGCGTTCGTCGTCGGCATGATGGTCGGCGTCGGCCCGTGGCTCGCGGTCGAGTCCCGCATCGATCTCGCGCGTACTGCGTTGGTGCTCGGTGATCCGGCCCAGGCGCGCGGCCTCGCCGACGAGGCACGCGTGCTCTCACCGCAGGTGGCCGACTCGCCGGTGCTCCTGGCCCAGCTCGACGATCTCGACCGGATCCTCGACGGGAGCAACCTGCCGCTCGGGTTGCACGCGTCGGCCATGACGCCGGCGGAGCTGCGCGTGTTGCGCTACCTGCCGACGCACCTCACCTTCGCCGCGATCGCGCAGGAGCTGTACGTGTCGCGCAACACGGTGAAGACGCAGGCGATCGCGATCTACCGCAAGCTCGGGGTGAGCTCCCGCGACGCCGCCGTCGCCGAAGCCCGCCGTCTGCACCTGCTCGACTGACGTTCGGCCAGGACCGCACTCCTCGACGGAGGCAACCGGTCGAACCGGGTCAGTCCTTCAGGAACCAGCCGATGACCTGCGCCTCGTGGTCGACGAAGTGCTCACCGCTCAGGTCCATCACGACCTTCTCGATGGTCCCGCCCGTGAACGGGTTGGGCGCCTGGTATTCCGGCGTGACCGCGGAGCCACTGTCCCTGCCGACCGAGATGCCGTCGCCGGTGAGGCAGAAGTACCCGGGTTGGGTGACGATCTCGCCCTGGCCCACCTGCTGGTCGTCGACGAACAACGTGAGGGTGCCCTTGGTGCCCGGCATCTGGGGGTCGTCGTTGCGGCCGGCGGCGGAGAACTCGGCGGTCAGCACGTGGTGGCCGGTCGTGAGCTCGGTGTCGGCGACGACGTCCTGGAAGTGGCTGCCCACCCAGTTGAACGTGTACCGGAGCTTCTTGTCCTTCACGTAGAGCGCGTGACCGCCGGCAACGCCGCCCGCGGCCCAGACCACCCCCTCGGCGTCGGGCGAGTCGACGTCGACGCCTGCCGCGAGCGTGTACGACCGCCCGGCGATCGCGGGGCCCGCGCTCTCGGGCACGTCGGAGCTGTGCGGGTGGAAGACGTACCGGTCGCGCGGGGCCGCGGCGCGCGGCCGCTCTGCGAGCACTTGCTCGAGCGCCGATCGGTCGTCGAGCGGCAGGCCGTTGTAGCGGCCTGCGTAGTAGAACCACAGGCCCTTCATGAGCTCGAGCCGTTCCGGTTCGCTCGCCGCGAGGTTCTTCGCCTGCGCGCGGTCGGTCTCCAGGTGGTACAGCTCCCACTCGTCCTTCTCGAAGCTGCCCCAGCCCGCGAGCGGTGGGTGCATCGTGGTCGCGAGCCACCCTTCGTGGTAGAGGGAGCGCTGGCCGAGCATCGTGTAGAACTGCGTGCTCTTCCCCGGCGCGGTCGCGTCGGTCAGCGCGGCGGCGAAGCTCTCGCCCTCGATCGGGAGCTGTGGGTAGCCCTTGATGACCTCGGGCGGCTCGATGCCGAGGAGGTCGTAGATCGTGGGGACCACGTCGACCGCATGGCAGTACTGGTGGCGGATCTCCTTCGACGCCGCGATCTGCGCGGGCCACGACACGAACATCATGTCGGCAACGCCGCCCTCGTACCCGGCCCAGCGCTTCCAGTAGGGGAAGGGCGTGTCGAGCGCCCACGCCCAGCCGGTGTTGTAGTGGTTGTTCGACGCCGGCGTGCCCAGCTCGTCGATGTGCGGCAGGGTGCGCTCGGTGGTCGACGGGACGCCGTTGAAGAACTCCCATTCGTTGAACGTGCCGTTCGGGCCGCCCTCACCGCTCGCGCCGTTGTCGGAGATCACGACGATGATCGTGTTGTCGAGTTGCCCCGATTCCTCGAGGTAGCCGATGATGCGACCGATGCGGTCGTCGTAGTACGCGATGTAGCCGGCGAACACCTCGGCCATGCGGGTGAAGAGCCTCTGCTCGTCGGGCGACGCGGAGTCCCACGGCCGCACGGTGTCGACCAGCGGCCACGGCTGGCCGTCGGGGCTCGTGCGGTTCGGCTCGCCGTGCGGGTTGATCGCCGACAGCTCCGTGTCGTCGGGGAGGATGCCGAGCTCCTTCTGGCGGGCGAGGATCTGGTCGCGGATCGCCTCGTAGCCCATGTCGAACTTGCCCCGGTACTTGTCGGCCCACTCGGTGGGCACGAGGTGCGGCGCGTGCCCCGCGCACGGCGCGAAGTACATGAAGAACGGCTTGTCGGGGTCGATGACCTTGGCGTCCTGGATGAACTGCACAGCCTTGTCGGCGAGGTCGTCGGCGAGGTGGTACCCATCTTCAGGGCGGCCCGGCGCCTCGATCTGGTGGTTGTCGTGGACGAGATCGGGATACCAGGAGTTGGCCTCGCCGCCGAGGTAGCCGTAGAAGCGCTCGAACCCACGGCCGAGCGGCCACCGGCCCTTGTACGCCGCGAGATTGCACTCCTCGCCCGGGGTGAGGTGCCACTTGCCGACGCAGTAGGTGTTGTAGCCGTGCTCGGCGAGCACCTCGGAGATGAAGCCCGACTCGTTGGGGATGCGGGTGGAGATGCCGGGGAAGCCCGACGAGAACTCGGCGATCGTCGCCATGCCGTTGGTCGTCGCGTTGCGGCCGGTCAGCAGCGACGCGCGCGTGGGCGAGCACAAGGCGGTGGTGTGGAAGTTGGAGAACACCACACCCCGCTCGGCGATGCCGCGCATGGTGGGGCACTCGACCGGGCCTCCGTACATGTCCATCGTCGCGAACCCGAGGTCGTCCCAGGCGATCATGAGCAGGTTGGGTGCGCCCGGCTTCGCCTGTGGCGCGAGGTAGGGATCCCAGTCGGGCGACGAGTCACGGATGTCGAGCGCGATCTTGCCCTTGAACTGCTTGCCGGCCATGGTCGTTACTCCTGGGTGGACGCGCGAGAGTGCAGCGTGACGGATGTGAGGCTACGGACGGCCTGGATCGACCGCATCATCCCGAGCGGGTGACCGGGTGTCGACCGAAGTCGACGGGAGCGGAGGGCGGAGGCGTGCGACAGGCCATCAGCGAGGTGCTCCCTCTGGCGATCGGGGTGGCGATCAGCCCGGTTCCGATCATTGCGGTGATCCTCATGCTGTTCTCCCGACGCGCCAAGGTCAACGGGCCGTTGTTCCTCTTCGGGTGGGTGCTCGCGCTCGCGGTGGTCGGCGGTGTCGCCTACGCGGTCGCCGACTCCGCCGGCGCGACGGCGGGGAGCAGCGG
>Ga0265327_10005277_pt1 | contig 10872 bp, 9 predicted proteins | sample 41621metaG_FD_202089 | JGI IMG/M metagenome (GOLD analysis project Ga0265327, IMG submission 202089) | Rhizosphere microbial communities from Carex aquatilis grown in University of Washington, Seatle, WA, United States - 4-16-21 metaG | ecosystem: Host-associated > Plants > Roots > Rhizosphere >... | reverse complement strand
CCGAGCGGCGCCCGCGGCGGGTACCAGATCGAGTGGAACCCCGTCAGGTAGAGCAGGTTCGGGGGGCTGGTCACGAACAGCACGTCGACCCCGCGCTCGACCATCCGCTCGCGCACCCGGCGGGCTCGGTCACGGTACTCCGCGATCTCGAACGGCAACTCCAGCTTGACGGTGTCTGACATCGGGCCTCCTGCTCTCGGTCGCAGGTGACGATACGGGATCCGGAGCACGCCGACCGGGGTGGTGCTAACGTGACGTGCACGTAAGGTTTACGGGGAGGGTCGTGGTTACGGTCGAGACACAATTCCGCATCGGGGAGCTGGCGCGCCGGGTTGGCGCGACGCCCCGCACGGTGCGCTACTACGAGGAGCTCGGGCTACTGCCCGACCGCGGCCGGGAACAGGGCAGCCACCGCCTCTACGACGCCGAGGACGAGGCCCGCATGCGTGAGCTGCTGCGGCTGCGCGAGCTGCTCGGCCTCTCGCTGGAGGAGCTGCGCGCCTGGGTCGACGCCGAGGCCGCGCGCGCCGACCTGCGGGAGCGGTGGCACACCGGCGACCCGCGCGACGAGGACGAGCGCACGCACATCCTCGACGCCGCCCGCGAGCACATCGACACCCAGCTCTCGGTTGTCCGCAACCGCCGTGCCGCTCTCGAGGAGCTGGAGGATGAGCTGGTCGAGAAGCGACGGCGGCTGCGGACGCTTCTGGCCGAGCTCTCGGCCGGGGTGGCGGCCGATGCCTGAGCGCTCCGACCGCTACAAGTGGGTCGCCCTGTCGAACACGACGATGGGCATGCTGATGGCGACGATCAACTCCTCGATCGTCCTGATCGCGCTGCCCGACATCTTCCGCGGCATCCACCTCAACCCGCTGCTACCGGGGAACGCCAGCTATCTGCTGTGGATGATGATGGGCTTCCTGGTGGCCACCGCCGTGCTGGTGGTCAGCTTCGGGCGGATCGGCGACATGTACGGCCGCGTGCTGATGTTCAACATCGGGTTCGCGGTCTTCACGGTCTGCTCGATCCTGCTCTCCATCACCTGGATACAGGGCTCCGAGGCGGCGATGTGGCTGATCGCGATGCGGATCGGCCAGGGCGTGGGCGGTGCGCTGCTGATGGGCAACTCGGCGGCGATCCTGACCGACGCCTTCCCCCATGACCAGCGCGGACTGGCCCTCGGGATCAACGCCGTGGCCGCCATCGCCGGCTCGTTCATCGGACTCGTCCTGGGCGGCGTCCTCGGCCCGATCAACTGGCGGCTGGTCTTCCTGGTGTCGGTGCCGGTCGGACTGCTGGGCACCGTGTGGTCATACTGGAAACTGGAGGAGCGGGGCGAGCGGCATCCCGCGAAGATCGACTGGTGGGGGAACCTGACGTTCGCCGTCGGCCTGATCCTGGTATTGGTGTCGATCACCTACGGCATCCAACCCTTCGGTGGCCACGCGATGGGCTGGACGAACCCGGAGACGCTCGTCCTGCTGTTCGGTGGACTGGCACTGCTCGGGGTCTTCGCGATCGTTGAGCTGCGAACCCCGGAGCCGATGTTCCGGCTGTCGCTGTTCAAGATCCGTGCGTTCAGCTGCGGCGCGATTGCAACCTTCCTCGCGTCGCTCGGCCGCGGCGGCCTGATGTTCATGCTGATCATCTGGCTGCAGGGCATCTGGCTGCCGCTGCACGGGTACAGCTTCGCGAACACGCCGCTTTGGGCAGGCATCTACATGCTGCCCCTGACGGTCGGGTTCCTGATCGCCGGGCCGGCCTCGGGCTGGCTCTCCGACCACTTCGGAGCCCGCCCGTTCGCCACCGGCGGGATGCTGGTCGCGGCGCTCGCGTTCCTGCTGCTCGAGATGCTGCCGGTGAACTTCTCATACCAGTACTTCGCCGGTCTGCTCCTTCTGACCGGCCTGGGCATGGGGCTGTTCGCCTCGCCCAACCAGAGCGGGATCATGAACAGCCTGCCGGCCCGCCAGCGAGGCGTCGGCGCCGGGATGGCCGCCACCTTCCAGAACTCGGCGATGGTGCTCTCGATCGGGATCTTCTTCTCGCTGATGATCATCGGTCTTGCCGCCTCGCTGCCGGGGACGCTGCAGAGCGGGCTCCAGGCGCAGGGTGTCCCCCACGCCGACGCGACCCGGATCTCACACCTGCCGCCGGTCGGCCTGCTGTTCGCATCGTTCCTCGGGTTCAACCCGATCAAGGAGCTGCTCGGCCCGCACGTGCTCGGCAGCCTGTCCGCAAGTCACGCCGCCTATCTCACCGGGCGCGGGTTCTTCCCGTCGCTGATCTCAGGGCCGTTCCTGGACGGCCTGCACGAGGCGTTCGACTTCGCGATCGCCTGCTGCCTGGTTGCCGCCGGTGCGTCGTGGCTGCGCGGAGGCCAGTACGTCCACGAGGTGGACGCCCAGCCGGTCAGGGCCGCCGAGGAACCGGCGATCGAGAGTGTGGAGGGCGAGATCGCCCTCGCCGTCGACGGCGACTAGCGAGACTCGCTACGACCCGGCGAAGACGGGGTAGTTCTCCTCGACCGTGCCCAGTGCGTCGGTGACGTAGCGGCCGCCGGCGCAGCCATGGCACCAGTTCGAGGCGTTGATCGCCTTGACCGTCACGATCGGGGTGGCGCAGGTGCGCAGCCGGTACTCGATCCAGCCGTAGCCCTGCGTGTAGTAGCCCTGGTCGAGCGTGTCGACGGTCGCCTGGATGCCGTCCTCCAGCGAGGAGTAGTTGCGGACGCCGGCGCTGTTGTACTGCGTCGCACCCGACGCGGGCAACGTGGTCGCAAGCGGGTTCCACCCGGCGGTCGTGTTCTCGGCCGTCTGCCATGCGACCAGCGCCGTGAGGTTGCTCTGGCAGACCGGCGCCTGGAGCGCCTCGAGCAGGGCGACCGCCCATGCCCCGCGTTGGATCGAGGAGCCGGGGGGCGTCGAGACGACGCTCGCGCTGCCCTCCTGCAGCAGGGGATCGGCGGCCACCAGCGCTGAGCGCTGCGCCGTCAGGCCGTCGAGCTGATCCTGCAGCGCGGCGACCTGGCCGACGAAGTCGTCCTGCTTGGCCTTCGCCACAGCGCGGGCAAGGCGCGCCTGAGCAGCGCCCAGCTGGCGCCGCACCCGCTGGAAGCCAACCCCCACCGGCTGCTGCTGCTGCAGCCGCTCGACAGCATCGGTGTCGTTGGTGATCGCTCGGGAGATGCGCACCAGTCCCGCATGTGCCACGTGCTCCTGCGCGCTGACGGTGGAGATCTGCGCGTCCACCGCGCGCACCTGGTCGAGCGTGTCGGCCCTGGCAGATGGCGCCACCACGCCGAGCACGACGGCGCAGGCGACAATCGCGCTCAGGCGAAGTCGGCGACTCATGGTGAGCCGCTGCCGGGCGTGACCTGGATGGCGCCGTGGAGAGTGGGCTGAGTCGTCACGTGGTAGGTGATGCTGATCGGAGTCGGCGGCGTGTACTGGAACGTGCCGCCAGGCGGAATGAGCGGAGACGTCACGGGCTCGTGGTCGAAGATGACGCGGATCCCGTGCTGGGTGAGATTCTGCCACGTTACCGGCGACTTCAGCAGAGAGACCAGCCACTTCGGGCGCAGACCGGTCGCCGTGACCTGAACCGTCTGGCCGATCGCGAAGTTGGGATCGATCGTGCTCGTCCCCGCGGACGACGTCGTCGAGCCGGCCGGAGGCGGCGAGGTGCTACCCGTGCTGCCGCCCGACGCGCCGCCGCTCGACGAGGCGCCGCTGCTACCGCAGCCCGCCGCGGCCAGCGCCAGGGCGGCGCAGGAGATCAGCAGAGCGAACCGCCTCACATCGTCCCCGGCAGGAACCGGTCGAGGCTCTGGAACACCATCCACAGGGCGACCAGTATGGCTGGGGTCGTCACCAGGTGAGCCGCCAGCCGCGGCCACCGGTGATACAGCCGGTTGGCCACCAGCACGAGCACCAGCAGCACCTGCGCCCAGAGCACGGCGAGCAGCAGCCCGAGCGGGTCGCCGGATGTGCCCTGCTCGTCGGAGCCGACCGCCACCTGTGGCCGCTTGGGCACGCCAACCGGCTTGCCGAGCAGCGACGCGGTCACGGCCACGCGGTCGGAGGATCCGGGCGTGCGGGACGTGACCAGGGTCAGCTCGCTCTTCAGCGCCGGCCCGATCACGTCGTTCTCACCCGGGGCGACAACACCCACCTTCCGTACCTTGTAGGTGAATGCGCCCAGCCCGGTCACGGTGTGGATCTCGTCCCCCACCTTCAGCGTGCTGAGGTCGCTGAACGGCCCGCCGTAGGTCAGCCGGTGCGCAAAGATCACAGAGTTGCCAAACTCACCGGGGAGCACGGATCCGGGGAGGTGCCCCGGCCCCTGCTTCAACTCCTCCGGGCTGCTGCCCTCGACCACCACCTGGCGGACGCCGATGGACGGGATCCGCAGCAGGGCGACCGGCCCGCTCGGCACCGGTGCGGTCAGCGAATCGAAGCCGCCACCCTCGGCCAGCCGCTGCTGGAACTCGGGAAGCAGAGCCCGCTGGGAGCGCGCCTCGTAGACGCCGGTGAAGAAGAACTCGTAGGCCAGGAACAGGGCCAGCACCAGTCCCAGCCCGAGCAGCGCCCGGCCGAGCCAGCGCCGCAGACGGCCCTGGCCATCTGGCGCCGGCTGTACCGCCGGCGCCTGCTCCGGCGGGGCCGCTACGACCTCGGGTTCCGGCTGCTCGGCCGTGGGGCCGGGCAGATGAGTCGTGGTGCTCATCGGCGCCTCCAGCGGGGAAGCGAGAGGCTGCCCATGCGATCGGTGACAGGCGCCAGGAAGCCCATCCTGCTGCGGAGAGAGCCGCCGAACTCCAGGAACAGGCCCACCAGCACGCCGAGCACCGCGAGCACGATCAGGGCGGGGACGATCCAGCGCGAGGCCGTCTTCACCAGCTTCGCGGTGGGCAGCGTGGGCACGGTCTTCGCCGCGGTCTGAATCACCTTCGTCGGCTGAGTGCCGCCTCCCGACGTGGAGCTGGGCGGGGGTGGAGTGGACGACGTGGGGTACCCGCCACTGGAAACCGGCGGCGGCACGCTGTCCGACGTCCCGCTGCCATCTCCCGAGCCGGTACCCGAACCGTTGCCGTTGCCATTCCCGTTGCCGTTGCCACCCGTCTTGCTGGGCGGCGGCTTCACGTGCGGGATCTTGGGGATGACGCTCTCGGTCTGCTGCACCATCGCGGGCGTCAGCGGGACGTAGCCCTGCGGCAAGGCCTGCTGGCCGCCGGTGACCGCGTACCTGAGGAACGCCTGCAGTGTGCGCCCCTTCTGGTAGTCGTACTTGTTGGTCGGGACGGCCGCGTAGTCGACCACCGGCATCGGGTAGTCGTTCGGATCCGTGTCCGCGTAGTCCGGGGTCACGGTGACTCCGTCGGCGTTGGTCGTCGCGTGCGACAGCGCAGCAGCGATGCTGGTCGGGGTCGCGTCCACGAAGGCGCCGGAGGCGTTCTCGATCTTCGCCACGGGCAGTCCGTAGTAGGCCGCCTCGCTGGAGTCGACGAACCCGATGTAGCCGACATTGAAGTAATCGTTGCTGTTGTTGGCCGAGTTGGGATCGGCGATCGCGTCCGCAAGCGACTCGCCGCCGACGATGGCGGCGTTCTGGGTCAGGTAGCTCAGCGGGTAGTCGTACGACGGGCCAGGCCAGCCGGCGGGCAGCGCCGAGCCGGCGGTGGCCGACAGCCAGGACGTGAACTCATAGTTCGCCGCCGAGTGATCGCCGCGCACAAGCGGCCAGATCGCCGGCGGGAACACGTGCCCGGGATTGAGGGTGTTGATGTCGGTGTTGCTGTGCCAGTTCTGAATCTGGCCGGTGAAGATCTGCGCCACCAGCTGCGGCGTCAGCTTCAGGTCCGTGACCTGGGCGCCCGGCTCGGACGCGGCCGCGTTCTGGTCGAAGATCTTGTAGGCGAGCACGAGCGCCGACGACGTGATCGGGGCGTAGGCGAAGGTCTTGCCCTTCGCCTTCACCTGCTTCAGCTCGTCGGCACTGAACGGGTCGCCTGTGACGGCGAAGTCGTTCAGGCCGTTGATGAAGTTCTCGCGGCCGTCCTGATCGTTGGCGGAGATGTAGTTCACGCCCAGCGACTTCGGCGGCCCGCAGACGTTGACCGTCCAGCCGTACACCGCGCGGTTCGCGCCGTCGGCTCCTCCGCCGGCGATCGCCGCGCCCTTGGCGACCGGGCAGCCGCCGGGGGTCGGGGCGAAGGAGATCGGGATCAGCGTACCCGACACCAGCGTGCCCGCGGTGAACACTCCGAACGTGCACGGCGTCTGGTCGTCGCACGTGAAGTGCGCCCCGCTGGCAGATCGGATGTTGCCTTCCGAGACGGGCTCGAACATGTTTCCGGCACCCGAGGCGTCGGTGTACCCGTAGTCGCTGTAGAGCGCGGTGCACTGGGTGTTGACGTTGGTCGGGCTGGCAACGCACTCGCGAAAGAAGACCACCTGCAGGGGGTTGAATCCGGTCCAGGACACGTTCACGAACTGCTGGTCGCCAAGCCCTGTACTCGGCGTGACGGTCACGCTGGGGGACGCGGCGACCGCGGGCGCGCCCGAGACCAGCAGGGCGCCGGCGGCCAGGCCCGCGGCGATCAAGACCCGTGGAAGATGGCGAGACAGGTTCATGAACGCCTCCGGCGTGCGATCAGCGAAACGAGCGGGCCTGCGACCAGCAGCACCAGGACGACCTCGGCGAGCACCAATGGGGAGTCGGACGCCTGCACTGCGGCCGACGCCTCCTTGACGCCCTGCTTCAACACCGCGGCCTGCTCGACGGCCGAGAGCGGGGTGATGGTAACGCCCGCGTTCGGCAGCAGCGGCGAGCTGACGGTCGTCTTGCCCGACGACTTGGCGTTGGTCTTGGTCCTACCGGTCGTCTTGCCTCCGGAATGGGTTGTGGTGGCGGGCGTCGTGCTCCCGCCACCGCCTCCGTTGTTGGCAGCTGGCTTTACCTGGTTGCCGGTGCCGCCACCCGAGACGCCCTGACCGCCGGTCTGATGCCCGCCGCCGTACCCTGCGCCCGTGATGGTCGGGTTCGGGCAGCCCTGCGGTGTCAGGGGCGGCGGCTTGGGCGCTCCCGGGATCCGGGCGAGAGCTTGGAAGTCGGCCTTGACCAGGTTCGGGGGCAGCGGCGAGTAGCCAAGCGGCGCCGCCTCCTTCTGGCCGGCGCAGGCGATGTAGATGATCCACTTCCCCAGCACGGCGCCCTTGGCCGGATCGAAGCCGGTGGTCTGGGTGATCAGGTAGCTGTAGCTGGCAAGCGGGTACGCCGTCGCTTCGGGGGCGTTGTAGACCCCGAGCAGGTTCTGCGTCAGGTCCGGGTTCAGGGTGGCGTGCCGGAGCGCGATCGCGACGTTGGAGGACGACGGCGCCGCGTAGTTGCCGCTGCGGTTCTTGATGTACGCCGGCACCATCGAGTGCTCGTAGACGTAGCCCGCCTCGACGTAGCCGATCGAGCCCGGCCCGACCGACGTGTTGGAGACGTAGTTGGCGACGCCGTCAGACCCGCGCACGGCGACAGCACCCGGGAAGTTGGGCCAGAACTGCACCGGCAGGGTCACGCTGTACTGCCTGGCGAAGGGGTTCCAGTCGGCGGGATCCATGTGCGCCAGCCAGTCGGCCAGCTTGGCGGTGGTTCCCGAGCCGTCCGACCGGATGACCGGCGTCAGGTGCTGGTTGGGGAACCTGACCCCAGGGTTGTCGGCCTCGATCGCGGGGTTCTGCCAGTTCGTGATCTTCCCGGTGAAGATCTTGGCGATCGTGTTCGCCGACAGCCGCAGGTTGTTGATCTCGTGCCCCGAGGCGTCCTTGACGTTGTACATGAGGGCCGTGCCGCCGGCGACGTCGGGCAGGTACTGGAAGCTGCGGTGCGCGCTCTTCAGCTGCTGCACCTCCGCCGGCAGGAACGGGATCTCGGAGGCCGCGAAGTCGACCTGGCCGATGATGTAGAACTGCCGCCCTGCGGTCGAGCCGACCGCCTGGTAATTGATGTTCAGGCCCTGTCGCGCGGCGTCCACGCGCCACTGGTCGAGCGCGATGGCAGCCCAGGTCGAGCCGGCCCCGGTCAGGGTCGGGCCGGAGGCCTGGGCCCCACCTGCAGACACCAGCAGGAGCGAGAGCCCGACGAACAGGACTGCGGCGAGGCGGCGAGGGATCAACCGAACCGCCCGTGCACGTAGTCGGCCGTCCGATCGTCGACCGGCCGCTCGAAGATCTGCTCGGTCGACCCGGTCTCGATGATCCGCCCGGGCTGGTTCTCGCCGGCCAGGAAGAAGGCACATGACGATGCCACCCGCTGGGCCTGCTGCATGTTGTGGGTGACGATCACGATCGTCACCTGCGACGCCAGATCGAGCACCGTCTCCTCGATCCGGCGGGTGGAGGTCGGGTCGAGCGCCGAGCAGGGCTCGTCCATCAGCAGCACCTCCGGCCGCACCGCCAGCGAGCGGGCGATGCAGAGCCGCTGCTGCTGGCCACCCGAGAGCGCGCCGCCGGGCTGGTTGAGGCGGTTCTTGACTTCGTTCCAGAGGCCGGCTCGGGTCAGGCACTCTTCTACCAGCGCGTCGTCCCGGCGCACCTTCTTACCCGACAGCGCCAGGCCGGAGACCACGTTCTGGTAGACCGACATGGCGGGGAACGGGTTGGGCTTCTGGAAGACCATGCCGATCCGCTTGCGCACCTCGATCGGGCGCGTGCCGGGGCCGTAGATGTCGGCGTCGTCCAGCAGCACCGAGCCCGACAGGGCCGCGCCCGGTACCAGCTCGTGCATCCGGTTCAGGATTCGCAGGAACGTTGACTTGCCGCAGCCGGACGGCCCGATCAGCGCGGATACCCGGTTGGCGTGCATGCGCAGCGACACCTGGTCGAGCACCTTGTGGCTGCCGAACCACGCGCTGACGCTATCGGCCACGAGGTCCTCGGGCCTGGCTGCGGCGCGCAGCTCCTGCGTCCGCTCGATGGTTTCGGTCGGTGTGCTCATGCGTCTCCTTCGTTGGCGGCAGTCGCGGGCGCCTCCATGGAGCCGCGCATGCGCCGGCCCGGAGCGGCGCGGCGGCCGATCAGGCGGGCGATCGTAAACAGGGTCAGCACCAGGATCATCAGCACCAGGCTGCCGGTCCAGGCGCGCTGCTGGACGGATGCCGTCGGCGTCTCGGTGAACAGGTGGTAGATGTAGAGCGGAAGCGCGGCCTGCGCCCCGCTGAACGGGTTCGCGTTCATCACGGAGTTGCCGAACGCCGTCGCGATCAACGGCGCGGTCTCGCCGATGGCCCGCGCGACGCCCAGGATGACGGCGGTGACCAGGCCGCTGCGGGCGGTGGGCAGGACGACCCCCCAGGTCGTCCGCCACTCGCTGCCTCCCAGCGCCAGCGACGCCTCGCGAAGCCCGTCGGGCACCAGCCGGAGCACCTCCTCCGAGGTGCGGGTGACGATCGGCAGCATCGAGATCGAGATCGCAATCGCGGCGGCGAACCCGGAGAAGCCAAAGTTGATGACCCAGAACGCGTAGACGAACAGGCCGGCGACGATGGTGGGGACGCCGCTCATCGCGTCGACGAAGATCCGCACCGGCCGCCGCAGCGGGCCGCCGATCTCGTTCAGGAAGATCGCGCACAAAAAGCCCAGCGGCACCGAGATCAGGCAGGCCAGGCCGACCTGCTCCAGCGTGCCGACGATGGCATGCGCAGCGCCGCCTGCAGTGGCAGACGAGAGCGGCCCGACGAACTCCTGGGTCTGCGTGAACAGGTGCCATGTCAGCCCCGGCAGGCCCTTGATCACGACGTAGCCGAGGATCAGCACCAGCGGCACGACCATCGCCAGCGCGGCCGAGCCCACAACCACCGCCATCAGGCGGTCGCCGGCGAGCACCGGCCCGTCGAGCTCGCGCACGACCAGCCAGTAGATCGCGAGGAACGCCGCGTAGGACGAGACGAGGAAGCCGACCGGGCCGGCGCTGTAGGGCCCGACGGTGAATACGAGCCAGATCAGGCACAGGGCCGATCCTGCGCAGCCGGCCAGCACGCCGGCATCCGGCGGGCCGAACCCACCCACGCGCCGGGGGGTGTCAGGCGCCGGAGGCACGGCCGCGATGCGGGCCGACGAGATCGGTGTGACGACGGTGGTCAAATCTCCACTCCCTGGCCGGATCGCGACCGGCGCACGATCAGCGACGCGAAGATGTTGACGACCAGCGTCAGGATGAACAGCACCAGACCGGACGCCATCAGCGCCTGCAGCGAGCCGTCGGCCGGACTGGCGTCCCCGAACCGGTTCACGATGTTGGCGCCGATCGTGGTGCCGCCGGTCTGGAGCATGTGCAGCGAGATCGCAAACGAGGAGCCGAAGACCAGGGCCACGGAGATCGACTCGCCCATGGCGCGGCCGAGCGCGAGCATCGAGCCGCCGACGATGCCGCCGCGGCCGAAGGGAAGGACGACGGTGCGGATCATCCGCCACCGGCTCCCGCCCAGCGCCAGCGCAGCCTCCTTCTCGCCCGGCGGCGTCTGCGCGAAGACCTCACGCATGACGGAGGTCGCCGTCGGCAGCAGCATCAAGCCGACGAGCACGCCGGCGAGGAACGGAGACAGGCCGAAGTAGGGGCCGGAGGTCGAGAAGATCGGGATGAAGCCGAAGTGCGAGGTCAGCCACGCGGAAAGATTCATGATGTGGGGCTGCAGCACGAAGAAGCCCCAGATGCCGTAGATCAGGCTGGGAATCGCGGCCAGCAGGTCGACCACGGTCGTCAGCGGGCCGCGCGCCCGCGGTGAGGCGTACTCGGTCAGGAAGAGCGCGGCCAGGAGCGCGATCGGCACCGCGAGCACCAGCGCGATCACCGAGATCTCGATGGTGCCGTAGAGCAGAGCGC
>Ga0265327_10005276_pt1 | contig 10877 bp, 12 predicted proteins | sample 41621metaG_FD_202089 | JGI IMG/M metagenome (GOLD analysis project Ga0265327, IMG submission 202089) | Rhizosphere microbial communities from Carex aquatilis grown in University of Washington, Seatle, WA, United States - 4-16-21 metaG | ecosystem: Host-associated > Plants > Roots > Rhizosphere... | reverse complement strand
AAATGATCTTTTAGAATTTCATGTGCAAGTCGAACATTTTTGTTCTGTTGATCTTTTCTTTTTAGCTGAAGTAATAAACATTCTTGTAGAGTTGTTGCCGCAATGCCGGCTGGATCAAGTGCCTGAATCTTATTCAGACAGGATTTCATTTCCTCAACAGAAGCTTCAATGTTTTGTGAAAAGGCAAGATCATTTATGATGGCTTCCAAAGGTCGTCTTAAATATCCGTCATCATCAATCGTTCCAATTATTTGGTTGCCTATCATTTCTTCTCTCTCATCTTTTGCTATCGCATCAAATTGCTCAACTAAAGCTTCATGAAAAGTACTCGTTTCGGCTAAAGGCATTTCCTTTTTTTCTTCATCCGGACCTTCATCACTCAAATGAAATCCGTCTGAATCGTAATCATCATTCACATATTCTTTTACATCAATCGCATCGTCTGTTAAATAATCTTCAACAGAAATATTCTCTTCACTTGAATCTGTTTCCAATTCTTCATTTTGGTCTTTCTCAGCAGTATTATCTCCAACAATTTCTTCATCTGCATCCGCATCGTTTCCAGAAACTAAAGCAGGGTTTTCCATTAATTCTTCCTCAACACGTTGTTGCAAATCGGTGGTATTGAGTTGCAACAGTTTGATGAACTGAATTTGCTGCGGTGTGAGCCGCATTAATTGTTTTTGTTGTAGCCGTTGTTTAAGCATAAAAATTTAATGCACGGCAAATGTAAGAATGTTAAAGGAAAATAATATTACGTTCTTGTTAGTGCGATAGACAAATAAATGTTAATGGTTTAGCAACAGCCCAACAAATGCAATGTAGTAGCAGCAAGCAATGAGCCTACCACATGATACAAACCATCAGTTAAAAATGCATTGATGGGTTTCATTTGATACAGGTAAGCCATAGAAATACTTGTAGCTGCAACTATTCCAATTAGTAATCCAATCTTCCAACAATCCATCAAACCTGTTGATTGGCAATTTCCACCACACGCTGCACAGCCTATCCAACATATTGCTGCGCTAAAAATAAGTGCACAAACAAATGAAAGTCCCATCATCAATCCCATGTTTGTGTTTTTCCTCTTTTCTTCATCCATCACAATCCCATGACTTTTCATCCAAATATTTCCAAAAGTTTTGGGGTTGAACCATGCCGCACCAAGTGCAAAATAAACAATGGCGGCTACTATTATTTGCCACCAGCAATGTAGAATAGTTGTCATAATTTTTCGATTGGTTAGTATATCAAAGATAAAAAATTACTGAAATGATTTTACGAAAGTTATGAACTCAGACCTTTGGGTACATAATCTCGTTTGCCATAAACAACATTATGGCTTATTTTCGTGCGATTAAAAATATAGAAAATCAGAAATGTATATTAAAGATTTAAACGGTTGCGAAGGTAAAAATGTGTCTTTACAAGGATGGGCAGCCAATAAACGCGACAGCAAAGGGTTGGTTTTTTTATACTTGAGAGATGGAACAGGTATGTGCCAATGCGTAGTTTCTTTGGATGTTGTTGGAGAAGAAAAATTTAACGCAGCAAAAAAGTTGACTCTCGAAAGTTCCTTTTCAATTAATGGAACAGTAGTAAAAGATGAAAAGCAAATTGGTGGATATGAAATTCAGGCAACTGACATCAACGTCATTTCTTATGCTGAAGAATTTCCTATAGCCAAAAAAGAACACGGAGTTGATTTCCTTATGGATCATCGCCATTTATGGCTTCGCTCTCAAAGACAATGGGCAATCATGAAAATTCGTAACAGAATTATCTTTTCAATACACCAGTTTTTTCAAGAAGATGGTTTTGTTGAAATGGATGCTCCAATCTTTACGGGAAATGCTTGCGAAGGAACTTCCAATTTATTTGAATCAGACTTTTATGGAGACCCGGCATATCTTTCGCAAAGCGGCCAATTATATGGAGAAGCGATGGCAATGGCGATGGGAAAAATTTATACTTTCGGACCAACTTTTCGTGCCGAGAAATCAAAAACTCGCAGGCATCTTTCAGAGTTTTGGATGATAGAACCTGAGATGGCTTTCTACGATATTTTTCAAAACATGGATCTAATCGAAAATTTTTTAAGACGTGTTGTTTCTGATGTGTTGAGAGATTGCAAAAACGAATTGGAAATTATTGGGCGCGACACTTCGGTACTTCAGCAAATCGTAAAACCATTTCCAAGATTGACTTATGACGAAGCTGTTCGCATCATAAAAGGTGAACAAGATGTGAATGGAAAAAATGCTATTACTTCTCTTGAAGAAGAAACAATTAAATTAGGCAAAGATTGGGTTGAAAAAGACTTAGAACTTGTTGAGTATAGAAAAAAAATTAGTGTGCCAGGTCTAAAGAAAGGAGAAATAGGTTACTTCCAATCCAAGATTGATAAACTAATTCAAGAAAAGAATGATCTCGAAGAATTACAGACGAACATGAAGCAATGGATTCAATCGGCAAAAGATTTCGAATACGGAAATGATTTTGGCGGAAGTGATGAAACGGTGATTACGCGTTTGTTTGACGTACCAATTATGGTTTATAACTGGCCACACGAAGTGAAAGCGTTTTATTTGAAACGTGATCCAAACGATTCACGTTTTGCTAGAGGAGTAGATGTTTTAGCTCCCGAAGGTTATGGTGAAATTGTGGGTGGAGGAGAACGTGAAACAGATGAAAAGTTAATGCGCGAAAAAATTATTGAACATCAATTACCAATGGATGCGTTTGAATGGTATCTGGATTTGAGAAGATATGGCTCTGTTCCTCATGCCGGTTTTGGATTGGGTTTAGAACGTATTGTAACTTGGATTTGTAAATTGCCACACGTTCGCGAAAGTATTCCGTTTCCTAGGATGTATGGAAGATTATTGCCTTAACTTTTTTTCATTGCGAAATAAAAATTTAACTCACAAAGTTCTTTTGACTGCATCAATTTTATTTTTGCTGTTAACAAGTTCTTTTGCTCAACAAAAAAATTTTATTGATAGAACTATCGACTGGACCTATAAAATAGTTCAAGGTGATTCTGCTCATCCTTATAAAAAATATTTTTTCCCTATTCCGATTATTTCTTACAGACCTGAGACCCGTTTGCTGTATGGAATTTCGTTAACTCAATTGTTTCGAACCAAAGGAAACGACAGTATTACTCGCCCTTCAACCGTGCGATTAAATACTTCCTATTCATTGAACGATCAATTTTCTATTCGAGCAATGGGAGAAATTTTTACGTATAAAAACATTTTTGATATCACCGGACTTATACAATATACCAACTTTGTGGAAGATTATTGGGGTGTAGGAATTACTCAACCAAATGTACACGAAACGTATTTTTTCAAGATGGTAAAAATAAATCTGAAAGGATCCTATCAGGTTTATCCTAATTTTTTTGTAGGACTTCAGTATAATTTAGAAAACATGTTTGATCTGACATATAAAAATGGCGATAATAGTGATATGAAGAAAAAATCGTCTAATGTTTCCGGAACAGGACCAAATGGAAGTCTTTCATCAGGAGCTGGATTTGATATTGAATATGATAATAGAAACAATATATTTTTCCCTACCAAAGGGCAAGATATTGAGCTGACAAATATTGTATATAACAACTTTTTTGGAAGCAATCATAATTTCACAAACATCACACTTGATGCCAGAAAATATATAGGATTATGGAAAGAGAATGTATTAGCAATTCAGCTTTTTGCAAACATCAATAACGGAGATGTTCCTTTTAGGATGATGGGAACACTAGGAAGTGATGCTTATATGCGAGGTTATTATAGTGGAAGATTTAGAGATAATTGTGCAATGGCATTTCAAACAGAATTAAGAAAAGTAATTTGGGGACCGGTTTCAGTAGTTGCATTTGGAGGATTTGGAACTGTAAGCCCATCTGTTGACGGTTTGACTACGAATCTTAAACCATGTTATGGAGCAGGTTTACGCATCATGGCGATACCAAGAGAGAAAATGAATATTCGTGCTGATTATGGAATGGGAGTTGATAGAATTCCAGCTTTTTACCTTACAATGGGTGAAGCATTTTAATATAAAAATTATACAGATGAATATTTGCATACTATCAGGATCAGCAAGAGCAAACAATAATACCATCAGAGTGGGATATGCTTTGCAACGATTATTAAAAAATGAACATTCGGTAAGCGTTATTGATTTTCAACAATATGATATTCCGTTGATCAATCAAGGTGAAGTTTCTTTAGAACCAAATTCCGATTTTCAAAAAAAACTATTCCTAGCAATGAAGGATGCACAAATCGTTATTTTGATATCACCTGAATATAATTTCAGTACTACTCCAGAAATTTTAAACATGCTCCATCGTTTAGGAGACAGAAAATTTAAACAACTTTTTGATGAAAAAGTATTTGCCTTGGTCGGTGTGTCAACAGGCAAAGGAGGAAAAGTTCCTGCACTTCATCTTACAGATATTCTCAATAAGATATTTAGTTACCTCGATTTAAATTCATTCGTATCCTCTAAATTTTTCGAATCGCATTTCACTAAACAAGTTTTGGATGAAAATGGTAATTCATTAGGAAATGAAGAGTATGAAAAAGGGATGAACGAATTTGTGAAGTATACTTTACGTATGGCCGAGAAGTGGAGTAAGTAATCTACCACTTCTTAAAAATCACAAATACAGCCAAAACAATTAAAGCAAATCCCAAAATGTGGTTCCATTGCAAATGGCCATCTTTAAAAATATAAATATTCACCAAAACAAATACCGTGAGTGAAACTACCTCCTGGATGGTTTTTAATTCGAAGAGATCAAATGGACCTCCATTATTTAGATAACCAATACGATTTGCCGGAACCTGAAAAGCATATTCGAACAAAGCAATAAACCAGCTGATCAATATCACTCCAATGAGTCCTGTACTTTTTAGCCAATCAATTTTTTGAAATTGCAAATGACCATACCAGGCAAAGGTCATAAACAAATTTGAAATGATGAGTAATCCAATTGTAAAAAGTGTTTTCATGCGAATATTTTTTTGATTTCCAAAAATGAGTACTTTCGCATCACAAAACAAATAATATGGACAAACACATTGACGCGATCAAAAAAACATTAGCAAAAGACGGTGTAGGAGAAAAAGTTGTAGCACAACTGAAAGAACTTCGCGAATATTTTAAGACAAATCTTAATGAACCTGGCTATGTGAAGATGATTCGTATGGCTTATGAGAACATTGAAGAGAATGGGGACTATACTTTTGATTTTCTCGAAGATGGTGATGGAAAAGCAAATCTCGAATATTTTGTAGATCTATTGGGAGAATATCACAATAAGTACAATAAAGAAGAATTACAAGAGATCAGAAATTTGATGGAAGGCATAGAACCTGAAGTTGAAGAAGAAAATACTCAGTTAGAATAATCGCTTTTATCACATACCAATGAATAGTCAATTGGAATTCCTTTAAGATTATTTTCTTTAGCTTTATCGGAAAATTGCTGCAATTCTGTTGAAAAAACTGTGGGGGTTTTCCCCCAATTTTTTTGAAAATTTGGAATTAAAATGAATGAGCAATAAACTTGAATAGGATTGTGAAATGCAATTTTCAAAATTACCTATGAAACAAGGTTGCTCCTCAACTCAATCTTATAAAAGCTTTAACATTGTAAGTTAGAGCTTTTATTTTGGAATCTTGTAGTATCCTTTCTTTATAGCTAACAAAGCTAAACCGGCAAGATTTTTAGTTCCAGTTTTAATATAGATATTCTCTTTATGTCGTTCAACAGTTTTGGGAGAAATGAAAAGTTTCTCAGCAATCTCGAATGAAGTGAATTGTTCGCAAATCATTTTTAAAATCTCAATCTCTCTCGCTGTAATTTGATCAAATTCAAGAGTTTCTTGAACAAAAGCTTCTCGTTTCAATAAGCCATTGTATAAAACATCTAGTACTTGTTTGGCATAGTAGTGTTCTCCTTCATGTATGGTGTAAATGGCTTTTGTAAGTTCGTCTAAATCTGTGTTTTTTAATAAATATCCATGGACTCCTGCATCATGTAATTCCAAAATATATTTTAGACTGTCAAACATGGTTAAGGCAATGATTTTTATATCAGGGTATTTTGCTCTAACAATTTTTGTGCATTCTATTCCATCCATTTCAGGCATTTCAATATCAGTAAGAATAATGTTAATAGAACATTGTTCAATAATAGTTATTATCTCTTTTCCGTTTTCTGCTTCAAAAATTCTATCTATGAAATTAATTTTAAGGAGTACTGTTTTTAACCCATTGCGAAAGATAGGATGATCGTCAGCTATGATAATGTTTAGCTTCTTTAATTGAAGAGGCTCCATTTTATATCAGACTATTGTTTTTAAAAGTAATCAAATAAGAGGTTATATAATTTGGTCGGCTTTTAAATTTTAATTTACCACCTAACAGTGAAACGCGGCTTTCGATATTCTTCAAACCAAGGCTGTTGATATTTTCTTTTTTCATCTTTTCAAAATCAAAACCTATACCATCTTCATTTACAAAGATCATGAGCATATCGTTTTGCCCATTAATTGATACATAGATATTTTTTGCTAAAGAATGTTTTAGAGCATTATGAATGATTTCCTGTATGATACGATAAATATTCAATTCTGATTGTTTATTGATCGTTATTGGATAATCGTTAGAAGAGAAAAAGATTTTGGAAGTTAATCCTCTGCTCATCATTTCACAAAAGTCCTCAATTCCATGTATGAGCCCTCTATGATAAAGAACTCTAGGCATAAGGTCGAAAGAAGTTTCTCTTATATTCTGTATTGTGGAATCAATAATTTTATAGCAACTTAATTTAAACTCTCCCCATTCATTTTTAATATTGTCTTCATTCATCGCGTCAAAACTTAATTTTAGTTTTGATAATAAAGGTCCAACATGATCATGCATGTCTTTGGCAATTCGCTCTCTTTCTTTTTCCTGAGACACTAAAATGTTTTTGAATGATTTGGTCTGTCTTTTTCTAAGGCTTAAATGCATGATGAACATAACCAATACAACAATGACTAATGTTGTGGTAAATAGGAGTATTAGACCGAGTGGAATAGAGGTTAATTCGTTTGAGTTTGTTTGCATAGGATACTAATTCATAGAATGCGCCAAAACTAAGACATTAACCGAAAATACAAAATAATCTTTGTCATAGAATTTGTGTGTTTTCTTGAAAAGATGCAGATGAAATTTAAATTGGTTTAATTTGCAATTGAAATTTGATTCACATGCAATTCGATAGAAAAAATTACTCCAACGAAATACTTTTAAAATTATATAAAGGCATGCTTAAACCGCGCATGATCGAAGAAAAAATGTTGATTCTTTTGAGGCAAGGACAAGTGAGTAAATGGTTCTCTGGAATTGGACAAGAAGCAATTAGCGTGGGTGCAACCGTGGCACTTGAAAGGGATGAATATATTTTACCACTTCACCGAAATTTGGGTGTGTGGACTTCACGCGAAATGCCTTTCACAAAATTATTTTCTCAGTGGCAGGGAAAAATGAATGGCTATTCAAAAGGTCGCGAACGTTCATTTCATTTCGGTACAAACGAACATCATATTGTTGGAATGATTTCTCAACTTGGTGCAATGTTGGGTGTGGCTGATGGGATAGCACTTGCCAATAAATTGAAGAATGAAAAAAAAGTTACCATCGTTTTTAGTGGTGATGGTGGAGCCAGTGAAGGCGATTTTCATGAAGCATTAAATGTGGCTGCAGTTTGGGATCTGCCGGTGATTTTTTTGATAGAAAATAATGGCTACGGATTATCTACTCCAAGTCATGATCAGTTCCGTTTTAAAAATTTTATTGATAAAGGAATTGGTTATGGAATGGATGCTTTTAAAGTTGACGGAAATAATATTCTGGAAGTTTATGACGCAGTAAAAAATATTTCAGAAAACATGCGCAACAACCCGAAACCTTCAATTTTAGAGTGCATTACGTTTCGTATGCGTGGACATGAGGAAGCGTCTGGAACGAAATATGTACCGAAGGAATTGTTTGAAGAATGGGGCAAAAAAGATCCTATCCTCAATTATGAAAGATATTTAAAAGAAGAAAAAATCCTTTCTGATGAGATCATCAAAATATTGCGTGATGAAATAAAAATTGAAATTGATGCAGCTATTGAAATTGGTTTAAATGAACCTGAACTTACTCCAAATACAACAACTGAACTTGCTGATATTTTTGCTCCAACAGAAAATAAATTGTCTGAGAATTTTGGAAGTCTTCAGCATGTAACGGTTAAACCAATCTCTAGTCACAAAACCACCAAACGCTTAGTGGATGCCATTTCTGACGGATTAAAACAATCGATGCAAAAGCATGATAACTTAATTTTGATGGGACAAGATATTGCAGAATATGGTGGCGTTTTTAAAATCACTCAGGGTTTTGTTGATGAGTTTGGAAAAGATAGAGTGCGCAATACACCGCTTTGTGAAAGTGCCATTTTAGGAGCTGCTTATGGACTTTCAATTAAAGGAATGAAGGCGATGGTTGAAATGCAATTTGCCGATTTTGTGAGTTGTGGTTTCAATCAAATTGTAAATAATTTGGCAAAAAGTTTTTACCGCTGGGGGCAACATGCTGATGTGGTGGTGCGCATGCCAACAGGCGCGGGTGTAGGGGCAGGACCATTTCATTCCCAAAGTAATGAAGCATGGTTTTTTCATGTTCCCGGATTAAAAATTGTGTATCCTTCAACACCAAGTGATGCAAAAGGTTTATTGACAGCATCGTTTTCTGATCCAAATCCGATATTGTTTTTTGAACATAAAAATTTATATCGTGCAGTGGATATTGAAGAAGAAGTTTTTGATGAGTATTATGAAATAGAAATTGGCAAAGCACGAAAAGTACGAGACGGAAATGAAGTGAGTATTATTACTTATGGTGCCGGTGTGCATTGGGCAACTAAGCATATTGCAGAAAAAAATATTGATGCCGATATTATTGACCTCAGAACATTATTGCCTTGGGATAAAAATGCAGTGGAAGCAAGTGTGAAAAAAACAGGCAAGGCATTTATTTTACATGAAGATACGTTAACAGGAGGTATTGGTGCGGAGATTGCTGCACATATTGCGCAGCATTGTTTTAAAAATTTAGATGCACCTGTAATGCGCAGCGGAAGTTTAGATTCTCCTGTTCCATTTAATACCGAATTGGAACAAAACTTTTTACCCAAAGAAAGATTTAAAAAAGAGTTGGATGAGTTGTTGAGGTTTTAATGTTGTTTATTTTCTTTTAGTAATTTTAAAACTCCCAAAAATATTTTTCATTTCAACGCTGATAGAAGAACTATCTTTTAATATCATGTTAAGTGATAATAAAAATGCCATTAAAAATATTATTGCTACAACTAATGCTATGTTCATTGTTAATATTTAACCTATTTACTCTTACAAAATTAGGTATGATTGGATAGTTTATTGCTATGAAGGTCAAGATTATATGAATGTATATTAAAGTATATAAATTTATATGTGCCGGTTTTATTTTAATCCACCAACTTCAATAGTGCTTTCGGGTAATTGATAACTGCTTTGTATTTCATTAAAAAATCGCTGCCTAAAACACCATCAATTTTTGGCAACTTTATTTCTTGGTATGAATGATTCACATGGCTTAAATCAAGAACAGCAATTTCCATATTCTTCACTTTCATCGTACCAAATTTCAAATTGCTTATCTCAACAATTTTCGTTTCCACTTCACTTGTACCAAGTCCTACCGATTTTGATTTATTTGCTTTCATGTTTTTCTTCTTCACAAATTTCAATACACGTTTTGAGTCAAAAACAGTTTTTGAAGCACCGGTATCAAGCAATAATCTGGCAACTTTTTCTTCAATTTTAAGTTGAACGAAAAGATGGTAATTTTTCTTTTCAATTTCCTGAATGGTAATATTTATTTTATGTGAAGGCATGGATTAAATGAAATTTAAATGCAATATACAATTTATCGTGGCTTCTTATTGTCAGTTCGAGCGGAGTCGAGAACTAGACAATAACAAACAAGTATGATTTCCCTTTCTTTAATTCAGATTAAAAAATGTTTATTTTCGGTTGATGAAGATGTTTAAACTATTATATGTTTATATGTTGAAATGCTCAGATGGGTTGTATTATGTTGGTGTAACAAATGATATAAATAGAAGGTTTGAAGAACATAATGAAGGAACAAATCCTGATGCTTTTACATTTAATAGAAGACCTGTTGAATTAGTTTATTGGCAAGATTTTTCAGAATATAATCAGGCAATTGATTGGGAAACGCAACTTAAAAAGTGGAGTAGAAAAAAGAAAGAAGCATTAATAAATGAAGATTGGGAGAGAGTGAAAAGGTTATCAGCTTGTAAAAATGAAACAAGCCATAAAAACAATAAATGATCATCGCTTCTCGACTCCGCTCGAAGTGACAAAATGCATAAAACTTGAGTGACAAATAACATAAAAAAAGACGTCATTAAGACGTCTTTTCCTATATATAAATCTTATTGAATTATAAATTTAAAGTTGCCAATACATCGTTCATATTACGAACTGCATCAGCACTCTTATTAAATGCTTCTTGCTCATCGTTGTTCAATTTGAAATCTACGATCTTTTCCCAACCGTTTCTTCCAATTACTACAGGCACACCCATACAAATATCTTTTTGTCCGTATTCGCCATCTAACGAAACGCAGCAAGGCATGATTCTTTTTTGATCGCGAACAATGTTCTCAACCAACAAAGCACCTGCAGCACCCGGAGCATACCAAGCAGAAGTACCCAATAATTTTGTCAATGTTGCTCCACCAACCAT
>Ga0265327_10005273_pt1 | contig 10880 bp, 9 predicted proteins | sample 41621metaG_FD_202089 | JGI IMG/M metagenome (GOLD analysis project Ga0265327, IMG submission 202089) | Rhizosphere microbial communities from Carex aquatilis grown in University of Washington, Seatle, WA, United States - 4-16-21 metaG | ecosystem: Host-associated > Plants > Roots > Rhizosphere >... | reverse complement strand
CGGTGCCGGGGGGTGAAAATGAGCTTTCAATTTCACAATAAATCCTTGTAACAGGAAATTATTTTCGACACAGTGCGGCGCAAACTTTTTTAGTCATGTTACCATTCAAAAATAAAATCCTGTTCGTCGGCTACGGCGCGGTGGCGCAATGCGCGCTGCCGATTCTCGTCAAGCACATCAACGTCCCCGCGAAGCACATCACGGTGATGGATTTCGAGGACCGCAAGGCGGCGCTCGCGTCGTGGATTAAGCGTGGCGTGAAGTTCGCCCGCTCTCGCGTGACGCGCGAAAATATGGGCACGCTGCTCGGTAAGCATCTTTCCTGTGGCGACGTGCTGATCGACCTCGCGTGGAATATTGATGCGGCGGAAATTCTCCAGTGGTGCCACGACCACGGCGTGCTTTACATCAACACATCGGTCGAGCTGTGGGACCCGTATGAAAATTCCAAGGGCGCGCCGCCGCAGAAATCCACGCTCTATTGGCGCCACATGAATCTCCGCAAGATGATCGTCAAATGGGCGAAAGCCGGTCCGACGGCGGTATTGGAACACGGCGCAAATCCGGGTTTGATTTCACATTTCACCAAGCAGGGCTTGATCGACATTGGTCGCCGTTCCATCAAGGATAAGAAAATCACCGGTCGTGCGGCGGAGGAAGTGCAGCAGTTGATTTCCGACCAGAAATTCAATGTGCTCGCGCAAAAGCTCGGTGTGAAGGTCATTCATTGCAGCGAACGCGACACGCAGATCACGAACGTGCCGAAGCCGGTGGACGAATTCACCAACACCTGGAGCGTCGAAGGTTTCCGCGAGGAAGGCACGACGACCGCCGAAATGGGCTGGGGCACGCACGAAAAAGAATTGCCGCCGCTCGCCTACGAACACAAGGAAGGCCCGCGCAATCAAATCTGCCTCGCGCAGATGGGCATGAACACCTGGGTGCGCTCATGGGTGCCGGATTACACGATTCACGGCATGGTGGTGCGCCACGGCGAAGCGTTCACGATTTCTGACAAGCTCACGGTTTGGAAAAACGGTAAGGCAGTGTATCGCCCGACGGTTCACTATGCATATTGCCCGGCGGACGTGGCCATCGCGTCGTTGAACGAACTGCGCGGCTACGATTACAAATTACAGCCGAAGGCGCGCATCTTGAACGACGAGATTACCAGCGGCTCGGACATCCTCGGCGCGTTGCTGATGGGGCACGGTTACAATTCATGGTGGATTGGCAGCGATTTGAGTATCGAGGAATCCCGCCGGCTCGTGCCGCATCAAAATGCGACGACGATGCAGGTGGCGATTTCCGTCGTCGGAGCCGTGATGTGGATGATTGAAAATCCGCAGCAAGGGGTTGTTGTGCCCGACGAACTCCCGCACGGATATATCTTGAAAATCGCCAAGCCGTATCTCGGCAAGTGGATTTCTAAGCCGCACGACTGGACGCCGTTGAAGCATTACACCAATGTTTTCAAAGGCTATAATAAGCCGAACCTTGATACGAAGGATCCGTGGCAGTTCAAGAACTTCATGGTCACCAACGCCGCCTGAAAATGATTTCGCCTACCGCGCTGAAAAAACTGGCCGCCAAGCACGGCACCCCGCTGTTCGTCGTGGATCACACCGAATTGCGCGCGAACTATGCGATGTTTAAAAAATATCTGCCGCGCGTGCAGGCTTACTACGCGGTAAAGGCCAATTCCGATCCGGCCATTGTGAGGACGTTTTATAAGGCCGGCGCGAGCTTTGACGTCGCCTCGATGCCGGAGTTCGAGAACGTCCACGAGAACATCAAGCATCTGGCTGCGAAGGATCGGCAGGACTGGATTTGGGATAAAATCATTTATGCCAATCCCATCAAGCCGATTGAGACGCTGCGCGAGCTGAATCAGTACAAGCCGCTCGTCACATTCGACAATTTTGAGGAAATAAAAAAAATCAAAAAGCACGCGCCGCAGGCCGGTCTTGTGCTGCGTCTGAAAGTGGCCAACACCGGCGCGATGGTGGAACTGTCCTCCAAATTCGGCGCGTCACCCGGTGAAGCGGTGGACATGATTCTCGAAGCCGACCGGCAGGGATTGACCGTCGAAGGCTTGAGTTTTCACGTCGGCAGTCAGACGACGAATTTTGAGAACTACGTCCAGGCCATCAATCTTTCTGCAAACATCTACAAGGAAGCGCGCGACCGTGGTTATACCAAGATGAACCTGTTGGACATCGGCGGCGGTTTTCCTGCGCCTTATGACGCGAGCGTAAAACCGTTCCGCGAACTCGCCAACGTCATCAATCGCGAGCTTGACCGGCTGTTTCCGAAAGACGTGCAGATTCTCGCGGAGCCCGGCCGGTTTTTCTGTGCGACCGCCGCCACCGCTGTTTCCAAAATCGTCGGCAAAGCCGTGCGCGATGGAAAACTGTGCTACTATATCAACGATGGCGTGTATCACACGTTCTCCGGCGTCATTTTTGACCACTGCCATTATCACCTCAAGGCGTTCAAGAAAGGCCCACCGCAGATATGCTCCGTGTTTGGCCCGACGTGCGATGCGCTCGACGTGGTTTCGATGGCGGAAAATCTTCCGGAAAATCTGGAAATCGGCGATTTGCTTTACAGTGAGCAAATTGGCGCTTACAGCCACGCGTCCTCGACGTATTTTAACGGCTTTCCGCCGGCGGCCGTGGTTCACGTGAACGAATAATTCCGGGTGGAAAAATGTTTTCTGCCAGCCGTTGTATAAATTCGCAGCGGCTATTCTTTTCAATGGTCACCTTCGCTGGCATTCTGTCATCATCATTCCCATGCAAATAAATCGTTTGTTCCACCTGTCTGGCTCGTTCGCTTTGGCCCTGGCGTTGGTTCTCGCTGACTCCGTTAGCGCGGCGGAAAACTCAGTGCCCATTCCCGCCCCGGCCAAGGAAGTGTTGCCGGGTGTGCATCGCATTGTCTTTCTTGGCGACAGCATCACACAGGGCGGCGATTACGTCACCGATGTTGAATGCTGGTTGCTCGCGCATGGCCTTCAGGTCGAAGTCCTGAATCTTGGTCTTGGCAGTGAAACCGCGTCTGATCTGACACCGGAGGAAAACGGGGGACATTTGAAAAAACATGGCTTTGGCCGGCCGTTTGTCAGCGAGCGACTGGAGCGTGCCCTGGCGGCCACGAAGCCGGATTTGTTGTTTGCCTGTTACGGCATGAATGATGGCGGCAGTCTCCCGCCGGACACTTCCGGAACCAAACGTTTTGCGGAAGCCATCACGCATTTGCGCGCCGCCGCAGCGAAGGCGGGCGTCAAGCGCGTCGTGATTTGTACGCCACCAGTGCAGGATGCCAAGGGCAACTTAAAAATGAATTATCATGACGAAAACCTGGCTCGCTACACGGCCTGGCTTTTATCGAAGCGCGCCGACGGCTGGGATGTGGTGGATATCCACACGCCGATGCGCCGTGCGTTGGACGAAGGGCGCGTGAAAGATCCGGCGTTTCAATTTGCCAAGGATGGTGTGCATCCGGGGCGCGAAGGTCACTGGCTGATGGCATCTGAAATTCTCTCGCAATTCCTTGGCGCGAAGCTGGATGGAGTTGTGGCGGCGGAAGATTTATTCCCCGCGCACGGGACCGTAATCCGCAAGCTGGTTCGTGAGCGGATGGTGCTTCGGTTCAATTCGTGGATGACGCAGATTGGCCACAAACGTCCCGGCGTGGCTGGCGCTCCCGGAGCCAAGCCAGGTCTGCCGATGGCCGAAGCCAACGCCCAGGCGGCGGACGTCGCGAAACAGATTCAATTGCTAATGACCGGTGGAAAACCCTGATTTTGATTGGCAATCGCAAGGGTGCTGCGTATTGTAACTCCGGAAAATAATCGTCATGCCCAAGCATAAGCTGACCAAACTTACCGGCGGGCCGGTTTCCCGGTTCATCCAGCACCACTATCGGCATTTCAATGCCGCGTCTTTGGTTGATGCTGCCAAAGGTTATGTCGCGCATCTCGACAAGGGTGGTCGCATGATGATTACCCTCGGTGGCGCGTTGAGCACCGCGGAACTTGGTTTATCCCTCGCTGAAATGATCCGCCGTGACAAGGTGCAGCTCATCACCTGCACCGGCGCAAATTTGGAGGAAGATGTTTTTAATCTCGTGGCCCACGATTTTTACGAACGCGTGCCGCAGTATCGCTATCTTTCAGCCGAAGACGAAAAAGCGTTGCTGGACCGCCACCTGAATCGGGTGACCGACACCTGTATTCCTGAAGGTGAAGCGATGCGCCGCATGGAAAAAGCCATGCTCGAAGTCTGGGCGGTTGCCGACAAAAAGGGCGAACGCTATTTCCCGCATGAATTTTTCTACCAGGTTTTGCGCAGCGGCAAATACGAAAAGTATTACCAGATTGACCCGAAGGATTCGTGGATGCTCGCCGCGGCCGAGAAAAATCTGCCGCTTGTCGTGCCCGGCTGGGAAGACGCCACGCTCGGCAACATGTATGCCGCCGCCGTCATCCGTGGCGACGTGAAAAATGTCCACACCGTCCGCACAGGTATCGAATACATGACGTGGCTGGCGGATTTTTACACGCGCACGACCAAGAAAAGTCCGCTCGGGATGTTCCAGATCGGCGGCGGTATCGCGGGCGATTTCCCGATCTGCGTTGTGCCGATGCTGCATCAGGATTTGGGTCGCACCGGCGTGCCGCTTTGGGGTTACTTCTGCCAGATCAGCGATTCGACCACAAGCTACGGCAGCTATTCCGGTGCGGTGCCGAACGAAAAAATTACCTGGGGTAAACTTGGTGTGAAAACTCCGAAATACATCATCGAATCCGACGCAACGATAGTCGCGCCGCTGATTTTTGCGCACGTCCTCGGTTGGTGAGTATGAAATTTAAAAAAATCTTTCTAGCCGTCGTTTTGGTCGCTGTTTGTGCGATTGCCGCGCGTGCAGAAAATTTTGATGGCCTGCTGCTCGTCGCCAACAAAGGCGACCAGACACTTTCGATTATCAATCCAACCACCGGCGTGCAACTTACCGCCGTGGCAGAAGATGGCATCACCGGTCATGAAGTTGTGGCGTCGGCGGACGGAACGCTTGCTTTTGTGCCCATTTTCGGGAACGCCGGCGTCGGTCGTGCGGGGACGGATGGTAGCCTTATTCGCGTCATTGATCTAAAAAAACACATCGTGATTGGAACAGTGGATTTTGGCAAAGGTGTGCGGCCGCACTGCGCCGTCATCGGGCCGATTAATCATCTGCTCTACGTCACGACCGAATTGGATAATTCCATTGCCGTCATTGATCCGAAAACTTTCAAGCTTATCGGCGCGATTTCCACCGGCCAGGGAGAATCGCACATGCTCGCCATCAGCAGCGACGGAAAAACTGGCTACACCGCGAATGTCGCGCCGGGAACGATCTCTGTGCTCGACCTGGAGAAAAAAACGGTGCGCAAGATTATTTCTGTTTGTAAAACTACCCAGCGCATTTCCATATCTCCGGATGACAAATGGATTTTTACCGCCGACCAAACCAAGCCGCAGCTCGCCGTGATTGACACCGCGAAAATGGAAGTCGCCCGATGGATTGACCTGCCGGGCGTCGGCTACGGCACGGCGGTCACGCCGGATGGACGCTGGCTGGTCGTGGCGATGAGTGGGATCTGTCAGATCGGCATTGTGGATTTACAGACGATGAAAATTTCACACGTTCTCGCTGTGCCAAAATCACCTCAGGAAGTTTTGATTCGGCCTGACGGTGCATTTGCCTATGTTTCTTGTAGTGCGAGCGGGCTGGTCGCTGTGGTTAACCTGAAAAAATTTACCGTCGAAAATCCCATCGCTGCCGGCAAAGGTGCGGATGGTCTCGCTTGGGCGGTGGCAACGAAATAAATATTCATATGAAACCAAACGATTTCTCTGACGCGCGTGTCCTTGTCACCGGTGGCGCGGGCTTTATTGGCAGCGCGTTGGTGTGGGCGCTGAACCGGCGCGGCTGCGATAACATTGTCGTCAGTGATGTTCTTGGCACAGACGAAAAATGGCGCAACCTCGCGTCGCTCCGCTTCGCTGATTATGTCGAGGCCGCCGATTTACAGGCGCGTTTGCAAAACGGGGCGCTGGGAAAATTTGATCTGGTTCTGCACATGGGCGCGTGCTCGGCCACGACCGAAAAAGACGCAACGTATCTTGCCAAAAATAATTATCAGTTCACGAAAGACCTCGCCCACTGGTCGTTGGAAAATAAAGTGCGTTTTGTCTATGCGTCGTCCGCCGCGACTTACGGCGATGGCGAGCAAGGTATGGAAGACAACGAGGCCGCGCTCGATACGCTGCGGCCGCTGAACATGTATGGTTACTCGAAGCATCTGTTTGATCTGCACGCCAAGCGCGCTGGGTTCCTGAACCGGATTGTCGGCCTGAAATTCTTCAACGTCTTTGGTCCGAATGAGGATCACAAGCACGACATGCGTTCGCTCGTTCATAAAAGTTTTGCTCAGGTGCAGAGCAAAGGCGTCATCCAGTTGTTCAAAAGTTATCGCAAGGATTACAAAGACGGTGAGCAGAAACGAGATTTCCTTTACGTCAAGGACTGCGTGGCGATGACGCTGCACCTTGCCGCGACGCCCAAGGCGAACGGGCTTTTCAATATCGGTTCGGGGCAGGCGCGGACGTGGGTGGATTTGTCGAACGCCGTATTTACCGCGTTAAAGAAAAAACCGGTGATTAAGTTCATCGAGATGCCGGAGGCGATCCGCGACAAATACCAATATTTTACCCAGGCCAACCTGCTGCGATTGCGCGGTACCGGCTACGCCGCGCCCGTCACTTCGCTTGAAAACGCTGTCGTGGATTACGTTCGCAAATATCTAGTGCTGGATAAGCGGTTGGATCCTTCGGTGGCATAAATAATCGTTGTAACGCGACTTGCTGCGGTGGGCACCTGTTGTTTCATATATCTTTTAAAATGATAAACCGCCTATTAACCCGTACCGGTCTGGTTGCACTGGTCTGCTTTTGCTTCTCAACTGCTTACGCTGACAATTTCCCTACCTCGCTGGCACCGGTCGGACGCGACGGCGGTTCGCTTGTCACGCCGGTCAATCAAATCGTCACGCCCGCCGGTACCCTGGTTGAACTGCCGGGCATGCGCCCGCAGGCGCTGGCGTTAAGTCCGGATGGAAAAATCCTGGTCGCTGCCGGGTTGTCGCATGAACTGGTGGTGCTGGATCCCGCGACCGGACAAATTCTGCAGCATGTGCCTTTGCCATCTGATCAGGCGCGGGAACAGGCGGCGGTGTCAGCCGAAATTCTTTCGCCGGATGGCAAGGCGCGGGTGGGCTTCACCGGCCTGGCTTTTTCGCCCGATGGCACTCGGATTTATCTGGCCAACGTCAACGGCGACATCAAGGTTTTCAATGTGGGCCGGGACAATCAAGTTTCTCCGCGCGTTTCGTTTCCCCTGCCACCGGCCGACGCGCCGTCGCGCGCGGAGGAAATCCCCGCCGGCCTCGCCATATCGGCGGATGGCAAGAATATCTACGTTGCGCTCAATCTTTCCAACCGGCTGATCGAACTTGACGCGGCGACGGGAAAAGTTTTGCGGTTGTGGAATGTCGGTTTTGCCCCATTTGACGTGGTTTTGGCCGGACCCAAGGCCTACGTCAGCAACTGGGGTGGTCGTCGACCCGACGCTGGCAGCATCACCGGCCCGGCGGGGCAAGGCACGCGCGTCCGCGTGGATGTACGGAGCATTGCCAGTGAAGGTTCCGTGACGGTGATTGACCTCGCGCAACCGGCGGTGTCCTCAATGCAAAAACAAATCATCACCGGTCCGCATGCCTGTGCGCTGGCGCTGGCGCCGAATGGCCGCTGGCTCGTTGCGGCCAGCGCGGGCGCGGATATGTTGAGCGTGATTGATACGCGCAGTGACCAGGTGGTGGAAACCTTCAGTGCGCGACAGAATCCCGGCGATTTGTTCGGCGCGCAGCCCAATGCGCTGGCCTTTGACCGGTCGGGGAAAAAACTGTTTGTCTGCAACGGCACGCAGAACGCCGTCGCCGTGTTTCAATTCAGCCCGCGCGAAACCAAATTGCTCGGTCTTGTGCCTGTTGGCTGGTTCCCCGGTGCGCTTGTGTTTGATGCTAGGCGAAGCCAGCTTTGCGTGGCAAACCTGAAAGACATTGCTGCGAAGATGGAAAGGGGCAAGCAGGGCGCGACCGGCTATGGCTTCAACACGCATCAATATTGCGGCACCCTCTCATTAGTGCCGGTGCCGACCAAGGCTGAACTAGTGATGTTCACGCAAAAGGCACTGGGCAATCTCCGTTACCCGCTGCTTGCGCAGGCGAAGCTGCTGCCGCGCCCCGGCCGTTCTCTCGTGCCAGTGCCGGAACGCGTCGGCGAACCGAGCGTGTTTAAGCATGTGATCTATATCATCAAGGAAAACCGCACCTACGACCAGATCCTCGGCGACGTGCCGGAAGGAAATGGCGCTGCAGATTTATGTATTTTCGGTGAACGCGTTACCCCAAACCAGCATCGGATAGCCCGCGAGTTCGCGTTGCTCGACAACACCTATTGCTCCGGTATTCTCAGCGCCGACGGCCACAACTGGAGCGACACCGCCATGGCCACAGAATATGTCGAGCGCTCCTTTGGGAGTTGGCCGCGCAGCTATCCCAGCGGCGGCGATGAGAACAGCCGGGACGCCCTTGCTTATTCTACCTCTGGTTTCATTTGGGACAACGCGCTCGCGCATGGCAGAACCTTCCGGGATTTTGGCGAATTCTGCACCAACTTCCGGCTTTGGAAAAATTCGAGCCGCAAAGGGAAGCCAGCTTGGACGGATTGTTATCAGGATTTTATCAACCGGGCGCAGGCAATTGCCAATCGCAGCGAACCCGATCTCGAATCCCTCCGGTCCTACATCGTGCCGGATTTCCCGGGGTGGGATTTGAGCGTGCCCGACATCGTGCGCGCCGCGAAATTTATTGAACACCTGAAAAAGGACGAAGCCGCCGGCACCATGCCCGACTTCACCACCATGTGGTTGAATACCGACCACACTAGCGGCACCGGAGTGGGCAAGCCCACGCCCGCCGCACAGGTGGCCGACAACGATCTCGCCGTCGGACAGATCGTCGAGGCACTGAGTCACAGCAAATTCTGGAAGGAAACCTGTATTTTCATCATCGAGGACGACCCGCAGAACGGCTGGGACCACGTCAGCGGCTATCGCACCACGGCTTATGTCATCAGTCCCTATACGAAGCGCCACACCGTCGTCGGCACGCAATACAATCAGACCAGTTTGTTGCGCACGATGGAATTGATGCTCGGCCTGCCGCCGATGAACCAGATGGACGCCACCGCTACGCCGATGTTTGACTGTTTTACCAATCAACCGGATTTTACTGCGTTCACCGCCGTGACGAACAACGTCCCGCTGGACGAGATGAATCCGCCGCCGAAGAAAGTGGCTGACGCGCAATCGCGCCAGGACGCCTACGTTTCCGCGCGGCTGCCGCTGGACCAGCCTGACCGCTGTCCCGAAAACGTGCTGAACCGCATCCTCTGGCGTGCCATGATGGGCGGCAAGCCGTTTCCTGAATGGGCGGTGAAAATTGTGGACGAGGATTGACTGGGAGAAACTTGTTCATGCGTCATGCGTAAAGGAATGGGCATCATTTGCGTTGTCATCAGTGTGCTGCTGATCGTCAAGGGGCACGATGTCGCGAATTCCGTCGCTTCCCGGGTGAAAACAGTTTTTACTGGCGCGCCGGTGGACCAGGCGATAAAGCTTTATCTCGTCGGCATCGGGCTGGGGCTTTTCGGATTGCTCCTGGTTTTCTGGAAGAAAAAGTGAATTCTAAGGTGCCTCCGCCGCGTGCAGTTCTTTTCCGCCGTTCACCAAAAACAGCACCGCCATGCGCACGGCGAGGCCGTTGGTAACTTGTTCTAGAATCACCGAGCGGCTGCTGTCCGCGAGTTCGCTGTCAATCTCCACCCCCCGGTTGATCGGGCCGGGATGCATGATGATGGCATCGGGTTTGGTCTTGGCCAGTCGCGCTTTGTTGAGACCGAATAGCTGGGTGTATTCGCCAATGCTCGGGAACATTGTTTTGCGCTGGCGCTCGTGCTGGATGCGGAGAAGATTGATGATGTCCGCGTCCCGGATGGCTTCATCCACATCATACGTCACCCGGCACCCCATTTTTTCAAAGGTTTTTGGCACGAGTGTGGAGGGGCCGCAGAGCGTCACGTTGGCGCCAAGTTTCGTCAGTGCCCAGATGTCTGAGCGGGCCACGCGGCTGTAAAGAATGTCGCCGAGAATGGTGACGTTTAGCCCGGCGATTTTCCCTTTTTTTTCGCGGATGGTGAACGTGTCGAGCAATGCCTGGGTCGGATGTTCGTGCGCGCCGTCGCCGGCGTTGATGACGTGGGCGTCGAGCACGCGGGATAGAAAATGGGGCGCGCCGCTCGCGCTGTGGCGGATGACGATGAAGTCGGCATTCAGCGCTTCGAGGTTGCGTGCGGTGTCCTTGAGCGTTTCGCCTTTCTTTAGCGACGAGGCCTCGGTGGTGAAATTAATCACATCGGCGCTCAAGCGGATGGCGGCCAATTCAAAGCTGGTGCGCGTTCGCGTGGAGGGTTCGACGAAAAGATTCACCACGGTCTTGCCGCGTAGGGCCGGGACCTTCTTGATGGCCCGTTTGCCGACGGCTTTGAAGCCGCGCGCGGTGTCGAGCACGGTGAGGATTTCCTCGGCGGTGAGCGATTCAATGTCTAACAGATGTTTGCGATGCCAGCTCATATTGGTTTGTTGCATCGTTTAATCGTGGTTTGTTGGAATCAGGCTCCGATTCACAAGGCAACAATTGGACGATTGGCGTT
>Ga0265327_10005272_pt1 | contig 10882 bp, 17 predicted proteins | sample 41621metaG_FD_202089 | JGI IMG/M metagenome (GOLD analysis project Ga0265327, IMG submission 202089) | Rhizosphere microbial communities from Carex aquatilis grown in University of Washington, Seatle, WA, United States - 4-16-21 metaG | ecosystem: Host-associated > Plants > Roots > Rhizosphere... | reverse complement strand
GGAAAAAATACGTTCGCAAAAGATTAAAAATATCAAGAAACAAATTGCATCTCTTAGGCTAAAACCGGAAGATTTAATTTTTGTAACTACTTAATTTTGTGCGAAATAAAAAACAGTTATATGTAATAACAATAAAATTTAGAAGTTAATATTAAAAGATAAACCCGTTGTGGACACCCCAAAATAAACATTTACGCAAGGCAAATGAAATAAAAGGCACAACGGGCTAAGAGTTTTTCTCTTTGCCTTGCATGTTATACTTTGAAGTGTCAGGGCAAAGATATGAAAATATTTTGAAAAGTTGTGTAGCAACAATTTGTTTTTTGAGAAAAAAAGATGTATATTTGTAGAGCCGTTTTAAAAATGTGTCCAATGCTGTTAGCTCGTAAGGGCGCACGCCTATCGTTTTTAAAACGGTTTTTTTATGTCTAAATTTCCGGAATAAATAAAGTTTCCATTAGTTAGCTGCCTGACTGTAAACCAATAATGATAGTTCAAATCATTTATTTGAACGCTACTTTTGAAAAAATAAACAGCCAAAATTTCACGACGTTTTTTTTTATCAACATCAACGTGCATCAGTTCGCCTTGCTTTACAATATCGACAATTGCAGTTAAACATAATAATTTAGTTTCGCCAGCATTACCACTAACTAACTTACGAATACTTGTAGAGTTAAAACCAATATAGAACTTAGTTTGCAGGTTTTTAACCTTTTTGTCGGCACAATTTAAAATAAGCCAATTATATATTTTATCGCGCAAATCTTTTAAGTCTTTGTATTTTTCGATTAGTTCCGGTTTAGCTTTTGGTATTGTCATAATTTTAATTTTTTGCGAAAGTATGAAAATTATTTTATTGGGTTTAGAAATTAATTTTGATTTGTTTTAGTTGCTCTCTTAAAGCGGCTTGACTTTTGAGTTTTGCTTTATTAACGGCATCTTCTAAATCGAAATATTCAGACATTTCAGGATATTTTCCGAGTAGTTCTTTCTTTTTGGCAAGTTTTTTTTGTTCGGCAGTTAATTTTTCGACAATTGCTTCGCGTTGCGTTCGGAAATGTTGATTTATTAATGTGTCAATTGTAAGATATACCCACACTTCAAAATCTGGATTTAACCAGGCTGCAAATTTTAAAGCTAAAACGCGATGCATCCAAGTGCCGGTTTTTTGTTTTGTAATTAATAAATCAGTGTCAAGTTTAACGTTCAATAAACCTGCAAATGCAGGTTTTAGACATGACTGAATAAACGTTTTTGCATGATCGCTTTTTGTAAACTGAAATAAATCTTTATCAAAAATTTTCGCCATTTCAGTGGCGTTAACCATAACATTGTTGTTTCCAACTTCAAACTCAACTTCTTGGTCGAGATAAATAAATTTTACGATTTCCATTTTGCTTAATTTTAAATGTGAATAAATTAAGCTGCATAAGTATAATAATAATTTATAATTGTCAATGGATAATGGTTCATTTTTGATGAAAAAAAATAAAAAAAAGCCGTCCAGATAAATCGGGACGACTTTCGAGATTCAACAAAATAAACAAAAAAGAATTATGAATTAAGGGCAGCCACAAGGGCAGCCCCAACGAGGCAGCCACAAGGGCAGCCACAAGGGCAGCCCCAACGAGGCAGCCACAAGGGCAGCCCCAACGAGGCAGCCACAAGGGCAGCCACAAGGGCAGCCCCAACGAGGCAGCCCCAACGAGGCAGCCCTTACGATTCGTTGTAACCTAATTGGTAATAGATATATCGTTGTACTTTTGGATAAATTATTTTGTGGTGTTTGCGGTAACCAAGTTTGAAAATGTCATTATAAAAACGCTCGTTTAACAACTCTGCAAGTGTTGTTAAAGATATTTCCAGTTTAACTGCTAATTCGTTTTTATGTATTATTTTCATTTTACCGGAATTTGAAAATAGTTTTGCAATGGGCGTCGGGATTTGCATTCATTTCTTTTTGAATTTTTGCAATTTCTGCAAACATCGGAATTACGTTTTTACGCTGGCTAATGTCATCCGTTGTTTTAAAGATAATTGCGTTTGTTGCAAAAGTCCAAAACTTACGGTGCACTTCGGTAAAACCGTGATAAACAGCGACGACATCAATTTTATCTTGTCGCAAGCGTGCTAAAGCGCGGTGCATATCGTAATCGAGCCGGTCTGTGTCGAGATAAAAACGACAGTCGTCGAAAACGAGTAAGCCGTGTTTGTAGGCTATCAAATCTTTAAACAGTTCGGGGTAAAAAGATATTTTACGGAAACCAGTGAAGGTTGTAATTTCTTCGGGTTTTTGTATTTGCTTGACACGCCAATCTGCACCATCGGCAACAACAATCAACACGCGGTTGTTCTTGTCAAGGCGCGGCATAATAAGGCGTTCGTATAAATATGTAGTTTTACCAGTTCGTGGCTGCCCGATCATGAGAATACATTTGGAATCGAAATGCGCTTTGACGAGATGATACATATTTAATTAAGAATTAGGAATTAGGAATTACGAATTACGAATTAGGAATTTTCTATTTTCATTGTTGGTGTATCTGGTTTGGTTTGGGGATTTTCTTTTTGGGCTTGTGGGTCAGGTACGAGACCAGCCCCTACAGGTTGCATTTTATCGCGTTGTTTTTCCAATGCCATGAGCTTGTTAGCGCGTTTGAGTTCTTCAATTTCAATATCTTTTCTTGCAATTAAGCGTTTCTGATTGTTTATTTCTCTTTCGGTACCGATGTTGAGCCAAGGTTTTGCAAAAGTCCGGAGTCCTTCCAAAATGAGTAAATATATCGGCGACATGATAATTCTGTCTTTTGGCAAAAGCTGCGTAGCAAGATAAACGAGTTTTCTCTTTTCTGCGGGATCGAGCAAATATTTGTCGTGTCCAAAACCTTTGACTACGATATTGAACAAAAAAGCGTTTCCAACATCCACAAAATCAATAATTGTTTCGCAGGCGTCTTTGTTTAGCTCAAAGATTGCGTTTAAATCGATGGGTGTTGGTTGGGCAGGCATGATGCCGGGCGCTACCTGTTCGGTTTCTTTAATTGTTTCGAACCGGCTTTCGTAGTCGGCAAGAAAGGTGTCTTCGTCTAAGACGGTCTGACTGTTGCTTTCTTCAAAAGCTGTATTTAAGACGGGATTTTCATCGTCGGGAGCGTGTACTGTCAGATTTTTATTTATAGTTAAGTCCATAATAATTAGGAATTAGGAATTAGTAATTAGGAATTATGTCAGGCATTAAGCCAGCCCGTACTTTATCCATGTTATCGATAAGGAAAATGATTAATTCAGAGAGATCAATATTTTTAGTTGTTTGCCCATTAAAAGCGATGTCTTTTTGTTCGAGAATATCGGCGCCGGTGTCGCTTGTTTTGACAGTAGCAAAAGAGAGCGCCAGGTCATCACCGGCACGGAATAATAAAAGTACTGGCAAACAATTTTCATCTGTAGAAATGCTTTGTAGTAAGTTGAAAAAAAAGGGCTTTAAATCTTTTTGGTGTAATTCCATTGCCTTTGCTTTTAAAGAAGTTGAATCTTTGGTGAATAGATCCATGAGAATACCAAGGTCTTTTATTTTAAATCTCATATTGAAATAAATTGAAATACATAGAAATAATAAAATTATGAATTGGGCAGCCACAAGGGCAGCCCCAACAAGGGCAGCCCCAACAAGGGCAGCCCCAACAAGGGCAGCCTTTACGATTTTTTAAGAATAGCAATACATTCTTTTTTATCCGGTTTATTCAGGATGTCTTCGCCTTCAGCGGCAAAAATTTAGACATCAATTAACAGTGCAATGATATTTGAATTGCTCAAATCGCCGGTTAAATGCAAAGCAAAATTTTGGTAACCATATTTTGTGGCAGCCTGCACATATAAATTAGCTTGTTTTTGGAAATTGGGATTCAAAAAACGCGTAATCAAATTACGGTGAAACACGGAAAGTAAATCGACAATTTGCAGTGTTTTTTGATTCTGGAGAATTGCGGTTAGGCGGTTTACTTCTGATTGTAAACTTTCGTTTATTTGTTGGTCGGCAATAGAATTTTCGTTTAGTTTACTCAAATTAATTGTAGTGTTTTCGAGGCTTGCTTTTGCATCGGTCAAATATTTTTCGAGATCAGCGATTTTTTGCAGGTCTGCGGGCTTGCTGACTTCTTTAGGTGTTGTACGCTTATCCAGTAATTCAAGGATTTTGGTAATAAATTCTTTGTCGGTGTATGTGTCGGAATCTATACCGAGATTGTCGGCAATACGGTTTGCAATTTTACGAAAATCTTCATCAATTTTAATTGTGAAGGCTTTTTTTGATTCATCGAAAATCATAACATTAAGTATTAGTTGTAAATTATTAATTATTAATAAGGTAAACTTTTTTCTTATCGAGGTAAACTTTTTTTTGGAAAAGTAAACCTTGGTAAACCGGTAAACTTTTGCAAACGTAGAACGAATATTGATAAATGTCAATATAAAAACTAAGAAAATGTAGTTTATTTTATAAAAATTAATACAATTAAGAATTAGGAATTAGGAATTAGGAATTACGAATTAGGACAAAAAAAGCGGTTTACCTAAGGTAAACCACTTATTCATTATGAATTAAGAATTAGGAATTAGGAATTACGAATTAGGACAAAAAAAGCGGTTTACCTAAGGTAAACCGCTTATTCATTATGAATTAAGAATTAGGAATTAGGAATTACGAATTAGGACAAAAAAAAGCGGTTTACCTAAGGTAAACCGCTTATTCATTATGAATTAAGAATTAGGAATTAGGAATTACGAATTAGGACAAAAAAAAGCGGTTTACCTAAGGTAAACCGCTTATTCATTATGAATTAAGAATTAATAATCAGGATTGTTGCAACTTATTAGAATTAAAAAGTAATTGTAAATTGTTAATTGATAATTGTTAATTCATAATTCTGAGATGCACTTAAGTAAATGGAAAGGCTAAGTTTAAAAAATCTTTCAGTCAACGACTTAAAACAATAAAAGCGTGTACAACTGCGGGTAAACCGCCTAAAGTTAACCACAGGAAATTATACAAAGTTGGTATTTTCCAATGTGTATAAATTCCGACAGCCAAGGGCGGAATAATAACAGCAAGAATATACAGACCAACACCGGGTTTTTGGTCAGGTGTAAGACCTGCCCGTACAGCGTCGTAGTAAGCCATTTTAGCAAGTTTAATGCGTTCGCGAATAGAAAGCTTTTTGATTTCGGCTTTCAACGCCTTAACGTTTTCAGGATCGGACTGATCCAGCGTTTTGGCGTCGTTCCAGACTGAAACTGCGGTTAGCTTTTGGGTAGGTACGAGACCAGCCTCAACATTAGCGGCTTTTAAATTGGGCAGGCATAAAGCCAGCCCCAACATAGCCACGATAAAAAACAAAAACTTTTTCATTGTTATATGATTTAAATGAATAAAGTTGCATAAGTATAATAATAATTGATAATTGTCAATGGATAATGGTTAATTTTTGATGAAAAAAAAGCGGTTTACGCAAGGTAAACCGCTTTTTAAAAAATTATGAATTAAAACCCTAACAGCCGATAACCGACCATTTGCAAAGGACGCAAACGGCGGTTATCTTGGTGTTATAAACAATACTATTCAACTTCAATAAAATTAAATTGATATAATTCACTTATTGTGACAATAGTATCATTATCTGTTTCTCTTAATTTTTCTCTGAATACTTCAAGTTCATCAGCGTCAATTTCAATTTCAATAATTTCATAAAACTGACGCATATATTCATCTGTATATGTTGCAGTGTCATATTCTTGTAATTCTTCATCTGTCAATTTTATTGCTTCTTCTGGATTTAATCCAAATTCTTCGACAATTTCATCAAAACTATCCGGTTCTAATTTTCTAATATCAGATAAATCGGCACTTACTGCAAAAGGGCAATTCCACGAATAGCATTTAAAAGCGTCATCTTTGTCGCCAAAAATACAGCCGTATCCGCCATTCAAATAAGTACCACCGACAAAACATTTACCGCATTCAACATTGTCAAGTGATATAATTTTGTCGGATTTTTTCACCTTTATATTAACTTCTTTCATAATTCAATGATTTAAAAATGTTTATAACATAAAATTTGCGTTCAGTTTTGCGGTTTTTCCCTACGCACAATTTGCCGACGCGCGAAAAACCGCAAAACCGCCGCAAATTTCTGTCTGTTAGCGTTTACTACAAATCATACATTCCGATAATTCCAGCATCGAAACGCTTGATAACTTCGATACATTTTTTATATTTAATTGAATATTCAAGTGCTTCGTCATCTCGACGAGTCCAAAAATTTTCATCTAATTTTTTGATAATAGCATTGATTAATTCATCAATTTTTGTGTGATAATTTACGCCAATGAAGTCACAAATAAGTCTTTTAAATTGCTCATTTGTATAATCTTTCACATCTACTATTTCTTGTGTGAAAATTTCAGTGTTTAAACCGCGTTCATTAACTTCTTCCGCTAATTCATCATCATCAATTTCGCTAAAAATATCTGATAACCAAATTTGAACATCAACATCATTTGTTTCTTTGTCAATAGTATAATCTGATTCGCTTACAGTAAAATTTTTACAAGACATGTTACTCATTTTTAATAATTTATAATTTAAACACTAACATTAAATTTGCGTTCAGTTTTGCGGTTTTTCCCTACGCACTATTTGCCGACGCGCGAAAAACCGCAAAACCGCCGCAAATTTCTGTCTGTTAGGGTTTTTTATACGGTTTGTGTTTATATTCAAATTTTTTTAAAGAATCGTTATAGACAGCGATAGTATCCCAAATGACAGCTCGATGTCTATAATTAGTTGTATCAATACCATGATCAATCATGTTTTGTACCCAATTGTTATTTTCAGTTTTTTTCAGGGGTTTGCTACGTAAATAAATGATATGTAAATGATAGCTGTTGAAACGCTTTGCAGTCCACTTAAAGAGATACCAACCTGTTTGCGTTTTGATTGGTTTACTGATTGTGTTTTTTGGCAAGGTATCGAGTACCGGCAAAAACGCAGAAACTATATTATTGCGTTTGATAAATCCACAATCTCCACCCAAGGGTGATGATTTTGGATCTTCGGAATAAAGTACAGCAAAAGCGCTGAAACTTTTGTTCTGATTAACAATTTTATCGTACATATAATAAATTTTTTGCTCAGTAGTTGATGTGTCGCGAATACCTTTATTTTGTGCAACGGCTAAATTAGTTGCACAAATACATAGTAGGATGATTAGATTTTTCATGTTTTATTTTTTTAGTTTATTTGAAATATATAATAGCCTATTCTTACGGTGAATGTATTACCATCGACACCATTTAAAACGATAGATTGATATTTTTTATTAATCAATGTGCCCGGATTGGTTATAATTGTAATATTATTATCGTTTTTATTTTGGATTGTATCTAAACAGTCTGAACCAATACAAAAATTGATAGCAAAAGGGCTACATACGATACTATAAATATTTTGTTCGTCTTTTGAAAACTGCAAATCACCTAAATCAATAACTTTATTGAAAATAATTTGCTCGCCTACTATATCAAAACCGATATTGTTTTGATTAATAAAATCAGCGTTCTTTATTTGCGGAAGTACCCGCGTTAAAAAATCATTGCCGAACACTCGATGCAGATATTCATCTGTCATTCCTTGCTGATTATTTTTTTTGCTACCAAACAGCTTAGCGGCTAAAGCTACCAGACCAATTGTAGAAATGGCAGCGATGAGAAATTTTTGGAATTTTGTCATTGGATTTGCGATTAAATAATTTTGCGCTTAATTTCATCTGCATTGAAAGCTGCTAATTTACTGTAATTTGATGTTTGATCATCAATTTGTAAAAAATTTTTTTTCAATTCTTCAAAAGTTTCGTAACAAGCTTCGGCATCAATCCAGTGTGTTTTGCAACAACAAGTACAGCTAAACTGATAATAAAAAGGATTTATATCCTTATTTGGTAAAGGTCTTATTTTAAGACCTATTACATTTGTTTTGATAATAATGTTGTGTTTTACGACAAAAATATCATCGCCAATTTTGAATTTTGGTGTTAAATCTGAATAGTTCATAATTTTAAATTTTAGTCTTCATTTATATTTACGTAGTTTAATGCGGTTTTGATTGGATTTATCATTTTAAATTCATCAGGAAATCCCGCGAGGTCTTCTATTTTTAGATACAAAACAAAGCAATTGATTTCAGGTTTAAAACATAAACCCATTTCATTGTTTTGTATTCCAATTTCGGGACAGTCCAAACTAAATTCGAATAAAAATTGGGGCGGTTGATTAGACCAACCAATTTGCATATCATCAGGATAGTTTGCCAATTGATTTTTCAATTCGCCAACGGTTTTAGCAACCGGAAATTCTTTTTTATTTTCTGACATAATTTTAAATTTTAATTGTTAATATTTATTTGATTAAGTTTTCCGATTAATTCATTTAGTTTAGCGACTAATAAAACAGTTTGTTCTTTGGACAAACGTATTGTTGCATGATCGATTACAGTTTTTGTTTCTCCAGGGTATTCAGCCCAAAATTCCGGTATTTCATCTTCGTACACATTATCAACACAAATTGCTATTTTATTTTCAATATTTATAAATATTTGAATATAACCATCGTTTAAACTTATAGTGAATGTATTTTCTGACATAATTTAAAATTTTAGTGATTTTGATGTTAATTAACTGATTATTGATATTTTAATCGAAAAAAATAGATTTATTTTTTGTTTGGTTAAAAAAACGTTGCTATCTTACTACATGGCATTAAACAAACTGATATACAAAAATATAAGTGTAGCAATGTTGAGTTATTGAATTTACTACATGTAGTAAGGTGTAGTAAGGTACGTTTTTTAACCTTACTACAAAAAAGAATCTTAAACCCTTAATAAAATCAAGTGTTTCAACATTTGTAGTAATGTAGTAACGTTTTTTAGCTGTTTTGAAATATTTTTTCATTTCTCTATATAAATAATTATAAATAAAAAGATTAATTTAAATAATATTATTTATTTTTTTTATTTTTAAAATATAAGGATGTTCGGGATAACCTTTGTCGAGACGTTTAGGTTGATTTTTATAATCAAGAAATTTTAAAGCTTTACCTACAGTGGTTAAATTCAAATGATTGTCGTTTTTAAGCTCGTCTGGTATTTCAATATTGCTTTTGATGTGCTGCAGGATTTTCGCCGGCGGCAAAAATAAGGCGTCACCATCTGTGGCGTTAGCCGGTTCGTAAAAATATTTTAGGATAGTTTTTGCGACGTCTTGCAGATAAAAATCTTTGTTGATGGTTTCGTTTTCGGCGATTTCTTCGTCGGTGAGATGGTAATTAAAATCGCCTTGTTTAAATAAAGTGTAAGCCTGTGCCCAAGCTGCATCTTTATTGTAGGTTGTGGAATAACCTACCTTTGTGAAATTTTCGATTCGTTTGAAACGAGCTACCTGAAAACAAAGAAATCGGACGGAGCCGGTTTCGTCTTCGAGAAAATCTGTATGGTTTGTAGTGCCGAAATAATTTGAGACGCGGGGCAAAACGGATTCGTTGCGGTCGTAAGGGAGTGTAATTTTGACGGTGTCGAATGTCATGGCGGCTTTAAACTTTTTGAGGTGTTCGGGTTTGATGTTGTCTTTAATTTCGTCGAGAATGAGCATAAAATTTAAAGCGAGCTTTAAGCGGTTTTCAACGGGATTTATATTGACGTCGCGGTATTTAAAAAGCGCGTCGGGGTTGAATTGCACCCAAAAAGTTGTTTTACCGGAATGCGTTCCGCCAATGAAAGTAAAACAATGCTTGTTTACATCTTTACCAAGTCCACAAGCAACGGAGCGCACCATCATTTTTTTAAATTGAATTTCGAAACGTGGGCGGTCTGACTCGTCAACCAGTTCGATGCAACCGGTAATTTGTTTGATGTAGTCGGTTAAGCCGTCCCATTGAGGCAGTTGATTGAAATAACGTTCAATGGGGTTAACGAAATCAATAAATGTCTTACAAAGGAGAATATCGGCGAGATCGTTTTTGTTTATTTTGATACCTGCAAGGTCTAAATCACGTTTGACGATGCGCAAATCAAGTTCGACCAGTTCGCAGTCGGTTTTATCGTAGTAGATACGATTTTCGAGTACATTAATATGTAGTCCTTTGTATTTTTTCTTTAACCAGTTCTCGACTTCTTTGCGCTTGTCGGCAGCCTTAGCGAGCTTTGGTTTATCTTCCGGTTCCGGGAACTTTTCCCAGAGATGGGATGGAATAATTAAATGCTGTGTCATAAGAATTATGAATTAAGAATTATGAATTATGGGCAGCCACAAGGGCAGCCCGTACTTTAAGAATTAAGTTTTGATAGTTTGCCGTTTTTTAGTTGTTGATTGATGGAATATTGCGAATGAATTTGTGTTTTTACAGAAAGTAAATATTTGTTTAATTCATTGATGATTTTACGAATAGTTGAAATTGAATTATCATCACATTCAACTTTCATTAGAAAATCCTGAAAACAGACGGTCTGCAATTGTCCAATAACTTTGAAAGAAGATTCATTTTGAATTGCCAGACAATTGGCGTTTTGATTATATAAATCGTAACAAAGAATATTGAAAGTAGTGAAATTTTCGGGATTGAAAAACCGAAATTGGTCTAAGATAGACATGATAACGACTTTTTCGAAATACTGAAGTTTGATACTGAAGTTTTTCATATAAAATAATCGGCTTATTTATATTAATAATAACTATATTTGCTGAAAATTAAATATATGGAACATATCTTTACAGGGGAGAATATTTTAGACTTTATAAAAAAGTTTCCCGATGATGACAAATGTAAGCAAGCT